>JGI12109J20283_10009989_pt1 | contig 11460 bp, 7 predicted proteins | sample ElkSlonscriptome_12_FD_20283 | JGI IMG/M metagenome (IMG submission 20283) | reverse complement strand
TGTAAATTCGCTGACGGGGCCGGCGGCGCGGGCCGCGCCGTCGCGAACTGCTCCGTGAGGCGCCCACGCGTGGCGGCGAGGTTCTGTCGAGCTCAACCCCCCGTTACGCTGAGCGTGGCCTGCCGTACTGCCATGAATGAATGCCCTCGCCGGTGCTTTGCTGCCCGACCAGGGGTCGGGTATAGCGATCTCTCCCGGAGATAAAAAAAGCAAAGTCGTGGCGACGAATGACTGCGTGAAATGACGTGCGGTCACGCCATCGAGTACGTTCTGCGTGCACTGCACTTGACCAGGCTTATTGGATGAGTTTATCGGGCTACTAACGCAAAGCTGTGCTACGTTTGAGCGGGACTGTCGACAACAGGTAGAGGCCCAGGCTGAAAAATGGACTTTGAAGCAGTGGTAATTGGGTCGGGATTTGGCGGAGCGATACTGTCCTGTCGACTGGGAAACAGTTTTCCCTCCGGAGTGCTGGTTCTGGAGCGCGGAAAACGGTATCCGATGGGTTCTTTTCCAAGAACCACGAAGCAGTTTTCCGAGAGCTTCTGGAACGTACCGTCTGACACGGTCAAGCGGCCGAGTGTGGTCGGGGACAAGGAAACCCATGGCCTCTACGATGTGCGCAATTTTCGCCACATGGATACGGTCACTGCCGCCGGGCTCGGCGGCGGCTCGCTCATCTACGCCAACGTATTCATGCTGCCGCCCAGGGAAGCGCTCGCCCACTGGCCTGCCTCATGCAGTCACGAAGCACTGCAACCCTACTATCGTGTAGCCAAAACGGTCCTCGGCGCCAGGCCTGTGCCCGCCATGAACCATCCTGATCGCCACATACAGCGAACGCGCCTGTTTCAGGATGCCGCCGAAAAAATGGGCCGTAAATCAGAGCTCACCGACATCATGGTGTTTTTCGGTAATGACTTTGAAAAGCCAACGCCTATCGGGGTGCAGGAAAGAAACGCCCATGGCGCTGTTCAGACATCCTGCACCTATTGCGGGGAATGTGATGTCGGGTGTAATACCCATTCCAAGAACACCCTGGACCTGAACTATCTGTACGCAGCGGAGAAAAAATACGGGGTTGATGTCAGAACCGAGCAGCTTGCGGAGCGCATAGTACCGCTCGACGCGAACGGCAAAGAGGACAGCACGGGCAGCGGGGAGTTCGGCTACCGGGTTTTTATTCGAGACCTTTCGGCAGAATCGCAGATTTACAGCGTGGACGCCAAGCGAGTCATTGTCAGTGCCGGGGCCATCGGCACGACCGAATTTCTCCTGCGGTGCCGGGATGTCCATAAAACTCTGCCAGCATTGAATTCGAATCTTGGTCGGCGTTTTTCTGCTAACGGTGACTTCCTGTCTTTCGCAATCGATGGCAAAGGTGAGACGGGGCCCAACTATGGTCCCGTGATCACGCAAAGAATCGATTGCAACCTGTTCGAGAACTTTGATCGGGATCGAGCCTTCATCCTTGAAGATGCCGCTTACCCGCCCTTCCTGACCTGGTTCGTATCGGCGAGTCGGCCAGGCCTGCTCTGGCTGGGCCCCATCATACGTTCGGTAAAAAGTGTGTGGCAGCGACTGACCTCCCGGTCCTCCACCGGACACATCGGTTATGCCCTGGGCGATCTTCTGGACAGGGATATCTCGTCGCGAAGCAGTGTGCTGTTGTGTATGGGGCTCGATAAAGGTGATGGCGCAATTTCCCTGGACGCGCTTGGCAACGCCGATATGCGCTGGCCGTACAGGAACAGCCTAAAGCTCTACAGGTCTGTACTGAAAACCTGTAGAGAGTTTGCCGGCTTGAATGGCAGTCGCCTGTTTCTGCCGATGCCTACGTGGCTTCTTCCGTTCCGAAAAAACATCTGCGTTCACGCTCTGGGCGGATGCATTCTGTCTGAAACACCCGATCAGGGCGTTGTGTCATCCAGTCCCGAAAACTTTGGCGAGGTCTATAACTATAAAAACCTGTTCGTTGCCGATGGGAGTATCCTACCCGGCCCTGTTGGTGCAAATCCGACGGCTACCATTTCCGCACTGTCGGAGCGGGTCGCTGAAGGTATCACCCGGGTCAAGCCCACGACCGAGCTTTGAGGCGCCTTAATGACCCGGACAGATAAAGTATCGGTACAATTCACAGAGGACATGAAGGGGTTCTACAGCCCCGGCGTGGTCGATCCAACCAGCGGTTACGAGTCGGGAAAAAGGTCGGATACGGCCATCATGTTCCACTTGACGATCGCCATACCCGACGTCGACTTTTTCCTCATCGACCCCGCTGAACAGGGTGTAGCGAACGGGTATATCGAATCCGAGTCCCTTGGTGGCAAGTGTGACGTCGAACACGGTGTTTTTCGTCTGTTCGTCCAAGCTGATGATGTAGAACCGCATCTTAATGTCAAAAACATGAAATACCAGCTGCATTTTCGGGACGGAGAGGGGCAGAAAAAAACTCTCGCCGGACACAAGATCGTCCGGGACAATGGAGTTCAGAACATCTGGGCCGACACATCCACACTGTATTTCCAGATTCTGGACGGGCATATCGATATTGACGAAGATGGCGTTTCAGACGCTGCAGGAGTATTGCATATCCTGCCCGAGGACTTTGCCCGTCAAATGACGACCTTCAGGACGACGGGACCGAATATGCTCGCCAGGCTGCGTGGTCTGAGTGAGTTTTTCAAGGTATTCGCCGGAAGCTTGTGGTCGGTTTATGGCCCTCATCTACGCCAGGCCGAACCGCATTTATGGAGCGATCGGGATATTCCCGTTTATTCCCTGGAAGGGGTGAAAAACGCGGAGATCTCCACGCACTATGTTACAACCGAGGACAGGCTAACCCTGAGCTTTTTGCGGTTCACCAGAGCGCCAAGTCGCAACGTGGTGGTGCTTCTCCACGGGCTGAGCACGTCCACTGACATGTTCGTCATGCCCGAACACTATAATCTCGTCAACTACCTGTTAGACAACGGCTACACCGACGTCATCTCCTTCGACTGGCGGGGTAGCATGCGGCACAACTTCGATCTTTTCCCTAATACGCACAATATGGATGATGTCGCCCTGTACGATCACCCTGCGGCATTCAGGGAGATCCGGAAAATCGTCGGCGATGACGTCAGGATTCACGTTATCAGCCATTGTGTGGGATCCATCACTTTCAATATGAGCCTGTTTGCCGGATTGGTTGAGGTAGACAGCGTCATAAGCAACAGCGTCTCCCTGAATCCTATTGTCTCTCGCTGGGCTCATGTGAAGCTGAAGTTCGCTCCCTTCCTGATGCTTTACATACTGCGCTTTCCTAACCTGAATCCGAGGTGGGGAACCCTACCCGGGCCTGGTTTACCCCAGGGGAAGCTACTGGCAAAGGCCGTAAGCCTCTTTCACAGGGAGTGTGATGTTTCCGCGTGCCATATGACCAGTTTCATGTGGGGAGATGGCCATCCGGCTGTGTGGCAGCACGAAAACCTGGAAACTGTTACACACGAAAGAACAGGTGACCTGTTTGGCGCAGTGAGCCTGAACTACTTTCGGCACATTGCAAAATGCGTTCGACACGAGGCGGTGCTGAAGTTCCTCCCGGGCGATCAGGCGTATGACGCGCTTCCTGACAAGTACCTTGATGGCGCGGCCAAAGTCACAACGCCTATTCTGTTTGTTGCGGGCGACAAAAACCACGTGTTTCCCGGCGCGAACGAGTTCACGGTGCAGGTGTTGAACCGTCTCAAGCCGGAAAACAGGTTCGAATTCGAGTCGCTGGACGGTTACGGGCACCAGGACCCCTTTATGGGTAAGAACGCCGCGAACGAAGTTTTCCCACGATTCCTGAGATTCCTGCAAGCAAATTCGGTTTAGCTAATGAGGCACTATACTGATCCTGTTCTTTCGCGGATTCAGGCGAGCGTCGAGTCGAGCCTCAGAAGACAGCATGAAGAGGCTTTTCCCGATGCACCGACCGATATCGCTGCACCGGACGGTGAGGGAGGCGGGGATCTGTCTTCCCACCCCCGTATGCTCGAAGTTGCGCACCTTTGCTCTGAATACGCGCGCCGCAGGGGCAATCGTTTCGAGAAGTTCCCGTATCATAAAAGGGAGGTCAAATTAAAACATCTCGACCCGCACGCGGCATGCCTCGAACTCTATTGCAGGCTTGCCATGGCTCGCTTGTACGGCGACCGGGCGAGTTACGCTGCGCTTAAGCAGGAGTTCGAATTTTCCACCTGCGATCCGCAATGGTTTGAAGCGGTAGAAAAGTACTTCGGCCATTTCGGGCTGGGACACTCGCACAATGATATTCCTTACGTTGAGTACGAGGATTTAAACGATTTCGTCTGTGATGGCCTGCCTGATGACCTGACCATAGGCGTCCTCGGGGACTGGGGGACGGGGCAACGTATCGCGATTGAGCAATTGCGCAGTCTGGTCGCGAAGAAACCGGATCTTATCATCCATCTCGGTGATATCTATTACGCCGGTACGGAGGAAGAATATGATCACAGGCTCAGGGCAATCATAGAAAAGCACGCGCGAGACGATGCGGGGAATCCTATACCCTTTCTTAACATGCCGGGAAATCATGACATGTACGCGGGCGGAGAGGCTTTTTACAACGCGTTTTCCTGGATGAACGCAAGGAATGCATGCAGCAAGCTGTCGAAGCTGGCGCAGGGCGCGAGTTATTTCTGCCTCAGGACGCAGGGTCAACAGTGGCAGCTTATAGCCATGGACACCTCGTACCATGACCACGACCCTTTCCTCGTCGATTCGGGCATGACACGCGTGAGGGAGCGTGAGCAGGCATGGATGTTGGACAAAGTAAAAGGCTTTCCCGGTAAAACCATACTGCTTTCGCACCACCAGCCCTTTTCACCTTACGAAGAAATCGGGTCGATGGAGCGTAAATCACCCAGTCGCTTCTATCAGAACCCACACCTCGTCGACCTGTTCAAAAAACTGCAGGCAGCCGCGCAGGGGGATGTGTGTCTGTGGATCTGGGGTCATGAGCATAATCTCGGCATCTACGAGCCTTTCGCAGGCATCGAACGAGGACGCTGTGTTGGCCATTCCGCAGTGCCGGTGTTGAATGACACGGATCCCTACGCCACAAGAACCATGTCCATCGGCGAGGCCGGCGCCTGTCTTTTCGGGCTGGCCCGAGGGCACTGGGAGGGACGTGTTTCGTCCGAAATCGCCTTCCTCGGGAGACTACTGTTACGAAAACAGAGCGTACGCACACCCGAACTCGTGAAAATGGGGGGGGCGCCCGTAATGCTTCCCAAAACTCCCGACGGCAACATGTATGAACATGGATTCACGATAATGAAATTCGGCAGCGCGACGCGAACGGGTGGTTGCGACGTCGATTATTTTGCCGGTGATCCCAATAGGCCGATATTCAGTGAGTCGATTGAAACCGACACCGCCAGGGAAGCTTGAAACTTTGTTCAGCAGAATGATTGCCGAGCTCGGACGTCGTCATGTGTTCAAAGTCGGTGCCGCCTACATTGTCGTCGGATGGGTGGTCATCGAGGTCGCTGCTTTACTGACGGAGGCTTTTCAGGCTCCAGAGTGGGCCCTGCAGGTATTTATTGTCCTGATCGTGCTCGGATTGCCCCTGAGTCTCGTGCTGGCGTGGGCCTTTGATCTGACCCACGACGGAATTACCGTATCGCACTGGCAGGATGCAGACAGCCCGGCTCCTAGAAAAAAGAACGATGCGCCTCTGGCGGAGTCCAGCCTGGCGGTCATACCGCTGGAGTACTACGGCGAATCGGAGAAAGGCTTTCTTTCCGAGGGCGTGACCGATGACCTGATAACGCTGCTGTCGCGCACGCCGGGCCTCTTTGTTATCGCAAGGAACTCCAGCAGCAGGTACCGGGGCGGCGACGTGTCAGCAAAGGAAATTGGCGAAGAGCTGGGTGTGCGATACGTCGTTGAGGGCAGTATTCGCCATCTTGGCGGTCAGTTGCGGGTCAATGTCCAGCTTGTTGAAGCAGCATCGGAGAAGCACATCTGGGCTCAACGTTTCGACTTCCCCGAAGCCGAACTCATGATGCACGAGGAAGATATCTGTCACCGGATCGCCACACAACTGGTGAGTTCCCTGGAGAAAGCCGAGTCCAGTCGAGCTGAACTACTCCCATTGAGGCGACAGGATAGCTGGTTGCTGACCCAGCGAGCGATTCACATGTGGTGGTCGGGACCGGAAAACAGCTCCGTGGAAGAGGCGCTGGGGCTTGTGCGGCGAGCACTTGAGAAAGATCCGGATTATCCTTACGCCTTGGCATTCCTGGGGTTCCTATGTGTCATCTCCCAGGTCCTTGGCATCCAGATCGATGTTGAGAACCCGGTGGAGTCCGGAGTGGAATCTTTGCAGAAAGCGGTCAGAAGAGCGCCCGACGACCCGTTCGTTCTTTTTTACTGGGGGGTTATCCAGGGATTCGCAGGAAACAGAAAAAATGCGATATCAACGCTTGTGCGCGCCAAGGAAGGAAATCCGAACGACCCGCATATTCTCGCAGACCTCGGTTTTTTTCTCACACAGGAAGGTCAGAGGGAAGAAGGTATCCGGATGATAGAGCGGGCTTTTCGCCTCTCCCCCTATGAGCCGAGAAGCTACGTCTGGCACCTTTATCTGGCGATCGAGCTCAACCAGCGAGATCCAGAGGCCGCAATCCAGGAGTACGACAAGTCTCTCGCGGGGTTCAATCGCTACACGCCCGCTCTCCTGGGTAAAATGATCATCCTGGCGGTGCTCGGGCGAGAGGAGGAGGCGCAGCTAACCTGCAATTTTCTGAGGCTGAGCCATCCGGATATCAGCCTGGAAGATCTGCGGCGACTGCTGCGCACCTCCACTCATGAGGAGGATGAACTGACCGTGTATTTGCCGATTCTGGAGAGACTTTATGAAAAAGCCGCTCCCTAGGGCGTTTTCGACGCTGTCCGCTAGGGACAGCGGATAAAGGTGAATTTCCTCGGCCGTAATCTCAAGGCACTGATGCTCGTTTCAGGCGTGCTCACGAGCTGCATGCTCTACGTGGTGATTTGGCCTGCGGCCGCCATGAGAAGCATGTTCGGCGTGTCCCTGGAGGGCTCCGCGCTTGACATAGTCGTCAGAGACTGGGGTTTTCTCATTTTTCTGACTGGTGTCTTGCTGATTTACGGTGGGCTCAGGCCGGTGCACCGGGGTCCTGTCATAGTTTTTTCCTGTGCCGGGAAGGCCATGTTTGTTGCCCTTGTTCTGGCGCTTGGCGGCCAGGCGATCAGGAATGCGTGGCCGGCGGTCGCCTTCGATGCAGGCATATCCGTTTTGCTGATGTGTGGACTGCTTTCAGCGACGCAAAGCGATGCACACTAAATGCGGTCATAGCGCCACACTGGCTGCAGTGTCTCAATTGCCGGTCCGCTGGCCCCCGCGCAATCGCAGCGTGGTGTCATTCATACAATCTCGCGCTGCGCGATGGCAGGTCAGCGCCAGCTCTGGCGGCATTCACCTCGCAGCCTTACCGAGGCAGGTGAGATCGCTTCGGTAACGGTGTTCGGTGTTATCGACGGTGCCGATGCCATCGGTCGATGGCCTGTTATTTCTTGTTTTATTCGTGTTTTGTTGGGCTTCACGTCGGGCACTTGCGCCCCGCATTACGTTTTTTCCTGTTTTTAATAGAGCATTACGAGAGTGACGGCTACCGAATAAGACAGTACCAGCGGCCAGTACAAAAGTTTGGGTAGAAGATTGTCCCGATAGTGAAGCAGCGAGCTGAACCGGGTCGGCTCCTCGGAAAAAAGATAGGTGTTTACCGTCGTGCCGATAAGCAGGGCGTAGGTCAGATAAAAGTACGTTTCGAGGTAGACGACCGTCGTGCCGCTGAACTGGGCGCGGATCTGTATGTGGGCCAGTAGGATGACAAAAAACAGCGCGGAGCATGCACCGAGAACCATAGCGGTGTTGAAACCGTGTCGCTCTGCTTTGGCTGAATCCCGGCTTGCCACGAGCATGGTCGCAAACAGCAAGATCAAGACCACGATAACGCCGAGAAGATGTTCCACCATGCCGTCGACCAGGGATCGCGTAAGGACGACGTTGTAGTTGAGCTCCGGCGACTCACTGAGGAGCCGATGGTCAAGCGTGCCGAACGTTGTTGAGAAGGAGGTCCGCGAGTAGCTGAAAAAGGTGTTACGGATCTTCAGGGAGTCGATTACCATCCGCTCGCTGTCGTAGCCGAAAAGATCGCTCGCCCCGGTGCCCTCCGGGTAGGCGGCAAAATCGGGGTAGAGAAGCACGTTCCTGAGCAGATTCCTCGTCCACAGACGCAGTGATACGGTTTTCTGGTCGAAGGGATATTGAAGGTAATCGAACTTTTCCCGCAAGGTCACTTCGAAGTACCAGCCGCAAAGATTGCCGAGCGACGACCCGTACTGATAACGGAGCTCGGGTGCGATATCACCCGCTGCGTCGACCTGATCCGCAAATATAAAGGGCAGCTCTTCACCGTCACAGCCTGACTTCCAGGCGTTGTACGCATCGGGAAGCGTGCGGGCGAAATGCATCCAGAGATATCCAGCGAGATAGACCCGCGAACTGTCGCGGAAATCCATCGATTGAATGAACACCCCCGTGGGTATTCCACTTATCCCCTGTGCCCTTTCGAGGCCGATATCTTCAGCGTATTTCGCCCACTGCTCCTCTACCTTCTGCAAGTCGGTCAGCTGATTGCCGGTAACGGTAAGCTGAGTGGATCGCTGGTACCAGCAGGCAAAGAGCACCGACGTCAACACGAGGCTGAAGCAGATCGATAGCGCCCACATTACGCGATTGCTCAGCACTCGTTACTCGTCCTTCCTCAGCAAACTCCCGACATCCAGGCTGCGTCTACGCGCTCACCGCCGCGCGAGTCCTCGATGCTTCGAAACCGGGGGCGCCCGGGCCCATCCCGAAATCAGTACTGCCGCGGAATCGCCCTGCGCGGAGTTGCCGTTTTATCCTAGCGCACGAGAGCCGGTTTGCACCTGCTTTCCCTTCGCCGGAGGGAGGGGTATTCGACAGAGACCCACCCATTCAGATGATGGTACTTGTGTCGGGGTGCAGCTGATTGTATCCCGGTGAATCCACGCAGTGGACGAAGCAACGTGCGCCCGGCGTTTCACGAACCGGTCTGAGTTGAGCGAGACAGCGGGCTCGAGGCGCTCTGTTTCAGTGGTGGAGCCAGACGTTCGCGACGGTCAGTGAACGTCACCGTGGTGGAGGATCGCTGACTGCCGCGAAGCGTGGCGGAAAGGTCGCGCCTCGACGCACAGCAATGTGTCAATATGAGAAGCTCCGCCCACGACACCCCTGCCTTTCCCAACCCCCACCGCCGAAGGACCGTTCCACACCCATGACCCAGTCCATTACCGAGATTCTGGCTGAAGAGCTTGCTGTTGCCGAAAAACAGATCGTCGCCGCTGTAACACTGCTGGATGACGGCGCTACCGTCCCGTTTATCGCGCGCTACCGCAAGGAGCTTACCGGTGGACTCGACGACACACAGATGCGAATGCTGGAAGAGCGTCTGCGCTACCTGCGGGAGATCCAGGAGCGCCGCGAGGCGATTCTTGCCAGTATCGCAGAGCAGGGAAAGCTGACGCCCGAGCTCGAGTCTGCGATCCGCGACGCGCACACCAAGAGTCGCCTGGAGGATCTGTACCTGCCTTTCAAGCCAAGGCGTCGTACCAAGGCGATGATTGCCCGGGAGGCCGGCGTTGAGCCGCTGGCGGATGCTCTGTACGAGAACCCGGCACTGGACCCCGAAACCCTCTGCCAAGGGTACCTGAACGCCGACGCGGGTTTTGCGACCGGCAAAGAGGTCCTCGATGGCGCCAGGCAGATCCTTATGGAACGTTTCGCGCAGGATGCGGAGCTCCTTGACCGCGTCCGTCAGTTTCTCGAATCTGACGGGCTGCTGGCCAGCCGTGTCCAGGCGGGAAAAGAAGCCGAGGGCAGGAAGTTCAGCGACTATTTTGAGCATTCCGAGCCGTTGAAGAGCGTACCTTCACACCGCGCCCTGGCCATGTTTCGCGGGCGCAAGGAAGGTTTGCTTTCCCTGGATATACGCCTGTCCGCCGAAGAGAAGAGCAGCGATACGCACCCGTGTCAGGGCATGATTGCGTCGCACTTCGGCATCCGCGACGAGGGACGCCCGGCGGACGCATGGCTGGCTGAGGTGGTGCGCTGGACCTGGTCGGTAAAAATGCGCGCGCATGTGGAGGCGGACCTGCTGACAGCCCTGCGGGAACGGGCGGAGACAGCAGCCATCGCGGTGTTCGCCAGCAATCTCAAGGATCTGCTGCTCGCTGCCCCGGCAGGTCCAAAGGCGACCATTGGCCTGGACCCCGGCCTGCGCACAGGCGTAAAAGTGGCCGTGGTCGATGCCACGGGCAAGCTGGTCGATCAGGCGACGATCTACCCCACGCCTCCACGGAACAAGACCGCAGAGGCCGCATCTGCTCTGCTATCGATGATCAAAAAGCACGATGTCAGACTCATCAGCATCGGTAACGGCACCGGAAGTCGCGAAACCGATCGCTTTGTCGCAGAGATTCTGGCGGCGCACCCGGAGCTGGACACCCGACGCGTGATGGTCAACGAGGCAGGCGCGTCGATCTATTCCGCGTCCGAGCTGGCCGCACGTGAGTTTCCTGATGTGGACGTGACAATTCGCGGCGCGGTGTCCATCGCCCGGCGCCTGCAGGATCCGCTGGCAGAGCTCGTTAAGATCGAGCCTCAATCGATCGGCGTCGGGCAGTACCAGCATGACGTCAGCCAGCTGCAGCTGAACCGCCAGCTCACCGCAGTGGTTGAAGACTGCGTGAACGCCGTCGGGGTGGATATCAATACCGCTTCTGCGCCGCTGCTGACGCGGGTGTCGGGGCTCAGTCAGCGGATTGCCGAGAATATCGTCGCGCTGCGCGATGCAAAGGGTCGCTTTCTCAATCGCAAAGCGCTGCTCGAGGTCACGGGAATGGGCGCGAAAACCTTTCAGCAGTCCGCGGGTTTTCTGCGCGTCATGAACGGGGACAACCCGCTGGACGCCTCGGCGGTGCACCCGGAATCCTACCCCGTGGTGCAACAGATCGCCGCCGACAGTCGCCGCGACCTGGCGGGTCTGATCGGTGACAGCGCATTCCTGCGTGCCGTGAATGCACCGGACTACGTAAGTGATGAGGTCGGTCTGCCCACTGTGACCGATATTCTGAGCGAACTCGAAAAGCCCGGACGGGATCCCCGGCCCGAGTTCAAAACCGCAAAGCTCCAGGACGGCGTGGAGAAAATCGCTGACCTGAAACTCGATATGGTGCTCGAGGGCACGGTGACCAACGTCACCAGTTTCGGTGCTTTTGTCGACGTGGGCGTCCATCAGGATGGCCTGGTTCATATCTCGGCCATGTCCGACAAGTTCATCAAAGACCCGCGGGACGCCG
>JGI12109J20283_10328635_pt1 | contig 11463 bp, 8 predicted proteins | sample ElkSlonscriptome_12_FD_20283 | JGI IMG/M metagenome (IMG submission 20283) | reverse complement strand
GACGCCGCAGTTCGGCTTCGGAATATTTGCGTTCGGTGATATCTTCGGCAATCCCAGCGATACGGGTCATTTTACCCTTGTCGTTGAACACCCGAAACGTCCGCACCCAAACCCAGCGTTCACTCCCGTCGGGACGTAAAATGCGGTATTCTTGTTCAAAGTCTTGTTCGCCTTGCAGTTGTTTCCCTAACGCCTCCGCCACGCGATCGCGATCATAAGGATGAATATTATCTAACCAGGTCATCGGCTGACCGTAAAGACTTTCGCGGGATCGTCCCCAAACTTCCTCATAAGCGGGACTCAGATAAAACATGCGGCTTAAATCGGGTGTGGTTAAAAAGAACACTTCCCGGATATTTTCAGCCAGTTGACGGAATTGTTCCTCTCTCTCTAGTAAGGCGGCTTCTGCTTGTTTGCGATCGCTAATATCCGTATGTGTCCCGACAATTCGCGTCACCTTACCCTTGTCATCCCGCAGAACCAATCCGCGCGATAAAAACCAAGGGGTTGAACCATCGGTGTATACCATGCGAAACTCTAATTTCCACTGCGAGAGTTCACTAATGAAAAGTTGATCGATGCTGATTTTCACCATCGACTGATCCTCTGGATGAACCCGCGCCATCAACTCATCAAAGCTGGGGGTATCTCGGTCTTCAGGATAACCAATCAGATGCAGAAATTGGGGCGAATAATAGTAGGTTTTTGTTTTGAAATTAATATCAAACAGTCCGCTATCATTGGCTTGAATCGCTAGGGCAAACCGTTCCTCACTCTCCCGTAATGCCGTTTGCGTTTGCTGGCGTTGAGTAATATCTAATGCCATGGACGCAATACCAAGAAGATTCCCTTGGCTATCAATTAGCGGAGTATTATACCATTCACAAATAATGATTCTGCCATCTTTTGTGATATTCTGATTACAGGAACGGGCAACTTGTTTGTCATACCAAAGTTTAGCTTTAATCTGTTTAATTTGAGCTTGGGCAGCCGCAGGTACAATTAGAGTAGACGGATGACCCAATGCTTCGTCTCGACGATAGCCAAAAATGGTTTCCGCCGCCGGATTCCAATCAACAATATGCCCATCAGTATTCCATTCAATCACCGCCAGGGGCGTTTGTTGAACCAATAGGGCGAAACGTTGATCATTTTTCCGCAACGCTTTCTCCATCTGCTTCTGTTCTACCACTTCGGCTAAGAGTTGGCGATTGGCGGCTTTCAGGGCGGCGGTTCGTTCCTGAAACTGTTGATCCAGATGGGCAACGATATAGCAAGACTGGGTGTCGCGATCGCATAATTCTTGGTAAGCTGTAGCGCGATCGCTGACAATAGCAGCGACAATCAGGGCGGTGATGGCGAAGATGGCGATAAACACATCTTGGGAAACGATAACCCGATTAAATGACTCAAACCTCTCAGCCTGTTGCCAAAAGGCAATACTCGCGACTACACCAATACCCAATGTTGTAATCCGTTGACCCCATTGTAGGGCTGACCCTAAAATAAACGGAAATAGCAAATACTTTAAGTCAACCTGAAAGAAAGGCTGATTGAACAACTCGCTTAACTGAGTGGCAAGTTGTTGATGAAACTGGACTCCAATTGGTTCAGAAACCGTTAGGCTATCACCTGTTACCATAACCGAGGAACTAGCGGGAATCGAGAAAACACCAAACACCAACCCACTCACGATTCCCAATCCAATCAGCCAGACTCCAACTTGCCAGATGATTGTTGATGTTGTAGGGGCGGGTTTCACTACCCTTGTTTCTGACTTAACCCAGATGTGCCTAAACCCGCCCTTACCCAAATTTTGAATGAACTGCATAACTTCCCTATCGTCGCCATTTCCCCCATCTTCCCCATCTCCCTCATTCCCCTCATCCCCCGACTGCATCACAGAATAACTCTGAGTCAACAGTACAGGCGTAACCACTAAAAGTCCCATAACATTACTCAACCACCATCCCAGCCAATCCTTTGCACCCCATTCTCCCGCCACAACTTCACCCAGCAGACGAATTGTGGGACTCACCAAGGAGGATAATAGAACCATACCCACCAGAAATTTGACCACATCCCGGCGACGATTTAACCCTGGATGCATCTCCCAGGATTGAACCAATGTTACACCCCACCACGCTTGTAGCGTACAGCCTAAACAAGACGCGATCGCAACCGTTCCCGGAATTCCCATCAATAGCGCCCTAGATAATTCTGCCAAAGCCACACCCAGCCACAGATTGCGCCCCAGGAACAAGAGGGCGGCTTGACTAATTCCGGCGGGAATCCAGATCAAGGGGATAATAGTCTGACGGCTAAAAATTTGGGCAGTAGCGATATAAATTAGCGTCAGGGCGAAGACGTTGAGACAATATCGTCTTAACGGAGAAAGATTCCAGGTTTTGTTCATCGGACTTTCTAATGTTTAAATTATCCAGGATGAATGATTAGATACGCTGTGAAATAAACCCATCAAGCGCTTACTTGGGGCGGATTTATGGGGGCAATCCAGATAGAACCAATACCATTCCCACAAAACCTATCTTTTCCCCATCCGCCAAGCGGCTACAATCTCAACTCTAAAATCAGATCACCATCGGGGGGAATAGGGAGAGCGATCACCCTTAGAGTTTAACATCTTAACTCAAAGCAATAAATTCAAACTTAAGCTAGGTTCGTAGTCAGCACTTTGGTGTTAAAAGCGTTTGCTCACGAAGGATAAACCTTAAAATGAATGTCGCTGACTTAAGCTGGGTTCGTAAGTACCTGGACATAAATTCTGTACGTGCTACTAAGAAATGTGGTTCTTCGAGAGTATTTATGATCAAAACAGATCAAAAATTTCGGGAATAGGGAACACCTCGACCCTTCGACAGGCTCAGTACATCGCTTCGCTGGGTGTTTCATCGGCAATAGGCAATGGGTTCATTCACTCTTGGATCAAACAATCTATCTCGTTTTTCTGGCATAACTCTCTTATTTTGTATGGTGTCGCTTTAGCCTAGCGGAACGTAGTAAATTGTTGCTAAACCAGTTAGCCAGAGATAACTGTGATCTTGATCATATTAATCTCAAAAAAATATCACACTTTACTCTCAACTCCCTCACAAGTTGACTATCTGAATATCACCGGAGTTAAGGACAAGTAACACAGATTACATTTGGACAATGAGGAATAATTTGAATAGTCAAAACACATCAGATATCTCTCAGAATCTAAAATCTGATTCACCTGTTTTCATCTACATCTTGGGTCTTGCTATGAACCTTTTGCTTGTCAGTCTATACGCGCTTGTTTCGCTTTATTTATTAGTCGCTTGGTTACAGTTTTTTAAACAAGGAAAGGGAATGACACTCCAGCAAAAATTTTTATCGTTACTCACTATTGGTATCGCCACGCTATTTTGGCCCCTTATTCTCCCCGTTGCTTACGTAAGCTTATTGAACGCTACCGTATCACAATCATAGAGATGTTCGGCTGAACCAAATTAAAAACATTAGGTAGATTGTTTCAGAAAGGGTGTATTTAATCAAGCTCAATATTACTGGAATTCCAGAGCTGTAACAGAGAATACCTAAATATAGCAATTCTAAATGATTCGTGAAAATAGATGAGTCTAAATGATTCGTGAAAACAGATGAGTCTAAATGATTCGTGAAAACAGATGAGTCCAAATGATTTGTGAAAACAGATGAAGCGGAAAACCTTACCTAGCCATGATGGCTATTTCACAAATTCTCCAGATCTACTATAATGTTCGTGGTCACAAACTGAGCTTTTATCATGCAGAGCGTAACGGAGTCCAGCTCGCGCATCTGGTGAGATTCCAGGCTAACGCTGAGCTTCGATCAGGACTCAGAATGACAAACTTGCTCCCATGGGAAGTATAGAAAATTAAGTAATAATTAGCAAAGTTAATATACGTCTGATATAATAATCTAGACTTTAACAAATTAAGTTTGTTTATACCGGGAGTTTAAAAATTGACACTTTTGCTTATTGTTTTTTACATGTTGGTTGCGTTTTACTTATTAGCAACTTGGTTACACTTTCTCAAAAGAGGAGCAGGACTATCTACTCAGCAAAAAGTCTTATCTTTCCTCACTGTTGGTATTGCCACGGTATTTTGGCCCCTTGTCCTGCCCATTGCTTACGTGAAATTATTGGATGCTACAGTATCACAACCACAGAATTATTCCGGTAGAACGTCTTAATTAAGTAAGGTTTAAAATAATCATGTAAACGTTTAATTTAATTTTGAAGGCTGGCTCCCTACCCTAAACACAGAAAGCATTTTTTGTCAACTTTCTGATAGAGTGGTCTGTGAGAGCCATGCTTGAACAATCAGCCAGCGTAAGGCAAGGAGATTAAGCCATTGACAATCGCCGGGAAACTGAGTCGGAGGTAATCGATCATGTCACAACTTGTAAAAGCCCAACTGATTTCCACAGATGGTGGGGGAACAATTAATTTCATGTTCAACCCCAACCAATTGGCATTTAGCCAGCAAATTAACTTAACAAAAAGTAGCGGAGCGCGAACGGGTCGAGGATTACCCAAGGTCAACTTTGCCTATCCTGAACCTGTTACCCTCTCGATTAACGACATTATTTTTGATACCTATGAAACAGGTGAGAACGTCCTCCGCCATCTGAAACCCTTTGAGAAAGCAGTAAATTTTGCCGAGTCGGGGGAAGGAAAGGAAAAACGTCCTCCCACTTATGTGTTTACCTGGGGATCTCAGGAGTATATTCGCTGTTTTGTTACAAAAGTTGATTATAACCTGACCATGTTTCTGCCCGATGGGACTCCAGTCCGAGTGTCGGTTAATTTGACGTTGGAAGAGATTGATGAGTCTGTGTCTCAACCAGGGATGGGAACGCCACAACCCGGTGCTAGCCAGCGTCAGAGTGGTGGGCGCTAGTGTAGAACGGTGCAGGTGGCGAGTAGGGATAAGGGAGATGAGGGAGATATTAGCTGTTCAAAGTCGCGATCGCACTCCTTAACCCATCTCTATCCATCATCGACCCGACAATAGTATACGACAATAGTATAGTTTAGTTGACTCAGACCTTTTATAATAGTGACCTGTTGAATTTGGCAGATGAATGCTACATTCATCTTAAATATGCTATTGAGATTAGTTTACAAAACGTAAAACTAAGGCAGCAGAAACAGGTCAGCCATCAACGAGAAACTCAATCTCCCAACTCCCTGTTTTCTACTTAAATCATCTCTGTCTGACATCAACTCCCCTCTGGGTAAATTCCCAGTTAGTACCACAACTCAGTGCCAAGTCTTGATTCTAGAGGTCGCCATGGCTGTTACTTATGTAGCTGAACCGATTTTAGAAATTGATGGTCAGTTAGCGTCCAAAGCATTAATGGACGACATTATTGAAATCGCGGTGGAAGAAAGCCTCCATCTTCCCGGAATGTTCACCCTAGTGATTAAGAATGATTACTTTCCTGGGCGCAGCGAGGATGAAACCTGGCGACATGCAGGCTTATTTGAAATCGGCAAAACGATTAAGATAGGGTTCGGTTCTAGTACCACCGAAGCCCAAGAGTTTGAAGAGGAAGACAGAGATTATGTTCTAGAAGGGGAAATCACGGCGATGGAGTGTAACTTTACTCGTGACTCTGAAGCGCCGATGATGATTCGCGGCTACGATATTTCTCATCGACTGTGGCGGGGGCGGTATAATCGTTCATTCCAGAATATGACCGATACCGATATTGTCAAAAAAATTGCTGGGGAAGTCGGGATACCCACAGGTACGATTGATGAAACTGGGGGACCTTATGGATACGGGGATATCAATGGGTCGAATGGTTATGTGTTTCAAGAAAATCAGACCAATCTGGAATTCTTACGCGAACGCGCCGCCCGCAATGGCTTTGAATTTTTTGTCCAGGATGGAAAATTAAACTTCCGCCAACCCAAAGTTGATGAATCCCTAGAACTGAAATGGTTAAAAGATGTCCATAGTTTTCAGGTTAGAGTCAGTAGCGCCGAACAGGTGAGTGAAGTTGAGGTAAGGGGTTGGGACTACAGTCAAAAACGTTCAATTGTAGAAACAGCGAATCGAGGACAGGTACATACCAAAAACGATTATGGGGACGGTGCGAAAACCAGTACCAGTTTTAAAGGAAAGCCACCCACACCCAAGATGATTTTGGTAGACCAACCCGTTTTCAACGCACCCGAAGCCAGAACCCTAGCCCAAGCCGTATGTGATGAGTTAGGGGGAGAATTTGTTCACGCTGATGCTAAAGCGGAAGGAAACCCCAAAATTCGCCCTGGGCGGGTGATCAAACTAAGCGATTTAGGTAAGTACAGTGGGGAGTATTACGTTACAGAAACCCGTCACCTGTTCGACGAACGTATTTACACCACAGAGTTCACGATACGCGGATTACGTGGGGATAATCTTCCGTCACTGTTATCCCACGAAGCGCCGTTTCAACCGGGACAAACATTACTCGTGGGCATTGTTACGGATAATAATGACCCTAATGGTTGGGGTCGAGTTAGAGTCAAGTTTCCTACCCTGACCGAAGATCATGCTAGCTACTGGGCGCGAATCGCGGCGGCTGGCGTAGGACCCGGACGCGGGTTTGACTGTATTCCAGAGGTGAATGATGAGGTGTTAGTCGGGTTTGAACATGGCGATATTCATCATCCTTATGTGATTGGTGGGGTTTGGAATGGCAAGGATAAACCGCCCGAAGCGGTGACTGATAGTGTTATGGATGGCAAGGTTCGACTGCGGACATTGAAAACTCGCACGGGTCATACGTTACAGTTTGTAGAGGAGGATAAAGGAGGGAGTAAAAAAGGGGTTTATTTGGATACGGTATATGGTCATCATTTGCACCTGAATGACACCGAAAGATTTATTGAAGCTAAAACCAAAGATGGTCATCAAGTACGTCTAGATGATCAGAATAAGAAGATTGTTATAAAAACTCAAGGAGGACATACCTATGAAATGAAAGACCAAGGGCGTAATATTACAATGAAATCAACAGGAACAATTAATGTAGAAGCTCCACTGAATATCACCTTAAAAGTAGGGGGCAGCACGATAGAAATTTCAACGACTAGTATTACCCTTAAGCAAGGTTTTAATAGAATAGATCTAGGTCCATCAGGGATTACTATTGATTCTCAAGCCATGACTACCTTGAGTGGTCTGACCACATCAGTACGGGGTAAAGCAGCGATTACAGTTTCAGCTCCAACTGTTAGCTTAGGCTAATAAATCTGAGATCGATACCTGATAAAAGAAAGTAAAAAAGGAGTCAAAAGAGATAACAAATGCCGTTGCAAACTTGTATGGGTGCAACCCTCCAATGTATTCCGTTTGGAGTAGCACCTAGTTCATTAATTGTGATTCCAAAAGGTCCACCTGTATCGGTGAAAGGAATGTTAGCCGCTACAATTATGGACTTTGTACCCATTACCAATATTCCGCCTTTTGGTATGTGTACATCTATAGCTAATCCAGCCGTAGCCTCAGCCACAGCAGCCGCTTTAGGGGTATTAACTCCGATGCCCTGTCTCCCTGTTCCCGTCGGTCCATGGAAGCCTGGAGCAATTAAAACAAAGATTAATAAACTTCCGGCACTCCCTGATTTTGCTGTTTGTAACTGCATGTGGGGCGGTGTAATCAAAATTATGAATCCAGGACAATTTCAAGTTAGTGTTCTCTAAATTGATTATTCTTTTAAAGGAATAAATACATTCCGGTTCATCCATTGGGGAATTTTGTTAGCACTCATCACCCGCAATTCAACACTAATTCGATCCTGAGTCATGGCTTCAGTAACATAAGTTTTGTGAAGCGTGCCATTCAGAAAAATAAGAACATCTCCCACAGTCATTTCTGGAGACCAAAACTCATTGGGTGCAAAAGGTTGTCTAAGTTTAACCTCGTTTAGACAGTCATAATGGAGAAGCTGATCGAGATTTCGCCGGATAAACTGAAGCCCCGGTCGATCTCGCCCACAATCCGTGAGCGGTATCCAGCAGGTAATCAGGGGTGTTAAAGGTTCACGGATATAGTAATTACTGCTATTCGACAAAGGGTTAAACGTAACTCCCAATGCCCCATCTTGATGCCAGGTATGGGGAGTATGCAAGGGATGATAGTGTGAAAGAGCATATTGTTTCCTGACCCAAGATTGAGAAAGGTTAAATAAAAGGGAGCTATCCATAATCTTGGCTAAAACCTGATAAACTAAAGAATTAATTACAATAGATATCATTTGGTGCGAAATCTTCTCGAAAGCATGGGTTATTTGATAATCATCAAGGGCAAAAAGACTAACGGAGGTGACTCTAAGATTAAAGAAATAGTAGCAAGGGAGATAATCACTGACCTGTTCGATTCCCTGTTCATGAATAATCTGTTCTATGTAAGAAAAACATTGAGTAGCGGATCGAGCAACAAGGGAAAGTTGAGCAGGATCGAGGATTCCTTTGAGCAGAACAACTCCATGATTCTTGAGTAAAACTTCTGCCTCTATGACTGAATTATGAACTTCCATATCTTTAACGAGACTCAGGTTTTGGCAAATCGGCTAAATTCTTGAGATTCTGGTAAGAACGTACTGATTCTAACTCACTAAATTTATAGAAATGGCAGACATTACAAATAATCAGCCACGAGATTATCTGGGTAGGGGACTATCATTTCCCTTACGAGGAAACTTGCAAGGAAGCCTGCAACTCAGCGCCGACATCCGGAACATCGAAGAATCGATCGCGCTAATTCTGGGAACTAAGGTGGGTGAGAGAGTCTACCGACAAAATTTTGGGTCGCGCCTGTCTGAACTCGCCTTTGCGCCAATGAATACCCAAACGCTTTTGCTGATCCGAATCTATGTTGAGGAAGCCCTGAAAATGTGGGAACCTCGGATTGTACTGGATGGCGTTTATACAGAACCTGATCCGATTCGCGGTCGGGTCAATATTATTATTGAATATCATCCCAAAGACTCCCATGATACTCGGAGTTTAGTTTATCCGTTCTATCTCCAGCCATCTGGAGAGTAGTTGGTCATAGTTCATGATTCATGATTCATGGGGATAAATGACAAATGATAAATGACATAAGACATAAGACAAATGACATAAGACGAATGACATAAGACATAAGACATAAGACGAATGACAAATTATGGAATTTGATTTTTTACCCAAGTTACCAAAATCTGATTTAGACGATCGCGCGTTTCAGGATTTGGTGGAAGAGTGTATCCTCCGCATTCCCCGCTACTGTCCCGAGTGGACGAATTATAACCCCAGTGACCCCGGAATCACGCTGATTGAACTGTTCGCCTGGTTAACTGACCAAATGTTGCTGCGGTTCAATCAAGTCCCCCGGCGTAACTATGTTACCTTTCTGGAATTACTGGGGATTCGCCTACAAGCGCCAACCCCGGCTCAAACCCAACAAACGTTTTATCTGAGTTCGTCTCTCCCCGAAGCCTACACAATTCCCAGGGGAACCGAAGTGGCGACAGTACGCACTCAAACCGATGATGCGATTATTTTTAGCACCGATCGCCCCCTAGTGATTGCGAAACCCAGTATCCGCCATTTTCTCACCTCCGAAACCGCTGACGACCAACCGGAAGTGCTGCGCGATCGCTTCGTGGGAACGTGGAGTCAGCAACCCAGTGGGGAGTGGGAAGGCTTGGAGTTATCGATTTTTAATGAACAACCTGAAGCGGGAAATTGCTTTTATCTCGTCTTTGAAGCCGATCAACCCATCGAAGGCAATGTTATCGCCCTGCGAATTAGGGGTGAAGCCGCTACCTCCACTGGGATTAATCCCGAAGATCCCCCCCGCCTTTGGCAAGCCTGGAATGGTATGTTTTGGCAACCCATCCTCCTCCAAGAAGCGGATGATAGCACCAAAGGATTTAGTTTCAGTGAACTGATCCGTCAAGGGGGTGATCCGTTACAAGGGGCGGATGTTGTCCTCCATTTACCCCTGCGTTTACCCGTTACCCAATTTGTTACCTATCAGGGACGTTGGCTACGCTGTGTTTACAGCGAACCTCAGTTCAATCAACCCGGTTATATGCGTTCCCCGCGCATCGTTGGTTTAGATGTTCGGTCGATTGGCGGTACCGTGGAAGTCACCCAATGTACCACGATTCGTAATGAAATCCTGGGCGAAAGTGATGGAAATCCCGGTCAAACCTTTCAACTGCAAGGACGGGGAATTTTACCGCGTCGGGAAGAAGAACATCTTCTGGTGGTTCCGCCTGGAGGTTTACCCCAAATCTGGCAAGAAGTCAATGATTTTGCTGACTCAGGTCCAGAAGACCTGCACTATACCATTGATGCGATTACTGGCATCATTCAATTTGGTCCCCTATTACGAGAACCCTCTCAACTGCGAGAACAAACGCGGTGGCGTTCTCGTTCCCAGAGAGTACCCTCAGAAATGCTCAGTTTAGTCAACGGGAGAACTGGCGCGTTAGAACGACGGGAGGGCGCGGCGATGCAGTCGATGGAACGTCAATATGGCGCAGTTCCCCCTAGAGGTGCGGTGATCCAAATGGCTGCCTATCGCATTGGGGGTGGTCAACAGGGTAACGTACAACGGGGCGCGATTCAAGTCCTCAAATCCGCTGTTCCTTATGTGGCGAACGTAATTAACTATTCTCCCGCCCGGAATGGCGCTGATGCGGAATCTTTAGAACAAGCCGTGATCCGGGTACCGCGACTCCTAAGAACCCGCGATCGCGCTGTTACTCGCGAAGACTTTGAATACCTAGCCATGGAAGCCGGAGGCGGCTCTATTTCTCGCGTGTTATGCTTATCACCCATTCGCCAAGAAGACGCCGGACGAGTACGTCTGCTGCTTGTACCCAACGCCAATACGGATGGGATTGAGCGCGGTGAAGGCATTGATCCAGATGTATTAACGCTAACCCCGCAACTCACCGAACGAGTGCTAAGTTATCTCGATGAACGACGGTTACTCGGTGTAGAAATCCTCTGTAGCCAACCCGATTACGTTGGGGTTGCGGTACAAACAGAAGTTGCTCTCGATGCAGCTTATAATAATCCCCGTGCCCAACAAGAAATACTATTGAAACTACAAACCGCACTCTATCGTTTTCTCAATCCTTTAACTGGGGGTTCAGAGGGGAACGGGTGGTCTTTCGGTCGCCCAGTTTATTCATCGGATATTGTTACCTTATTGCAAAGCGTTGCTGGGGTACAGTATTTAGGGGCGGTACAGCTATTTGAATTACGACGTCAGGGACAAAATTGGGTGCGAAGCTCACCCCTAGCTCTCATTGACCCCGGTCCTTTGGGTCTAATCTGTTCTTGGCATAGTAATCGATCACGCTCTGGTCATGTGATTAATTTGATTACATAAGTGTGAATGGAGAAGCGCGATCGCACTCTCTCCCATCAATCCAACC
>JGI12109J20283_10087753_pt1 | contig 11464 bp, 10 predicted proteins | sample ElkSlonscriptome_12_FD_20283 | JGI IMG/M metagenome (IMG submission 20283) | reverse complement strand
CGCTCCTCCCCGGTGGACACCTCTTCCACGAGGTCGATCCGGCGGCCGTAGCGCGTGAAATCGCAAGGGAAATGGACTCTTTACACTCGATCGTGTGAAAGCATCTTGACACTCGCGTGTGTCCAGGTACCGTGACACAAGGGTCAAGCCCCGGGAGATCATGGATGGACCGGCGAAGGAAAACAGCAGGCGCAGACGCGGCGCCCGATAAGACGCGCGTCGGAAGGAGGCCCACGTGGCCCTACTGAGCTTCGAGCGGAAGTACCGAGTTCGCGGAGGAACGATCCTCGGCGGCGACCTCTTCGACTTCTGGGTCGGCCCGTTCTACGTGGGCTTCTTCGGTGTCACGACGATCTTCTTCACGCTGATCGGCGTGGCGTTGATCTTCTGGGACGCATCCCAGGGAGACACCTGGAACCCCTGGTTGATCAACATTCAGCCACCACCCATCGAATATGGGTTGGCCTTCGCGCCGCTGGCGGAAGGAGGCATCTGGCAGCTGGTGACGATCTGCGCGATCGGCGCCTTCAGCAGCTGGGCGCTCAGACAGGCGGAGATCAGCCGGAAGCTCGGCATGGGCTACCACATACCCATCGCCTACGGCGTGGCGATCTTCGCCTACGTCTCACTGGTGGTGATCCGGCCGGTGCTGATGGGCGCGTGGGGCCACGCCTTCCCCTACGGCATCTTCAGCCATCTCGATTGGGTGTCGAACATCGGCTACCAATACCTGCACTTCCACTACAACCCGGCGCACATGATCGCGGTGACGTTCTTCTTCACCACGACGCTGGCGCTCTCGCTGCACGGCGGCTTGATCCTCTCGGCGCTGAATCCGAAGGGGAAGGGTGAGACGGTCAAGGGTCCCGAGCACGAGGACACCTTCTTCCGCGACCACATCGGCTACTCGATTGGCGCGCTCGGCATCCACCGGCTCGGTCTCGTGCTCGCGCTGAACGCCGGCGTGTGGAGCGCGATCTGCATCATCATCAGCGGGCCCCTGTGGACACAGGGCTGGCCGTCCTGGTGGGACTGGTGGCTCAACCTTCCCGTGTGGAGCTGATCGAGGAATAAACGATGGCTCAATACTACAACATCTTCACGCAAATCCAGGTCGAGGGCCCCGCCCACGAGCCGCCTCCCATCGAGGACGCCCACAACCGGGTCGGCAAGCCACGGACCTCCAAGCTCATCGGCTGGTTCGGCAACCCCCAGATCGGCCCGCTCTACCTCGGCAAGCTCGGCCTGGCCTCGCTGGTCTGTGGCTTCATCGCCATCGAGATCATCGGGCTGAACATGTGGGCCTCGGTCGGCTGGGATCCGATCGAGTTCGTCCGCCAGCTGCCGTGGCTCGCCCTCGAGCCGCCGCCGCCTTCGGCAGGGCTCTCGATTCCCTCGCTGGACCAGGGCGGCTGGTGGCTCATGGCCGGCTTCTTCCTGACCGCATCCATCATCCTCTGGTGGTGGCGTACCTATCGGCGCGCACGAGCGTTGAAGATGGGCACGCACGTGGCCTGGGCCTTCGCCGCGGCGATCTGGCTCTACCTGGTGCTCGGCTTCATCCGCCCACTGCTCATGGGCAGCTGGGGTGAGGCGGTGCCCTTCGGCATCTTCCCGCACCTGGACTGGACCGCGGCGTTCTCCATTCGCTACGGCAACCTCTTCTACAACCCCTTCCACGCGCTCTCGATCGTCTTCCTCTACGGGTCGACGCTCCTCTTCGCGATGCACGGGGCGACCGTTCTGGCCCTCGCCCACCTCGGTGGTGAGCGAGAGATCAGTCAGGTCGTCGACCGCGGTACCGCCGCCGAGCGCAGCGCGCTCTTCTGGCGCTGGACCATGGGGTTCAACGCGACCTTCGAGTCCATCCACCGCTGGGCCTGGTGGTTCGCCGTGCTCACGCCGCTCACCGGCGGCATCGGCATCCTCCTCACCGGCACCGCTGTCGACAACTGGTACCAGTGGGCGGTCAAGCACGACTTCGCCCCCTCCTACGAGGAGGCCTATCCGGTCGTCGAGGACCCGCTAGAGGATCCGCAGCTCCCGACCTTCGCCGATCCCGATTGGGAGTACGCGGGCGGCGTACAGCCCACCGGCGAGAACCTGGGCCTTCCTCCCGAGGAGGGGGATGACCTGGAGGACGCGATCGACGAACAGGCCTTCCAGGGCGTGGACCCGGAGGCCGTGGACGGCGACGCCGAGGTCCCCGAGGGGACGGAGTCGGCCGAGCCGGAGCCCGAAGCCGCCGAGCCGGAAGCACCGGAAGCGTCGGCGATGGAAGCCAGACCCTCGCCCATGGCCGCGGTACCGACTCCCATGGAAGCGGCGCCGACGATGGCCGCAACGAGTCCGATGGCCGCCGAGGCCTCGAACGAAGGGGCGAACAGCCCCATGACTGGGGATGACCAATGACCGGCCTGCTCAAGACCTTCCTGGTATTCGTGGCATTCCTGATCACGTTCGGCTTCGTGGTCGCGTACGACACGACCGAGACATCCGCGATCGGCGCGCCCGGTGTGGCGATGCAGATCACCGAGAGCACTACCCGCCTCGAGGACAAGCTCGAGGACAACGAGGTGCCGCCCCCGCTCCCGCCGGCCCGTCCGGGTGGAGCCCTCGCCGCCGAGGAGTATGAGAACGTCCACGTCCTCGGGCACCTCAGCACCGCCCAGTTCACGCGATTGATGACGGCCATCACCCTCTGGGTCGCGCCGGAGCAGGGCTGCGCCTACTGCCACAACACGAACAACCTGGCCTCCGACGAGCTCTACACCAAGCGCGTCTCCCGGCGGATGCTCCAGATGACCCAGCACATCAACGAGAACTGGGGGCAGCACGTCGCCCAGACCGGGGTCACCTGTTACACCTGCCATCGCGGTCAGCCCGTTCCGGAGTACGTCTGGTTCGACGCCGAGCGCGGCCCCGACCAGATGATCGGCAACCGCGAGTTCCAGAACGTCGCCAACCCGGACGTTGGCCTGAGCTCCATGCCGGCGAACGCCTTCGAGACCTTCCTCGACGGGGAGGTCGCAAACATCCGAGTCCAGTCGGACCATCCGCTGCCCACCGGCAACCGGCGCTCGATCAAGCAGACCGAGTGGACCTACGGCCTGATGATGCACTTCTCCCAGTCGCTGGGCGTAAACTGCACCTACTGCCACAACTCGCGGAGCTGGGGCGATTGGGAGCAGAGCCCCGAGCAGCGTGGCACCGCCTGGTACGGCATCCGCATGGTCCGGGACATCAACCAGGGCTACCTGCAATCCATCGCGGGCACGCTGCCGGAGGGCCGGCTCGGCCCCCATGGCGACGTACCGAAGGCCAACTGCATGACCTGTCACCAGGGCGCCTACAAACCACTCCTCGGCCACTCCATGCTCGAGGACTACCCGTCCCTGGCGGCCTACGTCGAGCAGCCGGTGATCGAGGACGAGCCCGAGGAAGAGACGACGCCCGAAGACGAGATGGGCGAGATGGATGGCGACTTCGAGGCCGAAGCTGAGGACGAGCCGGACGTCGAGCCCGAAGCGGAGACGGCCGTCCGGCCGACGATGGCCCCCGCGCCGACGATGGCCGCGACACCCACGATGGCGCCGACCATGGCGGCCACGATGGCGCCGACCATGGCGGCCGCGCCGACGATGGAAGCCGCCGCCGACGGCGAGTAACCGCAGTCGACCGAACGAAACGAAGCCGGGGGCTCACGCTCCCGGCTTCGTTCGTTCCGTCCCTCGTTGATGAGGTCCGACTCCGACGCCGAGCTCCGATTGCGACCTCCGATTGCGACTCCGACGAGCGGAGCCCCGTCGGGAATGTCCGGCGGGGCTCGGCGCCAGCCAACGCTACGCCGTAGCACGACGCGTGAGCTTCCGGAGGATCGCGCAGACGGGCTCGACGTGATCGACGACCTGGTCGATAGCAGCATCTTGCTCATCCAGCAGCCCAGTCGCCACGGCGAGCTCGATGCACGCCATGGTCTCTCGCGCGGATCCGAGCGCGATCTGGAAGTGATTGCGCTGGCGCTCGCCGGCCAGCAGCCCGAGCGCTTCGGCGACGTTGAGCGCCACCGACCGCGATGCCCGATGCCGCTGGTCGGCGATCTCGTTGTCGCCACCGCGACGAATGTTGGGCATGACGTGTTGGTGGATGCCGGAACCATCGCGGCGCTGACTCGATAGACCTTCATGGGAACCTCCGGTGGTCGCTGCCGTGGACACCTCGCCCTGGCCAGAGGCCCCCGCCCTCCAGCGTGGGCGGAATCAAGGCCGAAGCCGCCGGAGGCGGTCCGGAGACGAAAGGCCGGAGGAGCCTTCACGCCGCCGAGCACGAGGGCACGCTAGAGAGAGACCAGGACGAGGGCCAAAGCCCCTGGCTGGGTCCATGGTTCCCGAGGACGTCGACGTCGGCCTCGGCGTCGGCGTCGGACTCGGCGTCGGAGGTCGGAGGTCGGAGGTCGGCGTCGGCGTCGGACTCGGCGTCGGAGGTCGGCGTACGCGCCCTCCCGCGGGCGTTCAGCCATCTGCTATCGCCTGGGCCGCGCGCGTGCGACGCATCAGGTCGAAGAGGTGCGCGGGCAGCGACGCGCCGAGGAGGGCCAGCGTCCAGAGCGGATCGGCGCCTGTCCAGGCGGTCCGCACCGCGGCCAGGAGCAGCGCGCCAGCCAGCAGCTGCCCGATGATGTCGGCCAGCTTCAGGCCGGCGCCGCGTGCGCGGCGGTAGACCCAGAGCCCCAGCACCTCGACGGCGACCGCGCCCAGGGCGAGGTCGACTGCCCAGATCGGAGGCGTGTCCATCGCCCTCAGGTAGAGGGTCGGGCGAGGCCCAGCAGGTGGGCCATGTCCTTGAAGAAGATCCTCGCGTGGGCTGCGGGCTTGGCCTTCACGAGCTTCTTGTTCATGTAGGCCTGCCAGGTGAGGTACTGGACGTCCGGGTCGTCGCAGATGCTGACGAAGCGCTCGCGGCGCTTGTCACTCGAGTACCAGAAGTACTGCATGATGCCGAGGATCCAGAAGACGCGGCCGTGGTCCTTCATGAAGTGCTTGCGCGCCAGCTTGAGGGCTTTGGCGTTGCTCGTCTCGAGGAACTCGATGCCCGCGAGGCCCGCCAACTCACCGCCGACCATCGCGTAGAAGATGCCTTCGCCGGAGGCGGGGGCCACGACGCCGGCGGCGTCGCCGGCCAGGAGCACGTCGCGACCGTTGTCCCACCGCTTGCGCGGCTTCATCGGGATCGGCGCACCCTCGCGCCGGACCAGACCGGCCCGGTCGAGGCCGGTCGAAGCGCGGAGCTCGGTCACCGACTTGCGGATGGAGAAGCCCTTCTGCGCGCTACCGGCGCCCACGCTGACCTTGTCCCCATGGGGGAAGACCCAGCCGTAGAAGTCCGGCGAGGTCTTGCCCTGGTAGACCACGTCGCAGCGGCTTCCGTCGTAGCCCTCGGCGATGCCTTCCTCCGGCGCTTCGAGCACCTCGTGGTAGGCGAAGACGTACTTCGGGTGAGGCTCGGTCATCTCCTGCTTGGCCACCTTCGAGAGGGCGCCGTCGGCGCCGACGAGGAGCTTGGCGCGGAGGGACTTCTTCTCTCCGCTCTCCTTGTCCTTATAGTGGACGGTGACCCCTTCGCTCTCGTCGCGGGTGACGTGCGAGTAGGTGCCGGTGATGCGCTCCGCGCCGCAGGCGCCCGCGCGCCAGCGCAGGTACTCGTCGAACTCCTCGCGGTTGACCATGCCAACGAAGCCACCGTCGATGGGCATGTCCACCGTGCGATCGCTCGGAGCGACCATGCGCGCGGAGGAGATCCGGGCACAGAGCAGCTGCTCGGGGATGCCGTAGTCGCGGATCAGCCGCGGGGGAATGGCGCCACCGCAGGGTTTGATGCGGCCGGCCCGGTCCAGCAGGGCGACCCGCTTTCCGTGTTTGGCCATCACGTGGGCGGTTGTCGCGCCGGCGGGGCCACCGCCGACGACGATTGCGTCGTAGAGCTCACTGGTCATGTTCGGGACTCCATCAGAAAAAACGGTCCAGCCCGCCACCGACCGCGATCGCGCTGGCCATCATGCCCAGCACGAAGCACGTGGTGCCGGTAGCGTTGTAGAGGGGGGCGCGCTTGCGAGGCGCGCGGACGAGGCTCGGCATCATCGCGAGCTGGGCGAGGAGCAGGCCGCCGACGACGGCGGCGTAGCGCTGGTCGCCCCGGGCCAGGAGCAGGCCCACCACCGCCAGCTGCGGGAGGGCCATGACCACGCACGCGAAGATCGCCGCGGGGCGCACGCCCATCTGCACCGGCAGGGTGCGGATGCCCAGCTTCCGGTCGCCTTCGATGGCCTTGAAGTCGTTGAGGACCATGATGCCGAAGGCGCCGACGCTGTAGAGCAGCGCGAGGGCCGTCGAGTGGCCGTGGGGGAGGGTGATCGTCAGGGCGGCCGCGCCGGTGAACCAGGGCAGGCCCTCGTAGCAGAGGCCGACGGCGGCGTTGCCGAACCAGCCGTTGAGCTTGAGGCGGAAGGGCGGGGCGCTGTAGGCCCAGGCGAGGGCCAGCCCGGCGACGGCCGCCAGGAACACCCAGAAACCGAGGAGCGCGCCCACCAGGAGCGAGAGCATCGTCCAACCGATGGCGATGCCGAGGGCCCAGCGACCCGGGATCCGCCCGGAGGGGATCGGCCGGTCGGGCTCGTTGATGGCGTCCACGTGCCTGTCGAACCAGTCGTTGCAGGCCTGGCTGGTGCCGCAGACGAGGGGGCCCGCGAGCAGGATCGTGCCCACGATGGCCGCCCAGCGATCGCCGAGGGGCACGCCAGCGGAGACCACCCCGCAAGCGAGCGCCCACATGGGTGCGAACCAGGTGACGGGCTTCAGCAGCTCCAGGCTCGCTCCGAGGGTCGGGAAGCGTCGTTGCTGGGCCTCCCCCCGGACCGGAGTGGTCTCGACGCTTCCACGCGCGCTGATGCGTTCCACGGCCATGTCTCTTCGATTATCACGGCTCGGGCCCGGCGTAAAGTAAGATTGACGTCAAATCTACTTGACACATCTGGGGAGCTCCATGCATTCTGATCGCCATGGCCGGGAATCGAGCCGAAAGAGGAGCGCTGTACACCCCCGAGCAGCGCCAACGCAGAGACGAGACGCGCTGGACGCTCGTTCAGGGGATCCTGGCGCCCGTCCAGTTCCTCGCCTTCGCAGTGAGCTTGGCGCTGGTGGCCCGAACGCTGATGACCGGGGAGGGCGAGACCGCCGCCCACGTCTCCATCGTCATCAAGACCGGGCTCCTCTACGCCATCATGGTCACCGGGGCGATTTGGGAGAAGAAGGTCTTCGGCCAGTACCTCTTCGCCGAGTCCTTCTACTGGGAGGACGTCTTCAGCATGCTCGTGCTGGCGCTCCACACCGCCTATCTGGTAGCGCTCGGCACCGACACGCTCGGCACCCGCGGCCAGCTGCTGCTCGCCCTCGCGGCCTACGCCGCCTACGTGATCAACGCCGCGCAGTTCATTCTCAAGCTCCGCGCCGCGCGGCTGCAGCAGCAGTCGATGGCGCTCCCCGGGGAGGCGCTCTCATGACCCTCGCCGCCGACCATCGCGAGCTCCCCGTGCTCAAGGAGCGTGGCCAGCACGAAGTCTTCTGCGGGCTGACCGGCATCGTCTGGCTTCACCGGAAGATCCAGAACGCCTTCTTCCTGGTCGTCGGCTCGCGCACATGTGCGCACCTCATTCAGTCGGCGGCCGGCGTGATGATCTTCGCCGAGCCCCGCTTCGCCACCGCCATCCTCGAGGAGAAGGACCTCGCGGGCCTCGCGGACGCGAACGAGGAGCTCGACCGCGTCGTGAGCCGGCTGCTGGCCCGCCGACCGGAGATCGAGCTGCTCTTCCTGGTCGGCTCCTGCCCCTCGGAGGTCATCAAGCTCGACCTCTCGAAGACCGCCGAGCGTCTCTCGGCGAGCCATCCGGGGACCCGGGTGCTGAGCTACTCCGGCAGCGGCATCGAGACGACCTTCACCCAGGGCGAGGACGCCTGCCTCGCGGCCATGGTCCGCGGCGCCACCGGCGCACCGACCGATGCGAACGAGCTCTGCGTCGTCGGCGCCCTCCCGGACGTCGTCGAAGACCAGTTCCAGCGGGTCTTCGAGCGGCTCGAGATCCCCGTGCGCTTCCTGCCGGCTCGGCGGGACGCGGGCGCCACCGTCGCCCCCGGGACCCGCTACCTGCTGGCGCAGCCCTTCCTCACCGAGACCGCCCGCGCCCTCGGCGAGCGAGGCGCGACCCGCATTCCGGCTCCCTTCCCCTTCGGCGTCGAGGGAACCCGGGGCTGGCTCTCCGCCGGCGCGGCCGCCTTCGGCGTCTCCGACGAGCGTGTCGAAGCGGTCGTCGCCCCCGCCGAAGCCCGGGCGCGCAAGGCCCTCGAGCGGATGCGCGAGCGCCTCGGCGGCAAGAAGATCTTCTTCTTCCCCGACTCCCAGCTCGAGGTGCCCCTCGCGCGCTTCCTCCACCGGGAGGTCGGCATGGAGCTCACCGAGGTGGGTACCCCGTACCTGCATCGGGAGCACCTGGACCACGAGCTCCCCATGCTGCCCGAGTCCGTGCGCCTCTCCGAGGGGCAGGACGTCGAGCGGCAGCTCGACCGGCTGCGCGCCGACGATCCGGATCTGGTCGTCTGTGGTCTCGGGCTCGCCAACCCCCTCGAGGCCGAGGGCCGGCGGACCAAGTGGTCCATCGAGCTCGTCTTCACTCCGGTGCACGGCTACGAGCAGGCCGCCGATCTGGCGGAGCTCTTCGCCCGACCGCTGGTGCGCGCCGAGAGGCTCGCCGTATGAAACTCTCGGTCTGGACCTACGAGGGCCCGCCCCACGTCGGCGCGATGCGCGTCGTCACCGCCATGCGCGATGTGCACTTCGTGCTGCACGCGCCGCAGGGCGACACCTACGCGGACCTCCTCTTCACCATGATCGAGCGCCGCGCCGAGCGGCCGCCGGTGACGTACACCACGTTCCAGGCGCGGGACCTGGGCGGCGACACCGCCTCGCTCTTCAAGCGATCGGCCCTCGAAGCCTACGAGCGCTTCCAGCCGAAGCTCATGCTCGTGGGCGCCTCCTGCACCGCGGAGCTCATCCAGGACGATCCCGCCGGCCTCGGCCTCGCCCTCGGCCTGCCGATCCCGGTCGTGCCCGTCGAGCTCTCCGCCTACCAGCGGAAGGAGAACTGGGGCGCCGGCGAGACCCTCTATCGGCTCGTCCGCGCGTGCTGCTCGCCCGAGCCCGTCGAACGGCCGTCGGGTCGCGGTCCGACCTGCAACCTGCTCGGGCCGACCGCCCTCGGCTTCCGCCACCGGGACGACGTGCTCGAGATCACCCGACTCCTCGAGCGCCTGGGCGTCTCGATCAACGTGGTCGCGCCCCTCGGCGCGTCCCCCGAGGATCTCGCTCGCCTCCCCGAGGCGGACTTCAACGTGATGCTCTACCCGGAGATCGCGGAGCCCACCGTCCGCTGGCTCGCCAAGGCGCACGGCCAGCCCACGGTCGACGCCATCCCCATCGGGGTGAGCGGCACCCGTGACTTCGTGCGACAGGTCGCCGAGCTCGCCGGCACCGAGCCGTCCCTGGTGCAGTCCATCCTGGCCGACGCCGGCCGGCTGCCCTGGTACTCGCGCTCGGTCGACTCGACCTACCTGACCGGCAAGCGGGTCTTCGTCTTCGGCGACGCGACCCACGCCATCGCCGCCGCTCGGGTGGCCACCGAGGAGCTCGGCTTCGAAGTGGTCGGCCTCGGCACCTACAGCCGCGAGCAGGCGCGCGACGTCCGCAAGGCGGCCAAGGCCCTCGGCCTGACGGCGCTGATCAGCGACGACCACCTCGAGGTCGAAGAGGCCATGGAGGAGCTCCGGCCGGAGCTGGTCCTCGGCACGCAGATGGAGCGCCACATCGCCAAGCGCCTCGGCGTGCCCTGCGCGATGATCTCGGCCCCGGCCCACGTCCACGACTACCCGGCACGCTACTCGCCGCAGATGGGCTTCGAAGGGGCCAACGTCCTCTTCGACACCTGGGTCCACCCGCTGATGATGGGTCTCGAGGAGCACCTCCTCGGCATGTTCCGCGAGGACTTCGAGTTCGTGAACGGCGCGGCGCCCTCGCACCTCGGCGGCGCGCCCATCGCTGCGCCGGAGCCGGCGGCCGAAGCGGCCCCGGAGGCCCCGGCCGCCGCGGCGCCGGCGCCGATCATCGGCGAGCTCACGTGGACGGCGGAAGCCACCCGCGAGCTCAAGAAGATTCCCTTCTTCGTGCGCGGCCGTGCCCGCCGCAACACGGAGACCTTTGCCCGCGAACGCGGGCTCCACCCCGTTACCTTGGAGACCCTCTATGAGGCGAAAGCGTACTTCCAAGGCCGATGAGACACCGGTGAGGCTCGTCCTCCTCACCCTCGACCCGCACACGCGGGCCGCGGTCGACCGTGCGCGCGCCCAGCTCCTCGGCGAGCTGCCGGGCCTCGACCTGCGCTTTCACGCGGCCACCGACTTCACCGATCCGGAGGCCCTCGAGGCCTGCCGTGAGGACATCGCTTCGGCGGACATCGTCTTCGCCAACATGCTCTTCATCGACGAGCACATCCGCGCGGTGCTGCCCGCCCTCGAGGCGCGGCGCGACGACTGCGACGCGATGGTCTGCGCGATGAGCGCCGGCGAGGTCGTGCGCCTGACCCGCATGGGCCGCTTCACGATGGAAGCCAAGGAGGGGAAGTCCCTCCTCGCCAAGCTCCGGCCGAAGCGGGAGCCGGGCCAGGCCGCCAGCAACCCCAAGCTGGGCATGCTCCGGCGGCTGCCGAAGCTGCTCAAGCTCATCCCCGGCAAGGCGCAGGACCTGCGGGTCTATCTGCTGACGCTCTCCTACTGGCTCAGTGGCTCGGCGGAGAACCTGGCCGATCTCGTGCGCCTCTTGGTGAGCAGCTACGCCGACGGCGAGCGACGCTCCCTTCGCGGCGCCGTGCGCGCGGCGCCGCCGCGCCAGTACCCGGAGACCGGCGTCTATCACCCGCGCATGGAAGGGCGGATGAGCGAGAGCGCCGCCGACCTCCCCGAGCTCCCCGGCGCTCGCGGCACCGTCGGTCTGGTGCTCCTTCGTTCCTACCTCCTCGCCGGCGATACGGGCCACTACGACGGCGTCATCGACGCCCTCGAGGCGCGGGGGCTCCGGGTCATGCCCATCTTCGCGCCGGGCCTCGACGCCCGGCCGGCCATGGACGCCTTCCTCGCCCCCGGCGGTGAGGTGCAGGTCGACGCGGTGGTCTCGCTCACCGGTTTTTCGCTGGTCGGCGGCCCCGCCTTCAACGACGTCGACGCCGCCGAGGAGGCGCTCACCGCCCTCGACGTGCCCTACCTGGCCGCCCAGCCCCTCGAGTTCCAGACCATCGAGCAGTGGGACGCCTCCAGCGGTGGTCTCACCCCCCTCGAGGCGACACTGATGGTCGCCATCCCCGAGCTCG
>JGI12109J20283_10205965_pt1 | contig 11465 bp, 9 predicted proteins | sample ElkSlonscriptome_12_FD_20283 | JGI IMG/M metagenome (IMG submission 20283) | reverse complement strand
GATCCCACCAGGAAGGATGATTGGTGTAGATCACCAGCGGCCGATCCCCGGGATCGGGCGCCCCGCCGTCCCGGGCCAGCCGCAGGGCGTGGAAATGCCGGGCCAGATAGCGCCGGTTGTAATGGGCGAAGCCCCGCGACCAGCGCACCGACGGCGTCGGCAATCCCGCCTCTGCCGCCACCGTCACCGCTGCGCCCCCCCGGCCACCGTGGCCAGCGCCGGGCGCTCCACCGGGCGCTCAAGCCGGTCCTGGTCCAGGCTGTCGGCGGCGATCCAGCCGGACATCATCACCATGGGCATGCCCGGCCCCGGATGGGCGGCGCCGCCGGCCAGGTACAGCCCCTTCAGGTGGGGGCTGCGGTTGCCGGGTTTGAAGGCGCCGTTGAAGCGCCCGTGACTGGCCAGCCCATAGATCGCCCCGTTCAGCACCTGGTAGCGGTCCTGGATATCCTGTGGCGTGAGCACCGCCTCGGTGTGGATACGCGCCTCCAAATCGGTGAGGCCGGCGCTGCGGGCGAGCTTGTCGATGATAGTGCGCCGGTAGCCGGGCAGGCGGGTCTGCCACTGGTGATGGTCGCGAAGATACGGCGTATGCACCAGCACATAGAGCGCCTCGCCGCCGGGCGGGGCCACGGCGGGGTCGGTGCGGGCCGGGGCGCAGACGTAGCAGGTGGGGTCCATGGCCGGCTCGCCGAGATCGTAAATGCTCTGGAACTCCTCCTCCGCGTTACGGGAGAACACGAAGTTGTGGTGGGCCAGATGATCGTAGCCCTGCTCCAGTCCCAGATACAGCACCACCCCCGAACAGGCCGGCTCCAGCCGCCGGAAACGCTGGAAGCGCCGCGCCACCTTGCCGCCGATGAGATCCCGGTAGGTGCGCACCGAGTCGGCGTTGGATACCACCGCCGACAGCGCCACCTGTTCGCCCTGCTCGGTCTCCACCCCGGTGACGGTGTCGTTGTCGCTGAGAATCCGCCGCACCCCGCTGCCGGTGCGAAAGGTCACGCCCAGGCTCTCGGCCAGTTCCCGCAGGATCCGTGGCACCGCGCCGGTGCCGCCCATGGGATACCAGATGCCCTCGCCGGTCTGCATATGGGCGATGCCGCAGAGTACCGCGGGGGAGGCGGCGGGGGAGGAGCCCACGTACTGGGTGAAGTGGTCCACCATCTGCGCCACCCGCTCGTCGCGGATATGCTCGCGCACCGTGCCGGCCACGCTGCGCCCCATGCGCATGGTGAGAAGATCTTTCAGGATCGCCGGCTGGAAGGTGGCACCGAAGTCCATGGTATCGCGCACCGAGTCCACCGAGCGCCAGAGAAAATAGGCGTCCGAGATCCGGTGCAGATCCTTGGAGAGATCCATGAAGCGCCGGTAGCCCGCCCCGGAACCGGGGGCGAAGCGCTCCAGGTTCTCCACCATGGCGGCCATGTCCTGCACCAGATCCAGTTGGGCGCCATCATCGTAGAAGCAGCGCCACTGGGGATCCAGCGGTACCATGTCGAGAAACTCCCCCACCCGCCGGCCGGCCTCCTTGAAGAGTTTCTCCAGCATGGAAGGCAGGATCAGGATGGTGGGCCCCATATCGAAGCGGTAGCCGTCCTGTTCCAGCACCGCGGCCTTGCCGCCCAGCCAGTCGTTACGCTCGAACACCGTCACCGGGTAGCCCCGGGCGGCCAGGGTACAGGCGGCGGCCAGTCCGCCGAGGCCACCGCCGACGATACCGACGGGGGCGGTGTGGTGGTCAATCTCCGGCATCGTCTGCTCCAGGGGTGAGGGGGGTGAAATCGGGGCGGCGGGGGTTGTTAAGGCTCACCCGGGCGTAGCGGGCAGCGGCGCCGAGGGCCTCGCGCAGGGTCGGCCGGGGCGGGGCGGCGGCGGCCCAAGGCACCGGCAGGTTCAGATCCTCCAGCAACAGTCGGGCGCTGATGCGGGCGGATTCGAAAATCACCGGCAACCCGCTACCCGGGTGGGTGCCGCCACCCACCAGATACACCCCGTCCAGATCCTCGAAGCGGTTGCGGGGGCGCAGATGCAGCATCTGGGTGAGGTTGTGGGCCAGATTGAAGGTGGCGCCCCGGTGGATGCGGTGCTGGTGCTGCCAGTGCCAGGGCGTGAGTATTTTCTGATAGCGAATCCGGCGCTCCACATCGTGCATGCCGAGCTTGCCCAGTTGCGTCAAGGCCAGATCCCGGTAGCGGCCCTGCTCGGTTGCCCAGTCGATATGGGGGCTCTGGTGGGGCACCGGCAGCAGCAGATACAGGGTGCTGTGACCGGGCGGGGCCAGCGTGTGGTCGGTCACCGAGGCGTTCTGGAGATAGAACGAGGGATCTTCGGAGAGCCTCTCGCCGGCCTCGATCTCGGCCATGTTGCGCTGGTAGTCCTCGGCGATATGGATGGTGTGGTGGGGAATCTCGTCGTAGCGCCCCTGCACGCCCAGGTACAGCATGAAGGTGGAGCAGGAGAAGCGCTTGCGGTCGATGTTGCGATCCCGCCAGCGCCGTCGCAGCCGATCCGGCACCAGCCGGCGCATGGCGTCGGCGAAGTCGGCGTTGATCACCACCGCATCGGCCCGGTAGCGCCCCTTGCCGGTGACCACCCCGGTGGCCCGGCGCCCGTCGAACTCCATGGCCTCCACGCCCTCGTCGAGGCGCACATCCACGCCCATTTCCCGGGCCACCTCCGCCATGGCCTCCATCACCGCGCTACAGCCGCCGGTGGGATGGAACACCCCGTGCTCGTACTCCAGGAAGGATAGGATCGAGAACAGGCTGGGGCAGCGAAACGGCGACATGCCCAGATACTTGGACTGGAAGGAGAACGCCATCCGCACCCGGGGATCCTGAAAATACTGACCCAGTTCCCGGTCCAGGGAACACCACGGGCGGATCAAGGGAAGCAGGCTCAGGATCTTCGGATCCAGAAGATTGCGCCAGCCATGGAAGGGCATCTCGAAGAAGGTGCGAAACTCCTCCAGCTTGATACGGTTGTGAGCCAGGAAGGGCCGCAGCGAGCCGGCATCCTGCGGGGCGATACGCGCCAGTTGCCGCTCCATGCGCGCCACGTCGGGGGTGGCGTCGATCTGCCCGCCAGCGCCGAACACCAATCGGTACTGGGGATCCAGCCGGGTGAGTTCCACCCACTCGTCCAGATCGAAGCCGGCGCAGGCGAAAATCTCGCGCAACACCCGGGGATAAAGAAAAAACGTTGGTCCGGTATCGAAGCGAAAACCGACGGCCTCGTGGGCCGCCGAACGTCCACCCACCCGGGACTGGCGTTCCAGAAGCGTGACTTTCGCGCCCGCGGCCGCCAGCAAAATAGCGCTGGCCAGCCCGCCCGGGCCAGCGCCGACAACGATGGTATGCTTGCTCATGGGATCCCCACGGAGAAGTCGTGGGACGCGATGGCGCAGTTTTTATACCAGTTCCATTAAGGTGCCCGGCAATCTCCGGGAAAACCGGAACAACAACAACCGAAACAGGGATTTGTCACTGCCGGCAAATAGCCCGCCGATGGCGTGCGGGAGCAGGATCGTGCAAACCCGTCCACGGTGGGTGGCAAAATCTACAAACCACCCCGGCGAATCCTCCCTCAGGATTCGCGCCGCAGCACCTCGTCCATGCGAAACTTCTGCACCTTGCCCATGGCATTGCGCGGCAGTCGCTCCACGAACACCACGGTGCGGGGATGCTTGAAGCGCGCCAGCCGCCCGTGGAAGGCATCCAGCACCGTCGCCTCGTCCAGTGCCGCGTCGGGTGCCGGCACCACCACCGCCACCGGCACCTCCCCCCAGCGGGTATCGGGACGACGCACCACGCTGGCCTCCAGTACCCCGGGAATCTCGTTCAGCACTAGTTCCAGTTCCGCCGGATAGATGTTCTCGCCGCCGGAGATGATCACGTCCTTCTTGCGATCGTCCACGTGCAGATAGCCATCCATGTCCCAGTGGCCGATATCGCCGGTGCGGAACCAGCCGTCGCGCAGCGCGTCGCGGGTGGCCTCCTCGTCCTCCCAGTAGCCTGTCATGACCTGCGGCCCCCGCACCAGGATCTCCCCCGGAAAACCGGGGTGGGTGATGATCTCGCCGTCGTCGGCCACCAGCTGGATCTCGCTGTGCAGGCCCGGCTTGCCGGCGGCGCCGAGTTTCCACACCGCATCCTCGGCCCGCAGGTACACGGCGATGGGGGCGGTCTCGGTGGTACCGTAGACCTGCACCACCGGCACGCCCCGCTCGTGGAAGGCGCGCATCAGCCGATGGGGAACGATGGAGGAGCCGGTGGTCACCAGCCGCAGGCTGCCCAGATCGGCGTGGGGCCAGTCGGGGTGCTCCAGGATCGCCTGTAGCGTGGCCGGCACCAGCACCACCAGCGTGATCCCGGCGCTGGCCAGCGCACTCAGGGTGGCGGTGGGGTCGAAGCGCCGGTGCAGGGTCAGCGTGGCGCCGGCGTGCAACGCCGGCAGGGTCTGGATGTTCAACCCCCCCACGTGGAACATGGGCAGCACCGTCAGTACATGGTCGCGGCTGGAAAGATCGTGCATGTGGGTGGCCTGGACGATATTCCAGAGCAGTGCCTCCTGGGTCAGCACCGCGCCCTTGGGGCGACCGGTGGTACCGGAGGTGTAGACCAGCAGCAGCGGATCCTCGTAGCGGCCCCGCGGTAACGGCGCCTCCACCTCGCCGGGGGTGAAACACAGCCAGCCCTCGGACTGGAACGCCAGCGCCAGGAAATGACACCCCGGACGCGCCTCGCGCAGCGCCTCGGCGGCTTCCCGGAAGGCCACCTCCACCAGTACCGTCTCCACCCCGGCGTGATCCAGGATGTAGGCGATCTCCGGGGGCGCCAGGCGCCAGTTCAACGGCACCAGCATGGCGCCGAGGCGGGCACAGGCGAACAGCAGCGTGAGGAACTCCGGGTGGTTCATCCCCCAGAAGGCCACCCGGTCGCCCCGGCGCACGCCCAGATCCCGATGCAGATGCACCGCCACCGCCTGGACGCGGTGGGCCAACGCGCCATAGCTGATCACCTGCTCGCGGTAGTTGATGGCCGGCTTGGCGGGCAGGAAATCCGCCTGCCGGTCGATCCAGTGGGACAGATCGGTGTGACTGGGCATGGTGTCAGCCGTCGCTCTCACCCTTCTCGTACAAACATTCCCGCCCCAGTCGGTCCAGGCAGAGCTCGGCAGTCCAGGGCAGCATCAGCGAGCCACAGCGACTGTCCCGGTAGAGACGCTCCAGCGGCAGGCTCTTCAGCATGGACTGGCCACCGCAGGTACGGATGGCCAGCCGGCAGAGTTCGTTGGCGTTCTCCATCACCGTGTACTGGGCGCAATAGGCTCGCAGCAGTTGGTCCTTGTCGGGATCGGCGCGGGCCTCGCGGATCACCTGGAACCACAGCGCCATGGTCTGCTCCAGCTGAATCCGCATCTGCGCCACCGCGATCTGCTTGGTGGGGTACATGCGCCGCTTCACGGGGGGCATGCCCGCCACCTCGCCGCGCAGGTAGGCCACCGTGAAGTCATAGGCCGCCCGGGCGATGCCCATGTAGGTGGGGGTCAGGGTCAGGAACATATGCGGCCAGCGAGTGGCGGCCTGGAAATACACCCCCGGCGGCATCAGCGCCTCGTCCCCGGGCACGAACACGTCCTCGAACAGCAGCGTGCGGGACACCGTGGCGCGCATCCCCAGCGGGTCCCAGTCCCCCACCACCCGCACCCCGGGGGCATCCGCCGCCACCGCCAGATAGAGCGTATCGCGGCGGCTTTTGCGTTCCCGCTCCTCGGTACAGAGTACCCCGTAGTAGTCGGCGTGACCCGCCAGCGAGGCGAAGATCTTCTTACCGTGCAGCCGCCAGCCGCCGCCCACCGGGGTGGCGGTGGTGCCGAAGGGCGCCGCCCCGGCGGCCGCCGCCCCGCCCTCGGAGAAGGGCTGGGAGTAGATTTTACCGTCCTCCACGATGCGCCGGTAATGGCGCCCCCGGCGTGTCTCGTGGGCCGCCCGTTCGGGCTCGCTCATGGGCAGATCGTCGGCCAGTCGCCCGGTCCACAGACACGAGGAGACGTGCATGTTGAAGGTAAGCGCGGTGGCCCCGCAGTAGCGGCCGATCTCGGCAGCGGCGAGGCAATAGCTCATGTAGTCGGCACCGAGCCCACCGTGGCGGCGGGGTACGCAGATACCGAGCAGCCCCTCCTCGTGTAGATCACGGAAATTCTCGGTGGGAAAGCGCGCTTCCCGGTCCAGCGCCGCCGCCCTCGGGGCGAAGCGACTGGCGGCGAGTACCCGCGCCCGCTCACAGAGTTCGGCCTGGAAATCCGACAGTCCCCAGGCGTCGGGGTCGTACAGCGACGTGTCCGGGATGAGGGGATCAGCGGTGTTCATGGCAACTCAGATAAGGGGCGAGGAAACCGCTCACGGCGGCGTTGAACAGGCTCGGTTGTTCCAGGTAGGCCAGATGGCCGGCGCCGGGCAGGCAGAGATAACGGGCCGAGGGAATCCGGGCGGCCATCCTCGCCATCATCATGGCCGGGGCGTTGTTGTCGCGCTCGCCGGCCAGTACCAGCGTCGGCACGGTGATGGTGGAGAGATTATTGCGCCGGTCGAAACCCACCAGCGCGGTCATGGCGGTCCGGTAGGCGTCCTCCGGCACCCGCGCCATGCAGGCCCGGGCGCGGGCCAGCCCATCGGGGTCGGGGTTGTCGCCCACCAGCGAATCGACGATGGTGGGCGCAAGGTCCGCCAGCCGTTGCCCCGCGTCCAGCGGCGCCAGCCGCTCGGCCAGGAATTGCCGCTGCCAGTCGCCGTCGGGCTTGCCGAAGGCCGGGCTGGTGGCCGACAGGATCAGGCTCGCCAGCCGCTCCGGATAATGGGCCACGAACTCCTGGGCCACCATGCCACCGATGGAATGCCCCAGCAGATGGGCCTGGGCCACCGCCAGGCTGTCCAGCAGGTCGAGAAGCGCCGCCGCCAGTGCCGGAAAATCCATGGCCGGCAGCGGCGGCGAATCGCCGTAGCCCGGCATGTGCCAGGCGATGCAGCGGTAGCGCGGCGCGAAGTGTTCCAGTTGCAGGCGAAAGCTCTCGCCGTCGCCGCCGATGCCGTGCAGCATCACCAGCACCGGCCCCTCGCCGGCCTCCAGATAACCCGGCAGGGCTTTCATGCCAGTTCTCCCTGGAGCACACCATCCTGCACCACCACGGTATCGTCCAGCATCACGGTGCAGCCCCGGAGCGGCAGATCGAAATGCCCGGCGCTGTGACGTCCGGCGAATTCGTTGGCACCGGTGGAGTAGAGAAAATTGCCGGCAAACGCGCGAAGCTCGGTGCCGTTGGTGTCGCGCTGGTCGTAGCAGGCCAGCGCCTCGTAGCGGGCCGCCGGGTTCATCCCCCAGCCCACGTGGGACACCGCGTAGGCGTCCGGGTCGTTCCAGGCGGCGAAGTAGCGGCGCATGAGTTCGGCGTCCAGCCCCTCGCCGTCGATGCGGGTGACGTAGTCGCGCTCAATGGTCAGGCGCACCGGCGCCTGGAGATAGCGCTTGAAGGTGAGGTTGATATCGCCGGTGTCCAGCACCAGCACCCCACTCACGCTGCCCGCCCGGGGGAAATTCACCACCAGCCCACCGGGCCAGTGGGCCACCTGCCCAGGGCGGTCGCACCAGCCCCACACGCCGACGCTGGCGGCCTCGCGAAGGTCGACGCGAAGCTCGGTGCCGGCCCGGGAACCGACCCGCATCTGCCGGGCCTCGCGGGCGAGCTTCACCCCGGCGCGCACCTTGCCCTCGAGCCCCGGGTCGGGCAGCAACCGCTCCAGCGCCTCGGGATGCTCGTTGGAGATCATCAACACCCGCGCACCACCCTTGAGGATGGCCGGCAGTTCCGGGGCGTGCAGCAGTCCCTCCACGGTGAGATCCACCACAAGGGTGCTGGCCGCCAGCGCCCCCACCACCGGTTGCAAGCCCCCCAATGCCTGGGAGGCGCCGGTGGAGCGCACCGGTACCGGGGCGCGCTGGGGCGGGGTCGGCACCGTGAGGTGAAAAGGCCGGGCCTCCAGTTCCAGCAGGGCCAGCTCCGCCAACTGCACCGACAGCTCCCGGGACTGGGTCTCGGCGAGGATCGCCACCGGATCCCCGGGCGCCACCCGGCACAGCCGGAACACCTCGGCGAAGGCACGTACCCATTTCCATTCCAGGCGATCGTTCAGCATAACGGCGGGCGGCTTTGTGACGTCGGGGTTACACTATAGCAAAGCTTACCCGACGAGGTTTCGAGCCCATGGAGATTCTGTTCACCGCCCCCGAGGGCGCCTGGGGAGGCTTCCTCGGTGACCTGCGCGACGCCCTGCCCGAACACCGGATCACCGCCAGCGGCCATTTCGGGGCCGACAGCCTGCAAGGCGTGGAGGTGTTGATTCCCACCATGGCGGTGGTGGACCGGGCCATGCTGGAGAGCGCCGACCGGCTGCGGCTGATCCAGCAGTGCGGGGTGGGACTGGAGGGGGTGGATCTGGCGGCCGCCCACGACCTCGGCATCCCGGTGGCCAATGTGCCGAGCGAGGCCTCCGGCAACGCCGATTCGGTGGCCGAACTCGGCATCTACCTTATGGTGGGCCTGTCCCGGGATGTGCGGGCCATGCAGGCGAGCCTCGCCCACCGGGTGGTGGGTCATCCGCCGGGACGGGCGCTCACCGGCAAGACCGTGGGGCTGGTGGGTCTCGGCGGCATCGGTGTCGCGCTGGCGCGGCGGCTGGTAGCCTTCGATGTGCGGCTGATCGCGGTGCGCCGGGATCCCCGTCGCCCGCCGCCGAAACTGCCCATGGCCTGGATCGGCGGCCCCGACGACCTGCCCCGGCTGCTGGCCGAGGCCGACTACACGGTGCTGTGCCTGCCGGTCACCGGTGACACCCAACAGCTGCTGGACCGGGAGCGATTCGCGCTGATGAAGCCCGGGGCGTACCTGATCAATCTGGCCCGGGGCGGGCTGGTGAACCGGCAGGCGCTGTTCGAGGCGCTGGACAGCGGTCGGCTGGCCGGAGCGGGGCTGGATGTGTTCTGGGAGGAGCCGCCCGACCCAAGCGATCCCATCTTCCAGCACAACGTGCTGGCCACCCCCCATGTGGGCGGCGCCACCGACGTGGCGGTGGCCGGCATCCGGATGGCGGTGGTGGAGAATATCCGCCGGCTCGCCCGGGGCGAGGCGCCGCTCTTTCAGCGGGTGCCGTGATCGCGCCAGCCCGGCGGCAGGTGGATACCCTGGAACAGCCCCGGGATGCGCCCGGGATCGGCCAGCAACGCCTCGGCCTCGGCCAGCGGCAGGGGCCGGGCCAGCAGATAACCCTGGCCAAAATCGCAGCGCAGATCCACCAGCGCCTGTAACTCCTCGGGCTTCTCCACCCCCTCGGCCACCACATTCATGCCGAGCCCCCGGGCCAGGGTGATGATGGACTCGACGATGGCCATGGCGCGGGAATCCTCCAGCATGGAGATCACGAAGGAGCGGTCCACCTTGAGGGTGTCGATGTCGAAGCGGTTGAGGTAGCTGAGGCTGGAATAGCCGGTGCCGAAATCGTCCAGCGCCACGGTGAAGCCCATGGCCTTGCTGCGCTTCACCCACTCCAGCGCCGCCTCGTAGTCCACCAGCATGGTCTCGGTGATCTCCAGCTTCAGGTTACCCGGACTCACCTGATAATTACTTACCAGCTCGCTGAGACTTTCCAGGAAATTCACCGCCGAGAACTGCCGCCCCGACAGGTTCACCCCGAGAAACAGGGGCAGGCCCCCGGGATTGCCCTGCCGGGCCGCCTCGCTCAACTGGCGGTGGCTCTTGCAGGCGGCCTGCACCACCCAGCGGCCGATGGGCACGATGAGATCGGTGCGCTCGGCCACCCCCACGAAGAAATACGGCGACAGCAGGCCGCGTTTGGGATGCTGCCAGCGGATCAGGGTCTCGAAGCCGGCCACGCACTGGTGGCGCAGATCGACGATGGGCTGGTAGTAGAGCACGAACTCGTCCTCCTCCAACGCCCGGCGCAGTTCCCCCTCCAGCTTGATGTCGTCCAGCGCCGCCGATTGCAGGATGCCGGACTCGCGGGCCGCATGGGCCAGCCGCTCGCTGTCGTCGAACAGCTCGCCGAAGCGGCTGCGCATGCCGCCGCGCATGCGGTCCAGGATGATCCGGAACAGCCAGCGCAGCACCGGATCGGCCTCGGAGACGCGGGTGGTGAGCTGCTCGCGGGTGACCACCGTGAGGGTGGTGGATTCCATGGCGGTGGCGGTGGCGGTACGGGGGGCGCCGTCGATGATGGCCATCTCGCCGAAGATGTCCCCGGGCTGGATGGTGCTGATCACGGTCTTCACACCCTCGCGGCGCACCGAGATCTCCACCCGGCCCTTTTCCACCACGTAGGCGCAATCGCCCGTCTCGCCCTCGTGGAAAATGGAACTGCCCGGTTTGAATTGCAGATTGATCAGAGGATTCGCCATGGCCCATCCCGAAGGGGGTGCCCGCCACCACCCAATAGGTTATACCGCCACCGAACCGGCGTCCTTCAGGTCGGCACCGATGAAAACATCGCACGACGAAGTATAGCGGAAAGCCCGGGGGCTGGGATCGACCGGCGCAATCACGGCATCCCGAAACCGCCGGGTGTGGGGCGATCCGGGAGGCGGCTACCCGACCTTTCAGCGCTCCCCGGAGTCGCTGCGATGGGGCGCCAGTTCGGCAAGCGTCTGGGCGGCCTCGGCCTCAGCCGAGGACAGGGGAAAACGCGGGCTGGTGTCGCTGTAGTAGCAGATGACCCCGCCCCGGTGGATGAGATCGCCACCGGTCACCACGAAATCGGCGTCCGGATGCTCACGGTTGATGGCCTGGATGTCCGGTTCCAGCCGCTCGCGGGGCACCAGGCCGTAAAGGGCCTCGCCCGCAAGGGCGAAGTACGTATCGGTGAGATGCTTGAACAGAATAGCCACTGCCCATGACCTTATGATGAAGCCACGCCGGGTGGCGTCGCAGCCAGCAGCGCCGGCAGGCCACCGCCGTCCGCCGTCGCCGGCTCCACCAGCAATCCCGCCATTCCCAACCGCCTGGCGCCGACCAGATCGGTGTCGGGGTTATCACCCATCATCAGCGCCGTCTCCGGACTCGCGCCGAGGCGGGCCAGCGCCTCCCGGTACAGCCCGCTCTCGGGCTTGCCCACCACGGTGGGCGTGATCCCCGGCACCATGGCCCGTAGCGCTGCAAGCAGGCTGCCGGTCTCCGGTACCGGAGCGCCGTCGGCATCCGGATGGCTGAGATCGGGATTGGCGACGATCAGCGCGGCGCCCCCGTGGAGGGCGCGGGCGGCGGCCCGCAGGCGGACATAGCTCAGATACAGATCCCGGCACAGCAGCACCACTTCGGGGTCGGTCTCCACCAGCGCCAGATCATCCAGGGTGGCCGCCAGCGGCCCGCCCACCATGGCCAGCACCGGCGCCCCGGGG
>JGI12109J20283_10911045_pt1 | contig 11476 bp, 6 predicted proteins | sample ElkSlonscriptome_12_FD_20283 | JGI IMG/M metagenome (IMG submission 20283) | reverse complement strand
GCACGACGGCCTGCTCCAGCACCTCGCGCGGCTGGCGATCTCGATACTGCCGCAGACCATCCAGGCTGTCGCGCATCTGCAGGGCGGAGACCGCCAGCACCAGGATCAGGCCCACCAGCAGATGCCGCCGGTCCGGCAGGAACTTCTCCTGCCGCGAAAGACCGAAATACCAGCCGTAGATCAGCACGAAATACAGGGGGGAGTGGGGCAAGGCAAACCGCGGCCGATGGAAGACCAGCCCCAGCGCCACGTAGTTCAGCAGGCAGAAGCCGACGAAGATCCAGGCCTCACGGCTCAGGCGGTAACGCCGCGTCCACTCCGGCAGCCCGGGGCGCGCGGGCAGCTGGCCGGCGCTCAGCGCCACCAGCCCGAATACGACCAGGGGAGAGAGCAGGAGGCCGACGACCCACTTCAGATCCTGACCGAAACGTCGCACCAGGTTGCCCAGGAAGTGCCCCAGAAAATAGCCGGGATCGTGGGCGATGAGCTGGCCCAGGTTGTGGAAACCCTCGGCCGGGGGAGCAGGCCTGTCCCCGCCCGGGTAGAACTCCAGCACCACGTTCATCAGGTTGCCGTGCTGCAGCCAGGAGCCGGTGGTGGCCTGGCTGAACACGAACCAGGGCAGGGTCAGAACCAGAAAACCGGCCCCGAACAGCGCCGCCCTCCTCACGCGCTCATCGCGCTCCAGCAGGCAAACCAGCAGCCCGGCCGGCAACAGGATGGCCCCGCTGTAGCGCGTCAAAAATGCCAGCCCCGCCAAAACCCCGGCCAGAAATACCCGCCGGCGGGTATTCGGTTCAACCAGGGCCAGCACCGTGGCGATGAAGAACAGGAAATAGAGCAGATCGCTGGACGCCTTGTGCGCCAGCAGGAAAAACTCCGCCTGCAGCCCGCAGGCCAGGGTGGCGGCCGCCGCCGTGGGCCAGGGAAAGAGACTCCGCAGCAGACGGTACACCAGAACCAGGGACACGCCCGCACACAACGCGTTGAGCAGCACCCCGGCGCCGTACCAATCCAGCCCGATGGGGTGCAAAAGCCCATATAGCGGAGCCAGAAAAAGCGAGTACAGCGGCCCCTTGAACGGGTAGTTCGCCACGGCGAAATCCCCGGCCAGCAGCCGCTGCGCCGAGACGACGAGTTCGGCGTAGAAATCGCTCTCCACCCCCAGGTCACCGATCACGAAGAAGCGCGCGTGGATGAGAAACGCGGCCAGGGCATACACCCCGGCCGCGCCGATCACGATTCCCGATTCCCGATCCCGCCGCCAGGAGGCGGGGGATGCTGCCGGAGCAAAAAGCATCAGCTCAGCAGCTTGTTGACGGCCTGCACGTAGGCGCCCGCATCCGGCAGGGGCGAACCCTCCGCCAGCAGGGCCTGGCCCAGCAGGACGGTGGGCCAGGCGCCCAGGTCCTCGCCTTCGGATACGCGCTCGTGCAGGTTCTTGAGGATCTTGTGGTCCGGGTTGATCTCGAGGATGCGCTTGCTCTCGGGAGCGGCCTCGGGGTTGAGCTGCTTCATGAGGCGCTCCATGTGGGCGCTCATGGCGTCTTCCTTGTTGACCAGGACGCAGGGGCTGTCCTGCAGGCGGCTGGTGACGCGCACCGTCTCGACCGTCTCGGCCATGGCCTCCTGCAGCTTCTCGCACAGCTCCTTGTAGCTCTCCTGCTGCTTCTCCTCGACCTTCTTTTCTTCTTCGGTCTTCTCGAGCCCGGCGTCGCCGCGGCTGATGTCCTTGAGCTGCTTGCCGTCGAATTCGGTCAGGCCGCTGAGCATGAACTCGTCCACGTGGTCGGCCAGGAAGAGGACCTCCAGGCCGCGGGCGCGGTAGCTCTCCAGCAGGGGGCTGGTAGCCAGGGTCTTGAGGTTCTCGCCGGTGACGTAGTAGATGCTCTCCTGGTCCTCGCGCATGCCCGAAACGTAGTCCTTGAGGCTGATCAGCTCGTCCAGGCCGCTGCTGGTGGAGTGGAAGCGCAGCAGGCTCTTCAGCTCGTCCTGCCACTCGTAGTTCATGTAGAACCCTTCCTTCAGCACCATGCCCATCTCGTTCCAGAACCTGGCGTAGTCCTCGGGGCGGTCGTCGGCCATCTTCTGCAGCATGTCCAGCACCTTCTTGACCACGTGCTTGCGGATGGAGGCCATGGTGCGGTTGTTCTGCAGGATCTCGCGGCTGACGTTCAAAGGCAGGTCCTCGCTGTCCACGACGCCGCACACGAAGCGCAGCCAGCCGGGCAGCAGTTCCTCGCAGTTGTCCATGATGAAGACCCGCTTGACGTACAGCTTCAGGCCATGCTTGCGGTCCTGGTGGTACAGGCCCATGGGCGCCTTGGCCGGGATGTAGAGCAGGGACCAGAACTCCTGCATGCCCTCCAGATGGGTGTGGGAGTGGGCCAGGGGCTCGCCCATGAAGTCGTGGCTGACCTGCTGGTAGAACTCCTTGTGGTTCTCCTCGGTCACATCCTTGGGCATGCGGCGCCAGATGGCCGTCTTCTCGTTCAGGCGCTGGGGGCCCTTGGGCTCTTTCGGCTCCTCACCTTCGGCCGGCTCGGCGGGCTTCTCGTTGACCGTCAACCAGATGGGGTGCACGATGAACTCGCTGTACTTCGTGACGATCTCGCGCACCTTCCACTCGCTGGCAAACGCGGTCACGTCCTCGTCGTCCTTGAGGCGGAGGGTGATGGTGGTGCCGTGGCCGGTCTTGGGGGCTTCTTCGAGGGTGAACTCGCCCTCGCCCTCGCTCTTCCAGAGGTAGCCCTGGCGCTCGCCCGCCTTGCGCGTGAGCACCTCCACCTCGCGTGCGACCATGAACACCGAGTAGAACCCCACACCGAACTGGCCGATCAGGTTCATGTCCTGCTTCTTGTCGCCCGTCAGGTTCTTCATGAAGGTGCGGGTGCCGCTGCTGGCGATGGTGCCCAGGTTGTCCAGCAGGTCCTGCTCGTTCATGCCGATGCCGTTGTCCTCGACGACGATGGTGCGCGCCTCGGGGTCCACCCGCAGGTCGATGCGCAGGTCGCTGTCGCCCTCCAGCAGCTCGGGTTCGGTGATGCCGGCGAAGCGCACCTTGTCCAGGGCGTCGGCGGAGTTGCTGATCAGCTCGCGCAGGAAGATCTCGGGCTTGGAATACAGGGAGTGGATCATCAGGTGCAGCAGTTCGCGCACCTCGGTCTGGAATTCGTGCTTCTGGGGAGCGGCTTCCTGGCTCATGCCCATCCTCCTTGGGTTGCGGGTTCCGGATTCGATTTCGCGGGAGGAAAAATAGCAAGGCCCCCGCCGGGCGGCAAGGGCCTTGCAACAATGAGGCTGGGTGTCGGATCAGCCCTGCCCGTGGCGCACGATCTCACCCTTGATCATGTAGATGGTGTCCTCGGCGATGTTGGTCGCCAGATCGGCCACCCGCTCGATGTGCTTGGCCACCATGATCCAGCCGATCAGCTCCTCGGAATGCTCCGGCCCGGCGGCGATCTCGGCCTTCACCTTCTCGATCAGCTGGTAGTAGGCGGTGTCCACCTCGTCATCGTCCCGCATGACGGCGCGGGCACCCTCCGGGTCCCGGTTCATCTGGCTTTCCAGGGCCTTGCTGAGCATCCGGCGGGCCATCTCGCCCATCTTCTCGATCTGGTCGGCAAAGAGGTGGCGGCCCCCGCAGCGGGCCAGGAAGCGCTGGGCGCGGGCGATGTTCACGGCCAGATCGCCGATGCGCTCCAGGTCGTTGTTCATCTTCATGGCCGCCACAAGGAAACGCAGGTCCACGGCCACCGGCTGGTGAAGGGCCAGGATCTTGAGGCATTCCTCCTCGACCTCCACTTCCAGGCCGTCGATTTGCACATCCTTGGCCTTGATTGCGTCGACCACGTCCGGGTTGTCGCCGGTGACGGCCTGGATGCTCTCGTTCAGTATTTCTTCCACCAGCGAACTGAGGTGGAATAGCTGTTTCTTGAGGGAATCGATTTCCCGTTGCAGGTGGATCTTCATTCCCGCACCTCCACTGGCAGGGTCAAGGTAAAGGTGGATCCCCGGCCCGGTGTGCTCTGCACCGAAGCCTGGCCACCATGGATCTGGGTGATGTGCTTGACGATGGCCAGGCCCAACCCGGTCCCGCCCATGCGGCGGCTGCGCGCCTTGTCCACCCGGTAGAATCGTTCAAAGATGCGGGGCAGATGCTCGGCCTGGATGCCGGGCCCCCTGTCCGTGACGTGAATGGCCACGAACCCCTCTTCCTTCTCGCAGGTTATGGTGACCGGCGTGCCCTCGGGGCTGTACTTGAGAGCGTTGCCCACCAGGTTGCCCACCGCCTGTTCCAGCAGGGGGGCGTTGATGGGGGCCCGCAAACCCTCGGCGCAACGGATTTCCAGCCGGCCGGCCGCCTCCGGGTTGCGGCTCTCCAGATCCCTGATCACCCGGTCCAGCATCTGGCTGATGGACAGGTCCACCAGTTCCAGGTTGCCGGTGCGGTTCTCCTCTTCCAGCCGGGAAAGGGAAAGCAGGTCGCTGATGATGTTCTCCAGGCGGTTGGTCTGCTTGTTGATGATTTCAAGGAAACGGTCCTGCTCGTCGGGGCCGGGCCGCGGATCGTCCAGCAGGGTCTCGGTGAAACCCTTGATGGAGGTGACCGGCGTCTTCAGCTCGTGCGAGACGTTGGCCACGAAGTCGCGGCGCATGGTTTCCAGGCGGCGCAGTTCGGTGATGTCGCTGAACACCAGCAAGGCGCCCAGACGGCGGCCTTCCCGGTTTACCAGACTGCTGGCGTGGATTTGCAGCACGCGCCCGTTGCGGCCGCCCAGCTGGATCTCGCACTGGCGGCTGCTGCCGTCGCCCAGGACCTCCTGGGTCAGGCGCGTGATCTCCGGGTGGCGGCAGATCTCCTGGATGCTGCGCCCGAGGGCGTACTCCACCTTGCGGCCGAACATGCCGGCGGCCGTGCTGTTCAGGCGGATGATCAGCTCGCTGCGGTCCACGGCCAGCACACCCTCGTTCATGCTGGCCAGCACCGATTCCATCTCGTTGCGCTGGTTCTCCGCGGTGCCGATGCGCTCGGCCAGCTGGTCCGCCATGTGGTTCATGGCGCTGGCGACGGCGTTGATCTCCAGGCTGTCGTCCACCCGGATGTGGCCCTCCAGACGGCCCGCGCTGAAGGCCTCGGCCCCGGCCTGGAGCTGGCGCAGGCTGTTGCTGAATCGCCGGGCCAGGATGAAGGCCAGCATGCCGGCCAGCACCAGCAGGGCCACCGCGACCAGGGCGATCTCCCCGTACAGCTGGCCCATGATGCCGCGCAGATCCCCCAGGGAAACCGAGGCGCGGATCACGAAAGCGGGGGTCCCGCGCTGGGCGCGCAGCTGACCGGGCACGGCCACGTAAAGCCGCTGGTGGCCCAGGGTGGAACTGTAGCGCCGGGAATGCCCCACGTGACCGGCCAGGGCGTCGATGACCTCCGGGCGGTCGGCGTGGTTTTCCATCAGGGCCGGGTCCTCCTCGGTGTCGCCCAGGACGGTGCCGTCCCGCTGGATGATGGTCAGGCGGTAGCCGCTCTCCAGGCCCACGCGGTTGCAGATCTCCTGCACTCCGGCCAGGTCCCGGGCCTGCACGCGGTACTGCATTTCCGGGATGAGGGCGCGGGAGAAGGCCTCCAGGTTGTCGGCCGTGTGGTCCTCCATGAAGGTGCGCATGGAGCGGCCGCTGAAGCCGGTGACCAGCAGCAGGCTGACCACCAGGATGGTCAGCAGGGGAGGGTAGAATTGCCAGAGAAGACCGACCCTGCGCATGGGCACAGATTCCTATCTTGTTGTGGAGACTAGTCTCCCACCTTGTACCCGACGCCGCGCACCGTCTGGATGACGTGGCCGCAGGCGCCCAGTTTGCGCCGCAGGGCGGCCACCTGGACATCCACCGAGCGGCCGGTGACGGGATAGTCTTCCCCGTGCACGGCCTTGACGATCTGCCGGCGCGTGAAGACCCAGCCGGGCCGGCTGACCAGGAACTGCAGGATACGGAACTCCGTGTTCGTCAGCTCCACCTGCTTGTCCCGGGCGAAGACCTCGTGGCGTCCGGTGTGGATCTTCAGATCCCCGAACTCCACCTCCTCTTCCTTGCCGGGGCGCGAGGCCGCGCCACGGCGCAGCAGGGCGCCGACCCGGGCCAGCAGCACCTTCGGGCGGAAGGGCTTGGTGACATAGTCGTCGGCCCCGGACTCGAAGCCGGCGATGATGTCCTCTTCCTCGCCCTTGGCCGTCAGCATGATGACGGGGATGTGGCGGGTGGCCTCGTCGGCCTTCAGCCGGCGGCACACGTCCAGGCCGGACAGGCGCGGCAGCATCAGATCCAGGATGACCAGATGGGGGAGGGCTTCCCGGCAGACTTCCAGGCCTTCTTCGCCCGTGTCGACAGCCTCGGCGGTAAAGCCCTGACGTTTCAGGTTGTACTCCAGAAGTTCGGCGATGTCTTCTTCGTCTTCGACGATGAGGATGTTCTCCCCGGCCATGATCCACCTCGCGGATTGGGAACGAATGGGCCCCTGTCGAGTGCAGACGATTGGTCCGTTCCATCATTTCCGCAAGTTAGGATTATGTAAATGGAAAATGAAGCGGAACACGCACAGGGCCGCCCGAAACACGACGTTCCTTGATTTTACCGGATTTTTACAATGCTCTCGCATCTTGTTTACAAACCGGGTCTACCGTGTGGTTCGTCAAACAGCCCGCAGAATCGGACGCGGGCATTGTTGCAATCCGCACAAAGGAAGGCTGAAATGAAGTTCCTGAACCTGAAATTTCTCGGTTTGGCCGTCATGGTCAGTGTCATGGTTTCCGGCCCGGCTCTCGCCGCCGTCGCCGTCGATTCGGACCTACCCACCTACCAGAAGACCACCAGCGTCAACGGCAGCATCAAGAGCATCGGCTCCGATACGATGAACAACGAGATGGCCCTGTGGGCCGAGGGCTTCCGCGCTTTCCACTCGGGCGTGAAGGTCGAGATCGAGGGCAAGGGCAGCAGCACCGCCCCTCCGGCCCTGATCGCCGGCACCAGCAATTTCGGCCCCATGAGCCGCGCCATGAAAGCCAAGGAAGTGGACGAGTTCGAGAAGAAGTTCGGCTACAAGCCCGTGCAGCTGCGCACCAGCATCGACATGCTGGCCGTCTACGTGCACAAGGACAACCCCATCCAGGGGCTGACCCTGCAGCAGATCGACGCCGTCTTCAGCAAGACCCGCAAGGGCGGCTACGGCAAGGACATCGTCACCTGGGGCGACCTGGGCCTGAAGGGCGAGTGGAAGGACCGTCCCATCAACATGTACGGCCGCAACAGCGCCTCCGGAACCTACGGCTACTTCAAGAAGCACGCCCTGTTCAAGGGCGACTACAAGGACAACGTGAACGAGCAGCCCGGCAGCTCTTCCGTGGTCCAGTCCATCGCCAGCGACAAGTACGGCATCGGCTACTCGGGCATCGGCTACATGACCAGCGACGTGCGCGCCGTGCCCCTGAGCACCGAAACCGGCAGCAACCCCCACATGGTGCCGGCCACCCCGGAAAACGCCTACACCGGCGACTATCCCCTGGCCCGCTTCCTGTACCTGACGGTGAATTACAAGCCCGGCAGCCAGCTCGATGATCTGCGCGCCGAATTCATCAAGTACGTCTTCAGCAAGCAGGGCCAGGAAGTGGTGGTCAAGGACGGCTATTTCCCCGTGCCCGCCACCGTGGCCCGCGAGGAACTGCAGACCGTCGGCATCCAGCCCAAATTCTAGGCACGTTCTGAGCGCCAGAAAGAGTGGTAACAGGTAATGGCCAAGGATCCGCAAGGAACCCGGAAGAGTTTCACCGGGGTGACCTTCCAGCGCAAACCCCGCAAGACGGTCAGGTGGGTGGACGATTTCGCCCGCCGGCTCATCACCGCCAGCGGCATCGGCAGCATCATCGCGGTGTCCCTGGTGGGGTTGTTCCTTGTCTGGGTTGTCCTGCCCCTGTTCACGCAGACCGGTCTGGAGGAGGCGGGGCCGATGCGCCCCGCCTCCACGGCCCTGAAGGAGGGGCCGGCCGTATTCCAGTCCCTGGATGATTACGGTTCCCTGGTGTGGAGTCTGCACGAGAACGGCCAGATCCAGGTCCGGGACCTGGCCAGCGGCCGCACCCTGGACCGGATCGATATCCGGCCCGGCCAGACGCCCACCGCCTGGGCCCAGGCCGATCAGGGGGATCGCCTCGTCTTCGGCTACGCGGACGGCAGCATCACTTCCTGCACCACGAAGTTTGATATCTCCTACCTCTCCCCGGACGAGTGGTCTCCCGCCATGGAGGCTCTCGAGGCCGGGCAGCGTCTGATCCACGGTCAGGGGGTGGTGGAGATGACCAACGAGAACCAGGTGCGCCTGGCCACCCTGGCGGTCGAGGTGAACGACCCGGTGAGCCTGGGCGAGGCCGCCATCATGCGCCTTTCGGTGACCAACACCCCGCGCGGCATGGTTCTGGTGGCCCTGGACGCCGCCGCCAACGTGCACGACCGCAGCCTCACCTGGCGCAAGAACCTGCTGACCGGCAAGCTGCGCACCAGCGTCAGCGGCGCTACCCGCACCGCCCGCGAGCTGGGCCTGGATGTTGGTGACCTGCCCAACCACCTGGCCCTCAACGACTCCGGCGACATGGCCCTCATGTTCCAGCGCAGCGGCGAGGTGCGCATGTTCCGGCGCAACGACGACGGCGAGTTCGCCCCCACCTACGATTTCCACGCCTTCGAGTGGACCGATGACAGGGACCGCGAGGTGACCAGCGTGGGCTTCCTGGCCGGCCAGGTCTCGGTGGTCATCGGCGACAACAAGGGCGGCGTGTGGGTCTGGTTGCCGGTGCGCCGCAACGGGCACGATGCGCCCATCATGGTTCCCGTCCACGACCTGACGCACCACGCTTCGGCCGTCACCGCCCTGGCACCCTCGGGCCGCAGCCGCACCCTGGCCGTGGGTTACGCTGACGGCACCATTGACCTGATGCACGTCACGGCGGGCCGTTTTCTGGGCGAGGCCGCCCTGCCGAGCGGCCCGGTGACGACCATGGCCATCGCCCCGCGCGAGGACCTGGTCGTGGCCGCCAGCCCGGCCGGTTTCGGTACCTGGGAGCTGGATGCGCCCCACCCGGACATCAGCTTCGGCGCCCTCTTCCAGAAGGTGTGGTACGAGGGTTACGATGAACCTTCCTACGTCTGGCAGAGCAGCAGTGCCTCCGATACCTTCGAGCACAAGCTGAGCCTGGTCCCGCTGATCTTCGGCACCCTGAAGGCGACCTTCTACAGCATGCTCTTCGGGCTGCCCCTGGCCCTGCTGGCGGCCCTCTACACCAGCGAGTTCCTGGACAAGGGGACCCGCTCCAAGGTCAAGCCCGTCATCGAGATCATGGCCAGCCTGCCCAGCGTGGTGCTGGGGTTCCTGGCGGCCCTGGTGGTGGCGCCCTTCATCGAGAAGATCATCCCGCAGACCCTGGCCATCATGTTCCTGGGGCCCTTCTTCATCCTGGTCGGGGCCCACCTGTGGCAGATGCTGCCGCGCACCGTGGCCCCGCGCCTGGAGCCCTGGCGACCCGTGGCCGTGCTCTTGGTGATGGGGATCGGCGCCCTGCTCAGCTACCGCCTCGGGCCCGGGCTGGAAAACCTCATCTTCCACGGCGATATCCGCGCCTGGCTGGACGGCCGCATCGGTGGCGGAACGCCCGGCTGGTTCCTGCTCCTGTTGCCCGCAGCGGCCCTGCTGGTGGGCTGGCTGACCATCAACCACGGCGAGGGTCTCATCCGTCGCCGTGGCCCGGGGTGGGGCGCGGGCCGCTTGGCGCTGCTGGATATGGGCCGCTTCCTGGCGGGCGCCGCGGTGGCGGTGGGCCTCGCCTGGTTCGCGGGCTGGCTACTGGCCAGCTCGGGCTGGGATCCGCGCGGCTCGGTGGTCAGCACCTACGTGCAGCGCAACGCCCTGATCGTGGGCTTCGCCATGGGGTTCGCCATCATCCCGATCATCTACAGCATCGCCGAGGACGCCCTGGCCGCGGTGCCGGACCACCTGCGCGCCGCCAGCCTGGGCGCCGGCGCCACCACCTGGCAGACGGCCATCAAGGTGGTCGTGCCGCCGGCGATCAGCGGGCTTTTCAGCGCCGCGATGATCGGTCTGGGCCGTGCCGTGGGGGAGACGATGATCGTGCTCATGGCCGCAGGCAATACACCCATCATGGACTGGAACATCTTCAACGGCTTCCGCACCCTGTCGGCCAACCTGGCCGTCGAACTGCCCGAGGCCGTGCAGAACAGCACGCACTACCGCACCCTTTTCCTGGCCGCCCTGGTCCTGTTCCTGATGACCTTCGTCCTGAACACCGTCGCCGAAGGGGTACGGCTGCACTTCCGCAGAAAGTCGAGTCAGCTGTGAGCAAATCTCCACGCGCGGCGGCTGCCCTCATCGCCCGGGGAGAGCCCATGGTGTGGCTTTCGGGTGCCGGCCTGGTCGTGGCCCTGCTGATGGTCGTGGGCCTGGTGGGCCTGGTCTTCTATCAAGGGTTCACCACCTTCTGGCCCCTGCCCATGGTCCACATCGAGACCCGCGGAGGGCTGGTTCTGCTGGGCCAGGTCACGCGCAACGACATCTACGAGCCGGAGCCGACTTTCCTGGAGGGGCTGGACGGCCCCGCCCGCGCTGCCGCCGAGGCGGAGATGAGTGAGCGGGACGGCCGCCTGCACCGGCGCCTGGTGCGCACGGGCAACTTCGATCTGACGAACGAGCACTTCAACTGGGTGGCGGACTTCCGTGTCCCCGCCGGCGCAGAGAGCCGTCCCGAGTGGGCCGCCCTCTTCGAGCGCCTGACCTGGGGTCGTTTCTACGGCAAACCGGTGGCTTACGTGGTGGACGGCGAGGTCCAGGCCGACACCCCCGCCCGGGCGTGGGAAATGTTCGAAGAGAACCATGACGGCGACCACGAGCGCGCCCCGGAGGGCCACGCCTTGCGCGTAAGGACCAGCGACGGCACGGAGAAGGACCTCGAGTTGATAGAAATCGTGCGCGCCTTCCTGCCCAACCAGCTCAGCTGGGGAGAAAAGGTGCGGATCTACGCCAGTCGCTGGGCCGAGTTTCTGACCGATGAACCACGTGAGGCCAACAGCGAGGGCGGCGTCTGGCCGGCCCTCTTCGGCACCATCGTCATGACCCTGGGCATGACCATCATGGTCGTTCCCTTCGGCGTGATGGCCGCGCTCTACCTGCGGGAGTACGCCAAGGCCGGCCTGATGATCAGCCTGGTGCGCATCGCCATCAACAACCTGGCGGGTGTGCCCAGCATCGTCTTCGGGGTGTTCGGACTGGGGTTCTTCAGCTACCTGGTGGGCGGCAGCATCGATGCGATCTTCTTCGCGGACAAGCTGCCCAACCCCACCTTCGGCACCGGCGGCATCATGTGGGCCTCGCTGACGCTGGCGCTGCTGACGCTGCCGGTGGTCATCGTGACCACGGAGGAAGCCC
>JGI12109J20283_11233259_pt1 | contig 11480 bp, 9 predicted proteins | sample ElkSlonscriptome_12_FD_20283 | JGI IMG/M metagenome (IMG submission 20283) | reverse complement strand
CTGATCTGGTCATCCAGCCCGATCTGGCCGTGCCGGGCGTGAGACAGACCATTCAGGATCACGAGCCAGATTCACAGACCATGTCCCCGAATAGCCTGGAAAACCTCGACCCCCGCCAACTCGGCCTGCAACTCCAGCAGGCCCGTAAACAGCGCGGTCTCATCCAGCAGGAGGCGGCTGCGTTGATCGGTGCTGCCCGCACCACCATGGTCGCCATCGAAAAAGGCGAGCGACGCCTGAAACCCGGCGAACTGATCAAACTCGCCCGTGGCTACGGGCGTCAGGTCAGCGACTTCGTGCGCCAGCGACCGGACGACGTGCAGTCCTTCGCCGTGCAATTTCGTGCCTCGTTGCGCCGCGACGATACCGACGACGAGGCCATCAAACCGGTCATCGATGAGTGGCAACAACTCTGCGAGAGCTATCTGGAACTGGAGCAGATCACCGACTCGCCACTACCCCGCCGTTATCCCGAGGAATACGACGTCTCCCAACTGCCCGTCAGCCGGGCCGCCGAGAGCATCGCGGTGGCGGAACGCAACCGGCTGGGGCTCGGCGACGGACCGATTCCGAATCTACGGGATGTGCTGGAGCAGGAAGTGGGCCTGCGAGTCTTCTACCTCGCCATGCCCTCCAACCGGTTCTCCGAGATCTACGCGTTTGACGAGAAGCTGGGCGGCTGTCTCGCCATCAACATCAAGCATCCGGTGGAGCGCCAGCGCCGGTCTCTGGCCCATGGCTATCTGCATTTCCTCACACACCGTCACAGGCCGGTTCTCCACTACGAGGGGCAGTATCAGCGTAAACCCCTGAGCGAGCGCCTGGCCGACACCTTCCCGCTGTATTTCCTGATGCCGGTGAACAGTCTCCTCAGACGCTTCGCCGATCTTCGCGGGCGGGGCAAATTCACGCCCGCCGATCTCTGTACGCTGGCTCACTATTACGGGGTTTCCGTGCAGGCCATGGCGCTGTGGCTGGAAGAACTGGAACTCCTACCTACGGGAACCTGGGAAATGCTGCAACACAAGGGTTTCAAGGTGAGGGAGGCTCAGCGGGAATTGCAACTCGCGCCGGTGGCGGAGCGGGCCGATCGACTGCCGCTGCGACTCCAGCATCTGGCCATCGAGGCGCTGGATGATGGATTGATCACCGAGGGGCGCTTCGCCAGCTTGCTGGGGGTGGGCCGACTGGAGGCCCAACGTCTGGCGGAGTTATTGCGGGGGCATGCCAGCGATAGCTTCGAGGGTGCCACCGGACTGGATCTCTCCCGTTTCTGAAAACACATAGGCCCTGGCGAGTATCCGCATCCATGGCCGGTACTTTCCCCACCGGAACCATCCCCTCCAAGATTGGTGGAATGCCCAACGGGCTGGCTCATAGACCATGGATCCACCAGCATGGATCACCGGTCAGGACAGTAATCCCGTGCCTGCGATATAAAACGCGCAGCGCCACTCCCGGTTTTCTGTTTTCGCTAGAATCCCATGAATTCCAGCACCTCGGCATAGATCTCCCGGACCGGAACAGCCGAGGTCAGACCGGGCAGTTCGATGTGCTCATCTACCGTATATTCACTCCTCCGCCAGTGCTCCCCGTCCCGGCAGTGGGTCTCCACCCTGGGTGCTTCCTGGGAGAGCAGCAGATAGGCTTGCAACGAGGATAAACGACGATAGGCGGCGTACTTCGTTACCCGGTCCCGCTGCACGCTGGTATCGGACAGAACCTCGGCGAGCAGGGTGGGCTCGGTCTTGTAGAGCCGGTTCTGATCGGTGGTCGAGCAACTGACCATCACATCCGGGTAGAAACCGTCCTCGCCCACCCGCAGTTTCACATCGGCCACGAAGATCCGGCAGGACGGCGAGCCGAGCCGGGTTTTGAGCGCATCACGCAGACCCAGGGCGATGAGGTTGTGAAGGTCGGTGCCACCCACCATCGCCCAGAGCTCGCCATGGATCAACTCGTGCCGGATTGCGTGGTCGTTTTCCTGTTCAAGCCAGTCATCGAACGACAGTCCATGGGTTTTGCGAGCCGGTTCCATGAAGGTCACCATCGGGTTGTTCGCCTTCCGGGAGTATATCTCGCCCATCCCGCGCTCTCGCGCTCTCGCGCTCTCCGCCGGGGCTGGAAATAAATCTGTCCCGGTTTTGGGGTTTCAAAACCCCGGACGCCCCTCGCGAATCCGCCTGGAAAACCCAGGGTCGTCATGGGCGGCCCGCGCGGCGGGGTTGATCAACGCGCCCCGGCGCATCTCCTCGAAGGGCATCCCATCGCCCCGAAAGCCGCCCAGTTCATGGATCAATCCGTCCAGCCGCCCGTTGGCCAGCATGCGGATATCGAAGGGTAAATTACGAAACTCCAGGGTCTGTGCCCGCAGGCTGGTGGTGCAGTTGGCGTTGATGACGTTGTAGAAGCGCGGCTGCTCCCTGAGCCAGTTGGTCTGGCGGATGGAATCCAGCAGCACGTAGAGCGTCTGCTGGGGCGACAGGGCCATGCGGTACAGGTACATGGACTCGTCGCGGATGTTAGTGCGCACCCGGATCAGGTCCCGCTCGTCCCCCCAGATATACTGCAACTCGAACATCTTGTAGAAACCGCCGATCTCGGAGTAATCCTCGCCCACCTCACGCCGGGTCTCCACCGACAGCGCGATGTGCCCATCCGGGCCGAAGTCGAAGGAGAGGATGGGGTGGGCGAGCAGGTCGTCGGCGAACGGGGTGTGGAAGTAGTCCAACCCCTGGAGATTGCCGAGCCGGACTTCCCGGGTCTCCCAGCGCTCGGTGACGTCGCCGTCCACGGTGTAGTCGAAGTTGCGAAAGTTGTGGAAGACGAGGGCGCCCTCCCGGAGTTCCACCCAGCCGAGTTCCGCCCACTCCGGTTGCCACGGACGATCGTGGGACGGCTGCTTACCCAGCCAGGGAACCAGCACCACCAGACACAGGACCAGCCAGACCGCGAACCGCCGGCCCGGCGCCCGGATCAGCAACAGGCAGGCCATGGCGATGGCCAGCCAGCCCAGCGCGAGCCAGGCATTGCCCGTGTGCATGCCGAGGGGGCCGTCCACGTACACCGCGCCGGCGATCCACAGGATGGCGAGGGTATAGAGCGTCCAGCAGATCACCGCCCGGGCCACCGCGCCGAGCCTCCGGGTCCAGGTGTCGTGGCTGGTCGGGGGCGGTGCGGCTGCGGGCATGGTGACGGATTCCTCGGGCTGGTCCAGGTTGTGACAGGAAGCCGCATTTTACCGTGACCAGTATGGAAAAAGTCGTTAAAAGTGATGGTTCCCGATCCTGGAGATCCATTGTGGACAAGGAGTGATCCCGTGAAATCGACCGTCCATGAGTCTGCGCACCGGCTGCTCTGTGCCATGATCCGGGTCACCCGGGCTGGCGGATGCCTCATCCTGCTGTTGCTCTCGCTGCCCGGCGCCTCCGCCAGCGACGTCCCCCTCCCGTCCGTCGAACCGCTACCCGAAATTCCCCTGTCGCGCCATGCCGGGACCGTGCAAGCCCGCACCCGCGCCATGATCCGGCGCTGGCACTGGCCCGATGCGGCCTGGCAGGAACTGCGTGAGAAAGCCGCCAGACCGGGATACGGGGCCGCCCTGCTGTATCTGCTGGAAGGAGAGGAAACCCACCTCTCGTTGGCCCGCCAGTGGTTGCTGAAGCTCGGTGATCATGGCGGGGATCTGGGGCGACGGGCTCTGGAGGCGGACGAGGCCTTCTTCGACCAGGGCCAACCTTGGCTGGGGGATGTCTACTACAAGATCGATCATCGCCCGTTCCTGGCCTACCTGTGGCTATACCCGGCCTTGAATGCCGATGAACGGCGGCGCATCGAAGGGGGCTTCCTGACCTCGGCGCGATTTCGCATGCGGGCCATGACCCGCTGGAGCCATACTCCCAACCTGATGTTCAAGCCCACCGTGATGGCCGCCATGGCGGGTCTGGTCATCGGCGACGAGGAACTGATCCAGTGGGGCTTTTACCGGGGGCCGGGCTCCGGTCGGGGGGGATATTTCCCGGTCCTGAAGCGGATGCTCCTGGATGGCGGTCCCTGGCACGAAGCGCCTATCTATGCGGTGGCCCATGACGCACTCGGCATGATGCTGGCCATGTCGCGACTCCTCGGTCTGGCCGACGGGCAGGACTGGTTTTCCCGGCGGATGGCCGGTGGCGGCAGCCCCCGGGGGCTGCTGGATTACTATCTCGACACCACCTATCCCGCCGAGCCACTGGGCAACGGGAAGTCGCGTTTCCGGGTCGCGACGTACGGCGATGGCGCCACCGGCCCCAGCGGGGATTTGTTTCTGGTGGACCCGACTGGCGGCAAACTGAACCTCCATGGGGAACTGGCGCTGGCTTATGCCCTGCCTGGGGAAACACGCTATGCCGCCTTCCTGAGGTTTCTGGACGATTACCGCCCGGTCATCCCGGACCGTCCCCCCCTGCCGGACGACTCGCCGCTGCCGCCGGCGCCCTCCCGGCTGTGGCCGGATTTCGGCCTGGCCATGCTGCGCTCCGTGGAGAGCGCCGATTACTGGCAAGATCCGCGAGCCATGGCGGTCCTGCAGATCCAGAGTCAGGATTATGGACACTCCCATGCCGATGCCTTTGCCATCACCCTGCACGGGGCCGGTCGGCTGCTCTACCCGGATTACAACGCCGTCCAGTACGAAAATCTTTCCAAAGGCTGGACCCGCACTTCGGTGGCCCACAACACGCTAGTGGTGGACGGTGAGAACACCCGGCGGGTGGAACCCGATGTGGTCCGTCACGAGTTCGGCCCCCATGGGAAGTTTCTCGCCACCACCGCCACCGGGGTGTTCGAGCAGGTCACCCAGACCCGGGCGCTGTTGCTTACCCGGGATTATCTACTGGACCTGTTCCATGCCCGCAGTCCGGTGACCCGCACCTTCGACTATGTGCTGTCGAGCCTTGGCCGACCAGCGCCGCTGACACCCGGTGCGTACCGTCCCAGCCGGGTACTCCAGGATCGCTACTGGTCGCTGAGCGAACCCCGGGCCATGACCACCGACGAGTCCTGGCGGCTGGATTTCGTCATCGACGAGGCGGCGAGCCGTCGCCGGCGTGCGTTCCAGCGCCGGTGGCTGGCGGAGCACAGGCCCAGGGCAGTGGTCCCCGAACTCCCGGCTGACTGGTTCGCCCATCGCGCCGCGGTGCGGGTCACCATGACAGGTTCCCCGGAGACGCTGGTGGTACACGGCGAGGCGCCCCATCATCTGGGCATGCTGGTGGCGCGCCGCGCCGGACGCCCGGAGACGCTCTACGCGGTGATCCACGAGCCCTTCGCGGGTGATACCAGGCCCCGGGTGGCGGCGCTGCGGGAACTGGTTCGTACCCCGCAGGCCGGCCTGTTCCGGGTGGAGGCCGAGGGGTTCACCGACTACGTGGCGGTGGCCTGGGACGGGGAGGAGACGACCCACGCTCTCCAGGCCGATGATGGCACCACGGTGTCGTTCCGCGATCACGCTTATCTTCGCATCCATCCCGACGGCCGGGCCGTGGGCCAGGGGCACTGGCAGGGGGCGCGCCTGCGGGAGCCGCTGCGCTCGGTGGTGCTGGAGGGTACATCGTTGTCCATCACCGGGGAGGGTGACTTCCGGCGTTTCGGGGAGCCGGTCATGGCAGCGGTCCAGACCCCGCCCGAACTCATCTCCACCACACTGGAACTGGACGCCCCGGCGGTGGTGCGTCTGCCGGCCCGGGGCGGCCGTTCCCTGTCGGTGGTGTTGCGCAATCCCAGCGATCGGACCCTGGCGGGTACGCTGTACCTGGACACGCCGCCCGGTCTGCAAGCCCGGTGGCAACCGTCTTCCCTGTCCGGCTTCGCCCCGGGCACCAGCCGGACGGTGACGCTGCGCCTGGATGCCAGCGATCCGGAAGCGGGCATGCACCTGTTGCCCCTGGGACTGGAGGGCGATGGGCCGCCGGTCCGCCATCCCACCCGGGGAATCCAGATCGCCGTGGGACCTACCCTGGAATCCCTGTACCGGCATCCGGACCCGGCGATATTCAGGATTCATGCACCGGCGTTCAGCGCCGATCTGGATATGCATACGGGTGCCCTGCTCAGCCTGCGGGATGACCATGGTGCGGTGCAGGCCGAGGCCAACCCGCTGTTCACCATCGCCGACGGCGAACAGGTGCTGATGGATACGCAGACCGAAAATGCCTTCACCTGGCCCAAAACGGTGCCCGCCAGTGTCCTGGCCCAGGCCCGGGACCGGGTGCGCTGGCAGACGCTGGCGTTCTATGATCGACTGATGATTCGCCTGGACCCCCACTGGACCGGGTTTCCGGCGGCCATCTTCACGGTATTTCCGGAGGCGGGCGATCACTGGGAAACCATGGAGGTTCTGGACGTTCATGGCCACACCAGTTCCCAGTCCCGCCCGGGCAGCTATCGACGCCATGGCGTGGTTGCGCTGAAGCTCATGGATGCCGGGCGGAGTAGGACCCTGTGCCTGCAACTGGTACCCCACGGCGAGGTATCCATCACGGGAACCCGGATTCGCTTCAGCCGCCGTGTCGGCGGGAAGGAACAATGGACGGTGGGAAGCTGCGATGCATGGGGTTTGAGCGACTGGGTCTGGAAAGACTGGTGACCCGGCAGCCCCATGGATTTCCGCTATCCGTACCCCATGATCCACTCTCCCGGCACTGGCCCACGATCCGCGGAGTCTGCGCTTGCGAGCCTGAAGGCAAATTTCTATAACCTTGATAGACCCGGGCCAGTGGCCCGGAACCGGCATAACCCTGGAGGGGGAGAATATCATGGATCAAAAACGCTACGAAGCCGGCCTCGCCGTGCGCCGCGCCGTGCTCGGCGACGAATACGTGGATAAAGCCACCCGCAACGTGGACGACTTCAACCGCAAGTTCCAGGAACTGGTGAGCGAGTTCTGCTGGGGCGAGTGCTGGACCGACGAGACCCTGAGTCACCGCGAGCGCAGCATCCTGAACCTGGGCATGATCGCCGCGCTGGGGCGGATGCAGGAGTTCGAGTTGCATTTCCGGGGCGCCCTGCGTAACGGTATGACCCGCGACGAGCTGCGCGCCGTGCTCACCCAGATCGCGGTGTACTGCGGGATCCCCGCCGGCATCGACGCCTTCCGCACCGCCCGCAAGGTGCTGGCGGAACTGGACGCCGAGGACTGAGGCACCTACCGGCCCGGTGTATGTTGCCAGAGGCGTATCCGGACCATGGATATCAGCGACACCCGGTGGCATCGCGAGGCCGTGGATCGCGGCCTGCACTACATCGTGATGGTCTACGAGAAGGTCGAGGGCTTCGTGTTCTGCCCCACCGATACGGAGCACCCGTTCCGGGTGGGTGGAGATTACGACGGGTGCCTGCCCGTCGACGCCGCCGTCGGCCTGGATTACCTGAAGCGCTCGCTGCAATGGGCCTATCGCGAGCGGGCCGAGTGGTTCACCCCGTTTGCGGAACGGATCGTCCGGGGCGAGGACTTCTCCCTGGACGATCTGCAACTGGAGACCCGCAAGGTGCGGCTGATCCACGGCCGCTGGCCCTGGTGAGCCGGCGTTGCGGCGCGTGGCCGCGCCCTTCAGGGCGTGGCGAATTCCCAGCGGGAACGGGCTGGCGGCGCGCCCTCGCAGTCGGCCAGGAACAGGGTGCGCCAGCGGTCCCGGGGCGAGTAGGTGGCCGAGGATGCCTCGCCCACCGCCAGACATAACCCGGAGTCCCGGAGCGTCATCCGACCGTCCTCCTGGTGATCGAAGCGCTGTAGGGGACCGCTGTCGAAGTAGGGCGCGTTGTGATCGCAGGGCCGCAGGATCAGCGCCGCCCCCGGCAGGATGGTGGCGTTGACGCCGGCGGCGGTGACGCACAGATCCAGGGCCGCGAAGCGCAGGTAGCCGCTGTCCGGGTCGTGGATCACGGCGCCGTCGGTGGTGAGGGCCGGTTTGCAGTTGTGGGCGAACAGCGGCACCTCCAGGCGCAGGTCGCGGCCGGTGCCGAGGATCTCCAGGCAATAACCGTCCTCTGGACGATCCAGGCGATCCACCAGTCGTAGCAGGAAGGCTTCCTGGGCATGGACGACGCCAGCGGTGGCCAGGAACAGCGGGAACGACAGTAGCACGGAGAGAAAACGGGTCATGGGAAATGTCCTGGTGGCCTGGCCTGTTCGTTCCCCTCATGCGGGTGAAGTTCGGGGGTGGGGTCAATCCCGCAGCGGATCGGCCCGCCGTAGCAGGGTCTCGATATCCAGTCCCGGCGGTAAGGTGCCGTAGTTGTGCGCCCCCGCCCGGTCCAGCCGGGAAGCCACGAAGGCGTCGGCCACCGCGTTGTTACCCGCCCGGATCAGCAGCGATGCCTGCATGGTCAGGGCGAGTCGTTCCAGCAGATGGCGGGCGCGGTATTCCATACCGGACTGGTCGCCCAGTGCCTGCTTCAACGCCCCCACCGCCCGGTCCAGCGCCGGGTATTCTCCCATGGAGGCTGCCAGTTCCGCGAACCACGCCGCCAGCACCGCCGGGGTCTTCACCAGGATCCGCAGCACATCCAGCGCCTGGATATTGCCGGAGCCCTCCCAGATGGCGTTGATGGGCGCCTCCCGGTACAGGCGCGCCAGGATGAACTCCTCGCTGACGCCGTTGCCACCCAGGCATTCCATGGCCTCGTAGGCGTGACCGGGGGTGCGCTTGCAGATCCAGTACTTGCCCACGGCGGTGCCGAGCCGCAGCAGATGCTTCTCGTGTTGGTCGTGGAGATTGTCCAGCGCCTCGGCCATGCGCAAAGTGAGGGCCATGGCGCCCTCCACCTCCAGTTGCAGATCGGCCAGCACGTTTCGCATCAGGGGCTGATTGGCCAACCGTTTACCGAAGGCATGGCGGTGGTTGGCATGGTGGATCGCCTGGGCCACCGCCTGGCGCTGACCGGCCATGGAGCCCACCATGCAATCGAAGCGGGTCAGCGCCACCATCTCGATGATGGCCGCCACCCCGCGGCCCGCCTCGCCCACCAGCCAGCCCAGCGCGCCGCGCATCTCCACCTCCGAGGAGGCGTTGGAGACGTTGCCCAGCTTGTTTTTCAGGCGTTGAATCTCCAGAGGGTTCTTGGTTCCGTCGGGGCGCCAGCGGGGCACCAGAAAACAACTCAGTCCCTCCGGTGCCTGGGCCAGCATCAGGAAGGCATCACTCATGGGCGCGGACAGGAACCACTTGTGGCCGGTGAGGGCGTAGAGTTCCCCCGGCCCGCCCGCGCCCGTGGGTCGGGCGACGCTGGTGTTGGCGCGCACATCGGAGCCACCCTGCTTCTCGGTCATGCCCATGCCCAGGGTGACGGCCCGTTTCTCGAAGTAGGGCAGGTTGCGCGGGTCGTAATCCCGCGCAAGTACCCTCGGCAGCCAGGTATCGGCGATGGCCGGCGTCAGCTTCAAAGTGGGCACGGCGGCGAAGGTCATGGTCAGCGGGCAGCCATGACCGGCCTCCACCTGGGTTTGTAGATAGTTCCTGGCCGCCCGCACCACGTGGGCGCCGGGCCGGGGATCGGTCCAGGGCGTGGCGTGGATACCCGCGCGCAGGGCCAGACCCATCAACTCATGGTAAGCGGGATGGAATTTCACCAGATCCACCCGGTGACCGTGGCGGTCGTGGGGGTGGAACACGGGTCGGTGCTCGTTGGCGAGAAATCCCCATTCGATCACCCGCGCCGAGCCTGTGATGGCGCCGTGTTCGGCCAGTTCCCCTTCTCCCCAGCCGCCACCGTGGCGCGCCACCGCCTCGCGCAGGGCGATGTCGCCCGCCCAGGCGTTGTGATTCTCCAGCGGTGGGGTCTGATTGAATACCTGGTGAGTGCTGACCCGGGAGTCGGCATCTTGCGTGATATCGGGGCTATTCATAAGTGCTCTCCTTGACATCTTTCCCCGCCCCAGGGCTGGGAATGTCCTCGGCGTCACGGTGCGACATCAAAAAATGCCCACATCGCCGCGATGGATCATGGATGCTGGAGATCTTACTACCGGCGGGCGTGCCGGTGAAAAGTGAACGGTTGCAGGAAGCGCCGTGGGGTGGGGTAGGCGGAGGATTGGCGTGAAGCCGGATGCTGTCACGCAAAAAGGCCGGACATTGGCTGTCCGGCCTTTGCGATTCATCCCGGTATGTCCCGGGAGAGGATCAGGAGCGGTCCTCCACGATCTCGTTATCGGTCTGGAGGTCCACGTCAGGCACCTGCACCTCGACGGTCTCGGTATCCATCTCCACCTCGGGGGTATCCACGTCATACTCGGGCAGATTACCGGTATCCTCGATTTCCACATCGGCCTCGGGAAGTCGGGCCTGTTCCGTCTGCTCCACATCACAGGCGCTCAGCAGACCACCGATGGCGAACAACAGGGCAAGCGACATCAGATTAAGCTTTTTCATTTCGAAGTCTCCTTGAATTTTGATGACTTGTCCGTGTTTAGATCAAGTTCCGGGCCAATCATCGCAGGTTTATGAAAACGCTGGATTTCTATATTTTTCCGGAATTCCGGAGGCGGTAATATCAACGCTGATCACGGTTCTGGCGTAAGTTTTTCACGGCGTTTCCGGCGAATCGTTGTGGAAGTTACAAATACCGATCCGCCAGTGGGTCGCTTGCCTGACTGTCGGGTCCGGGGCTAGCATCCAGGGTCTTCCCGCAGTACCCCCCGAGGATTCACGATCTCCATGCTCCGCCTGCTCCACACCGCCGACTGGCACCTGGGTCATCAACTCCACGGCGTCGACCGTGCCCATGAACACCGCTGCTTCCTGGACTGGCTGCTGAATGTGCTGGAGGCCGAACAGGTGGACGCCCTGCTGATCGCTGGCGACGTGTTCGACTCCGCCAATCCCCCGGTGGCGGCCCAGGCCATGTTCTACGAGTTCCTGGCCACTGCCCGGCGCCGTTGCCCGCAACTGAATATGGTCATTATCGCCGGCAACCACGATTCGCCCGCCCGGCTGGAGGCGCCCGAGCCACTGTTCCGGGGCATCAACGCCCGGGTGGTGGGGCTGCTGCCGCGNAGAGGGCAAGGATTTTCGACCGGAGCGCTTGCTGGTGCCCCTCACCGACCGGCGCGGGGAGGTGGCGGCGGTGTGCGCGGCGGTGCCGTTCCTGCGCCCGGCGGATCTACCGGTGGTGGCGGAGGACGGCGACATCGACCCGCTGGTGGAAGGCGTGCGGCAGATCTACCGGGAGGCCGCCGACGCCGCCCGGCGACAGCTCGCGTCCCATCAGGCGCTGGTACTCACCGGCCACTGCTATCTGGCCCGCGCCAGCCTCTCGGAACTGTCCGAGCGCAAGGTGCTGCGCGGCAACCAGCACGCCCTGCCGCCGGAGATCTTCCCGCAGGATTGCGCCTACACCGCCCTCGGTCATCTGCATCTTGCCCAGTGGCTGGGCCGGCAGCACCTGCGCTACAGCGGCTCGCCGCTGCCGCTGGCGCTGGACGAGCGTCGCTACAACCATCAGGT
>JGI12109J20283_10578815_pt1 | contig 11491 bp, 9 predicted proteins | sample ElkSlonscriptome_12_FD_20283 | JGI IMG/M metagenome (IMG submission 20283) | reverse complement strand
AGGATATAGACAGCCCGCTGATCGGCAAGCCGGTCCCGGATTTCAGCCTTCCTTCGCTGCACGATGAGCGAAGAACGATCGCGCGCGCCGAATTGCTGGGCCAGCCGTTCGTGATCAATGTCTGGGGCAGCTGGTGCCCGTCCTGCCGCGTGGAGCATCCCCTCATCACCCGGATGGGGCGGGAAATCGATGTGCCGCTGGTCGGCCTGAACTGGAAGGACGAACGCGTCGATGCATTGCGCTGGCTTTCCCAGTTCGGCGACGCCTGGGATTTCCACCTTTTCGACAACCCCGGCAGTTTCGGTATCGACCTGGGCGTTTATGGCGCCCCTGAAACTTTCCTGATCGATCACACGGGAACCATCCGGCACAAGCACATTGGTCCGGTAACCACGCAGTCATACGATGACCTAATCGATCGGATCCGAAAGCTAAAAATAGAGGCAGGCAGCTAAACATGCAAAAGATTTTCATCATCTTCGCGCTATGTCTGAGTTCGCTGGTCATAGCCGAAAGCGCCATAGAACCGCGCAATTTCAACAGCGAGGTGCAGGAAACCCGGTATCGAGCGCTTATCGGCGAACTGCGTTGCACGGTTTGCCAGAACGAGCCGCTGGAGAGTTCGAACGCGCCTCTTGCCGCCGATCTTCGGGAAATGGTCTATGTCCAGATCATGAACGGCAGCTCGGATTTTGAAATCCGGCAGTACATGCGGGACAGATACGGCGATTTTGTGCTGTACAACCCACCGCTGGCCAGCCATACACTGATCCTCTGGGTAGGCCCTATTGTGCTTTTGCTCATCGGGCTGATCACCGGAGCCATCATGATTCGCCGCCGTCGGCGAATGCTTGCAGAACAGCGGCGGAGCGTGTAATCCCGAACCGCTTCGTCGTTTCCAGCTAATCATAGTTCGTGCGCCTGGCGGCACCCCCGCCGGCGCCTGTGGACACCGAAATTCCAAGGAGAGCACTCTTGTCCGAGATTCTGTCTTCGCCCTTGTTTCTGATGGGCACCCTGGTGCTGATTTTGTTTGCACTGTTCTTTGTCCTCCTCCCCATCCTCCGCGGGGGATCGGGCGGCTCGAAACTGGCTCGCCGCCGTCGCGCACTGGAAGAACTGCGTGAAGACCTGGATCCGGCCGACTATCGCAGACGGCTGGCAAAGCTGGACCAGGAAAAAGCAGATGCGGGCGGCTCGGGCACTTCGCTGCGCAGCCTGGCCGGACTACTCGTCGTATCGGTGCCTCTGCTCACATTTTTCCTTTACACGCAGGTCGGCAGGCCGGACGGCATCGATCCTGCGCCGGGGCAGAACGCAGAGCTGCGCCAGACCCTCGGCGACCTTACCTCCCGGGTACGGAACGAACCCGAAGACATCGACGCCTGGAACCAGCTCGGCATGATCTGGAAGCAGTTGCAGCAGTACCCCGCGTCAGAGGGCGCGTTCAGACGCGTAATCTATATCGAACCTGAAAATGAGTTCGCCCGCGTCGAGCTCGCCGAGACGCTGCTTTACGCCTCAAATCGCGCACAGCTGCCCGAGGCCAGCCGTGAGTTGCTCGATTCCGTCCTCGCCGAGAACCCCGACAACCAGAAAGCCCTGTGGCTGGCGGGTCTCGGAGCTTTCCACGATGGCAACCAACGGCGCGCTCTTCGTTTGTGGACACGTCTGCGGGATTCGTTGCCCGAAGGCAATGTGCGGCAAGGAGTCAGTGAACAGATTGCCCGGATCACCGAGGCCCCTGCACCTGAGACTGCCGCAGAGCCTGCGCCTGTACCTATGACCAATCCGCACGCAGGACTGTCCCCGGCTGACACAGGTACGCAGACAGCTTCCCAGGCCGAGGAACCTGCAGCAGAGGCCGAGGAGGATCAACAAGGGGCACGCATCGAGGTTTCGGTCTCGGTGGACCCGTCCTTGACTGGCCGACTGTCGGGCGCAGAGACCGTATTCATCTTTGCGCGGGCCGTTAATGGCCCCCCCGCCCCGCTCGCTGTCAAGCGCCTGTCGGCTTCAGACCTGCCCGCCACGGTTATTCTCAGTGATGGCGACTCAATGGCCCAGGGCTTGTCTCTTAGCGTTTTTCCGCAAGTCCGGATTTCGGCACGGGTCAGCCGCAGCGGCAATGCAATAGCATCGGCCGGCGACCTGCAAGGTCAGTCCGGGCCAGTAACAGTCAAGGAAACCGACCAGGTAGCGATCACGATCGACGAGATCGTTGAGTAACCGTGTAGAGCACACAAACGATCTGGATTTTCGCGCCCCTGCCTGACACCGGGGCGCCAGCCCATGTTTTCACAAATGTGAGCGATTCCAGAGGTTTACATGAGTGTCGGGATTGACTCACGTCAAAGCCCGGGGCAATCTTGAGCGCATACTGTTCTTGAATACTGACTGGATGGCAACCGACGAATGTGTTGCATGCCATTGATCCACCTCAGGCTGATTCAAGGAAACGTGTCCCCATGCTCGAACGAAAACTGGTTCCACAAGAACAGGTCAGACAATTCGATCTGTTTCGCGAACTCCCCGACGAACTGATCGAAGAGATCAGGCGCAACGCATGGACCATTTATCTCAAGGCCAACGAAGTACTGTTCAGGCAGAACGATGCGATACATCGCTGCTACTTTTGCCTTTCCGGACAGGTAAAACTGTTCAGGCTTACGCGAACCGGGTCTGAAAAGATCTTTTTGCTCGCCCGCCCGGGCGATGGGTTATGCGACACGCTTTCGCTCGAATCCGAGCGCGTCCACCCGCTGAATGCGACGGCAATCTCGGACGCCGAAGCCCTGTCGGTGGACTCTGACGTGGTCGCCGGTGTCTTCCATCGCTCCCAGCGTGCCCGCAATCAGCTCGTCGAGTCACTCGTTAGACGAGTTGACGATCTGATCGATCACGTGGAGCTACTTTCCGTCGACAAAGCGCTTTTTCGAGTCGCCTCGTTTCTGTTCAACGAGTACCTGAAGAACGGGAAGCAATCATCGTTCCGGCTGAGCGCCAGCAAAAAATACATTGCAAGCTACCTTTCGCTACAACCCGAAACGCTTTCCAGATGTCTGCGCCGGTTCCGCCAGGATGGTATTGCCAGCTCCACCAACAGGGATATCCGGATCCACGACCCGACCCGGCTGGAACAGCTCGTGCTCGGCATCGACGAGGCTGCCTGATCCGGGCCACCTCAGGGTTTGCTCACAGACCATGCTTGGCCGAGCTCTCCGCCCGGTAAAGGAGACGATTGGCAATTTCGTCGGCGATCGCCCGCGGCAGGTAGGGTATCGCCTGCTCGCCGTGGGGAAGACGAATGGCCAAAGAGGCCAGCATGTGTCGCCGCTGATAGGGACTGGTGGTGATTTCCACCTGCTGACAACTGGCCAGGTCGAATTCGACGATCTTCTGGCCGATGCTACCGCTGCGGATCCGCATCCTGCGACCATCAGATGCGTAAGCCCATCGCCGCCAGCGCAGGTGGATCAGCGCCAGAATCAGTATGTTGATGCCGAGAATCGCCAGAGGCGGCCAGACCACACGGCCCGGGAGCGAAAACCAGAGAAGCAGCGCCGCAACGGCGAGCACGAGACTGATCCGTCCCCAGAGCATCGACCGGAACCGGGGGTGTATTCCACTCCACGCCGGAACGTCCCATGATCGCCCCCTCAGCGTATCGACAACGCTCTCCAGCCGAGCGTCACCGATTCCCGGTATCAGGAAGCGCCTGTCGTCGTTCATCGCCTGCTCAAGCTGCACCGCGCCAGCCTGATGTCCAATGGCATGCCATTGGCCCAGCATGCGCCCAATCCCGGTCTGCACGGTCTCTATCCCGTGAAGTTTTGCCAACTTCAACGATTTTTCGCGAACATCCAGCAGACCGAAGCGGGACTTGAATCGGTCGGTTTCCCTGATCAGTCGATAGCCGCTGAAACGGACGATTGCGAGCACTCCCGACAGTGCCATCAGCACAAGCGAAAGCGAGAGAATCAGGACAACAACCAGCAGCGCGAGAACAATCGGCGCACTGCTGAGCATTTCCATGTCGACAATTCCGCTGGCGCTGAGCTGGTCGACCCAAGTCGATACCCTTGACTCCACCCAATTTGACGCCGGCGCGCCGAAAATGGCCAGCAGAATCCAGATCTGATTCGACGCCATGCCGTACTTGAACAAGTCGGCAGCGCTCGTGCTGAACGCCGCCGATGGCTGGGGGTGTGCTTGAGCGAGGTCTCCACTATCCACCGGCCGTTCCGGTCCGTTCTCCCGACCGGCGGCGCCCGAAATCGTGTCGCGTAGAACGGTCGCTTCGGTCGACGCGATTCCCGGAAGACTTACTTCGGTCTGGGAGGCGCCCGGCGTTTCCAATGTGACCCGGACCAGCCCGAGTGGCCTCAGGTATATCGGCTGGCTGAACCCGACGTTCTGCACGCGCTCGAACCGGACCTTGAGTTCCTGCTGTTCGAACAGTCCCTTGCGCACGCGCACTGAATCCTCGTCAACGCAGTAGCGGAAGCGACGATGGTAAATCATCGCAACCAGCAGGCCCACCAGCAGCACCAGCCCGGCGCCCAGCCCGAATTCCCGCCAGCCCAGCGATTCGCTGACTGCAAAGCCTGTACCGGCACCAAAGAACACAAACAGGTTTTCCCGCACGAACCGCTGGATGCCATTGATGTAAAGCGCACCTACCGCAGATACAGGCAGCGCCTTCCAGGTCGATTCGATCTCAGTCATCGGACGTCTGGCTGTCGTCCGCATCGCGCTTTCTGATCTGCTCGACCAGGTATTCGCGCAGCTGGTCGGCCACATCCCTGTCAAGCCCGATCACGACCAGGTCGGCCGTCAGCCCACCGGCGGTGTAAAGCTTGAGTCGCGCCAACCCGTTCGCCCGCTCCAGCGGGCCGTGGGTGGTTTCGACGTGCTGGATTCTAGCCACCGGCAGTGCCGTAACGCTACGCCAGACCACGCCCGAGCGAGCTATGATGTCGTGCCTGCGCAGCGCCCACCCGCGGTAGCCGGCGTCGATCCAGCGGAAAATCCCGACCAGGAGCAGAGGTATAGACAGGGCGGTCGCGATCAGCAATATCTTCCAGCCCGCCAGCGGAATGAAGGGTAAGGCCCAAAGCACCAGGGCAGCCGCGACCACCGGCACAGCGAAGGCCAGAGTAGATACCAGCGTGTAGCGCCTGAAAGTGGGCGCCAACGATTCGAACCCGACATTGCAGTAGTCGGGCAAATTTTCCGCTGCTACCGACGGGTTCGAAAATTCCATTTCTTCGTGTTGGTTCATGACCAGACTCTCGCTCGAATTCACGACTGGTTCAAGTGCCAAAGGTACAGTGCAGAAACGTGGGTGGTGCACCGAGCCTGCGCGCGCTTGAACGATTCGAGCACTCACTGCGCTATCAATTTGCGCCGATCGCGAGCGCGGTGGTCGATGCCACCTCGGAAATCATGATAAGACTGAAAGACGTTCCTCGTGCAACCGGCGCGAGCGGCTCAGACGCATCGGCACGCGAGCGCCTGGATTGAAAATGCCTCCCTGGATCGGAGCAAACGTGCCCCGACTGGATTTATTTCAACAGGTCGGCAAGCGCCGAGCCCAGCTCCACAGGCGAGCGGACAGTCGTGACACCCGCCTCCTCCAGCGCGGCATACTTCGCCTCGGCGGTGCCCTTCCCGCCGGCAATGATCGCGCCCGCGTGCCCCATCCGCTTGCCGGGGGGCGCCGTGACGCCGGCAATGTAGGCAACAACCGGCTTGTCGACCTGGTCGGCGATAAACTCTGCAGCCTGCTCTTCAGCAGAACCACCGATCTCACCTACCATGATGATGCCTTCGGTTTCCGGGTCCTGCTGGAAAAGGTCGAGACAGTCGACGAAGCTCATGCCATTGATCGGATCTCCGCCGATGCCGATACAGGTGGTCTGCCCCAGTCCAGCGTTGGTCGTCTGGAAGACGGCCTCGTACGTCAATGTGCCGGAGCGGGAAACCACGCCGACCTTGCCCGGCTTGTGGATGCTACCCGGCATGATCCCGATCTTGCATTCGCCCGGGGTAATGATGCCGGGGCAGTTCGGGCCGATCAGGGTCACATCGTCGTAGTCCTTGAGGGCCGCCTTGACACGCATCATGTCGAGTACGGGAATACCTTCGGTAATCGTGACGATGATCCGAATGCCGGCGTCGGCCGCCTCGAGAATTGCGTCAGCCGCAAACGGCGGCGGCACGAAGATCATGGACGCATCGGCGCCCGTTTCCTCGATGGCCTCTTCAACCGTATTGAATACGGGCAAGCCAAGATGCTCGGTTCCGCCCTTGCCGGGCGTCACGCCTCCGACCATACGGGTCCCGTATTCAATGGCCTGTTCGGAATGGAAGGTCCCCTGCGAGCCGGTGAAGCCCTGGCAGATGACGCGGGTTTTCTTGTTGACCAATACGCTCATTATGATTCCTTGCCTCAGGCCGCCGCTTCGACGGCCTTCTTTGCGCCGTCGTTCAAATCGTCGGCTGTGATGATTTTCATGCCGCTGTCGGCCAGGATCTGCTTGCCCTTCTCGACATTGGTGCCTTCGAGACGAACGACCACTGGCACCTCGACCCCGACATGCTTGACCGCACCAATAATGCCTTCGGCGATCAGGTCGCAGCGAACTATGCCGCCGAAGATGTTGACCAGAATGGCCTTGACCGAGTCCGACGAGAGGATCAGCTTGAATGCTTCTGTCACTCGTTCCTTTGTTGCACCACCTCCTACGTCGAGGAAATTGGCGGGCTCGCCGCCGGCCAGCTTGATAACGTCCATCGTGGCCATCGCCAGACCGGCGCCGTTGACCATGCAGGCGATGTTGCCGTCCAGCGTCACGTAGTTGAGGTCGTGCTTGCTGGCAGCGAGCTCGGTCGGGTCTTCCTGCGACTCGTCGCGCATTTCCTGGAGATCGGAGTGGCGAAAAAGTGCGCTTCCATCAGCGTTGATCTTGGCGTCCAGCGCGCTGAGGTTGCCTTCGCCGTCGATGATCAGTGGATTGACCTCGACGATTGCCAGATCCTTATCGATAAACAGCCGGTACAAGCCATCCATGATTCTGGTGAGCTGGCGGACCTGCTTGGCGTTCAATCCCATGCCGAATCCGATCTGACGCGCCTGGTAGGGCATGAACCCGGCAGCATTGTCGACCGCGACCGAAATTATTTTTTCGGGCGATTCCTCGGCCACCTGCTCGATATCCACCCCGCCGGCCGCCGAGCCCATGAAAACCACGGCACGCTGACCCCTGTCAACCAGAGCAGACAGGTACAGCTCGTGTTTGATGTCGGTGGCTTCGGCGACCAACACCGAATTGACCGGCAGCGCACTGCCGCCCGTCTGGTAGGTTTCGATCTTCATGCCGAGCATCTTGTCAGCCAGCTCGCGGACCTCATCCAGGCTCGATGCCAGTTTCACACCGCCGGCTTTGCCGCGCCCGCCAGCATGGACCTGAGCCTTGACTACCCATTCGCGACCGCCGACCTTCTCGGCCGCGGCGACTGCTTCGTCGGCTGTCGTGGCGACTTCGCCGCGCGGCACAGGAATGCCGTAATCGGCAAACAGTGCCTTGGCCTGATATTCATGAAAATTCATTGCAGAATCCCGCTTGATGAATAGAAAATACGCTACCGTCCGGTCATGAGACCGCTTTCGGCAACCAGCAAAGTAACCGACGAAATATAACAAATACACCCCACCAGCGGGTGACAAGTTCACGCCCGGGGGCACCTTGGGATATAGTTGCCGACAGGCAGACAAGCCGCGCATCGCCGTCGGAGTACGACTCTTGATCCAGTTGTTTCAGAAAACCGAGGCGGACGCCGATCTGATTCGGCGCTCCATGGTCTACATCTCTGTGTTCAGGGTAGTGCTGGCCGCGATCATCCTGGTCGTCGCGTTCGGTTCGCAAGGCCAGATGCTGGAGCCGGAATACCGGGTCTTCCTGGCCCAGGCCACGTCGCTGACCTATATCATGGCCGCACTGGCATTTGCCTGGTTCCAGTGGCGACCCGGCTTCACACCCCAGGAACTTGCCAGGTTCTCTTTGGTGACGGATATCGTCATCCTGTTGCTGGTCCTGCACTGCTTCGGCGGGCTGGGCAGCGGCCTGGTGATCTTGCTGATTTTCACCGTCGGCATCGCAGGCCTTTTGCTACCACTGCAGGTGGCGCTGTTCTTTGCCTCGCTCGTCTCGATCGGAATCGTCATCGAGGCATGGCTGGCTTCCGGCGGGAATTTCGCCAATGGCTCGGCACTGCAGGCCGGCATTTACGGCATCGCCAGTTTCGTCACCGCATTGGGCTTTTCCCTGCTCGGCCGCTGGGGACGCGAATACCAGCTGCTGGCCGAACGTCGCCGTGACGACCTGGTCGGTCTCGAGCAGGTCAACGACCTGATCATCCGGCGCATGCGCTCGGGGGTGATGGTCGTGGACGCCAAGCTGGAGGTCCGGCAGATGAACGAATCCGCCTGGTACCTCCTTGGCAATCCGCCGGTCAGCGAGCGCCGCTTGAACATCATCGCGCCGACGCTGATCGAGCGACTGAACCTTTGGAAGAAGACCGGCCGGGCCGACGATGAAGGACTGCTTCTGAAAGCCACACAGGCCGCCGTAGTGCCCCAGTTTGTCCGACTGCCCGGGGTCCTGGGCGAAGCCACACTGATATTCCTCGAAGATACCTCGGTGGTCAGTCGGCGGGCCCGTGACCTGGCGCAGGCTTCGCTGGCGAGACTTTCGGCGTCCATCGCGCATGAAATTCGCAACCCGCTCGGCGCCCTGAGCCACGCCTCGCAACTCCTGGGCGAATCGACCGAGCTTCCGCGCCAAGACAGGCGGCTTATCGAAATCATTCAGAATCACACGAGCCGGATGAACGATATCGTCGAGAACGTGCTGAAACTTTCTCGCCGTGAACGGGCTCAGATCGAGCAGACCAACGTCTCGGAATGGCTGCGCACTCTGGCTGAAGAGTTCAAACAGGAGCACGATCTCCCACCGGCGCGCATTCGAGTTGAAGCGCCACGCAGCGAGATCCAGGTCCTGGTGGATCCAGGTCAGCTCCGACAGGTCGTGACGAACCTGATGGACAACGCCATGCGACATGCCGCCAGCGACAGCCACCAGCCTACGATCACGCTGCGGCTGAGCCCGATCCGGGGGCACCGCGAAATGGCGCTGGACATCATCGACGACGGCCCCGGCATTCCGCTCGAGAAACGCAGCCAGATCTTCGAGCCTTTCTTCACCACGCACAAGCAGGGATCCGGACTCGGCTTGTTCCTTGCGCGACAGCTGTGCGATGCAAACCAGGCACCTCTGGAGTATGTGCAGATACCCAACGCGGGCGCCTGTTTTCGAATACTCCTGAGGCGAAGCGGGTCCGACTCGCCGTTGAGTCAACCGGCAGAGCTGGCCAATTTGTAGCAAAATGGACAGGTAAACTTCTAGAGTTCCCTGGGAATCAAATGCCAACATCAAGTGCACTGATTATCGATGACGAGCCCGACCTGCGGGAGCTGCTCGAACTCACGCTCACCCGCATGGGCGTGGATGTGGATCCCGCCGAGGATCTTGCGGAGGCGCGCCGAAAACTCGCGGAGAACACCTACGACTTTTGCCTGACCGACATGCGCCTCCCCGACGGCAACGGGCTGAGCCTGATCAAGCAGATCAGTCGGGACTATCCCGAGATGCCGGTTGCAATGATCACCGCTTACGGCAAGGTCGAGGATGCGGTGACGGCGCTCAAATACGGCGCCTTTGATTTCGTTTCAAAGCCGGTCGATCTTGAAGCGCTGAGAAATCTGGTCAAGACGGCGATCAAGCTCCGCCAGGACGATGCAGAAAAGCACGCCGCAGCAGCCGAGGTACCGCAAGCCGCGCAGGAGGCGGGCGAGGACTCGCCGTCGCCATCGATGCCGGCTGAGGATCAAAACAGCATCCTGGATCGCATGATAGGCAAGTCAGACGCAATGCTGCGGGTACGCCAGACCATCCTGAAGCTGGCCCGCTCTCAGGCGCCGGTCATGATCAGCGGCGACTCCGGCACCGGCAAGGAACTGGCGGCCCGCTTGATTCACGATCTCGGGCCCCGATCCGAGCAGCCGTTCGTTGCGGTCAATTGCGGCGCAATACCCTCGGAACTGATGGAGAGCGAGTTTTTCGGCCACAAGAAGGGAAGCTTCACCGGCGCGGATGCCGACAAGGAAGGCCTGTTCCAGACGGCCAACGGAGGAACCTTGTTTCTCGATGAAGTCGCCGACTTGCCCTTGAACATGCAGGTCAAGCTTCTGCGCGTCATCCAGGAAAAACGCGTCCGGGCGATTGGTGACAAGCAGGAAGTCCCGATCGATGTCAGAATTCTGTCAGCTTCGCACAAGCAGCTTAAACCGATGGTCGAGGCGGATCAGTTTCGAAGCGATTTGTACTTCCGGCTCAACGTGATCGAACTCAACATGCCGTCGCTGGCCCAGCGTCGCGCCGACATTCCGCCGCTGGTCAGCCATTTCCTCGAGGTGATCGCCGAACAGTGGGGCGAAGAACCTCGCCAGCTCGACGACGGCGCCAAGAAGGCGTTACTTGAACACTCGTTTTCCGGGAACGTACGAGAGCTGTTCAACATTCTCCAGCGTGCCGTCACCCTATGCGACGGCGACCAGATTACGGCTGACGATCTTCAGCTCGATCACACCGCACTTGAAAACAGCGACCAGATCGAGGCCGACCCGGGCGACAAGAACCTCGACGACTATATGGAAAGTATCGAGCGCCGCATTCTCGAGAATGCTTTGCAGGAAGCCAAGTACAACAAGACAGAAGCTGCTCGCAAGCTGGGAATAACGTTTCGTTCGTTCCGCTACAAGCTGGACAAATACGGAATCGATTAGCTCCGGACAACGATGGGCGATCAGCTGTCGATATTCAAGGCGTTCGGTCAATCACCCCCTGCCACAGACGCCGCAAGACAGGCTTTGATTTTCGATCCTTACGGGAGGTTCGTTACTTCCTGAACGCTGGAACTATCGGCCTGAGTGCTTCTGCCGGTCGCGAGTAACGTATACGAACCAGCATTAATATCATCCTGGGTGATCGTGTAGACGCCGGTAATTGTCGAAGGGTCGGGGAAGCCGTCAACGTCGCCGGGCGCAAGCGCGGCGATGGGCCCACCGGAGATGGTGACATCGGCGTTCGCGACGCTAACCGTCACGTTGACATTGGTCAATGTAACGTTCCCGTCATTGAACAGATCGAAATCGTAGGTGATCAAGTCGCCAACACTCAATCCCCCGGAATTATCGTCGTCCGTCCACTGGCTATCCACGAATAGCGACAGCGAGGGATTTCCGGCAAGAACAACATTTGACGTGTCACCAGCAGTAGCGCCCTCTGCGCTGGATGCCAAAGCCGTGTTGCTGTAGGAACCTGCATCGATATCGGACTGCGTAACGGTGTAGGAGCCCCCAATGCTG
>JGI12109J20283_10389998_pt1 | contig 11496 bp, 7 predicted proteins | sample ElkSlonscriptome_12_FD_20283 | JGI IMG/M metagenome (IMG submission 20283) | reverse complement strand
TGCAAATCCCAACTTTTTTCGCTGATGGTGTGCCATGGCAACAACTTCAGTGATTTCGACCAACGGGTTTTTGCAATGATGGGGTTAATAATCGGCCAGGAAAAAACCACTGGAGCCCGTCCCATCATTTCCAGGGGCGGGCTCCAGCCGTGGGTAAGTTCATCAGTTCATCGCCTGCCCATTTTTGGCGCTGAAGAGATACCAGTCTCCGTTGTCACGCGGAAGCACAACCTCGACCTCGGAATGCTTTGGCCCAACCTCTTCCCAGACTTCCAGATACCGGGCCGGGTTGTTGCCGGCATGCATGGGGAAGAAGGTGGTGGGGCCGAATTTCTCCAGGGTGTAGTCGATGCCGGTGCGCACGGCCACCTGGTCGCCGAAATTGCACCCGGTGGTCGGCAGCATGGTCAGGTCCGGGTGATGCCCGGCGGCCACCAGGTATTCGATTTCCGGACAGTAGTTGCCGCTCAGGTCGCGTTCGCGGTTGGCGTGATCACCGGCGTGGAAAATTTTCAACCCGTCGACTTCGACCATGAACCCGACACCACTGTCGTTGGACGCGATCGTGTGCACTTTCACACCACCGAATGTCCTTGTCTCCCGGGGACCGATGGATTCATGGGCGGGAACGTTCTCGTCGTCGGGCTCGAAGCCCAGCACGTAGGTGATGTCCTTGATCTGCCGCCTCCAATCGAAGATCAGCGGGTCGTAGTGATCCCCATGGACATGGGACGCAAAGACCGTCACCTTCTGATCCGCCAGTTCCTCGGGACAGATTGTGCCGTTGGCCAGACCGGCTGTGTCCGAGACGCGTCCGTTCTCGAAATAGTCGAATATCAGCAGGTTGTTCCGGGTCTGGACAGCCATGGCACTGTGACCCAGGTACCACACGCGGGCCTCGCCCATGGCCGGGGACCGGGTCACGTCCAGGGCAGCGGGACATGGGACGCCGCACTTTTTGATGATTCCGGCCAGCTCGCACTCATTGGTGGTTTTGGGTGAACCCTTGCCGGCCTTGGCCAGGACCTTGGTGATCTTGTGGTTGCCGTGGCTTTCGGCCAGCTGCAGAGGCGTGGCACCGGCATTGTCGACGGTGCCAAGAGGCGCACCCGCCTTGACCAGAGCGATGGCGACATCACCATAACCCCGGGAAGCGGCCAGGTGCAGGGCCTGCCGGCCCTGGGCTGACTCCACGGCATCGACCCTGGCGCCAGCCCCCAGCAGCGCCTCGACGTCGGAAAGATCTCCCCGTTCCGTCGCCTTGATCAGGGGCGTTTGGCCCTCTTCGGCGGCCAGGTTGGGGTTCGCCCCGGCTTTCAACAGGACCGCCAGGACCTCGTCGTTGCCCACCCAGGCTGACGACAGCAACGGGGTCCGGCCGAAGTTGTCCTGATGGTTCACATCAGCACCTGACCCGATGAGCAGTTGGGCGGTTTCGCCGTTGCCGCGGAAGGAACACTCCCCGAGGGCATCGAATCCGTGGCTGTCCTCATGCCCGGGATCGGCGCCATGATCCAGCAACCAGCGCACCGCCTCGGTCCGGCCACGGGCCGCCGCAAATTGCAGGGGCGTGGCCCCGCTGTCATTGGGGGTCCTGACCGACACTCCGGATGACAGCAGAAATTCCAGCAGTTCCACGTTCCCGGTGGCGGCGGCCGGATGCATGTAGGTGCCGTTGTCGGGCTTCTGGGTGGCGAAATCGATGCCGGATTCGAGCAACAGCTCGATGACCTCCATCTCGCCCGAGGCCATGGCAAAACTGACAGGTGTCGCTCCGTTAAGATCAGTCCGGTCCACCACCGCGCCCTGCTTCAGCAGAAGCCTGGCGGCATCCACCTGACCATGGAGGCAGGCCGCCATCAATGGCGTGCTCTCGTCCCGGTCAAGACCATCGATGGTCGCTCCGTTGTCGATCAGGAACTCCATGATTTCCAGCCTACCGGTCTTCGCTGCGGTGTGCAGGGGCAGGTTTCGGTCCCGGCTTTCGTCCGGCTGGGCGACGACTTCAGGGTCCGCCCGGACCAAAGCCTGGACACGAGCAAGATCACCCGCTTCGATGGACTGATGGATCTCACCGGCGGTTGCCGCAGCAGCCAGCAACACCATTGTCAAAACGAGGATCCAATGACGTGTGAACATGGTCGTGCCTCCTGGAATTCCCGGGTTCGGGGAGTGGGGTAAACTGGCAGGAGCACGTTGATACCCGGTTGATGTTGCTGCCGGAGTGGGTAAAGCGTTGAAGCGGACGCGACGCGCGGTCAAATGGATCAAAACTGCGGCAGACCTTCCGGTCAGGGCGGCGCAAACCTCGCCAGGCGCCTTCATGAATAATCCGGGCTAGAGCGGATCGCCCAGCAGAATTTCCATCCGGGAGCGGTAGGAACGCGTCATTTTCAACCGGGTACCGCCGTGCAGCTCGACCCGGTATTCGCCCTTTTTCAGGGGCGCCAGTTCGCAGATCCGGTCCAGGTTCACGATCACCGACCGGCTGATGCGAACAAAACCCTTGTCGGCCAGACAGCCGGCCAGGTCGTTCAGGGTCCGCCGCAACAAAAAACAACGCTGGTCGCAGTGGACCTTGGCGTAGTCTCCGTTGGCCTCGATCCAGTCAATCTCGGCGACCTTCAGGAACGAGATGCGGCCGTTGGTCTTGACCACGAAACGGTCGGCGTAGGGGTGGGGGCGGTTCTGGTGCTGCCGCAGGCGCAGGACCTGCTCGCGGGCGTGGGCCCAGGCGATTTCGAACCGGGGGGCGGAGAAGGGTTTCAACAGGTAGTCCAGGGCGTGAACCTTGAACGCATCGAGGGCATACTGGTCATAGGCGGTGACAAAGACGATGACCGGCATGAGATCCGCCGGCAAGCGGTCGACCACCTCGAAGCCATCCAGATCCGGCATTTGAATATCCAGGAAAACCAGCTCAGGGCGATGCTGTTCGATGGCCGCCAGGGCCTCCTGTCCACCCCTGCATTCCGCGACGATTTCGCATTCGGCCAGATCCTGCAGCCGCAACCTCAGGTTTTCCCGGGCCAGGGGTTCGTCGTCCACGATGAGCGTGCGGATGGATTTCATGATTCCGCCTCGGGGCTGGAGTCGGCTGTTGTATCCTGTGTGCGCAGGGGAAGGGACAGGGTTGCCACCGTGCCGCCCCCGGGTCCGTCTGCCAGATTGAAGTTGTGATCGCCGGGGTAGAGTTGCTGCAGGCGGGCGCGGATGTTGCCCAGTCCCACGCCTTCGGTCGGCAATTCGCAGGAAAGTCCAGGGCCGTTGTCCGCCACCTCGATCAGCAACCTTTCTGCTCCCACCCTGGCGCTGATGTTGATGATTCCCACCCCGGCCACTTTTCCGGCTCCGTGCCGGACAGAGTTTTCCACCAGCGGCTGCAGCACCAGGACGGGCAGCACCGCCTGGCGGGCCTCGGCGTCGATGTCCAGGCTGACCTGCATCCGGTCGCCGAACCGCTCTCGCTGGATCTGCAGATAGGCCTCCAGGAACTCCAGTTCCACCTCCAGGGGCACCACCTGGGAGTTTCCGCTGTCCAGGGTCATGCGCAAGAAGTCGCTGAGCGCCAGCAACATGCGGTGGGCGCTCTGGTTGTCGCCGCGCATGATCAAGGTGCTGATGGCGTGCAGGGCGTTGAACAGGAAATGGGGTTGCAACTGCATGCGCAGGGCATCCAGACGGGCGTCCGCCAGAGAGGTCTGAAGGTTGGCCTTGTCCACAGCCAGTTGAGCGCTGGCCCGCTCCTTTTCCCGGAAACTGCGATTGGCCTCCACCAGCAGGACCGCCGCCACCGCGATGGTGTACATCATCAAATCCAGTTCGACCACCCGGGTCAGCCGCATGGCCACACTCTGGATGAATTCCGTGCTCTGGGGCAGCTTGCCCTGGATTCCGAAGTAGACCAGTTGAGTGGCGCCGATGTGGATGTGAGCAAAGACAATGGCCGTGGCGACGTGGATCAGGGTGATCCGGATCCGGTGCCCGGCGGGAAAGGCCAGATGCCGGGCAAACCAGGCAACCGCCGGCATCAGCAGGGCCCCGGTCCACCAGAAAGGCAGATAGTTGATGGCCAGTTTTTTCCAGGTCACGGACTTGCCGCCGAGCTCCTGAAATACGTAGAACTGACCGGAGTCGAACAACCCCACCAGGCCGGTGGCCACCAGGGAAATCAGCAGGACGCGCACCAGGTAGCGCGAGGTGTGGCGATCGGGGATCGGGCCAGGAAATAGTCGGGAAAACCGTCTGGTGGCGCACCTTGTCGACATGATTATTCTACCCGCCGGTAGCAGACCAGCTCCATGGGCTCGGCTTCTTCGCCCTCGTTCTCTTCCACAGCCCCGCCGAGCATCATCGCCGAGGCGTCCAGGTAGCCCTTGATCAGCAGGACGCGCTCGTCATCCAGCAGGAACAGGCTGTCCCTTGTTCCGTCGCCATCCGGGCAAACGAACTGCACCTGGTGATCGAAGCTTCCGGCGGCATCGAACACGTCGAAAGTCACCATCACGCCCTCGGGTTGTTCCCGGGTTCCGCGACTGGGCAAGACCCACAGGCTGCCTCCCTCATCCACTTGCAGGCCGCGGTTCAGCCAGTTGATGTCCGAGGCCTTTTCTGCCAGTTTCAGCGTCATTTCAAAAGGCAGGGAGCTGAAGGCACCTTCAAATAGAGTCCGGAACCAATCCATTTCTGCCCCGGTCCGGTGCCAGGACGTGTATTGGCGCTCGATGACTTTTTCCAGGGTGCCGTCCGGCGTGTAGACATTGATCCGGTAGGCGTCCCGTTGCGCGGCTGCGTAAATGCGGCCATCGGGGCCGACGGCGTTGGCGAACCAGAAGCTCGGCAGGGTTTCCACTTCGTCGTAGACAAAGTTGTTGAAATCCCAGGTGGTGAATTTCTCCATCAGGGAGGGGCCAACAATCCCGTCGGAGTCGATGGTGGTCAGGAACATGGTGCGGGCCTGGGTGCCCGGTTGGTCCTGGGGCTTGATCGTTACTCCGGCGACGGTGAAGGATCCGCCGCGGTTGCTGGCCGAGGTCAGGGCCAGGAAACCGCCCGTGGTGGGATCGCCGGTGCCGGGTGTGATGGTATCCCCCGGATTCCCGTCACGGTCCACGGTGATGATCTTGCCGGGGAATTCCTGGACCACACCGACAGAGCCGTCTTCCAGCAGAACCAGGTCTCGGGGCTGGCGCACCTCTCCTGGTCCTTCGCCCTCCCGGAACAGGGTCTTGACCAGCGTGCCCTGCCGATCGTACACGTTGACATGGCACAGCTGGAAGTCCAGAACGTAAAGGAGGCCATCGTCGTCGGTCTCCGCCCAGGTGACCAGGCCGAAAAAATTGTCCTCATCATCGGCCCCGCCGATCCGCCACTGCTCTTCCAGCTGAACACGCTGAACCCCATGGACGGGCTGGTCGGAGTTCTGGATCAGGGTGGGCTCCGCCCGGATCACCGTTGCGGCAACAAGGACAACAAGGGCCATCAGTACATTTCGCAAAACCAACCTCCTGGACCGGATTCACCTTGTGGCGGGTTTTCTGAATACGCAGCATCAACGCCAGGGTTTCCTGTAAATAGCTCCAGGATTTCCCGTTGGGAGGCCAAAAAAGCAGGTCCGAGGGGATTTCGGATCAACTATTTTTGCCGTCCACGCCTGTCTGCTGGACGGCGTGCATGACAAGGGGGTCCGGGTCTGTTGAGGGCCATTTCATTGCGTCACGAGCACTCTGCGTCGATATTGAACTATTATTGTCTTGTTTTTAGCCCCGCTGAAGGAGTCCTCATGACCGATGACAAGACGCAGAATTCCGGCTCGGAGGACAGTGAAAACACACTCCCCCTTTCCGGTACCGATCCCGACGCGACTTTTGCCATGCCCCCCTCCTCATCGCTGGACGCCCTCGAACAGCCCGGCACCATGATCGGCCATTACAAATTGCTGCGCATCCTCGGTGAAGGTGGTTTTGGCACCGTGTATCTTGCCGAGCAGTTCGAGCCGGTGAAGCGCCAGGTCGCCCTGAAGATCATCAAGCTCGGAATGGATACCAGGGAGGTCATCGCGCGCTTCGAGGCCGAGAAACAGGCCCTGGCCCTGATGGACCATCCCGGCATCGCCAAGGTCTTCGATGCGGGGTCAACCACATCGGGTCGCCCGTACTTCGTGATGGAACTGGTCGAGGGCATTCCGGTGACCGAGTACTGCGATCGCCACCGCCTTCGCACACGGCAGCGTCTGGAACTGTTCGGCACCATCTGCTCCGCTGTTCAGCATGCGCACCACAAGGGTGTGATCCATCGGGACATCAAGCCGTCCAATGTCCTGGTCTCCGAAGTCGACGGCCGGCCGGTCGTCAAGGTGATCGACTTCGGTATCGCCAAGGCGACAAGCGCGCGGCTGACGGAGAAGACCCTCTTCACCCAGGGGTCGCAATTCATCGGCACGCCCGCCTACATGAGCCCGGAGCAGGCGGGAGCCTCGGACCTGGACGTGGATACCCGCAGCGACATCTACTCTCTCGGCGTCCTGCTTTACGAGATGCTTTCGGGAAGCACTCCCTTCGACAGCGTGCAATTGCGCAGCGCCGGTTTCGCCGAGATCCAGAGAATCATCCGCGAAGATGAGCCGCTCTGGCCCAGTTCGAAGGCCAGCCGCCTGGGAGAAAAGTTGGACGAGACGGCCGAGTTTCGGCAACTGCGCGGTTCGCAGTTGGTCAAGCGCCTGAAGGGCGAGCTGGACTGGATCGTGATGAAATGCCTCGAAAAGGACCGCTCCCGGCGCTACGAGACCGCCAACGGTCTGGCGCGCGATGTTGTCCGTTTCCTCTCCAACGAAGCGGTGTCCGCCTCACCGCCCAGCCGCGTCTACCGCCTGAAAAAACTGATGGTGCGCAACCGTGCGGTGTTCGTTGCGGGAACGGCGATGGTGGTGCTCCTGGCTGCCGGCGTGGTGGGCACGAGCATCGGTCTGGTGCGCGCCCGGCAGGCCGAGCGCGAGGCCGTGTCGGAAGCGAGCAAGTCGGACCAGGTTGCCCGCTTCCTGACCGACATGCTGGCCGGAGTGGGTCCATCGGCCGCGCGGGGCCGCGACACCGAGATGCTCGAAGAGATCCTCCAGGAAACCCACACGACAATCGGCGTGGAACTCGCGGATCAGCCCGAAGTCGAGGGAGAAATCCGCTCCCACCTGGGCCTGACCTATTACGATCTAGGGCGCCTGGAACTGGCCAAGGAACAGTACGTGCTGGCTCGGGATCTCCTGACCGAAGCCCACGGCGAGGAGAATGCCGACGTTGCTCGCCAGTACAGCAACCTGGGACTAGTGCACGAGGCCCTGCAGGAATACGGCCCGTCTGAAGCCGCCCATCTCAAGGCCCTGGAGCTGCGGCGCGAGGTCTTCGACGGCCCACACGAGGACCTGGCCATGAACCTGGTCAACATTGCGAATCTGTACGTGAACATCGAACGCTACGAGGAAGCCGAGCCCATGTTGCTGGAAGGGATCGAGCAGATGCGCCAGATCAATGAAGAGGACAACGAGGAGGAGGCCATCGCCCTGAACAGCCTGGGCAACCTCATGCAGCACCTGCGCCGCTACAAGGAAGCCGGGCCTTACTACGAGGAAGCCTTGAGGATCCACACGGCCGTGCTTGGCCACGACCACCCCTACGTGATCACGGACATGTTCAACCTCGGCTGGCTGGCACTCAATACGGAGGATCTCCAGGGAGCCTCCGAAAGATTCGCCGAGGTCGCAGCCCTGTCGCGCCGTGTGTACGCCGAACCTCATCCCAACCTGATCACGGCCTTGAATGCGCAAGCAAAGTGCGACCAGCAACTGGGCCGGCTCGAGTCGGCCGAAGCGCTGCACCGCGAGAGTATCGCCCTGGCCGAGGAGGTGTACGGCTCCCAACATCCGTCAACGGCCGAACTCGTGCTCGATCTGGGCGACTGCCTGTCGCAGATGGATAGACTGGACGAGGCGGATGAACAATCGGCCCGCGCGATCGAGATCCTCGAAACGGCCTTCGGCCCGGACGACCCCACCTCGTTGCGCGCACGCTACAACTACGCCTACTCCGTTTACGACCGCGGCGATATCGAGAAAGCGATCCCGATGCTCGAGGAATCGGTCGCGGCCTATACCTCGGCCACGGGGCGCGAATCCAATGGTACGGCGCTGGCCCTGAGCAACCTGGGCCGGGCGCTGCGCGACATCGGACGGGTCGACGAAGCCATCGCCCCGTTGACGGAGACACGGGATATCCGCCTGCGGACCATGGGCCCCGATCATATGCTGGTGGGCGTCTCCAACCACGACCTGGCCAAGGCCAGCTACTTTCGGGGCCACCTGGACGAGGCTGAGACCCAGCTGAAGGAAGCATTGAGCAACTACACGGTGTCTCTGGACAGCACCCACCGGGTATTCGGCACGATCCGGATTTTGTTGGCCCGGATCGACCTGGACCAGGGGCAACCCCAGGAGGCGCTGGCGTGCCTCGGCCAGGGACGGCCGCTTTCCCTGGCCGCCCGGGGGCCTGACCACGAGGAAATGCTCGCGTTCGACATCCTCGAAGCCGTGGCACTGGCCCGCCTGGGCGACACCGACACAGCCGAGGCGCGGATTGCCGGAGTCACCCCACGTCTGGTCGAACTCGAACCCAGGAAACGGGCGCTGCAGCAACTGGACCTGGGACGGGTTCACACCATGGTGGGGCGTTACGAGGAGGCCGAGCAGGCGCTGCTCGCATCCCATGAAACCTATGCGGACGCCTTCGGCGCAGGTTACTTCCTGACCAGGCAAACCGTTCGAGCGCTGGTCACGATGTATGAGGCCTGGGCCGAGGACGGTTCGCTACAGGCCGGGGAGGCTGCGGCGCGTTGGAGATCCCGGCAGGAGTGATGGGTCAGGCGACGATTTCGGGAGCCAGTGGACCAGCCCATCATGCCGGCGGCTCATGTCGACTTCGATCAGATCCTGAACGCCTCGACGCCGGTGCTCGAGATAAAGGACGGCTGCCCTGTGCTATTCTCTACATCCGGTGTCACCCTTCCTATTAGGGCATTCTGGCCACGAACACTTCAAACCCCGTCGTGACCAGCCGGGTGAAGACCACCCAGTTCCCACTGGGCGAGAACTTCGGACCGTATTCCGTGTCCGTCCCGTCGGTCAGCTTGCGGTGATTGGTACCGTCCTCGTCCATGATCCAGATGTGCAGACTCTTCTTGTAGGGGATCTGTCCGATTTTTCCCCAGGCCAGGGCGGTGTGCATGGTGCGGGTGTCCCGGAAGACAAGCTCCCCGACAGAACCCTGTTCCGCCCGGGTCTTCATGATGTCGTAGCCGGTGGACGGCAACGGTGTCAGGTAGCCCAGATAGGTGCCGTCGGGTGCCATGGCGTTGAATTAGATGGCCGTGCCGTCGGCGCTCCAGCTGGTGGTTGCCACCGGCTCGCCGTTGATGCGCAAATCCCCGTCGGTGCCGAAACTGCTGCCGTGGAGCAGAGCGATGGTCCCTTCTGTCACGGTGGCCGGATCGACCTCCGTGATCACGGGCCGGGGTCGCCGCCGGGGTCGGTGGGTTCGCTGCCGCCGCCACTGCTGCAACCGCCACCCAGGAAAACCAGAATGATCATGGCGAAAAGGACCCGATTTCCACCATTCCCCCTTGACCTACCCCCTCCCCGGCGATATTCTCCCCATGTCCTTTAATCGAAGACCGTGAGCTTCAGAAGGAAAACATCTTGAGATCGCCTGACGCCCATCCGAACGCCTGTCCCCGGCACCCATAGCGGTGTGTGGGGTCTTTTTTTGCCCTTCGGCGGCGGCACCTCTCTCGGGATCCTGAAGCTCTGAACTGCTGAAAACATTTCCTTTAACCGGCGTCCGCGAACGCCGCAAGGAGTGGATGATGAACCTGCACGGTGCCAGCTCCGGAGCCGACACTTCCGGCACGCCCAGCCTACAATCCGCCCGTTTCCAGTTCCCTGGCCGTCCGCTGCCCCTGGCCCGGCGCTTGGCCGTGCACAACCGCGTGGTCCACACCATCCGGCGTTTCATGGAAGAGAACCTCTTCAACGAGGTCCCCGTGCCCGCCCTCAATGCCGCCTCGCGCACCTGGCAGGCCACCGGCCGCAGCTATCTGGACAGCATGATCGTCAAGGGTTTCCCCGCCGTCTGGTGCGAGAGCGAATGCCTGCCCCCGGAATACGAGTCCATGAACCTGCGCCTGGCCAGCTTCAAGCGGGTGGAGATCGAAAAGCGGGACCTGGAACTGGACGAGCTCTGCGACTTCATGGAAAACCTGCTGAAGACCATCGCCGGCAACCTGACGGCCGACATGCTGGGAGGACGGCAGGTCACGCGCCTGCACCAGATGGTCAAGGCCAAGCATCCGCGCATCACCTACCGCCAGGCCGTGGAGATCCTCAACAAGCGCGGCTGGGAGTTGCAGTTCGGGGAGGATCTGAACTGGAAGGCCTGCTCCAGTCTGTGCCGCTTCTACGGCAATATCCCGGTGCTGATCACCCACTTCCCGGCAGAACTGCGCTTCTTCACCAGCCGGGTCAACGCCGAGGATCCCACCGTCACCGACACCGTCGACTACATCCTGCCCTACTGCGGGGAGGCCATGGACGGCGCCGTGCGCGAGACCGACCCCGCCCTCATGCGGCAGGCCCTCGGCAACGTGGGCGTGGGGTCGGGCACCTTCGAAACCTACCTGGGCATGTTCTACGGCCGCACGGTTCGGCGCGCGGGCTTCGGTCTGGGGGTCACGCCGGTGCTGCAGTACCTGATGGGTCTGGAGCGCATCAACGACGCGGTGATCCATCCGCTGGACCGGGCCAGTAGCCACGCCGAAGATTTTGCCAACGGGGAGGCTGTCTGATGGAAGCGCTCATTGCCCTCGAGAACGGATTGGTCCTGCCGGGGCGCCTCTTCGGCGCGCCCCTGCCTGCCGGCGGGGAAGTGGTCTTCCACACCGGCATGACCGGCTACCAGGAAATCCTCACCGACCCCAGCTACGCCGGGCAGATCGTGGTCTTCACAGCCAGCCACATCGGCAACTACGGCATCCACCGCACGGACAACGAGTCCCCCCGGATCCACCCCGCCGCGGTCATCGTGCGGGACTTCTGCCGGATGAATTTCCACCGCCGCAGCGAAATGAATCTGGACCAGGTGCTGCGCCAGGCCGGCGTGCCCGCCCTGGCGGACGTGGACACTCGCGCCTTGACCATCGCCCTGCGCGACGAGGGTGTGTGCCGCGGTTTCGTGGGTGTGGGCGAGGCCGAGGAGCTGGTGCGCAAGGCCCGCGAGCTGCCGCCCATCGCGCAGACCAACTGGGTGCGCCGCGTCAGCACCCGCCGCGTGGTGCCCTTCCAGCGGCAGCCCGAACAGGCCGAGCCCTTCGAGGTCGCGGTGCTGGATTGCGGGGTGAAGAAGAGCATCCTGGATCGGCTGGTGCAGGAAGGCTGCCGGGTGCGGGTCTTTCCCCACG
>JGI12109J20283_10488479_pt1 | contig 11510 bp, 7 predicted proteins | sample ElkSlonscriptome_12_FD_20283 | JGI IMG/M metagenome (IMG submission 20283) | reverse complement strand
CGGCAGCGGCGCGCACGGCTTCACCCGGCGGGGTCGGCTTCTGGAAGCTGGCCGCCATGTCGGCCCACCGCGTCGCCATGGCATCCCGGAGCGCATCGGCACCCACGCTTCCGAGCAGGAGCAGCACCAGCGCGACGCTACCACCGACGACCAGAAGCGGACGTCCCAACCACCTGGGGCGCGACCCTCCGGCGAGCATCGACATCAGCGCGTCCAGTCCGTTCATCGCCATCACGATGACCGCGAGTTCCTGCACGGCGAGGATCATCGACGGCACGCGGAACTTGTTGAATCCCGGCAGGACCTCGTAGAGCACCCGGTAGAGGAAGAAGTTGTCTCCCAGAGCGATCAGCACCGAAAGCACCGCGAGAATCATCAACGCCCACGTCGTCCGATCGCGCCGTACGACGAAACCGAAGAGACCGAGAAGCATGAGCGGCATGCCGATGTAGTTCGGATAGTCGGTGAAGGGCATCCCGCCGACGTAGGCCCCCCGACCGAAACCGGCCGTCGTCGGCCACCACAAGGTGCCGATCTCCGCCCACGAGAGACTCCAGCCGGTCGCGTACTGGAAGGCCGCGCCTCCGCCCTGACTGGCCGCACCGCGGATCGAATGGGACTGGTACTCGAGGATCGGTAGCACCAACACGAGCGCCACGCCCAACGCGACGACCCCAGCCACCGCGATCCACGCCGTCCGCGTGAGCACGGTCCGCCGTCGCTCCGGATCTCGCAGGTCGTGCGCCCACCAGGTCAGTACGAAGACGCCGATCGCCAGGACGGCGTAGTAGGTGATCTGCACGTGCGCGCGCAAGAGCATCATCGACACGACCGAGGCGAGGGCCGCGACCCAGACCAGGCGCCCCTGACGGAGCAAGGCTTCGGTGAACCACAGCGCCCACGGCATCCAGGCGAAGGTCCCCATTTTCGTGCCGTGCCCGTAGGCCCCCCAGGCCGCGAGCTTGGGCAACGCCAGAATCAGCGCGCCGCCGGCGATCGCCACGGGCCAGGAATGGCAGCGCCAGCGCAACCAACCGGTCACGCCGAGCGCGCAGATCAGGTAGTGCACCAGCAGCCAGCTCATCGCCGGCAGACCGAGCGCGTCACGCAGCGTCTGGATCGGGCCGGTCAGCGGATAGGTCCCGGGCGTGTAGGCCAGACTCGAGTAGGAGGGCATGCCCGCGAACACGAAGGGATTCCAGTGAGGGAACTCACCGGCCTCGAGCGCGGCGTCGCCCGCGCTGCGAAAGGCCTGCGCCGCCTGCGAGTCGCTGCTGCTGTAGATTTTTCCCTGCAGTCCGATCTCCGGGTGCACGAACAGCATCGCTGCCAGCAGCACTACGACCGCGAGGGCCGCACCGAGAAGTCGTCGTTGGAGCATGGATCCTGTTCCTCCGCCGATCAGGCCGTCGGGCGCAGTTCGGTGGTCGAGTGTCGGACGGGGGCCGTCGCCGATTCGAAGACCGCTTCGAGCACCGCCCGGGCCGACGCCGGCCCGCCACGCACTCCGAGAAAGCCCGCCAACGCGAGATCGTGGGCCAGACCGACCGGCCCCACCCACGGACCTTTTCCGTGACGGCGGACGAGTTGTCGCCGCGCGCGCGTCCGGTGATAGGCCTTGAAAGGCGACCACCGACCACCCGTCGACGCGCTCACGGCATGGAGCACGGTCGCCGTCGGTTCGTAGTGGATCGACGTTCCCGCCTGCCGCGCACGTAGACAGAAATCCACGTCCTCGGCGTAGATGTAGAACGCCTCGTCGAGTCCACCCAGAGACTCCCACACGGGCGCACGGACGGCCAGTGCGCAGCCGGTGACCCAGTCGGTCGGACCGGCGGGGTCGCCTCCGGAATCGACGTCGGCGCGAAGGGCTCGGTGGCGCGCGAAACCCAATCCGGCGTGGAAGACGCCGCCGCCGTACCAGATCACGTCCGGCGTATCGAGATGGACGACCCTCGGACCGGCGATTCCGACTTCCGGGCGGTCGAAAGCTCGATCGAGTGCCGAGAGCAGGTCCGGCGCGACCTCGGTATCGTTGTTGAGGACGAGAACGACGTCGGCACCCCGATCGATCGCATGAGCCGCACCCGCATTGTTGCCGCCCGCGAACCGACGGTTCTCGTCCAGGGCGACCACGTCGACTTCGGGATGGTCCTCACGCAGGTAGGCGACACTTCCGTCTTCGCTCCCGTTGTCCACCACCACGACGAAGAAGTCGGGATGGTCCTGCACGGCCAGGCTCCGCAGGCACGGCCCGAGGTGCTCGCGACCGTTCCAGTTCAGGACGACCACGCCCCAGCGACGACGACCGGAGGTCACGCCGCGTCCTCGTCCTCATCGCGGAACTGGTACTGCCCGGTCGTGTCGCGCGTGGCGACGAAGAGTTCGCCCAACAGGCCGAGACTCACGAACTGCACGCCGATGAGCACGAAGGCCACGCCCACCAGCATGAGCGGACGCACCCGCAATGCATGTTCGACCATCCAGACGCCGAGAAAGTAGAACAGCAGCAGCGAACCGATCCCACCGAAGGCGAGGCCGACGCGGCCGAAGAAGTGCAACGGCGACGTCCGTTGACGGCTCAGGAACATTACCGTGAGAAGATCGAGCAGCCCGTTCACGAAGCGCGATCGTCCGAACTTCGTCACGCCGAACTGGCGTTCGTGGTGGCGGACCGGCATCTCGGTCACGCGGAAACCCTGGACGTGCGCGAGCACGGGAAGGTAGCGATGCAATTCCCCGTAGACGCGCAGCGATTGCACCACGGGGCGGCGATAGGCCTTCAATCCGCAGTTGAAGTCGTGCAGGTGCAAACCGCTGACCCGTCGGGTGACCGCGTTGAAGAGCTTGCTGGTGCTCGTCTTGACGAAGGGATCCTGCCGGTTCTGCTTCCAACCGCTCACGAGATCCCAACCGTCCGCGAGACGGGCGACCAGGAAGGGGATCTCGTCGGGATCGTCCTGCAGGTCGGCGTCGATCGTCACCACGACCCGACCGTGGGCAGCGGAGAAGCCGACGGCCAACGCGGCACTCTTGCCGTAGTTGCGCAGGAAGCGCTTCACGCGCACCCGGGAATCGGCGGCACACAGATCGCGAAGCACGGTGTCGCTGTCGTCGTGGCTCCCGTCGTCGACGACGAGGATCTCGTAGCGCTCGGTCATGCGCCCGACGGATTCGTGCAGACGACGGGTCAGTTCGGGAAGACTCTCGGCTTCGTTGTAAGCCGGGACGAGGACGGTGACGTCACAGGACTCGTCGTCGGCGAACAGCTCGCGGCGCAGCCTGACGAGGTCGAGTTCCGGCTTGGCCAGGACTTCGTGATCGCTCATGCCCCACGCCTCCGGCCCGCCACCCATCGCGCCTCGGCATCGAGTCCGGCGGACAGGGGCACCTTGGCGACGAAGCCCAGCTCGTTCCGGGCGTGATGCCCGTCGGCATCGGTGTGACGGACGTCGCCGTGCACGGTGTCGTGGTGCTCGACCAAGATCTCGTCGGCAACACCGTGCTCGAGAGCCTTCTCGCGCAGAATCGCGAGCGCGTCGTGCAGGGCGATGCGCGCCCCCCCGCCGATGTTGTAGACGCCACAGTCGCTCGGATCGTCGGCGGCCAGTAGGTTCGCCCGCACCGCGTCGGCCACGAAGGTGAAGTCGCGCGTCTGGCTGCCGTCGCCGTAGACGACCCAGGGCCGGCCCTCGGCCGCGGCCTCGAGGAACTTGCGGAAGGCCATGTCGGGTCGCTGGCGCGGACCGTAGACCGTGAAGTAGCGCAAGCTACTGCTCGGCACGCCGAAATTGGCCGCGTAGAGCACGCAGAGCTGTTCGGCGGCGAGCTTGCTCACGCCGTAGGGACTGAAGGGCTGCTTCGGAGCACCCTCGGTGATCGGGAAGACGTCCTGGTTGCCGTAGACGCTGCTCGACGAACTGTAGACGAGCCGCTCGAAGGCGCCCCCTGCTTCGCGCGAGGCAACGATCGCTTCGAGCAATCTCTGGGTCGCCCCGATGTTCGAGTTCAGGTAGACGTCGAACTCGCTCCCCCACGACGCGCGCACACCCGCCTGCGCCGCGAAGTGGAAGACGAATTGACGATCGTCGAGGATCTCCGCGAGATCGAGTGTGTTGATGTCGGCCTCGACGAGTCGGAATCCGTCACGACCGAGCGCGCTGGCGATGTTCTCGCGCTTGAGCGCCGGATCGTAGTAGTCGCTGAAGACGTCGATGCCCACGACGTCGTGGCCGCCATCGAGCAGGGTGTCCACGAGGGTGCTTCCGAGGAATCCCGCGCAGCCGGTGACCAGAACGCGGCGAGCTTCCCCTTGCCAGGCTTCGGGAACGTCGACCGCAACGGACGTCCCGCGTGTGTCTCCGGTCATCGCGAGCCCCCGTCGGTGGAATCGTCAACGGCCGACGAGTCGGCCTCGAGCCGCTCGAGTTCGGCCAGGAAGCGTTCGAACTCCTGCCGCGCGGACACCTGGCCGGTGCGCGCGACCCAGGCCTCGACCTCGGCCTCGGCTTCCTCCACTTGTCCCGCGAAGAGCAGCGAACGGATCAGCAACTGGGCGTACTCGACATCGTCGGGCTCGGCCTCGAAGAGCTCGCGCGCCCACGCAACCGCCGCCTCGTCCTTCTCGAGACGCAGCAAGGAGTCCCCCAGATTCAGGAAGCCGCGGCTCGGGTGCTCCTGATAGGGCAACATGCGTCGCGCCGCGTCGAGCGCCTCGTCGACCCGGTCTGCCTGCAGATAGACCAACGGCAGGAGGTCCGCGGTCACGGCGAAGGACGGATCGAGTCGGTAGGCCATCTCGAGCGCCTCGATCGCGGTGTCGGTGTCCCCTTCGCGCGACTTCATGTAGCCTACGCGCGAGAGCGCCGCCGGGTAGTTTCGAAGCAGGTGCGCGGTCTGCGCGTCCCGATAGACCGTGTGATCGGCGTAACCTTCTTCGTTCAACACACCGCGGAAGTCGTAGTCTTCACTGAACTTCTGCCAGATCGTATCGGCGTCCCAAGCAGGATTTCCAGTCTCGCTCTCGTTCGGCGTGAGCTGGTAGACCATGCCCTTCATCTCGAGAAAGGGCACGAACATCCCGATGTTCTCGTTGGGCACCGTGATCGCGTAGAAGATCGGCCGCTGCCACCGGTTCTCGTTCACGATGTGCCACATGACCTTGTCGCGGATCTCGATGATCGAGCCGTCGGTCCAGCGCTCGCGGCCGAGGAAGGTGCTGATTCCGCGGAAGTTGATCCGCTCGTCGGCGTCGATCTGCGCGTCGGTCCAGGAGATCGGCACCGTCGGCTCGTAGTCACGTAGCTGCTTCACGTACCACGGCACGTTGATCAGGCTCAGGTTGACGACCCTGACGTCGCGACGGAAGTCCTCGACCTCCTGAAGGTACCAGAGCGGGAAGGTGTCGTTGTCACCGTTCGTCGCGAGGATCGCGTCCGGCGGCAGACCGCTCAGGATGTTCTTGGCGTAGGTGTAGGGAATCCAGTTCTCGCTCCGGTCGTGCTCGTACCACTTCGGATGGCCCGCGGGTCCGCCGATCACGGGCAGGACGGGCAGCAAGATCAGGATCGCCGCCGCGACCTTCACGAAGGCCACCGACTGTCTTCGACCCGACCAGGCCGCGCGCAACAATCCGCCCGCGCCGAGTCCCAGGAAGAGCGCAGCGAACTGGAAGAAGCCGAAGTAGAAGTAGTCGCGGTCGCGCACCTCGGCGTCGGTGAAGTTCAGCAGGACGAGCAGACCAACGGAGTTGACGAGCAGCGTGGTCAGGAACGACGAACCCAGACGCCAGTGGTTCTGCATCTGGAACACGATGCCCATCAGCCACAGCGCGGTCGGAATCGCGATGTCCACGAAGGTCGGCTTGCTCGACCACAGGAAGGTGAACTGCTGGATCATGCCGATGACCTGCTTGCCGGCCAGCTGACCCGACTGCCAGATCGAAGTGCCCCACATGTGCCCGACCTGCCACAGGAAGTCGGCGGTGCGCGGCAAGGGCGGCCGCGGAGGGTACTGCTCGCGCTGCAGCACCGACATCAGGGTGTCCCAGTTCGTGGGGTCGGTCTGGTTGATGTAGGGATCCTGCGGTGCGCGCACGAGCATGAAGAGGTGCACCGACAGACCGAGCACGAAGAGCGCGATGCCCGCGAGCGCGAAGAATCGGTTCTGATCGATCTCGTCCCTCGTCCCCCACATCACCGAGCGACCGATCGCGCCGATCACGGCCAGGATCATGATTCCCAGTACGAGGCCGTCGGGCCAGGCCATCGTCGTCAGCACGAAGCCCGCGACCACCATCGAGACCAGCAGGAAATCCACGACCCGCAACGCGCGCCGATCGGCCAGCATCACGAGGACGAACACTCCGGGGAAGACGAGAATGGCCGCCATGTGGAAGCCGACCGACATGCCCATCAAGTAGACGATCAGGAGCATCAGCGTGGCCGAACTCGCCCGGTCGCGAATCTCCCACCAGTAGACCGACAGGAAGCCGGTAAAGGCCATCGTGAAGGCCGAGAGCGCGTAGACCTCGGCCTCGATCGCATTGATCCAGAAGGTGTAGCTGAAGGCCAGGAACAGCGCGCCCGTCGCCGCGCCCGCACGAGGGATCCAGCTTGGGCTGGGATCGTCCTTCTCGACCTGCCAGTTGCGCTGCAGCCGCACGCCGGTCAGGTACATGAAGGCCACCGCGAGCGCCGAGAAGAAGGCGCTCATCAAGTTGATCTTGTGCGCGATTCCGATGCCGAGCGGCAGCAGGCTGAACACCTTGCCGACCAGCACGTAGAGCGGCGTGCCCGGCTGGTGCGGAATCCCCAGGATGTAGGAGACGGTGATGTACTCCGCGCAATCCCAGAAGGCGATCGTCGGGCTCATCGTGATGGCGTAGACGATCAGGCTCAGGGCGAACAGACCGGTGGCGATCCGGTGATCGAGGTCGGCGAACCAGCGCATCGGGACTCCGGAGCGGGGCCGAAATCGACCCTTGCGAGGGGGCCCGGGCGCGTCCCGGGCACGAAGGCGAAAAGGTAGCACAGCGCGCGCCCGGGCGACAGCGCGCGCGACCACCCATCGTCGGGCGATCGACGAAGCTGCAACGCACATGCTTGCAGCAGGTTCCCGGCGAGATCAGATCCCTTCCGGGTCCCCTCGCCGCATGCGGAGCTGGCCACGGATCATCATCACCGCGAACACCACACCACCGATCAGGCTCACCGTCACCTGCACGAAGTAGGTGATCAGCTGCATGGCCACCGCGCTCTCGGCCGAGATCCCGATCGCGGGCATGAGCCGCTGGGCGACCAGTTCGCGCACGCCGAGCCCGTTGAAGGAGATCGGAAGCACCACGGCCAGCGCCAGCACCGGCACGAGCACGTAGAGCTGGAGGATCCGCTCCGGCTCGAGTGACAAGCCCATGGCCCGTGTCACGAGCACGTGCGTCGACACGCGCATCGCCTGCACGAGCAGCGCGAGCGCGGCGATCCTGAGAACGAATCTGGGGTGACTCCGATAGTCCTGAAGGACACCGAGAAGCTGCCGAAGGCGTCCCCGGCCCGGTCCAGGTCGCAATCGGTCGACCAGAAGCGTGAGCAGACGCCCAGCCCGCCCCGACAGGATCGCGCCGGTCCCCGCGATCACGGGCACGGCGACGGCGGTCAGGGCCCACCACGGCAACCCCGCCGGCGCGTGCTCACGCAGCAACGCCCCCGCCACGAATGCGAGTGCCGCCAGAGCGCTCAGCCCGAGTGCCCGGTCGAGCAGCGTTCCCGCGATCGGCCGCGCCACGCGCCCCGTCGTCATCGACACGTCGGCGACCTTGACCAGGTCCCCCCCGACGTTCGATGGCAGGAAGTTGTTGAAGAACATGCCGACCCAGTAGAGCGCATGCAGGCGCCCCGGAGAAACGTCCATGCCGGCGTGGCGCAGGATCAGGGTCCACTGCAAGGCGCCGAGCACGGTACTCACGGCGAAGACGATCGCCGCGGGCACGAGCTCGACGATGCTCACCCGACGCAAGGCATCGAGATCGCCCTCCATGCGCTGCACGACCCACCAGAGCAAGGCCCCGCTGATCGCCACGCGCAGCAGCATGAGAAGCCAGCCCTTGAGCTTCGGATTCACCGCCGGGCTCGTTCCAGCATGTCCTCGGTGGCGAGCGCCGCGTCGTCCCAACTGAACGAGCGCGCCCACCGGATCGCGTTCTCGCTCATGGCGCGCCACTGAGGAGGGTCGGTCAGGAGCTGCAGGGCCTTCGCCGCGAAGTCCGCATCGTCCCCGTAGTCGGCCAGCAGGCCGGTCTCGCCCTCGCGCACCGAGTCGACCAGACCCGGGCGCCGGCTGGCCACGACGGGCACGCCACACTCGTTGGCTTCGATCACGGTCAGGCCCCAGCCTTCTTTCGGGCTGGGATTCAGGAAGAGATGACTGCGGTAGAGGGTCTCGACGATCTCCTGCCGGGGCACGTGACCGTGGAAGTGTGCTGCGCTCTCGAGACCGAGTTCTTTCGCCAGCTCGATCAGACGAAGCCGGTCGGGTCCGTCCCCGATCACGTCGAGCTCGGCATCGGGGAAGACCTCGCGGATGCGCGCCAGCGCGCGCAACACGACGTCGACGCTCTTGTAGCGGCGCAGCCGTCCCAGGTGGACGATCCGCGGCGCCGTTCCACGAGTCGGCGGATCATCGAGCTGGTAGCGCTCGTGGTCCATGCCGCAGTGGACCACCTCGATCTTGTCCCGCTTCACGCCGCGCCGAACGAGATCGTCGCGCGTGCTGTCGCTGATCGCCATGAACATCGATCTGCGATAGACCGACGACAGAGGCACCTCGCTCAACCAGACGTAGGTCGCGAAGGCCGCGTTGGTCTCGCGGAAGACGGTGCGCCCGAAGAGATGCGGGATCACGGCCAGCACAGGTAGGCGCGTGAAGAGCGGCGCGTAGAAGGGCACCTTGTTGATGTCCTCGAGCACGACGTCGTAGGAACGCTTGCTCAGCTCGTCGCGCATCAAGGGGATGACGTTGAAGTTCGAGAAGGCCCAGTGTCCGCGGCGTCGGTAGCGGATGCCGTCTTCGCCGATCTCCTCGTCCGCTGCGCCCGGATAGGTGCAGGCCAACCAGGTGACCTCGTGTCCGCGATCGACCAGACGGCGCAGGATCTCGTGCAGGTGCACCTCGGCGCCGCCACCCATGGGGTCGCCACGATCACGCCAGTTCAGAGCCAGGATCCTCAAGGAAAGGCACTCCACGTCCGCGCGCGAAGGCGCGGGGCCAGGACAGGAAGCTGCGGATCAGACCGCGTTGACGACTTCGCGGGAAGCATCCTCGCCCACCGGAGCGGCGACGGGCTTGCGACCGAAGACACCGATCACGATCGTCGTGTAGAGACTCGCGCGCTGGGTCGAGAACCACGCGCGCCAGGCCTCGTCGACGTCGCCGAGCACCGGAATCGGATCCGGATACATCGGCAGGCGCTTGCCGGTGGCTTTCAACAGGACCTTGCGCAGAGCGCGGTAGAAGAGATTGGGCACCATCCAGTCGCCGTAGGCATGGGTGATCTCGAGCCCGGCGTCGCGCATGAGCCCTTCGAGCTCGCCGACGCTGAACTCGGTTTCCCATCCCGCGAACCATTTGTCCATCGCCATCAGGACGTGCTTGCCCAGCGTGTAGTAGTGGTAGCGCTGCGGCACGTCGACCAGCAGCTGCCCGCCCGGCTTCAAGACGCGCGTGTGCTCGTGGAGCATGGGCATGGGATCGCGGAAGTGCTCGAGCAACCCCTGGTGGAAGACCAGATCGAAACTGCCGTCGGCGAAGGGCAACGCGAGGCCATCGCCCCCCACCATGCCGACGTCGACTCCCGCGGCCGTCGAGGCCTGGCGGATGAGCTCGAGACTGCGCGGCGCGTAGTCGAGCGTGATCACCTCGGCGCCGGCCTTGGCGAGCGCGACGCTGTCGCGCCCGGTACCCGCACCGACCTCGAGGACACGCATTCCCTTCGGGTCGCCGACCCGGAAGATCTCGCGCAGGATGCGTCCACCGTTGTCGTAGACGTCGTCGAGCGAGATCCCGTCGGCCTCGGTCCAGAAGGCTTCCCAGTGTTCTTTCCGCGATTCTTTCATCCGCTGATTATAGGATTCGTGAGCTCGATGCGGCAACCGGTGCCTTTCCACGGGTGGGCGCCGGGTGGGAGAACTGCTACCCTCCGCAGCTCCCGCCGATCCCGTTCAGCCCCTCCCACGGAGCGTTCCACCGTGCTTCGCAACGCGCGCGCCGGCATCGTCCGGCGCCTCGTGCCCACCCTTCTCTTCGTCTTCTCCCTGGCCGTTCTCGGCGGCGCGACCTGTGCCGGCGGCTCCGACGACGTTCGCCGTATCGGCGCCGTCCAGGGGCCGGGCCACACTTCGCCCCTGGTCGACACGCGGGTGACCGTGCAGGGCGTGGTCACCGCCGTCCTCGACGACGGACTCGTCGTGCAGGACCCGCAAGGCGACGGCGACGAAGCGACCTCCGAAGCGCTGACCGTGCGGGCTCCGGTCGACGGTCTGCGACGTGGCAACGCCGTACGCGTGACCGGGACCGTCGCCGAGGAAACGCCCGGCGGCCGCGACACGAATCTCACGACCACCACGATCACCGACGCACGGGTCGACGTACTCGAACTGTCGACTGCATTGCCGGAACCCGCCGTCCTCGGCCGCGGAGGGCGTGCGCTGCCGACCGCCGTCGTCGACGACGACGCGCTCACGTCCTTCGACCCCGATCGCGACGGAATCGACTTCTTCGAGAGCCTCGAGGGCATGCTGGTCCGCATCGAACGCGCCTTCGCGGTCTCCGCCACGAGCCGCTACGGCGAACTGTGGGTGCTGGCCGACGGAGGGATGGACGCGACGAGCCGCAACCTACGCGGTGGAGTGACCCTGACCCCTACCGACGACAATCCCGAACGCATCCAGCTCGACGACACGCTCTTCGAGGGCAGCATGCCGGCCGCGGAGATCGGCGACGTGATCGAGTCGGTCGTAGGCATCGTCGGCTACGACTACGGGAACTACGACGTCATGCCGCTGGAGCGACCCTCGGTCGCGCGCATGGAAGCGAAACCGGCCGTCGCGAAGACACCGCCGGCCGACGACGACGCCTTGACGGTCGCAACCTTCAACATCCTCAACCTGGGCGGCGACGAGCCCTACGAGGAGTTCGAGAAGCGTGCCCGCGTGATCGTCCACGCGCTGCACGCGCCCGCGCTCGTGGCGCTGCAGGAAGTCCAGGACGACGACGGGCCGGCCGACACGGGATCGTCCGTGGCGACCGGCACCTTCCGCATGCTGATCGAGGCGATCGAACGCGTCGGTGGCCCGCGCTACGAGTTCGCCCAGATCGATCCCGTCGACGGCGCCGACGGCGGGCAGCCCGGCGGGAACATCCGCAACGGATTCCTCTACGATCCGACCCGCATCACGCTCGTCGAACGCGAAGGCGAGAGCCCGATGCGCCTCGCTCCCGACCACGAAGCCTTCCGG
>JGI12109J20283_10048554_pt1 | contig 11510 bp, 10 predicted proteins | sample ElkSlonscriptome_12_FD_20283 | JGI IMG/M metagenome (IMG submission 20283) | reverse complement strand
GAAATTTCGCAAATCGTATGTCGTCTGCTTCATCGTCCATGCGCACCTGGCTTTTCCAGCTCTCCAGCGATCCCGGCATCAGTCTACAGCGCCGCCTCCGGGAGATGATGGTGAGCGCCATTCTGGAGGGCCGGCTGCCTGCGGGCGAGCCGGTACCCTCCTGCCGCAGTCTGGCCCGGCAACTGGGCGTGGCGCGCAACACCGTGGTGCTGGCCTACCAGCAACTGGTGGATCAGGGCTATCTGGTGGCCCGGGAGCGCAGCGGCTTTTTCGTCAACCGGGCGATTCTCGACGGTCGGGTGCAGACCACGCCGAGACCACCCGCGTTGCCCCGCACCAGCCTGGACTGGCAGCGGCGCCTGCGACTGCACCCCTCGCGCCAGCGCAACATCGTCAAGCCCGCCGACTGGCAGCGCTTTCCCTACCCCTTCGTCTACGGCCAGCTGGACCCGGCGCTGTTTCCCATCAACGACTGGCGCGAGTGTGCCCGCCAGGCCCTCAGCGTGGACGCTATACGCGACTGGTCGGCGGATCACATCGACGCCGACGATCCGCTGCTGGTGGAACAGATCCGCAGCCGCCTGTTGCCCCGGCGCGGGGTGTGGGCCGACCCGGACGAGATCCTCGTCACCCTGGGTACCCAGCAGGCGCTGTACCTGCTGGCCGAGTTGCTGGTGGATCGCGATAGCGTGGTGGGCCTTGAAGATCCGGGCTACGTGGATGCCCGCAATATCTTCGCCCTGCGCACCCCGCGGTTGCGGGCGCTGCCGGTGGACGGCGAGGGGGTGCGGCTGGATCAACCGCTGGCCGACTGCCAACTCCTCTATCTCACCCCCAGTCATCAGTTTCCCACCACCGTGACTCTCAGCCGGCAGCGCCGGGAGGCGCTGCTGGCCCAGGCCGAGCGCCACGATCAGGTGATCATCGAGGACGACTACGAGAGCGAGGCCAACTACCTGGGCGCCCCCACCCCGGCGCTGAAGAGCCTGGACCGGGCCGGCCGGGTGATCTATCTCGGCAGCCTGTCCAAGACGCTCGCCCCGGGGCTGCGACTGGGCTATCTGGTGGGACCGGCGCCGCTGATTCGCGAGGCGCGGGCGCTACGCCGGTTGATGCTGCGCCATCCCCCCTCCAACAATCAGCGCACCGTGGCGCTGTTCCTGGCCCTGGGCCACCACGATTCACTGGTGCAGCGGCTGGCGCAGATTTACCGTCGTCGCTGGCAACTGCTGGGCGAGGCACTGGCCCGGCACCTGCCGGATTCTTCCCGCAGCCCCGGCTTCGGCGGTACCGCCTTCTGGGTGGAGGGTCCCCGAGGGTTACCGGTGGGCGAACTCTGCCGACTGGCCGCCGAACAGGGTATCCTGCTGGAACGGGGCGATATCACCTTCGCCGCCGAATCGCCGCCGCAGCGCTTCTTCCGCCTGGGCTTCAGCGCCATCGCCACCGAGCGCATTGAACCGGGCGTGGCGAGGCTGGCAGCACTGATCCGGCAGTTGTGCCCCGGCTGAACCCATCCCATGCACAGCGTGCACGAGAAACTGGTCATGGTCGGTAGAATCAACAATAATCCGTTAGCCGCTGAACCTCGGACCGGTGCAGTGAATCATAGCCAGCAAATACTTGATCAACGGACCGTTAGCCCCGACTCCCCCTGGCCGGATCGGCCCATGCCGGCAGCGTTCGGACCGCCCAATCCCGCGACCCACCGCCACGTCCCGGGCATCGTGAGTCCATCGGACGGCCCGACCTTCCGACCACCAACGACGATGAACGACGAGCATAGCCATGGTAAGCAGAACCCTGGATAGAGCCATCGGCTTTAAACCACAGGTACTGGAGAAATACCTGAAACAGCGTATTCCCGAACTGTCCGGTCGGCTCGACCTGGAGCGGGTCAGTGGCGGGCAGTCCAATCCGACGTTCTTTCTGGAATTCGACGAGCACGATCTGGTGTTGCGCAAGCAACCGCCCGGCAAGCTGCTGCCCTCGGCCCATCGCATCGACCGGGAGTACCGGGTGATCCGGGCGCTGGCCGATACCGATGTGCCGGTGCCGGAGGCCCTCCTGTACTGCGACGATCCGGGCGTGATCGGTACGCCTTTCTATGTGATGGAGCGCGTCGATGGGCGGGTATTCCACAACTCCGCCATCCCCGGGGTGAGCCGGGAGGACCGTACCGCCATGTACGACTCCATGAACGAAACCCTGGCGCGGCTCCACCGGGTGGACTGGCAGGCCCTGGGACTGGGGGATTTCGGCAAACCGGGAAATTACTTCGCCCGCCAGATCGACCGCTGGAGTCGCCAGTGGGCGGCCTCCAGAACCCGCGAGAACCCTCAGATCGAGCGGCTGATCCAGTGGTTACCGCAGCATATCCCGCCGGGCGACGAGACCACCCTGTGCCATGGGGATTTTCGTATCGGTAATCTGCTGTTCCATCCATCGGAGCCGCGGGTGGTGGCACTGCTGGACTGGGAACTGTCGACCCTGGGTCACCCGCTGGCCGATGTGGCCTACAACTGTATCCTCTACCATTCCCGCCCCGAGGAGTATCAGGGCATCATGGGCCTGGACCGGATGGCGCTGGGCATTCCGGCGGAGAACGATTACCTGGATTGTTATTATCAACGCACCGGTCGCAGTGACGGCGTCACGGTGTTTCACCTGGCGTTTGCGCTGTTTCGTTTCGCGGTGATTCTGGAGGGTATTGCCGCCCGGGTCCGGGCGGGTAATGCCGCCGCCGACAATGCCCGGGAGGTGGGTGAGATGAGCATGGCCTTCGCGCGACGCGCCTGCGACCTCATTGATCGTTAAGAATCGTTAAATTTTTCAATGGCTTAACCTGCTACTTCGGGTCAATTTTGGCGCCTGGAGGGAAGTATCCGGCTGACGGAACTCGCCAGTCGGCTTCCCGCCCTGAAAAATCAGTTTTGTAAATCATGACCTTAGCTTTCTCCCGGGGTGCGCCACGAGCACGGCACCGGGTTTGCTCCGCACTTTCGGACATCCTTGCCGATTTCGGTCATCGACGGAGCTCTTCATCATGCACAACAAAGACCTCATCGCCTCCCAGCGCGGCTTTACCCTGATCGAACTGATGATCGTGGTGGCCATCATCGGTATCCTCAGCACCATTGCCCTGCCGGCTTACGAACAGTACGCGGTCCGTGCGCGAGTTGCCGAAATCCTGCGGTTCACCAGCGAGGCCAAACTCGTCCTGCTCGAGGACTTCTCCAGCAACGGCAGCATGCCGGCCGACAATGCCAGCGTCATCGCCGATCTGATCCCCATCATGGAGGCATCACGTTTCGTGGCCCAGGCCGATTACCAACAGCTGGGCAACGATCTGGCCACCCTGACCATCACCGTCGACAACCTCAAAAGCACCATCAACGGCTTGACGTTGATCACCCGGTTCGAGGCACTGCCCGGAAAATTGATGTTCACCTGCCAGTCAGGGGGAATGCCGGATATCTACCTGCCGGCGGCATGTCGCTGAAGCAGTAGATGACATCGCTCATCGTGGGTGCGCTGATATTACAGGCGATGATGGAACTGCTACACTGCGCAAGCTCAATCTTCCCCCTCAGAGGAGTTCCCATGAAGGCTAACCCTTTCCACAACAAATCACGCCTGTGCTGGATCGGCGCGCTGCTGATGGGTCTTTTACCCGGTCATCTATTCGCCCAGGACGCCGATCCCGAAGCCCGTGCCGAAGCCATCATTGATCAACTTCTGGAGAACGTCAGCGCCGGCACCGCGGAACTCCAACTGGAGATTGCCGAGGACTACGAACTTTCCCGGGAAGACGACACCTTCACCGCCACCTTCGAGCCGGTGACCCTGTCCGACGGGGAATTCTCCATCGCCCTGGATCCCATCACCATCGCCATCACCCCCGGTGCGGACAATCTCTCCGAGGTGGACTTCCAGATGGGCGAGGCCGTGGTGATCAGCCAGAACGATGCGGAAGTGGCACGGATCAGCATCGGCGAACAGACCGGCCAGGGCATCTGGAACGAGACCCTGGATAATTTCGCCAGCACCGATGTGCAACTGGTGAAACTCACCCTGGAGATGCCCGACAACCCCATGCAGGCGGAGCTGGCGGGCCTGGATTACAGTTCCTCCCTGGTGATGGAGGACGATCAAACCTGGACCAGCCGTGGCGGCTTCCAGGCCTCGGCATTGACGGTGCAGGGACCGGAGGGGCAACATCTGGATCTGGGGATGTTAAGCGCCGACTTCAGCGTCTCCGGCACCGATTATCAGCGCTTCATGAGCTTCACCGAGGAACTCCAGAACCTGTTTTCGGCGGAGCAGATGGCGCAGATGGAGAGCGACCCGGCCGCAGGTCAGCAGGTGCTCTCTACCCTGGTGGAACTCTACGGCTTTTTCCAGGGCCTGGAGGGTAACTTCACCCTGTCGGATTTCGCCGTGGCCCAGGGCGATACCGCCCTCGGCGCCTTCGAGTCGCTGTCCTTCGGCATCGACTTCAACACCGCCGATACCGGCGCCTCCCTCGGCTACAGCATAGATCTGCAAGGGCTGGAGACGCCCATGGCGCCGGTGCCACCCGGGCTTCTGCCCGATGCCCTGCGCGTGGAAGTGGGCCTGGACAATATCCCGCAGAGCCTCCTGGATCGGCTCGGCGAGTTGCTCACCGAGATCGAGGGCATGCCCCCCGAGCAGCAGGGTGCGATGATCTCCCAGGAACTCATGGGACTGGTGATGCAGAGCGATCTCGGTGCCTACATCCGGGAGACTTACGTCGCCGCCCCGGACGCCCGCATGGACCTCAATCTGGAAGCCCGGGTGGCGACCGCCTCGCCCTTCGGCGCGGTGGGTGATCTGGAACTGGTAATCGTTGGGCTGGATCAGGCGGTAGCCCAGATGGGGCTCGACCAGAATCCGGAGGTGGCCCCCGCCCTGGCGATGCTCACCGCCTTCTCCAATCGCACCGAACAGGACAGCCAGGTGGTGGACACCTTCGCCCTGCAGGTCACCGAGGACGGCAAGTTGATGCTGAACGGCAAGGACGTCTCCGCCATGCTGATGGGCGCGGGCGCGGGCGCGGCGCCCGGCGACGGGGAATCCACCACGGAGTAGACTGTCGGATGGGGGGCGGGGTCGACCCGCCCAACCATGAGGAAACCCATCATGCTCACCCGTCGTAGTGTCGCCATCATCGGTACCGGCCAGGTCGGTATGGCAGCCGCCTATGCCATCTTTCAGCAGCGGGCAGTCAGCGAGATCCTGCTCCTGGATGTGGATGGACGCCGGGCCGAGGGTGAGGCCATGGACCTCATCCAGGGTCAGGCCTACGTGGGGCGTTGCCAGGTGCGGGCCGGGGATTACCCGGATCTGGTGGGCGCCCAGGTGGTGATTCTCACCGCCGGGGTGGGCCAGAAACCCGGCGAGACCCGGCTGGATCTGCTGCGCCGCAACCGCGCCATTTTCCAGGATATCGTTGCCAAGCTCGATCGCTACGCCCCGGATGCCATCCTGCTGATCGCCACCAACCCGGTGGATATCCTCACCTACGTCACCCAGGATCTGTCCCAGCGCCCCACCGAACGGGTGATCGGCACCGGCACCATGCTGGACACCACCCGCTTCCGCACCCTGCTGGGCGACTACTACAACGTGGACCCCCGCTCGGTGCACGCGGTGATCCTCGGTGAACACGGCGACTCCGAGGTGCCCATCTGGAGCACCGCGGATATCGCCGGCACGCCCATCCACAACAACACCGTGCTCGGCAAGCCCTTCGACCCGCAGGCCATGGACAGCCTCTTCCAGCGGGTGCGCCGGGCCGCCTACGAGATCATCGATCGCAAGGGCTACACCAACTGGGCCATCGGTCTGGTGCTGGCCCATCTGGTGCGCACCGTCCTCAGCGACCAGAACAGTATCCTGCCGGTGTGCGTACGCCTGGACGGCGAGTACGGTATCGACGACGTATGCCTGAGCATTCCCGCCTGCGTGGGCATCAGCGGCCTCGGCGAGCGCATGCTGCCGCCCATCGCCGAGGATGAATTCCAGGCCCTGCGCCGCTCCGCCGATATACTCCAGGAGAGCCTGCGTGGCCTCAAGGGCGAGTAGACAGGGGCTAGCGGCGTTAGGGTACGCCGGGATGCTGTTCTGGGCACTCGCCACCCCGGCATTTGCCCAGGACCATCAACGCTACCAGGCCATCACCCTGCCCGGAGGCGATCACGGCGGCCAAAGTACCGGCCTGTCTCCCAAGGTGCTGATCCTCGATACCCGCGACGGGCACTTCTGGACCTGGGCGGAGAACGAGACCGTGTACCAGGACGGGCAACCGCGCATCGGCACCGTGCTCATCTATCAGGGCCGGGTACGTCCCGGTGAACGGCCGGGGGAGATTCTGGAACAGCGCTTTCCCTGATGTGGATTTCCTGAAATATTCTGCTCTGGACAGGGTCTTCATAACCGTTTAAAAACAAAGCTGGTTTTTTTATTCCATCCAGCTATTTCGGAGGCCCCTTGAAACTCCAGCAGTTGCGCTACCTGAGCGCCATTGCCCAGAACAACCTCAATATCTCCGCGGCTGCCGAGAGTCTCTACACCTCCCAGCCGGGCGTGAGCAAGCAGATCCGCCTGCTGGAGGAGGAACTCGGGGTCGAACTGTTCGCCCGTAATGGCAAGCACCTGACCCGCATCAGCCCCGTGGGTCAGGCCATTCTGGAGCGCGCCCGGATGATCCTGCAGGAGGTACGCAATATCCAGACGCTGGCCGAGGAAGCCCGCCACCACGAGCGGGGCAATCTCTCCATCGCCACCACCCACACCCAGGCCCGCTATGCCCTGCCGCCGGTGATTCAGCGATTTCGCGCCCGCTATCCCCAGGTGACCCTGCAACTGCACCAGGGCTCGCCCACCCAGATCGCTGAACTGGCCGCCAGCGGCGAGGTGGATTTCGCCATCGCCACCGAGGCCATCGCCCTGTTCGAGGATCTGGTGATGATGCCCTGCTATCTGTGGAATCGCTGCATCATCACCCCCCGGGACCACCCCCTCGTCCGGCGCCAGCCCCTCACCCTGGAAGCGGTGGCCGAATGCCCGCTGGTGACCTACGTGTTCGGCTTCACCGGGCGATCCAAGCTGGACGAGGCGTTTCGCAACCAGCAACTCAAACCCCGGGTGGTCTTCACCGCCACCGATGCCGATGTGATCAAGACCTACGTGCGCCTCGGTCTTGGCATCGGCATCGTCGCCCACATGGCCTGTGTGCCGGAACAGGATCACGATCTGGTGGCGCTGGATGCAAGCCACCTGTTCGCTCCCAGTACCACCAAGATCGGCTTTCGCCGGGGCATGTTGTTGCGCGGCTACATGTATGATTTCATCACCGAGTTCGCCCCGCATCTGACCCCCGAGGTGGTGCAACGGGCCGAGCAGGCCGGCTCCAACGATGCCATCAACGCCCTATTCCAGGAACAGGATCTGCCGGTCCTGTAATCCTTTCACAAGCAACCCCGGAGACCCCCATGACCGAACTGTCGGCCCTGATCGAGGACGCCTTCGAACGCCGGAGCATGTTCAGCCCCACCCAGACGCCCAGCGATGTGCGTAACGCCGTGGCCAAGGCCCTGCGGTTGCTGGAGCGCGGTGAGGCGCGGGTGGCCGAACCCGTGGATGAGCACCAGTGGCGGGTCAACCAGTGGCTGAAAAAGGCGGTGTTGCTGTCGTTCCGGTTGAACGACAATGCGGTGATCCAGGACGGCTATACCCGCTATTTCGACAAGGTCCCCACCAAGTATGCCGAGTACGACGCCGCACGGTTTCGCGAGGCCGGGGTGCGGGTGGTGCCGCCGGCCAGCGCCCGCCACGGCACCTTCATCGCCCCGGGGGTGGTGTTGATGCCGAGCTATGTGAACATCGGGGCGTTTGTTGACAGCGGCACCATGGTGGACACCTGGGCCACGGTGGGCTCCTGTGCCCAGATCGGCAAGGATGTGCATCTATCCGGCGGGGTCGGCATCGGCGGCGTGCTGGAGCCCTTGCAGGCCAATCCCACCATCATTGAGGACAACTGCTTCATCGGTGCCCGCTCCGAGGTGGTGGAGGGGGTGATCGTGGAGGCCGGCTCGGTACTGTCCATGGGCGTGTATCTGGGCCAGAGCACCAAGATCTACAACCGTGCCACCGGCGAGATCAGCTACGGTCGGGTGCCGGCCGGCAGCGTGGTGGTGCCGGGCAGCCTGCCCGCCACCGACGGCAGCCACAGCCTGTATTGCGCGGTGATCATCAAACAGGTGGACGAGCGCACCCGCGCCCGGGTGAGTCTCAACGAATTGCTGCGGGACTGAAGCCCCTAGCTAGCCCCACGGTCCAATCGGTGACGCGCCCCGCACCACCCCAGAAGGATAGCCATCATGAACACCACGCCCGCCTCCACCACCCAGCAACTGATAGCCAAGGGTCAACGCTATTTCGTCCCCAATTACAAACCCCGGGAGATGATCCTCGACCATGGCCAGGGTTCGCGGCTGTGGGATCAGGAGGGCAAGGAGTACATCGACCTCGGCGCCGGGATCGCGGTGAACTCCCTGGGCCACCAGCACCCGGCGCTGGTGCGCGCCCTGGAGACCCAGACCCGCAAGCTCTGGCACACCAGCAATATCTACTACACCGCGCCGCCCATTGAGCTTGCCGAGGCGCTGGTGGAATCCTGCTGCGCCGAGCGGGTGTACTTCTGCAACTCCGGAGCCGAGGCCAACGAGGCCGCCATCAAGCTGGTGCGCAAGTACGCAAGCCTCCACCATCCCCCGCAGAAGCGCGAGATCATCAGCTTTCAGGGCTCCTTCCACGGCCGCACCCTGGCAGCGGTGACCGCCACCGCCCAGCCCAAGTACCACGAGGGCTTCGAGCCCCTGCCCGGGGGCTTTCGCTATTGCCCCTTCAACGACATCGACGCCCTGCGGGAGATGATCTCCCGGGAGCGCACCTGTGCGGTGCTGGTGGAACCGGTGCAGGGCGAGGGCGGCATCATCCCGGCCAGACCCGGCTTCTTGCAGGCGCTGCGGGAACTCTGCGATGCCCACGATGCCCTGCTGGTGACCGACGAGATCCAGTGCGGCATGGGTCGCACCGGACACTTCTGGGCCCATGCCTGGGGTGGTGTGGAGCCGGATGTGATCACCCTGGCCAAAGCCCTGGGTTGCGGGGTGCCCATCGGCGCCATGATGACCGGTAAGAAGGTGGCGGAGACCTTCCAGCTGGGCAGCCACGGTTCCACCTTCGGTGGCAATCCGCTGGCCTGCGCGGTGGCACTGGAGGCGGTGCGCCATCTGAAGGATCCTGAACTGCTAGCCCATGTGGCCCGCCAGGGCCAGCGGTTGCGTGAGCAACTGGCGGCGCTGGGCCGGGACACCGGGCTTTTTGAGGAGGTGCGCGGGGTGGGATTGATGCTGGGCGCGCCGCTCAGCCCCGACTGGCGCGGCAAGGCCGGCGAACTCATGGAGAGCGCCCGCCAACACGGGGTGCTGATCCTGCAAGCCGGCCCCGATGTGCTGCGTTTCCTGCCGCCGCTGGTGATCACCGACGAGGAACTGGACACCGGCCTGGAGCGGCTGGCGCAGGCCCTGCGGGCGGCGGCGAGTTGATGTTGCGGCTACGTCCGGCCCGGCCCGAGGATCTGCCGGCACTGGTGGAACTGGCCGCCCGGGCCGGCGCCGGGATGACCAACCTACCGGCCAACCCGGAGGTGTTGGGAACGCGCATCCAGCGCTCCCTGGACAGCCTCGGGCGGCAAGTGGAGACGCCCACCGACGAGGTGTATTTCTTCGTGCTGGAGGATACCGCCACGGCACGCTTGGCCGGCACCTGCGGGATCATCGCCCGGGTGGGCATGACCCGGCCCTTCTACTCGTTCAAGATCGTTACGCTGATCCACGTATCCCGGGAATTGAACCGTTACGACCCGGTCAAAACCCTGCAGATGGTGAACGAATACCAGGGCGCCACCGAGATCGGCATGCTGCTGCTGCATCCCGACTACCGCCGCGACGGCAACGGCCGGTTCCTGTCCCGCAGCCGCTATCTGTTCCTGGCGGCGTTTCCGGAGCGCTTCGACACCCTGGTGATGGCGGAGATGCGCGGGGTGTCCGACACCGAGGGGCATTCCACTTTCTGGGAGGGGCTGGGACGGCATTTTTTCGATATGGACTTCACCCGGGCGGATTTTCTGGTGGCCTCGGGGCACTATCATTTCATCAACGACCTGATGCCCAAACACCCCATCTACATCCGCCTGCTCCCCGAAGCGGTCCAGTCGGTGATCGGCGTCCCCCACCCGGACACCCGCCCGGCGCTGGCGCTCCTGGAGCGCGAGGGCTTTCGCTTCGAGGGCTGCGTGGACGTGTTCGATGCCGGCCCCACGGTGCATTGCCCCCGGCAGCAGATCCACTCGGTGCGCACCAGTCGCGAGGCGCGGGTGAGCGCGGTGGTGGCGGATCTTGACATGCCCACGCACCTGATCAGCAACACCCGCCCCGGGGATTTCGCCTGTTGCCGCGGCGGGCTGTGGGTGGACCCCCACAACGAGGCACGCATCACCCCGGCGGTGGCCCGGGCGCTGGCGGTGGAGACCGGAGACCGGGTGCGCTACGTGGCCTTCTAGTCCCGCCGCCCCACCGAATTCGAGGAGACCATCCATGAGTCACTACATCAACGGCCGCTGGCACGACGCTGGCGGCGAGTTTCTCCAGTCCACCGATCCGGCCAACGACGAGGTGCTGTGGCAAGGTCCACAGGCCACCGCCACCGAGGTCAACGCCGCTGTGGACACCGCCCGCCGGGCGTTTCCGGACTGGGCCGGACTCGGCTTCGAGGCACGCGAGGCCGCGGTGCGCCGCTTCGCCGCAGCGCTGGAAACCCGCCGGGAGGAACTGGCCCGCAGCATCGCCCGGGAGACCGGCAAACCACTGTGGGAGTCCCGCACCGAGGTGGCCGCCATGCTCGGCAAGGTGGATATCTCGGTGCGCGCCCGCCAGGAGCGGGCCGGCCAGCGCCTGCACGAGAGCGACGGCGTCCGTACCCGTCTGGAGCACCGTCCCCACGGTGTGGTGGCGGTGTTCGGCCCCTTCAATTTTCCCGGCCATCTGCCCAACGGGCATATTGTGCCGGCGCTGCTGGCGGGCAACACGGTGGTGTTCAAGCCCTCGGAACTCACCCCATGGGTGGCCGAGCAGACCCTGGCCTGCTGGGAACAGGCGGGCCTGCCGCCGGGGGTGCTGAACCTGCTGCAGGGTGCCCGGGAAACCGGGGTACTGCTGGCCGCCCACCCACAACTGGACGGGCTGTTCTTCACCGGCAGCGACACCGTGGGCAAGGCCCTGCACCGGCAGTTCGCGGGGCATCCGGGCAAGATCCTGGCGTTGGAGATGGGCGGCAACAACCCGCTGATCGTGCATGGCGTCGGTGACCCTGAGGCGGCGGCCCACCACACGGTACAATCGGCCTACCTCAGTGCGGGGCAG
>JGI12109J20283_10341113_pt1 | contig 11520 bp, 8 predicted proteins | sample ElkSlonscriptome_12_FD_20283 | JGI IMG/M metagenome (IMG submission 20283) | reverse complement strand
TGCGCGAACCCGCCATATCCTGGTGGACAAAGGCATCGAAACCCTGCCCTTGCAGCTGACCGAGCAAGCGCACGGCATTATTGCGGCTGGCAAATGACCCGACCTGCACCGCAAAACCCGAACTTTGATCGCGCTCGGGCATATCAGTCAAGCTCGACCCCACGATCACCGGCTCCATGTCTGAGAGGGTCTGACGAATCTGACTGAGCGCGCGCTCGGCATCGCTGCGATCGGCATAGGGTCCGGTTCGCACTCGATGGAGTTCGGAGGGGCCGCGCACCAGCAAGTCAATACTTGCGACGTGACCCAAGCGCGTCAGTCGATCAAGCAGCGACTCTGCATTCTGGCGTGCGCTGAAGCTGGCCACCTGCACTTCAAATCCACGCGTTTCGTTGGCAGGCTCGGGTGCTTCTACCGCACCAACAGATGTTGGAGACGTTGCGGATTCACCGGCTGCAGTTTGAGCCGGTTCTGAGTTGGTCGCCGTCGAATCAGGGTCAGAAGGCTCAGCGTCCGGCGAGCCGGATTCAATGGAATCAGCATCAGCGACGACGTCATCCTGGATAGTACGCCTTTCGGGAGCAGACTCGATACGAGGTGGTTCAATTCTGGTCTCACCCGGCGCATCACGCAGCATATCGGGCGAATTCCCTTCGGAGGCAAGCGATGAATCACGCGAATCATCAGTATCGGATCGACTCTGGGTCGGGTCCAGCGGAAGACGTCGCACCGGCGCTCGATTATCTGGCGGACTGGGCAGGTCGATGCTCAGCTCGCGGCTGCCCGCATCCGGTGCCGGCCCTTCGAACAGCATTGGTACGAAGATGACTGCCAGAGCAATCAATATCGAAGCGCCGATCAGGCGCTGCTTAAGCACTTTGTCCATGACAGCGACATTCAGTGAGAGTCAAAAAACGGCCAGGCTTCGGCCACTGTACGGAACGAACCAAAAACAACAATCCGTCCCTCTGCCCCAGCCAGCGATTCTGCGCGCGCCAGCGCGAGACCCAGTGATTCTACCGTGTTGACGCGCCCGGTGACAGCGGCATCCATCAGCAATTCAGCGATCTCATCGGTCGGTCGGGCACGATCACTGTCCAGCGGTGCCAGCAGCCAGTCATCGAAACTCGTCCGCAATGCACGGCCTATACCAACCACATCCTTATCTGCAAGCGCCGCAAACACCGCGATGGTAGTCGAAAAGGGAATCTCGCTCAAATAATGGGCTAAAGCACGTGCGGCGGCAGGATTGTGAGCGACATCAAGCAAGATCTCTGGCGCTCTACTCACTACTTGCAGGCGGCCAGTAACGCGCGCAGAGCTCAGACCCTGAGCAATTGCTTTCGCAGACATCGGCAGGCGTGAGCGTAGTAAAACCGCAGCCATTGCCGCGGCGGCTGCGTTAGATTGCTGCCAGGACCCTGCCAATTCAGGCAGCGGCAAGCGCATGCGCTGGTCGTTCCAGTACAGATCAAAGGAGTCTCCGTGGCGGCGCGAACGATACTCCTGACCGCTGCGCCATAAAACGGCGCCGCTATCCTGCAAGACCTGATCCAGACCGGCGGGCGGACGCGTTTCAGCCAGGACCAAGGCCCGTTCAGGGCGGGCAATGCCGACTTTTTCGCGACCGACATCCAGGCGTGTCGGGCCCAGCCATTCGGTGTGATCCAGTCCGATTGAGGTAATTACCGCCACATCCGGATCAAGCACGTTGACCGCGTCCAATCGACCGCCCAGACCCACTTCAAGCACCCAGAGATCGACTTCAGCATGCTCGGCCAGCACAAAACCTGCCAGCGTGGTGTGCTCGAAATAGCTTAAATGCGCATCTTCTCGAGCTTCTTCTACCAAGTCCAGAGCATCGATGATCAGGTTGTCTGCAGCCTGCTGACCGTTAATTCTGAAGCGCTCTGCGAATTCAATCAAATGCGGCGAGGTGTAGGCAAAGGTGCGATAACCTGCAGCCAACGCGCTGGCTTCCAGAAAAGCCACCGTCGATCCTTTGCCATTGGTGCCGCCAATGGTCACAATGGTGCGGTTTTCAGAGTTCAGATCAAGGCGTTGATATACTTGGCGGACTCGATCAAGCCCGAGTTTAATTTGCGACTGTGGCGCGCGCTGCTCAAGCCGAGCCAGCCATGAAACAAGTGAGGAGCTGAGGGCACGATCGCCCATGCATTAAGTTTTATCTGTGCCGGGATCGTTGGAATCATTCGTATTGCTGAGGGTATCGCCATCCTCGGCCGCATCCGAAGAGGAGCCAGCCGCTTGCGATTCGCTGGTTTCTGGACGATTGCCCTCCAAAGCATTGCCTTCCAAATCCTTGTTATGCGAACGGTCGGCTTCTGACCGATCATTTTCAGCGTGATCTGTCCCGGCTTGCTCGGCTTGACCATCATTCAATGACGCAGAGGATGGCAATATTGCCGGGTCTGATTCACCATCGAGATTTCTATCAAGCAGTTCGCCTTCCCGGAGTGCCTGACGGTGACTGAGCATCATGCCCAGTAACGCATGGATACGCTGCCGGAGCTCGCGCCGATCGACAATCTGGTCAATAGCGCCTTTTTCCAGAAGAAATTCTGAGCGCTGGAAGCCTTCAGGCAGGGTTTCACGCACGGTTTGTTCGATCACGCGTGGTCCGGCAAAACCAATCAACGCATTGGGTTCTGCCAAGTTTATATCGCCTAACATTCCAAGACTTGCTGACACGCCGCCGGTTGTCGGATGGGTCAATACGCAAATATAGGGCAAACCGCGTTCGGCCATCCGAGCCAGGCCGGCTGAGGTCCGAGCCATCTGCATCAGCGAAAACAAGCCTTCCTGCATGCGTGCCCCTCCCGAGGCGGCGAAACAAACCAGTGGTAGATCAGCCTCCAGGCATTCGTGAACCGCAACCATGAAACGCTCGCCGACCACCGAACCCATGGAGCCGCCCATAAAGCGGAAATCAAACGCGCAGCTGACCACATCCAAGCCGCGAAGCTGGCCGCGCATGACAATCAATGCGTCAGACTCACCGGTGGCTCTCTGGGCTGCGTTCAATCGATCCCGATATTTTTTGCTGTCGCGGAATCTTAACGGATCAATAGGGTGATAGTCCGTGCCTAACTCAACCTGCTCGCCCTCATCAAGAAAGGCCTTCAGCCGGGCCCGCCCGGTCAAGCTCATATGAAAATCGCATTTCGGGCAGACCTGCAGGCTGCGCTCCAACTCGGGCTGATAGAGCACGGCATCGCAGACTTTGCATTTGGTCCACAGCCCGTCTGGAACTTTACGCGTCGTGCCGCCTTCAGTTCGAATCCGAGCCGGCATTAATTTCTGAAACCAGCTCATCGCGCGGCCGCTGTTGCTTGTTGATTGGACGCTGTCGCGTCCATGGCTGAGCGTACTGGCCCTAAATAATCAAGAACGGTGGCGACAGCCGATTGCGTTGTTTCACAACGATCCAAGCGATCAACCAATGCTGACCCGATCACTACGGCGTCGGCCACTTGCGCGACCGCAGCGGCCTGCTCAGGCTCTCGTATTCCAAATCCTACGGCAACCGGCAGGTCCACACAGGCGCGCACTTTTTCAACCATCGGCCCAAGGCTATCGATATCGAGACTGGCCGCTCCCGTCACGCCCTTGATCGAGACGTAATAGACAAAACCGCCAGCAAGTCGGGCCGCGTGACCGAGGCGCTTGTCGTTGGTCGTGGGTGCAATCAGAAAGATTTGATGCAAGCCCTGTTTACTGAGTAATCCGCGCAGTTCATCGGCTTCATCCGCAGGACAGTCAACGATCAAAAGCGCATCGACTCCGGCCTCGGCGGCTTCTCGCGCGAAGCGCTCGTTCCCCCGCCGCTCGATTGGGTTTGTATAGCCCATCAATATTAGCGGCGTGCTGGTATCGCGTTGTCGAAACTTGCGAACCATATCGAGCACTTCATCAAGGTGAGTACCGTTTTCCAGCGCCTTGGCACAGGCATTTTGAATCACGGGACCGTCGGCCATTACATCAGAAAACGGCATGCCAAGCTCAAGCAAGTCGGCGCCCGCGTCCACCGCCGCGTGCAGAATGTCCACGCTAGCATCGGGTTGTGGATGACCGGCGGTTACATAGGGCACAAGGGCACAGCGACCAGCGCTTTTAAGCTCTTGAAATCGTTGGTCAATGCGGTTCAAAATTCAATCCCCTCCAAATCGGCTACGGTGTGAATATCTTTATCACCGCGCCCGGACAGGTTGATCAACACGACGTCGTCCCGGGGCATTTCTGCCGCCATCTGCATCCCGTAGGCGATCGCATGCGCCGTCTCAAGCGCAGGCATGATGCCCTCAGTTCGGGTCAAACGATGGAAAGCCGCCAGCGCCTGATCATCGTTTATGCCGACATATTTTGCCCGTCCGATATCTTTCAGCCAGGCATGTTCGGGTCCAACACCCGGATAATCCAGGCCGGCGGATACCGAATGGGTATGCCGAATCTGTCCGTCGTCGTCGTCCAACAAGTAGGTGCGACTACCGTGCAAAACGCCAACCCGACCTGCGCACAGGCTGGCGGCATGTTCCTCGCCAGACAGGCCGCGACCGGCGGCTTCCACGCCAATCATGTCGACGTTTTTGTCGTCAATAAAAGGATGGAACAGGCCAATGGCGTTTGAGCCTCCACCGACACAAGCCACCAGTGCTTTCGGTAACTTGCCGTACTGCTCGATCATTTGCGATCGCGCTTCACGGCCAACAATAGCGTTGAAGTCTCGAACCATCGCCGGATACGGGTGCGGACCAGCAACGGTGCCTAAAATGTAAAAAGTATCGTCAACGTTGGTCACCCAGTCTCGCATTGCCTCATTCAAGGCATCTTTCAAAGTCCGGGAACCGGCGGTTACGCTGACCACCTCTGCGCCGAGCAGTTTCATGCGGTAAACATTGATCGCCTGACGACGGACATCATCAGCTCCCATGTAAACCACACAGTCCATCCCCAGTCTGGCTGCAACCGTGGCTGATGCCACGCCGTGTTGACCAGCTCCAGTTTCAGCGATGACCCGCTTTTTGCCCATCGCGCGCGCCAGTAAACCTTGACCGATGGTGTTATTGATCTTGTGCGCACCGGTGTGGTTGAGGTCTTCACGTTTGAAGACAATCCTCGCGCCGCCAATTTCCGAGCTCAGGCGCTCGGCCTCATACAGCGGCGATGGTCGACCGACAAAGTGAGCCAGATCACGATCCAACTCGGCCAGAAAATCAGGGTCTTTCAGGTAAGTGCGCCAGGCTTGATCGAGCTCTTCCAGAGCCGGCATGAGCGTTTCAGACACGAAACGTCCGCCGAAGATACCGAAGTGCCCGCCCAAATCTGGAACTTGAGATTCGGGCACGAGTTCGAGTGCTGGATCAGCCATTGATATTTACCTCGTTAACTGCGTTGATAAAAGCTTTCATAAGACTATCACTCTTGATGCCTGGGTTGGACTCCACGCCGCTGGAAACATCGACCGCCTGCGGCCTGGCGATTCGACACGCCTCGGCAACGTTTTCGGGGCTCAAGCCACCGGCCAAAATCAAAGGTCGCGGGAGATCAGGAATCGCCGACCAGTCAAACACTTCGCCGCTACCGCCCATCTGCCTTCCTGCATGCGTATCCAGAAGAATCGCATCGGCTCCTGCATAACATTTGAAAGTATCTGAGTCGCTGCTACTGAGCGCCAGCGCCTTGATCCACGGCCGGTCGAACTGGGCACAAAATTCAGAGCTTTCACTCCCATGGAATTGCAGCACGTCAATTGGCACATTTTCCAGCACTCGCTCGACCTCTGCCGCGCCGGAATTCATAAACAATCCAACTCGGGTGATGAACGGTGGCAAGGCTCTAGCTATGGCCCTTGCCTGATCGGACTCCACAACTCGCGGGCTTTTCTTTACAAACACCAGCCCGAGCGCATTGACGCCAGCCTGAGCTGCTGCCACTGCGTCATCGATTCGAGTAATGCCGCAAATTTTGGTCCGAATCATCTTGAATCAAGCTGCCGTTATGTTCATTTTGAAACTCTGCTCATTCCAGAACCTCGGACCCTCAGTCTGATGTCCTAATGTTGTGGTCAGACTCAAATCGTCTGAAAAGCCACTTCTTCACGGATTGGCAAGTCAGGAAAGTCCGGATAATAGGGATACATAAACGTCAAACCGTTAGGCGGTGCGGTGATTCCTGCTTTGGCTCGATCTTTCTTTGCCAAGACTTCACCAATCCAGCTGACGGGCCTTCGGTGTTCTCCCACAGCGATCAGCGATCCGGTGATGTTACGCACCATATGATAGACGAAGGCGTTGGCTTCGATGTCAATCCAGACTTCACTTCCGCGACGACAGACAGTCACTGAATGAACGGTCTTGATCGGCGACTTGGCCTGGCAGTGCTGACCGCGAAAACTGCTGAAGTCATGCTGACCAAGCAGGGCCTGCGCCGCAGAGTGCATGCGTTCAGCGTCCAGCGGTTTGCGAAACCAGGCGACCCGCCCGATATCGATTGCCGGACGCACCCAGCGATTCAGAATTCGATAGCGATAACTGCGGCGGGCCGCCGAAAAACGTGCATGGAAACTGTCCGATACAGGCTTGGCCCAAAGCAGGCTGGCACCCTCATGCAGCCGAGCATTAGCGCCCAGAACCCAGTCACGTTCATCGCGCTCGGCATAGCTTTCAAAATGAATCACTTGGCAACGCCCATGTACGCCAGTGTCGGTACGACCGGCGCAGTGCAGCGTAACTGAATGATCGGCGACTTTGCCCAGCGCATCCTCGACGCAGGCCTGCACGGTCGGCCATTCGCGCTGACGCTGCCAACCGTAGAACCGCGCTCCGTCGTATTCAACTCCGGCGGCTATCCGCACGGCACGTTTTGAATTCGCGCCAGTATCAGGCTTTAAATTCTGGATCAGAGCTTGTCGAGAAGTTTTTGGGCCTGCTTCCGCTTGGCCCGAGAACCTCCGCTGATAATTTCATCTAGCAGGGTGCGGGCCGAGTCTCGGTCATCCATTGAAATATAGGCTTGAGCCAAATCCAGTTTGACCTCGGCGTCATCATCGCTCAATTCGGGCTCGGATTCGTCATCATCATCGGCCGATTCATCATCAACTGGCTCGATATTTTCTTCTTCGCTACCATCTCGTTCTGATTCAACGTCGCCAGGATCAAGAATCGACGGCTCATCCTCGTCGCTGTCGATCACATCATCACCTTCGGCCAGAAAAGCTTCGAGCTCGCGATCACCCATATCTTCGAAGTCGATCTCGCCAGAAACAAGTTCAAGGGTGTCGTCGGCGCGCACCGTGCCGGCCTCGTCAGAATCGTCAGCATCTGTGTCACCTTCAGATGCTTCATTCAGAGCAGCCAGTTCATCCCGGTCCATTCGGAGCGTATCATTTGACCCGGATTGCGATGACAGATCCAGGGTATCGGTCGGGCTTGATGCATCTTCATCGTCTTCATCGTGATCTTCTTCTGAATCGCCAGCTGAATCTCTGGCTGAATCCGCATCGGATTCCAGATCAGACTCGTCGTCTGAGTTGATGTCGCTGGCAAGATCATCGTCCAGATCACCGACAGTGACGGTTTCATCATCGTCGCCCAGGCTGTCGATGCTGCTGAACTCGAAATCAAGGTCGAGGTCGTCACTGTTTCCAGAGGCCTCAAGGGCCGGATGCTCTGGATCATCGTCTGTCAGCACAGAGTCAACATCGTCGAAATCAGCAGTGCCCGATTCTTCTTCCATCAGCTCTGAAAGTTCTGTGGAATCTCTTTCAGCGTCTAGCTTGTCGTCTTCTGTCTCGTCACCGGCATCCTCTTCAAGACGATCCGACAATGCGGCCAAATCCAGCTCGTCATCGCCTATAACGATGGTATCGTCGGCTGAATCAGCGTCCTCACTTTCAACCTCCGAGCGTGGTGAATCATCGTCAGAATCGACCTCGGCAAAGAAATCGTCAACCGCCTCTTCTTCCACATTGACTGTATCTTCGAGCTCAATATCTTCTTCCGGTCCATCACGTTCTGGATCATCGAAATCAATTTCTGCTTCGTTGTCAGGCTTGTCCAGAATCCCCAGCATTTCACGGGTTTGCTCATCAAGCCCTTCGTCGGTGTCATCCTCGGCGAGCCCGGTTTCGTTGGGTGTGAGCAGCGGATGGTCGGGCGCATTCAACACGGCCAGATTCAGGGCCTGCTGCCAGCGCGGATCGTTGTCGTCGTCGACGACTGAATACATGTCGTCGAGCGCATCTGCGAACTGATCACTGTGGTCCCCATCGGCCCCACCAAGTGCGGCAAGCAATCCGAGGTGCGCGTCCAGATCGTCCGGGTTTTCTGCAACGCGCTGACGAGCCGCATCAACCTCGATCGCTGGCTCTGAAGGTCCTGATGACTCTGCATCATTGCCGCGCAGTTTTTTGACCACAAACACAATGGCAGCTACAAGAACGATGGCGAGGCCGACCAGAACAGTCCAAAGCCAAGCGGACCAGCTTTGATCGCCGCTGGTCCGAGTCACTGGCATAGAGGCTGCTGGCTCCTCCATCGCTTCGTCGTCAGCAATCTGATCAGATGCCATTTGATCAGTCGGGATGTCCTGATCAGTTGTGATGCCGCCATCCGCGTCGAGCGCTTCGTCTGCCAGCGGATCAACGCCGCTATCGATCCGATCAGATTGCTCTTCACCAAGTCCGAGCTCATCTTCCAGATTATTGAAGAATTCATCAACTTCGTCGACAGCATCGTCGGTCTCATCAGCGAGTGCTTGCGCTTGATCCGCCATTTGCGCTTCCAGCTCACGTGCTTCTCGCGCCTCTCTCAGGCGCGATTCGAGGGTTGCCAGATCTTCATTAGCGACGGCCAGACCGGCCAGGTCGCGCGCTTCAATGGCGTCGCGGATGTCCTCGACTTGTCGGTACAAATCGTCGTTGTCCAAACCCTCCGCCTGGATTTGGTCTTCCAGCTCGGCCAGTCGCGCGGTGGCTTCATCTATTTCATCTTCCGACACGGCCGGCACGTCATCGACACTTTCACCTTCGGGCGGCACCACTTCAAGTCGGTAGTTGGTGTCATCAATTTGCTCGTCGAGTGCATCAGAGGGCTGCGAATCAGTATCTGCCGTAACCTCCGGCACCGCGTCATCGCTGATTACAGGAACGTCGTTGGCAACGATTCCTGGCTCCCATGCACGCATTTGACTGCGCATGCGACGCTCGGCCTCACTGGCATCAATACCGGCAATGTCATCGCTGCTCGGCATCATCAGCATGGCGTCACGACGCAACTGGTTGACGTTGTTATCAATAAACGCCTGTGGATTCTGATCAAGGATCGCCAGCATGACCTGATTCATTGTCAGACCCGTGCTGGGCCGCCAAGCAGCTGCGATACTCCACAAAGTCTGGCCTGCCTCGACCGGCCCAACCTCGCGACTGTTAGGAGTCGTTGCCTGAGCTGCAGCCACGGCTTCTCGCGCAGGTTCTGGAGTGACCTGCGGTTGCTGCACTAAAGCCGAGCTTGCTTCAGATTCTTCTATTGAGTCTGACGGTGTCGCAATTGGCTCTGGATCACTTGCGCGTGGCGCAGCCGGTCGCGCCGCAGGAGGCGATGTGCTTTCAACTGGCGCTGGTTGCTGTTGTGAAACTTCTGGCTCAGATGAGGGTGCAGAGGTAGTTTCTGGCGTTGAGGTCGCATCAGCCGCATCGTCAACGCGACGAATCGGTGGTGCCACTGGCATCGTGGGTGGATCCAAAAATAGTGTGTACTCGCGCAACACGCGGCCGCTGGACCAACGCGCATCAACCAACACCTGAACTACTGGATCGACCACTTCCTGATTGGACGTTACTCGAATCTGCGGCGGATCCGTGCGACGGTCAACGTTGACTGTCAAGCCCAATGCGAGGGCCGTAGAGGGCACGCCGAGACGTTCGTAATCAGCGGCCACGGCCGGTGCAACGGTCAAGGAATCCAGCGAACCGCCGTCCGGCTCAACCAAGCGAATGGTGACGTCTAGAGGCTGACCTAAATAGGAATCGACGCGAGCCTCACCCAAGCCAAGTGCCCGAAGACCGTCGGCGGGAAACAGCGCGATGACGGCAATGAGAACCGCCGCCGAAAGAAATTTAACCATTGATGAACGCATTGTCCCAGGCACCCTCTAAAAGATAACTTTTTGCGCAACTTTCTTACGCGAATTCAAGCGAGTATACCAATGTCTTCATAAAATTAGAAACCACCGAATACAGTTGCCGCAAACGGCCAGTTCCATACGCTTGCTATTTACCCTCGATCTCTGCTTGATCGACAATTAGTCCGCACCAACAAGACGCTCAGCAATTTGCACCGCGTTCAACGCTGCACCTTTTCGAATATTGTCAGAAACCACCCAAAAATCAATCCCGTTAGGGTGACTTAGATCACGCCGCAGGCGCGCGACCCATACGTCATCATTGCCGGCTGCGTCTTCCAAAGGAGTCACCAGCGCCTGATCATCAACCAGCTGCAGGCCAGGTGCATTGGCCAAAACCGATTTGATTTCATCAATTTCAATAAAATCAGTAGTTTCCAGATGAATCGCTTCGCCATGACCAATAAAAACCGGCACCCTAACGGCGGTTGCGTTAACCGCAATAGCATCGGAGTTCAGAATTCGACGCGTTTCATTGTGCATCTTCATTTCTTCGCGGGTATATCCGTTGGGCTCCAACTGATCAATCGCCGGGATCAGATTGAACGCAATCGGATGCTCGAACACCTCAGGCTCAGGCTCGCGGAAATTAAAGCGATCAGCGCACTGCCGACCCAGCTCTTCCATCGCCTTGCGGCCAGCGCCTGAAACAGATTGATAGGTCGCGACATTGATTCGCGATACACCGACAGCCCGATGAATGGGTGCGACGGCCAACAGCATCTGAATGGTGGAACAGTTCGGGTTGGCAATAATCCCCTGCCCTGGCCAGCCATCAAGTTCAGCACCATTCACCTCCGGCACGACCAGCGGCACCGCAGCGTCCATTCGAAAATGTGACGTGTTGTCGATGACCGTGCAGCCTACTTCGGCGGCCCGCGGCGCATGCTCGAAAGAGACTGAGCTTCCGGCCGAAAAAAATGCAAAATCAATACCTTGAAAGTCAAAACTGGCGAGATCATCGACTACCAGAGACCGTGATCCGAAGCTCACCTGACGGCCAACTGAGCGCTCGCTTGCCAAGGCAACGACTTCGCTGGTCGGGAATTTCCGCTCAGCCAGCAGTTCTAGCATGGCTTCGCCGACCATGCCGGTTGCGCCAACCACAGCGACACGATAGGTTTTCTTGGTGCTTGGNTTGCTCATCGGTGGGTTGCTTTTTTTGGATTCATTGGTGATTGGAGGCTAACTGATTTTGGTTGAGAAGGGGAGCGGGAAGACGGGGAACTGTTAAATGGTAAACGGTAAATGGGAAACGGGAAACGGGAAACAGGAGACGGATATCAAACCCGTTTTTTGACAACCCACTCAGCCGGGAAT
>JGI12109J20283_10326835_pt1 | contig 11530 bp, 7 predicted proteins | sample ElkSlonscriptome_12_FD_20283 | JGI IMG/M metagenome (IMG submission 20283) | reverse complement strand
AGTCCGCTTTCCTCAGTGACGATATTTCAGCGCGAGGACTCCATTTACCACCCGGCCATAGAATTAAAATATGTACTGGACTCTTCGCAGCTCATCATTCTGGCGGCTGACGGGCTGTACCGGCAGACACCTTTCGTGTCCACCCACCTGGAGATGGATATCAAAGCGGACGTCATCCGCTGGGACCTACGCACTGACAGCCTGAACGTCTCTACGCTTACCGCCCGAGATAAAGTGCCGGTCGTTTTTGAATCCCACGAGTACTATGATGAGGACAGATTCAACAATTTGAGCCGGATGTATGGCTTTCACCCCCTGATCATGGCGGTGAGCTACGGCCGGAAGAACAATACACTTTCTTTCTATGCCTATGACCTAGCCAGGGATGTACGGCAAAACGAGAAGACGGTAAAAGCAGCTATGCTGGATCTCATGACGCAGGGCTTCATTGATTATGAGCCACTATCCGGTCTGGTGACAATCAAAAAGAAAGGAATTCACTATACGCTCGCCAAGGGCAGGAGAGTTGACTACGACAACCTCATCATGGCTTCCTATGAAGAAAGTGGCCCCAATGCCACTATCAAGCTGGATAGTAAAGAGCTGACCATGCGGGGAATACAGCGCTTTGACATCAGTGAGGAACTTGGCGTAGCCATTGAGCCTTTCGACGACGAGGTAACTATGTTAGGTGACCGTAATTTTCGCTTCAACGGCAGGCTTACTTCCGGAAACTTTGAGTTTGTGGGAGAAGGCTTCACCTTCAACTATGACAGCTTTAAAATAGACATGCCCAAAATTGACTCCATCAGCTTTTTCCTGCCGGACGAAAAGGGTAACCGCCGAAAAGTTAATAACAGCCTCCAAAATGCTACGAACGACGAAAGCTTTATTGATAAAGTAGACGAAGGGTTTAAGCAAACCTCCGGTACACTTTATATCAATAACCCGGAAAACAAATCTGCCCGTAAGATGCTGCCAGACTATCCTAAGTTTGATGCTGAAAATGGAGCAGTTGTATACTTCGACAAGCCTACTGTGCTGGACGGTGTTTATGATAAATCCATGTATTTTGTCATTCCGCCCTTTGCTATTGACAGTCTGAGTAATGCCGACCCTTCTACCATTGGTTTTGAAGGTACCTTTTACAGCGATATTCTGCCTCCCATAGAAGAAACGCTCAGCGTCATGCCTGATAACTCTATGGGTTTTGAGCATAATGTCAGCACCGATGGCTACCAGTTGTATAATGGCTCTGGTATTTACAAAAACCAGCTTCGCCTGGATGGAAAGGGGCTCCGAGGTACTGGAACCATTGACTTCCTTACTTCCACCATGGAATCTGAAGACTTTATTTTTTACATGGACTCGGTAACTACCCAGGGGACAGTAGCTGAAGTCAGGGAAGGCACGCTCGGAAGCACCAGTTTCCCTAAAGCTTATGTGGAAAACTATACGATGAAGTGGCTCCCGGGAGTAGACAGCATGTATATCAGCAACAATGCTGAGCCATTTGAATTCTACAACCAAACCGCCTCCATGGACGGCTCGGCCATCCTCACAGAAAACGGCGGACTACTGGGAAGTGGTACGCTCTTTACCCGTGGTTCAGAAGCAAGCTCGGAGAAGATGCAGTTTGAGCAGACCCGGTTTAGTGCCCGAAATGCTGATTTTGAGATTAAATCAGACAACTCAGAAAAACCGGCACTGAGTGGTGAGGATGTATTTCTTGACTTTGACCTTGATCAGAATATCGCCAACATCAGCCCTGAGATAGAAGGGGTAGCCGCTATTGACTTTCCTTACGCTCAGTTCAAAACTTCCATTACCAATGCGGTTTGGAACCTGGAAGACGAAACCATCCGCATGAGTAAACCCGATGATGTAGATATTGAGAACTCGTACTTCTACGCTACCAGGAAAGAACTTGACTCACTGTGGTTTAATGCTGAAGAAGCCATCTACCGCATACAGCTGCAGGAGATGGATATTTTTGGCGTGCCTTTTATTACCACTGCCGATGCCAAAGTAATCCCCGAAAATAACCAGCTGCAGGTACTTGAGAACGCTCGTATTGAGACTTTCCAGAATGCAGTACTGGTGGTCGATACTTTGGATGAATACCACCGCCTGACCAACGCTACTATTGATATTCTTTCCCGACATGAGTTTGAAGGTAAGGCTTACTACGAGCTGATTGCCGCCAGAGACACCTTTAGTATTGAAATGACAAATTTCCGTAAGGACACGGTACAAAGGCGGCGAGAAACATTTTACCATACCATTGCCGACGGACGCGCTAAGGCAGACCAGAATATTGTAATTTCACCAGGTATGCTTTTCCGGGGAGATGTGCGAATGCATGCCGCCAAAGAGGCCCTGGAGCTAGATGGAGAAGTAAAACTTGATTTTCAGCGGATTCCCGATTATGATACCTGGATCACTTACACCAGTGACGCCGGACAGAAAGAGCTGGTGTTTAACTTTAACGAAGCGCTTACCAGCAAGGGCGAACCCCTCACTGCCGGTTTGCACCTGGGTAGCCAGGATAACAGCCTGTACAGCACCTTTGTGATGGATCGCCGCTCGCCTGATGATTTTGATATTTTCAAACCCAAGGGATCACTTTATTACGACGAGGAGCAGAATGAGTACGTAATCCGTGACCCGCGAAAAGACGAAAGAGGTGCCCTGGCAGGGGAGGTATTCCGCTATAACGAGAGTGAGCAAACCCTGGTTTTTGAGGGCCCGATTGATTTCATGCCCTATAAAAGTGAGTCTTTTGCCCTGAGTACTGCCGTCATTGGAGAGGGCGACCTGGAAGCAAACACTTTCAGCATGGATGCCATGATGCTACTGGATATTGAGCTGCCGGGCCAGGCTGTAGAAATTATGGGTACTGATCTGAACGAATCGCTTAACAAAACAGGAGCGCCCTCGTCTACCAGCGACCGAACAACTCTACTTTACAAACTGGCAGAGTTTATTGGTGACGAGGCCGCGCGTGACTGGGACCAGCAGTCGATCAGCAATTATACACCACTGGTCACCATGTCGGGCCGGCTGGAACAGACACTGGTGCTCGCCGATGTGGATATGGCCTGGTCTACCGAGCACAAAGCATGGTACAGCACTTCACCCATTGGTTTGTCCAACGTCAGAGAACAGGACGTAAACGGTAGTATGACAGGCTTCCTGGAGATCAAGCCCCTGGAGATGGGCGAAGTCATGGTAAACCTATTTATGCAGGCCGCCCCTGACTCCTGGTATTTCTTCAGCTTCCAAAACAACCGGCTGGCCGTGTGGGCCTACAATGAGGAGTTTTGCGATGTAGTAGGCGGTAAATCTAAAATTGGCAAAGTAGACAGTGGTGAGTATGCTTACTTCCTGAGCGATATTGCCGAAACTATGAAGTTTATTAACCGCTTCCGCAAGAATTACCTGGGCATAGAGGAGCAGTACAATTTCAACACTACCGCCCCGGTGCTCGCCGGAGATGAAAGCACAGAAGAAGAAAAAGAAGCGGACCGCGACGGCTTTTGATCTTAAGCAATTCCACTTAGCTTTTTCCCGGAGGCTGATCGGTATGATCAGCCTCAGTTATTACCGTCCTGCTAGTGACCGCTATCCTATGGGTTCGGTGTAGAGAGAGCACCTCTGGGCCAGATTTTCAACTGTATTTTTACGATACAAGCACTTTAGCTGAAGTTATAAGACAGCTTCTTTCTTTTTGCGACACAGCCGATTCTAGCTAACTTAGCCTGAGCGAAAATCTCCGACGACATGTACACACTCTGGATCATACTTGCTATCATTATAGCCTACATATTAGGTTCTACTCCTACGGCCGTCTGGTATGGCTTACGTGTTCACAACGTAGACGTACGCAAGCACGGTAGCGGCAACGCCGGCGCTACCAACACTTTTCGGGTATTAGGAAAGAGGGCCGGATCCATTGTGATGCTGGTAGATATTCTGAAAGGACTGACCGCTACCATGCTGGCCTTCGCCCTGATAGAACTGGGAGCGATAGAAAGAAGTCAGCTGGTGGAATACAAACTGCTGCTGGGGGTAATCGCTGTAGTGGGTCACGTTTTTCCTTTTTATACCCGTTTTAAGGGGGGCAAAGGTGTGGCTACCCTGCTGGGTATGGTCGTCTCTTTAGAACCGCTGGTAGCCCTAAGCTGCATTATTATTTTCCTGATTGTACTGACACTATCAAAATATGTATCGCTCAGTTCCCTTTTGGCCACCCTCTCGTTTCCACTGCTGTTGCTGGTTCCTCCTTTCAAGACCGACGAGCCTATACTGATCATCTTTGGTTTTCTGATGTTTGTAGTATTGGCCATTACTCATAAGAAAAACATTCGTCGTCTCATCAACGGAGATGAAAGCCGGACCTATCTCTGGGTACGTAAAGACTAGTCTCGTAGCTTCGTATCAGACCTGAATATTTTTACCTTTGTAACTCACTTTTTTAACCCTAATTGAAAAAACAATGGTCAAAGAATATATTGAGAAAAACCGGGATCGCTTCCTGGAAGAGCTTTTTGAACTCCTGCGCATTCCTTCAGTCAGCACCGACAAAAAATATAAGGACGATGTACTTCGCGCTGCCGACTACCTGAAGGAAAAACTGGAAAGCCTCAACGTGGATAAAGTAGAAGTCTGCCAAACCCCCGGCTACCCGATCGTGTATGCAGAGAAAATGGTAGACGAAAAACTCCCTACCGTATTGGTCTACGGCCACTACGACGTACAGCCGGCCGACCCTTACGAACTTTGGGAGACACCTCCTTTTGAGCCACAGGTCCGTAACGGGAAGATCTACGCCCGGGGTGCCTGTGATGACAAAGGTCAGATGTACATGCATATCAAGGCTTTGGAAGTGATGCAAAAGGCTGGTGAGTTACCATGCAATGTCAAGTTTATGCTGGAGGGAGAGGAAGAAGTAGGTTCTGAACACCTGGCCGATTTTGTCAAAGACAATAAGGATAAACTCAATGCCGACGTCATCCTGATCTCTGATACCGACATCATTGACAATGATAACCCTTCCATCACGGTAGGACTGCGCGGACTTAGCTATATGCAAGTGGAGGTCACCGGCCCCAACCGCGACCTGCACTCCGGTATGTACGGCGGTACGGTAGCTAACCCGATCAATGTACTCTGCGAGATGATCGCCTCGCTTAAAGATGAAAAAGGCCACATCACTATACCCGGCTTTTATGATAAAGTAGCCGAGCTAAGCCGGGAAGAAAGAGATGAACTTGCCAAGGTGCCTCATGATGATGAAAAGTACAAAAAGGAGCTGGGTGTAGAACAACTGGAAGGAGAGGAAGGCTATTCCACACCCGAAAGAATTGGTATACGCCCTACGCTGGATGTCAACGGTATCTGGGGTGGTTACACCAGCGAAGGTGCCAAAACAGTACTGCCTTCCAAGGCCTACGCCAAAATTTCCATGCGTCTGGTGCCCAATCAAAACCATAAAGAGATAGATGAGCTTTTCACCAGGCATTTTGAGTCCATTGCGCCTAAGTCAGTGAAGGTGAAGGTATCGTCTCATCATGGTGGGCAACCGGCAATTATCCCTACCGATTCGGTAGAAATTGAAGCCGCAAAAAAAGCTTTCACCGAAGCCTGGGGCAAAGAACCGGTTCTTACCCGCGAAGGCGGCAGTATTCCGATCGTAGAACTTTTTCAGCGCGAACTGAAGATTGATTCCGTACTGATGGGCTTTGGCCTTGGCGAAGATGCCATCCACTCCCCCAATGAAAGTTACGGTATCTTCAATTACCTGAAAGGTATAGAAACCATCACCCTCTTCTACCAGCACTATGCTGCGTTAAAAGAAAATTGAATAGCCTTATTTTAAGGAACAAGTAAATCTTATGATGTTGAGGTGTGATAGAATATTTCAAACTATTACACCTCGACACCACACACCTTAATTACGAACTTATTTGCAACCCTGGGAAACGCTTGATCAAAAATATTTGATTCAGGATCGCTGGATCAGCCTGCGGGCCGACCAATGCCGCATGCCTGATGGTACTATTGTGGAGCCTTATTACGTACTGGAATATCCCAACTGGGCCAACGTAGTGGCCGTGACCGATGATAAGGAAATCGTAATGGTGCGGCAGTATCGACATGCTCTGGGAAAGATCACGCTGGAACTCCCCGGAGGAGCCGTGGATGAAAACGAGGATCCTATTGTGGCAGCCGAACGTGAAATGCTGGAAGAGACCGGCTATTCCGTAGGTCATATTGAGCCGCTGTGTCAACTTTCTCCTAATCCAGCCAACCATAATAATTACTCTGTTTCTTTTCTGGCGACCGGCGTAAAACCAGCTAAAGACCAGCAACTGGATGCTACTGAAGAGATTGAAGTCGTGAAAATTCCACTGGAGGAAGTGAAGCAGATGCTGAATCGTCAAGAATTTATCCAGGCCATGCACATTGCGGCTTTCTTCTATGCCCTGCCAAAAATTGAGAGGATGTAGTATGAGCGACTCCACCTCTACCCATGCTCGAGCCATCTGATATGTACAAAAGAAAAGGTCGCCCCAACCATAAGAGTGAACCTCAAATTTTCATCCTCTTCTTCTATCAAAACAACTTCACATCCCGCAGAGCGATGATATCCTGCTGACTGTTGATCATGCGCTTGGTGCGCAGGTAGCGGTTGAAATTATAAGCATCGTAAAATTCTGATTCCGGGTCAATACTACTGATTTTTACCCGTGCTTCCAGGCCGGGCGAGTGGATAAACTGGTTATCCCCTACCCACATGCCCACATGGGTGACGCGCTCGCGGGTGCTGTCGGTAGCGGCATAGCCGAAGAAGAGCAGGTCGCCGGGGCGGAGGTTTTCAAAATTTTTATCCTCATCTACCAGTTCGCCGGCGTGTACCTGCTGCGAAGCATCGCGGGGCAGTACGTGACCATTCATAAAGTAGATAGTTTTGGTAAAACCGCTGCAATCTACGCCCTTAGATGAAGTGCCGCCCCAGAGGTAGGGCACGCCCATCAGCTTATAAGCGGTGTTAACCAGCGTATTTTCGTTGGCCTCTGCCTGCGCTACCCACTCTTCAAAAGGAGCCGATTCGCTTTTGCGTACATAAGCATCGCGCCCGTCGGGCAGGCGAACAGCATAGCTTTGGGGTGTTTCTCGTACCAGTTCCATCACATTGCCGGCTACCAGGTCGGAGATAATGCTGTCATTTTGTACCGGGTCGGCATAGGCGAAACCATAGATGTTGGTGAAGATGGCTTTTTCTTTGGACTGCCAGGTGTCGTACGCAGCCTGGTTCATGGGCACAAAACTACCCTGCATCCAGCTAATGTATTTGTCGGGCGTTTGTACCAGGTGCCAGTCACCTTCCTTCTTGAGTATGCGCAGCGGCATGCCCATGGTGGCCTGCGTGGCCAGCTCCCCGGAATGACGGGGCTGCGAGCGAATGTTGGCGGCAGAAAGGTACACTACGCCTAAAGTGTCTTCTCCCAGCGAAGCATCTGGCAAAGTATTGATACTGTCTACCAGCGTGTAGTTGTTAGACAGTTCAGCCATCAAAGCTGCTTTGGCCGCCGGCTGGTCGGTTTCGCCTTTCAGCACAAGCTGGTCACCCCGGGGTTCGGCTTCAATGTTAAAGATGGCAACCCTTTTATCAGGCGCATATTCTGATTTTACCTGCGCGATGGCAGTGTTTACCTGCTCGTCAGCTTCGGGAGTTTCTACAGTTGGCTGTGGATTACAGGCAAGGGTCAGCAGTGTCAGCAGCCCCAGGCCGTTATGGATTATTTGCTTGATCATAGGTCACTTTAAATTTACTGAGGTCAGGCTGAAGTGCGCGTTCGCGTGCCATCTCATACTCAAAAATGGCCCTTCCCAGTTCAGACAGGAAGGGCAGCCCGATTTCGTCGTATTCATAAACACCATCGTTAAAGATCTCGTTCTCGTTGGTATAAATTACCGCCGTCAGCATAAATTCTACATTTCGCTCCAGGTCCACGATGTAGGCATTATCCGTCAGGAAGCCGTAGGCCATACCGATCTTATTAAAGATGCGGATATTGTCAGGTAACTGCTCCTTGGTATCGCCAAAGAGGAAAAATTTGGAGTAGCTATCATAGAATGAAGAGTCGGCGGCATAATTCGGAAATGTCGTTTCCCTTGGCAACTGAGACATGTACTGGTAAATGTACTGGTAATCTTCTTCGCTCAGGTCAAAGCGCTGGCTTTCCGGAACGGACTCCGGGAAAATTACCGCTTTCAGCATATCCTGCAGGTTGCCTACCGAGATAAAGTTGTTCTGGCCAAAATCCTTGGGCTCATTGATCAGGGTATCATTGCGAATGTAGCCTTGTCCCATCGGGATGGCATTGCCCATCAACCAGTCCTGATCAGAAGTTACCAGGTCCTGCTGGTAGAGGACTTTAGCATTGTCATAGAAGGTGACCGGATTGGTATTGCGGTTCTGCTCAGCATTGTTGAATACCGCCAGTCGGTGCACGATTTTCACATCCTCAAAGCCTTTCTCATGCAGCTCATTGTTGATATAGTCCTGCCCCAGAAACTCATACAGGCGGTTGTAGGCGTCATTATCGCTGACCACAAAAATTTTCTTGATGTAATGCCCTACCGAAGGGCGGCCGCTCTCCGATGTAGTATCGTACTCTACCCGCTCCTGTCCGGCAAAAGCGCTATCCGTCACCATAGTCGTATATTTGTCCAGGCCTTCAATGCCCAGCTCCTTGAGTTTCTGCAGTGCCAGCAGGGCTACCGGAAACTTGACCGTACTGGCGGGATAGAAATAGTTGTTTGGATTGACCCCGTAAGCATATTGTGTAAATGAGGGTTCATTATCCTCATCCCGATCAATCTGGGTGTAGAGAATCTGCAGGGCGTATTTTTCAGGGTCAGCCAGTACCGTATCTATTACCGGCGACTCGCGACTGCGGAGAATGTCTAAGATGAGGTTGTCTTCCTTAGCAGGAGTGTCGTCAGTAGTTTCGGCAGTCTGTTCTGTCTGTCCACAGCTCCAGGTTAGGAGGGCGGATAAAATAAAAAAGTAGCTTGCTTTCAGTGTATTCATAACGCTGGATTCGGTAAAAAAACAATCGCTCTTCTGTTAAATAAAAGAGCGATTGGGTGTTATGGTAAGGCGTTTTCGTCAAATATGCAAGGCCCGGTTTTCGGTAGCCGCCAGGCAGGCTTCTTTGATTGACTCCGTAAAAGTTGGGTGCGCGTGAGACATGCGGGAAATATCCTCGGCAGAGGCCCGGTACTCCATCGCTACCACCGCCTCGGCAATCATATCCGCCGCGCGGGGACCGATGATGTGTACGCCCAGTATTTCATCCGTTTCTTTATCAGCCAGCACCTTCACGACACCCTCGGTATCCATACTGGCACGGGCACGACCGGAAGCTTTAAAGGGAAAGCTACCGCTCTTGTACTTTTTGCCCTGCTCTTTCAACTGCTCTTCGGTGTAGCCTACGCTGGCCACTTCCGGCCAGGTGTAGATCACACTGGGAATGAGCAGGTAGTTGATATGGGGCTTCTGTCCGGCCAGCGATTCCGCAACAAATACGCCTTCCTCTTCGGCTTTGTGGGCCAGCATCGGGCCTTTGTCAATCACATCGCCGATGGCGTAGATATTGTCTACTTTGGTTTTGAGGTGGTCATCTACCTCTATCTTACCCTGCTTATTCAGTTCCAGGCCGATGTTATCCAGTCCCAGCTTGTCAGTATAAGGGCGGCGTCCTACGGATACCAGGCAGATATCGCCTTTGACCTCTACTTCTTCTCCCTTCTTATCCTCGGCTGTTACTACCACCTGCCGGCTGGTGCTTTTTACAGAAGTCACTTTATGACTGAGCTTAAAGTCGAAGTCCAGCTTTTTAAGGCTCTTCATCAGTTCCTTAGACATGGTAATGTCGATCAGGGGCGTGATGCGTTCGGCATACTCCAGTACCGTGACCTTAGCACCTAAACGGGCATAGACAGAACCCAGCTCCAGGCCGATATAGCCTCCGCCGATGACAATCAGGTGCTTAGGAATTTTTTGTAGTTCCAACGCCTCGGTACTGGTGATGATGCGCTTTTTGTCAATCTCTATAAATGGCAGAGTGGCTGGCTTAGAACCGGTAGCGATGATCACCTTTTCGGAGGTAAACTCCGTTTTCTTATCGTTTTTGCCGGTAACGACAATGGTGTTTTTATCCTTAAAAGATCCCATACCGTGGTGGACGGTGATCTTGTTTTTCTTCATCAGGTAATCAATACCGTCTACCGTCTGCTTTACCACCCCGCGCTTGCGGTCAATCATCTGGGGTAGGTCAACCTTCAGGTTGCTCAGGTTGATGCCGTGTTCTTTAAATGTCGTCTCGGCATTATGATAATGTTCGGAAGAATCCAGCAGTGCTTTGGAAGGGATACAGCCTACATTGAGGCAGGTGCCTCCCAGCGTATCGTACTTTTCAACAATGGCGGTTTTCATTCCCAGCTGTGCGCAGCGAATGGCTGCCACATAGCCCCCGGGACCGGAGCCGATAACCGTTACATCAAAATCCATAAGTGGTTTTGGTTAAAAATGAATGGTTTTTATGATCTGAAATTGCTTTGTAAAGTTAAGCGAGTTGCAAGGATTTACAAGGTAGAACCAGGGAAAATAGGTCAGTCACGGTAGCTGTCGTACCTTTTACTGCATAAAAAAACCTGCCGCTATACCCGGCAGGTTCTCAGCTTGAATTTACTGTTTAAGCATACTGCTTATCTGACCTTTCGGGCCTGACCATTACACGCATGATTGGAAAACTAGCCAGTATAAAAATGGCAAAGCTGATCTCAAAGTAATAAAACCAGTTGGCGTAGCTTTCATCCTGTATAATGTATCGTACTAATGCATCAAAGATAAAAGTGAGCATCATCACTGCCAAAGAAATAATCAAGCCCGTTTTGGGCTTGGCAAACAGCATGATTAATGTGAATGGAACAATTAAAAATCCCAGCGCGTCGTACCAGACATTGATAAGAAAGGGTGCTTCCCGGGCGACAAAGCCCATCTTAAAGACAGTACTAATGTGGTATATCATCATCGTCAGAAAGCCGGCGGCATATAAAAACATGATGCCTTTGGCGTATGCGGGATATCTCTTGAATTTATCTAAAGCCATAATATCAGTTTAAAAAGTTTAACATCTTAGTATATACTTCTCTAACAAATAAAAAAGCCAGAAGTTAAGTGGAACTTCCGGCTTAGGCTTTTCTGACGCTTCTGCGGGAATTAAATACCCAGCAGGAGGCGGCTTGGATCTTCTATCAGTTCTTTGATGCGGTACAGGAAGCTTACTGATTCACGCCCGTCAATGATGCGGTGGTCGTAGGAGAGGGCTACATACATCACCGGCCTGATTTCTACCTGCCCGTTGATGGCAACCGGGCGCTCCACGATGTTGTGCATACCCAGAATGGCCGACTGCGGTTGGTTGATGATAGGCGTAGACAGCATGGAGCCAAA
>JGI12109J20283_10186475_pt1 | contig 11530 bp, 6 predicted proteins | sample ElkSlonscriptome_12_FD_20283 | JGI IMG/M metagenome (IMG submission 20283) | reverse complement strand
ACTGTTCAGCCAGGAAAGCTTCGTGACCCTCACAGACGTCATCTTCGACAGTAACACTACGGCCCGGCAGGGTGGCGGCATGGCCATCGACCGTGGTCAACCGGTACTCGATAACGTGCAATTTTCTCTGAATACCGCTGCAGACGGCGGCGGTCTCGCTAACAATACCAGCGCCGCCACCCTCACCAACGTGAGCTTTCGCGGCAATCTATCCGACGGCTTTAGCCTGGGTGGCGGGGGCATGATCAACAGCAGCGGCAATCCCAACCTGCGCAACGTCCTGTTCTCGGGAAATGTCGCCGAATTCCAGGACGGCGGCGGCCTGCTGGTGGTGGGGGGCACACCGACCCTGGTGAACACCACCTTCAGCGCCAACGAGACCGGCGACCGGGGCGGTGCCATCGCGCTGCTGAGTTCGCTGGACCTGGATAACAGCATCGTCTGGAACAACGCCGCCAGCAACGCGGGCGATCAGATTTTCATCGACACCGGCGATACCCTGACCATCAGTAGCAATGTGATCCTGCAAGGCGGCAGCGCCGCCCTGGGTGGCACCGGCAACGTGGATAACAGTCAGGGCACGATTCTCTCCGGCACCGCCAACAACCCGGCCTTCGTGTCCGGCGAGAATCCCTCCCTTACCCCCAGCACGGGGGGCGACTACCGCCTCGCCAGCACCTCCCCCGCCATCGACATCGGCAACTCCGGCCTCATCGCCGGGGTCGGCAACGACCTGGATGGCGGCGACCGATTTCTGGGCTGCGTGGACCTCGGTCCCTACGAGTCCGGCGGCACCGGCGATTGCCTGACCATCTCGCCGGTGCCGACAAACGGCACCGTGAACGGACCCGACGGCCTCAGTTGCGGCTCCCAGGGCAGCGTCTGCCAGGTCTCGGTGATATCGGGTACTTCGGTCAGCCTGGACGCCGTGGGCGATATCGGCACCCCAGACTATGGCCTGAAAGACTGGTCGGGCGATGCTGTCTGCAACGGCCAAACCGATAATCCCCTGGTCTTCACCATCAGTGGCCCCACCACCTGCGAAGCCAACTTCCAGGAAGTGTATACCCTGAGCATCGACCCAGTACCCGACGGCGGCTCAGTGGTGGTCACTCAGAACTCGGGCGATGGCCCGGTGCTGATGACCTGTAACGACACCACCGACCCCAGCGGCGGTTGCGACCTCACCGTCCCGAATCCCACGCTGCTTTACCTGGACGCGTTACCGGATCCCAACCACGAGTTCGAGGCCTGGAGCGGCACCGAGTGCGAGGGTTTCTCCGGCGCCCTGGACAATCCAAAAGTGATGCCCCCCCAAGATTTCAGTTGCAGCGTCACCTTTTTCTCCATCGCGCCGGCCGAATACACCCTGACCATCACCCCTTCGCTGGATGGTACCGTCACCGGCCCCAACGGCCTCAACTGCGGCGGCGACACGGGTGATGGCACCTGCGAGATCATCGTGAACGAGAACGAAAACGAGGTGGAACTCACCGCCAATGCCGACAACGGCTTCGATTTCAACGGCTGGACCGGCACCACCGGCAGCGACTGCGAAGGCGGTGTCGGCAGTCCCCTCACGATCACCGTCAATGCCGACATCACCTGCGAAGCGGATTTCGGGGTGATCCAGTACACTCTCACCGTCACCGAGCCCACCGAAGGAGGCACCATCAAAGGCACCATCGCAGGCAGCCCCACCGCCCTGAACTGCGGCACCGACGGTGATGTCTGCCAGCTCACCGTGGATACCGGCACCGTGGTGGCACTCGAAGCCACCCCCGACACCGGCTACACCTTCGGCGGCTGGAGCGGCGATTGCACCGCCACCGCTGTCCCCACCGTGGCCGAGGTCACGGTGGATGCTGCCGGCCTCGGTTGCGCGGGCGCTTTCGAGGTGATCCAGTACACCCTGACCATCGAGCAACCCACCAATGGCGATGTCCTCGGTGGTACCAGTGCTTTCGAGATAGAGTGTGGCATCACCGCTGGTGATTGTAGCCTCACCGCCCCCGCCAACTCGGCCATCACCCTTCAGACCGACAGTAATCTGGAGTTTCTGGGCTGGACCGGCGACTGCACGACCCTCGGCAGCGGAACGCCGCTGAGCTTCAATCTGACCGGCGATCTCACCTGCGGAGTGAACTTCGGCACCAACGACCCACTGATCTTCTCCGACGGCTTCGAGTAAGTCCCCACCCCGGCGGGCGGTGGTGTTCCCACCGCCCGCCCCGCCACTTCAGAGACATTCCCGGGGAATGCTCCGATCCCACTCCCGGGAATACACCCGTCGCTCCCCCTCGAAAGCATCCAGCCGGGCATGCACATGGAAATGCCCGGCATCGCTCCACATGAGCGAATAACTCTCGGTGCGCACCGACCAGTGGCCCCGCGACAGGGTCATGGTCCAGTGGAGTTCGGCCCGGGCGCAGAGGGGCTCATCCGGATGAATCCGGTACACCTCCCGGGCGCTGGAGCCGCTCGTCAGGCCGTGGCTGTCGATGCGCGCCTCGCCGAAGTCGGCATCGATGGTGAGGGTGGTCTCGCCGGTGGCCAGATCCTGGCTCACGGTGCGGTGGTGATGGCCGGCCCGGAGCACCGTGCTGGCCTCCGGCGGGGCCGCCTCGGGCGCCGGAAAATCGACCTCCGGTTCCTCGCGAGGGGGGCGCACCGGCAGGGTGAGCCGCGACTCGCTGGTCTCCACTCGCAGCGTCACCGGCGCCGGCGAGGGCCAGATCAGTGGCCAGTAACAGGTGGACACCGCCACCCGCAGCCGGTGACCGGGCGGGAAGGCATAGCCCACGTCGTCCAGCCGCACCCGCACCGTGTAGCGCCTGCCGGGCTCGAGCTCGGCGGGGTGTTCGTGACCGTCCCGGTGGCAGAGGTTCAAGATCCCGTAGCTCACCCGGGTGGAGGCGCCGTCCGGATGCACATCGCACAGCCGCACGGCGAGGAACGCCCGGGGTCGGTCCACGCTGAGCGACAGGGTCAGTTCCGGGGCGCCGAGGATCTCCAGCCGCTCCTCCAGCGGCGCCGAATCGAAGCAGAGCGACAGGGCATCGTCGGCGCGCTGATCCGCCGGCCACTCCGGCCCCAGCCACATGGCGCAGTACTCGCCGGTGGCGAGTCCCACGGTCTGGGACGAGCAATGTTCCAGTTCCGCCGTCACCGGCGTGTCGCCCAGCCGCCCCGGGGCCAGATGCCAGGCGCGGGTCTGGATGTCCGGCGACGGCCAGTCGGCCTCGCTCACCCAGCGCCCGGGCCGGTGCGCATAGCTGGTGGCGGGCCTGACGCTGTCCATGAGATAGGCCCTGAGGCGCGGCTGGCGGTCCATGCCGGTGTCCCTGTCCTTCAGATAGCGGTCCCAGAAGGCCAGCGCCTCCTGCAGAAAACCGATGCGCGGCCCCGGCACCGCGAAATGGGGATACTTGTGGACCCAGGGGCCGACGATGCCCAGTCGCGCACCGGGCAGATGCTCCAGCATCCGCCCCACGGCATTGGTGTAGGCATCGCCCCAGCCGCCGACGGCCAGCACCGCCGCTTGCACCGCGCCATAATCCTCGCAGATGGAACCGTGTTTCCAGTAAGCGTCGCGGTGCTGGTGGCTCAACCAGGGGTCGATGAGCAGCGGCATCGCCTCCAGGCGCTCACGCCACATGGCCCGCCAGCGCTCGCCCACCAGCAGCGGGTCCGGCGGGCGCGAGGAGAACGCCAGCATCTCCGCCGCCCAGCCCAGGTTCTCGTTCAGCAGGCAGCCGCCCTTGTAGTGGATATCGTCGGCGTAGCGGTCGTCCGTGGAACAGAGCGTGATCACGGCTTTCAGGGCGGAAGGGCGCAGGAACGCCACCTGCAAGCCGTTGAAGCCGCCCCAGGAGATGCCCATCATCCCCACCGCCCCGGAACACCAGGTCTGGGCGCAGAGCCAGTCGATCACCGCCAGGCAATCGGCCTGCTCCCGGGGCAGGTACTCGTCGTACATCAGCCCGTCGGCTTCACCGTTGCCGCGCATGTCCACCCGCACCCCCGCATAGCCGTGGCCGGCGAAGTAGGGGTGGGTGAGACAGTCCCGGGTGCTGGTGCCGTCGCGCTTGCGGTAGGGCAGGTACTCCAGGATGGCCGGCACCGGATCGCCCTCGGCATCCGCCGGGAGCCAGATCCGCGCCGCCAGCCGGCAACCGTCGGGCAGCGGGATCCAGACGTTCTCCAGTTCCCGCACCGGGCGCGGGAACTCGTGAACCGTCCGCATGAACGATCAGCCCATCCGCGAGAAGGCGTCGATCACCTCCGGTGGGGCCTGCACCAGTTCGATCAACACCCCTTCGGCGCCGATGGGGGTCTGTTCGTTGCCCTTGGGATGCACGAAGCAGATATCGAAACCCGAACCGCCCTTGCGGATCCCGCCCGGGGTGAAGCGCACCCCCTGCTCGCCCAGCCATTCCACGGCCTTCGGCAGATCGTCCACCCACAGGCCCACATGGTTCAACTGCGGCTGATCCACCCGGGGTTTTTTCTCCGGGTCCAGGGGTTGCATCAGATCCACCTCCACCTTCAGCGGGCCGTGCCCGATGGCGGTGATGTCCTCGTCCACGTTTTCCCGCTCGCTGCGGAAATTGCCAGTAAGTTCCAGACCCAGCATATCCACCCAGAAATGGCGCAGGCGCTCCTTGTCGGCGCCGCCCACGGCGATCTGCTGGACGCCCAGAATCTTGAAAGGTCGTTCGGCCATGCTCCGTCTCCTCCGGTTGAGTAAGGTAAGTTGTCGCCCTAAAGGTTAGCAGCCCGGCGCCGGAGTGCAGGGGGAAACGCCCGAAAAACCATCGATCCGGCTCAGGAAACCAGACCCGCCTCGGCGCCGACGGTCAGACCGCTGGCCGGCGCCGCCACCAGTTCGCCCCGCAACACCCACGGCAGCAGGCGCTCCAACCCCAGACCGGCGTGCAGGCAGGCGGGCTCGACGCCGAGCCGGCCGTCGGTATCGCGCCACAGCCACCCCGCATTCACCAGACTGTCGAGCAGTTGCGGCAGCGGAATCCGCTCGTCGGCGCCAGCCAGACTCAGCTCGTGCAACAGTTCCACCCGCGTCCGGAAGCGCCGGTAGCGGCCCAGCAGGGTGGTCTCGTCCAGTTCCCCGGGCGCGGCGCCGAGCAGCATCAGCGCCACCACCGCCAGCCGCTCCACGGTGGTGGCCACATTACGCCCGAGCAGCGCCAGCCGTAGCCCCGCCTCGCCCGGCGCCGGATACCAGCGCCCGTCGCGTTGCAGCAACAGGCCCAGATCCGCCAGCCCGGCCAGCTGCCGGGGCACCTCCGCCGGCAGATCCGCCTCGTCCCAGTGCAGAAACAACTCATCGCGCAGCCCTGGATACAGAAGCCCCAGCCACGCCACCAGTTGCGCCGTGTCCAGCCCGTCCGGCACATGCCGGAAGCAGCGCGCCAGCAACGCCGGCAGGGCCAGCAGATGCAGGCTGTTGTGGCGAAAATAGGACACCAGCACCCCGGCCCGGGCCTCCAGGTAGACGATCCGGCCGAGTTCGTCCTGGCGTACATGCAGATCCACCAGCCGCCCGGCGTGGCGCAGGATCTCCCGGGGGTCCATCTCGGTCACGGTGGTGCGCGGATGATAGGGCAGGCGCCGCAGCAAGCGCCGGTACAGATCCAGTTGCGCCAGCAGCGCCGGCTCGGCCATGGCGCAGCGCGGCGCGCCCAGCAGTACCAACGCCAGTAGATTCATGGGGGTGACGGCGGCGGCCTCGTTGACCCGGGTCTGGATCTCCCGGGCCAGCCGTTCCACCAGCGGTGGCAGCCAGTCGGGACGGTCCTCCAGATCCCGGGTCTCGGCCCGCCAGTCGCGGCGATGGGCGGCCAGCAGGCTTGCCAGATCCAGCGGCTCGCCCACGTTCAGGTAGACCTTGCCGTGGTAGCGGCGCAGGAAACCGAGGCTGCGAATCAGACCGAGGAGTGACTCCCGGCGCTTTTTCTCGCCGCGCAGTTCGGCCAGATAACTCTCCCCCTCCACCAGCCGCTCGTAGCCGATGTAGATGGGCACGAACACCACCGGGCGATAGGGATAGCGAAAAAAGCCCCGCACCGTCATGTCCAGCAAGCCCATCTTCGGCGTCAGCAGATAACCGCTGCGGCTACGCCCGCCCTCGATGAAATACTTCAGCGGCACCCCCCGGGCCAGGTGCAGGCTCATGTACTCGTCCAGCACCGTCGCGTAGAGCCGGTTGCCCTTGAAAGTACGACGCAGAAAAAACGCCCCGCCCCGGCGCACGAAAAAACCGATGCCGGGAGCGTTGAGGTTGATACCGGCGGCCACCCGGGGTAGCGCCAGCCCCTGGCTGTAGAGCAGATACAGGATCAGGATATAGTCGATGTGGCTACGATGGCAGGGCACGTAGATCACCTGGTTACCGGGCAGCGCCTCGCGCACGCTGTCGAAGTGGTTCAGGGCGATGCCGTCGTAGAGCCGGTGCCAGACCCAGTGCAGGGCCCGGCGCAGCACCAGGATCAGCGGATAGGAAAACCCGGCGGCGATCTCCTCGGCGTATCTGCGGGCGGTGACGGTGAGTTGCGCCTCGCTGAACTCGCTGTCGACGGCCTCCTCGCGGATCGCCCGGCGCACGTTGCTGGCGTTTACCAACACCTCGATCACCGCCCGCCGCCCGGGCAGTTCCGGTCCCAGCACCGCCTGCCGACGCAGCCGGAAATGCACCCCCAGCACCAGCGCGAGCTTGCGCACCGCGTGCTCGCCGGGCTCGATCTCCTCGCGGTAGCGACGCAACCGCAGGGGCGGGCTGAACTCCACCCAGGTATTGCGCCCGTGGATCAGGATCAGCAAGAACTTGCGCAGCCGCCCCGCCAGCGGCCAGTCGTCGGGGAACAGCAGCGACAGCCCGCTGGCCTTGCGCTCCGGCGAGCGCCCCCAGAACACCGACACCGGTTGCAGTTGCACCTCCAGGGCGGGGTCGCGCTCCACCGCCTCCAGCAGCGCCGCCAGCGCGGGGATGTAACTCACCCGGGGCGGGCGCCCGAACAACCGCTGGCGGGCCTTCAAGCCCAGCACCGCCCAGGGCAGCAGCCGCCCACCCAGGCGTAGCGGCGCCAGCGGCGGTGGCAGCCCGCGGCGCCGGGCCTCGCGGGCCAGCACCAGCAGATTCGACAGGGAGCGGGTCTCCAGCACATAGAATACCGGCTGCTGGCGATCCAGCGCCGGCCCCTCCGGCGGCAGCACCGTGGTGCGCACCCAGACATACAGCAGCCCCTGGCCCAGGCGCGCGGCGAGGCGGTCCAGACCGATGGCGCGAATCAGGCTACTGGGGGTCATGGGTATCTCCTGGGCGGCGGTGAATGGTGGCGGCGGTTTCTATGCTAGCCCCCCAGGCGGCCGATTTCCCAGTCACGGTTGTGACCCTGGGGGAAGCCGACCCACCCGGTGCGGGCCATCTACAAAGTATTGACTGTCGAGAGCGATCGAGTGCCATCGGCAGTGGCGCCCGACGCCCGGGCGGTGAGGACACGGGGAACCGCACAGCTCACATTCATGTCCGGTTCAGCAAAGAATCCTTAATTTCCGTGGGGTGAAAAGCTCCCGCAACAAAGCCGACAGGCGAATCCATGATGACCGTCATTGCCCCGCGCCGGCAACGCCGACGCCCCCTCCCCGGTTTTTCCCGCGAGCAGTTGCCCTTCCTGATCATCCTGTTGCCCTTCGGGCTGTACCTGGAGGTGATCGACGAGGTACTGCATCCCATCCTGCATCCGGATGCTTTTGCCTATCTCTGGGAAGGTCCGCTCACCCGCTGGTATTTCCTGGGACGCTCCCTGAGCCTGCGGCTGCTCTACAGTCTGGCCGGCAACGCCCCGGAGACCATCATCCGCCTGCAACTGCTGGTTTTCCTGCTGAGCACGCTGGCCCTGTACCATTGCCTGCGCTACCGCCGGTGGTGGGCCGATCTGCTGCTGGCAACGGGGCTCGCCTACCTGTTCTCCTCCTATGATCTGACCCTGATCGCCGTGGTGGTGGCGCCGGAGGCCTGGGCCATCGGTATCGGCCTGCTCTGCGCCGCCCTGTGCTTCGCCCCGCCCGGACGCGGGCGCACGGTCCTGACCCTGATCACCGGCATCGCCCTGATCTTCTCGCGAAACCTCGGTCCCTTCGTGATGCTTATGCTGCTGGTCTGTCACTACGCGCTGGGCTGGCGCCGGGACTGGCGCCAGCCCCTGTGGCTGGGCGCGACGTTGCTGGTAATCGCGCTGACCAGCATGGTCCTCACCCAGTGCTTCGACCGCACCGTGCATGTGAACACCCTCAACAACCTCTACACCCGGGTGTTTCCCAGCGCCGATCATACCCGGCTGTTCGTCACCGACTACGGCATGCCCGACGGTCCCTTCATCGACGCCTGCCGGGGCAGCGTCAACACCCCCTGCATGAACGGCGAGACCATGCTGGACATGGACCCCGAGCGAAGAAGCTACCGGCTGCGCGACGATCCCCATGGTCTCGGCCACTGGGTCCAAACCCACGGCGCCCGCGCCTACCAGCGCTTCCTGCTGGTGGACCGCCCGGGCTGGACCCTGTGGACCTTCCAGCAGCAGTTTCCCATTTTCCACCGGGCCGGGCTGGCCTATCCCAGGGCGTATTTCTCGGGCCTTCCGCAGGCGCACGATCCCCTGGCCCTGCTGGCCCGCGAGGGCTGGGGTGGCGAGGCGGGATTTCTCGGTCACGACCCCCTGCTGGGCCTGTGCACACCCATGGCCTATCTGGGTTTCCATGGTCTGGCGACGCTATCGGCGTGGCTGGCGCTGGGGGCGCTGCTGGCGTGGTACGGCCCGGGCCGGACGCGGCGCCTGAGCCTGGCGCTGGCGCTGCTGGCCAGCGGCGCCGGGCAGTTCTTCCTCGGCTTCTTCGGCGACGGCATGGAGATCGCCCGGCATGTGTTCCCGGCCACGGTGACGCTGAGTCTGGGTACGGTGCTGATGCTGGTGGCGCTGCCGGAGGCGCTCCGGCGCGGACGGACCGGGCGCCGGGGCACCCTGGTGGCGCTGTTCCCGGCAGCGCCCCTGCTACACTGAGCACCCGACCATTCAGGAGCGTACACCATGACCATCGACCATCCGGAACTGTGCGCCGACATCATCCGCGCCGCCCGGGCGATGAACGATCTCGGCATCAACCAGGGCACCTCCGGCAACGTCTCGGCCCGCCGCCCGGATGGCGCAGGCATTCTCATCACCCCCACCAGCCTGCCCTATGATCAGATGACCCCCGCCGATATCGTCCATCTGGAGTTCGACGGCGGTTACCGGGGCCGGCGCCGGCCCACCTCGGAGTGGCGCTTCCACCGGGATATTCTCCGGGAACGCGACAATGTGGACGTGGTGCTGCATACCCATTCGGTGTACGCCACGAGTCTTGCCGTGCATCATCGGGAGATTCCGGCCTTCCACTACATGGTGGGGGTAGCCGGGGGCCACAACATCCGCTGCGCCGACTACGCCACCTTCGGCAGCCAGGCCCTGTCGGACCATATCCTCGTGGCGCTTCGCGAGCGCAGCGCCTGCCTGATGGCCCAGCATGGACTGGTGGTGGTTGCAAAAACCCTGGATAAGGCGCTGTGGCTGGCCATGGAGGTGGAGACCCTGGCGAAACAGTACATCCACGCACTGGCACTGGGCGAGCCGCCGGTGCTGTCCGACGCGGAGATGGATCGCGTGCTGGCACAGATGCGGCGCATGAGCTACGGTCAGGCGCCGCATCTGGAGGGCGTCGACGACAGCCCCCGGGCGCTGGACGCCTGAGCGCCGCTCAGTGGCGCAGCACCTCCAGCCGGGCGCCCAGATCCACCACCGGGAAGCGCTCCTGCCCCCCCACCTCCGGGCAGTCTCGAGTCTCGTACAGATCCCGGCAGATGTACACCCGGGGCGCGGCCATGGGATCGTACACACTGGCAAAGGCCAGCTGGTAGATCTCGCCCATGGGTAACGAGGTGCTGAGCATCCCATACTCCAGTCCCGGTAACTGATCCGCCAGAGTGTGGCGAAACACCGGCCGCGCCAGCACCAGCACCCGGTCATCGGCGTCGTAATGCTCGGCCAGCACCGCCCGTACCATGGCCCACTCCCGGGACTGGAGCAGGGCGATATGCTCGCGCACATCCCGGTGGGTGGTATAACCCGAGGCCAGCGCCAGCAGCGCCAGCAGCAGGGCAAACCCCCGCCGTAACCGATGGCTGCGGGGTTGCACCAGTCGGTACAGACTCCAGACCAGCAACAGCCCCAGCACCGCGCTGAGCGGTGCCAGCACCCGGTAGAAGGTGGCATTCTCCGCCACCAGCAGATTGCTCGCCATGGCCGCCAGCGGCAGCCCCAGCCACACCGGCAGCGCGCGCCAGTGGGCACTGCGCAGCAGGTAGGCCAGCATGCCCATCGCCACCAGCGCCAGCACCGCGCCGGCCAGCCACTGGCGGACACCGGGGCCATCGACACTGGCCCCCAGCAGCAACGGCTCGCGCAGGAACCAGTCGAGCTTGCCCAGGGGGTCATCGGTGAGCCGTGAGCGGGCATCGGTGAAGACATAGATGGGATCGGTCAACCACCAGCGCCGGGCCAGCCGGATCAACACGAAATAGCCCGCCAACGTGGCCACGAACACCCCCCCGGCGCGCAGCGCCCGATTCAACGCATCACCCACCACCCGCCCCGGCGGAAACAGCGCCACCGCCACCGCCAGCCAGTAAAACGAGGCCGCCGGCTGGTAGAACATGAGCGCCACCAGCAAACCCGCCGCCGCCAGCACCACCTCACGCCAGCCCCGGGTCGGCGCCCGCCCCATGATCGCGCCGGCCAGCCAGCCGGCCACCGCGCCGAATATCCCGTGGAACATGGTGGCCCAGCCCACATGCACCCCGAAGGCCGGCAGGGTGCAGATGCCGAGGGCGATGGCGCCGGCCTCCAGCCGCCACCAGCCCACCTGGCGCAGGCCCCGGTACAGCAGCACGCAGAACAGCGCCAGCCCCACAAGGCTCAGCCCCCGGATCCAGGCCAGCCCCGCCACATCCCCGGCCCAGCGAAACAGCACCGTGGACAGCAGATCCTGGAGCGGTCGGCCATTGCCCGACAGCAGTCTGAACTGGATAGTCTGTTCGTGGCGGGCCGCCATCAGCAGGGTGTAGTCGTCCCACATACCGTACTCGTAGCGCAGTACGGAGTTGTAGGTCAGCGCCAGCAGCAGGGCGGCCGGCAAGGCGAACAGGGCGAGTTCCCGGTACGAGACACCGGGTGGGGCAGGATGGGTCATGGTGATCGGCAATGGGCAAAGTAACCAACAAACCGGCGAGGCGGCGGGGCCGGACCGGGCCGGGCCGGGCTCGACAGTGTAAACCCTGACGATGGCCGAATCACGGCCAGCGGCGACGGCCCTTCACCGGGCAGCGGCAAATGATGCAAATGCATCATGGTCCGACTGCCACGGTGCTGGATACTTTAAGGCGAATTCGGAAAAATATTACCCCCAGTCGACCCGTCAT
>JGI12109J20283_10013910_pt1 | contig 11530 bp, 12 predicted proteins | sample ElkSlonscriptome_12_FD_20283 | JGI IMG/M metagenome (IMG submission 20283) | reverse complement strand
CTCCGATTACTTTCGGGACGATTGATACTCATCACACGGCTCCGCGGTTATCCGGGGTCGCTCCCCGCCGCTCGATCTACCATCGCCTCCCAGCGGCCCGTGACCGTTTGGTTTCGGCCAGCAGAGTTGCATTGAATGCCGTCGCCTGCGCCCTTTGCCGGAGGCGCAGCGGATCACCCTCGGTGCTCCCAGAGCCAGAGCAAATAGGGCAAGCATGCCACGCAGATCGGCACCAGCAACCAGATCCGGCCGGCCAAGAGGTTGTAGTCGTGCCAGAGGCGCGCCCAGGTTCCGCAGTCGAACCGATATTTGCACAATCAGCGTTTGGGGCTTGTACGCGTCGCAGACGGTATCGTGTGGGAGAACGCTTTTTTCTTTCATCAGCTCAACACCCGTAGATTCCGCTCGGCAGTGCAAGCGACCGCCTCTGGAGTCAAAGTTCGGCACACTTCACCCCGAAAGCTCGCGGAGATCCCGGTGAGAGTGCCACCTACCAGAGCCGAACAAGCCGAGGTGGCAGAGCGCCTGAACGAGTTACACGCTGCAACTCGCAGGTTGGAGCAGCTTTACCGACAGAAACTCACCGCCCTCGCCGAGCTCAAGCAATCCCTCCTCCACAAGGCCTTCTCTGGCGAGCTGACTGCCGACAAGCTGGACGACGCGGTCGCGGAGGCCGTCGCATGAACGAAGCGCGTGACATCGATCTGATCGATGGGCTGCCCTGGGAGTGTTGACCTCAAGGTCAACACGAATTCACGATGCGGTGTCGGTAGTATCAAGGCCGTGCCGCGAGTGATGGCTTTGTGGATGGGAGTGAAATGGCAAAGGTGATCTCGGGGACGGGCGCTTTACGTGTTGACCTTGAGGTCAACACTCCCAGGACGATGGGTGATAGTGATCATCGCGGTTGGTATAAGCATGAGAAGATTCCCCACTTCGATGGCGCCGGGCTGTATCAGTCGATCACTTATCGTTTGGATGATAGCCTGCCGAGGTCGGCGTTGGCTCGGTTGGAGGAGGGGCTTCGGGAGAACGCGATGGATGCGTCGAAGCTGGAAGCAGAGCGCCGTATCCGTGTCGAGGCCCTGCTGGACCAGGGACATGGCTCCTGTGCTCTGCGCCTGGGGCATCATGCGAATCTGGTGCTGGAGGGCTGGCGGCACTTCGATGGCCAGCGGTACGATCTGATCATCGGCGTGGTGATGCCGAACCATGTGCATGTCCTGGTACGGATCTTTCCAGGAACCCGACTGGGCGATTTGGTGAAGTCGTGGAAATCTTTCACGTCGAGACGCTTCGAGACGGATACGAAAACGGGCATCACCCCTGGTTGGCAGCGGGGTTATTGGGACCGCTTCATACGCAATGAGGCGCATTATTGGACGGCGGTCCAGTATATCGCACACAATCCCGTGAAGGCTGGCTTGGCGCAGACTTGGGAAGATTGGGCGCATTTGGTGATCGGGCGAGTTGATGCCTTTGGATGAATGAAGCCGAGACCAAGGCCGACCGCATGATTGACCTGCCGCCCCGCTCGCGCAACGAGGCACTGGCCTCGCTGATGCGCCGCATGGGCTTCTGCGAGGAGCAAGGCAGCGGGCTCGACAAGGTCATTGCCGCCGTCGAGCTCTACCAACTGCCTCCGCCATTGTTTCGCGAAGGCGAGGACGCCATGCAGGTAATCCTCTATGGCCCGCGCCGGTTCGCCGAGATGACCCCCGATGAGCGGATACGTGCTTGCTACCAGCACGCGGTACTAAGGTTTCTTAGCGGCGATCGGATGAAGAACGCCAGCATCTGCAAGCGATTCGGCATCGGTGCCAAGAATGCCTCACAGGCATCAGTGGTGATCCGCAAGACGCAAGAGGCTGGACTCATCAAGGTGGCGGACCCGGATCATCCGCGTGCCGGTTATGTCCCGGTTTGGGCCTGATTCTCTTGATCGAGTTTTCATTTCTCGCCGTGTCTGATGGGCATATTCAGAAGCCGGGTGCGGCGCGAGGTGATCGCGCCGGGCAGGCTGATCGGCGGCGGGCGGCGCGCGCGGCAGGAGATCGCCGACTATGTGCTGATCTACCGCGGCCAGAAGCTCGCGGTGCTGGAGGCCAAGCGGCGCGATCTGCCGGTGACCGAGGGGCTGGCGCAGGCCAAGCGCTATGCCGAGCGCCTGCAGGCACGCCTTGCGCTGTCCACCAACGGGATCGATCTCTATCTGGTGGATATGGTGACCGGCGCGGAGGACCCGCTGGAGGATTGGCCGACGCCGCAGGCGCTCTGGGAGCGGACCTTCGCCGAGGCCAATGCCTGGCGCGAGCGCTTCGGTGCCGTGCCGTTCGAGGACAAGGGCGGCTTCTGGCAACCACGCTACTACCAGCACAACGCGATCAACCAGGCGCTGGAGGCGATCGCCGCCGGGCGCGACCGGGTCCTGCTTGACCCTAGCGACCGGCACCGGCAAGACCGCGATCGCCTTCCAGATCGCTTGGAAGCTGTTCCATGCCCGCTGGAGCCCGGACGGCAAGCCGATCTCGGCGCGGGAATTCATCGAGCGACTCTATGGCGAGCTGCCGGAGCTGTTCCAGGACGAGGATGAGCTACGCCGGCTCTGGGGTCGGCCGGATACGCGCAAGGCGCTGCTGGACGGGCTCGAGGAGCGCGGCTACGGTTCAGAGCAGCTGCGCGAGATCGGCAAGCTGGTCGAGGCCGAGCACAGCGACCTGTATGACGTGCTGGCCTATATCGCCTATGCCGAACCGCCCATCACGCGCTCCGAGCGGGTCGCGTCCCATCGCGAGCGCATCTATGCCGCCTACGACTATCCGCAGCAGCAGTTTCTGAGCTTCGTGCTGGACCACTACGTGGCCAGCGGCGTCGACGTGCTCGATACGGGCCGGCTACCGCAGTTGATCGAGCTCAAATATCACAGTGTGGCAGATGCCGTGGCAGAGCTCGGGACGCCAGGCGGGATCCGCGAGGTATTCGTCGGGTTTCAGCAGCATTTGTATCGGAGTTGAATCCGGTACTCCATGGAAACAAAGACCAAACCAATCTGCGCATGAGTGCGCGAAGCGCAGAGGAGGGGCCCAACCCCCCCGTTAGCGGTTCTTGGCACCTGTGCCGCGTAACGCGCGACTCAGAGCACCTCCCTGGTCGTACGCGTCTCCTGCTGGGTCATCTCGGCCAATGCCTGCAGGGTTCGCCATGTGCGGTGGTGGGGTTTGAGGGCGAAGAGCAGCACGGAACGACCGACAACCTCGTAGTGCTCGCCGCACCGAATGGCCGGTGGCTCGCTGCGCTGCGGCGCGGCGGTGTCGATGAGGCTCAGCCACTCGCAACCGCCGAGCACCTCCGGCAGCCGGAAGGGCACCGCCTCGTGGTGGGCGTTGAGGATCAGCAGCAGTGTCGCATCGGCGCCGGGCTTCTTGATGCCGCTCGGCCGTGCCCGGCCGTCGAGCAGCGCGCCAATGCAGCGCGCATGCGGATCGCTCCACTCGTCTGGTCCCATCTCGGTCCCCGCCGGGGTCAGCCAGGCGACGTCCTTGACGTCGAGTTCGGGATCGTACTCGCCGGTGAGAAAGCGGTTGCGGTGCAGCACCGGATAGGACTGACGGATCCCGATCAGCTCGCGCACGAACTCGGCCAGCGCCGGGCCCTCGCTGTCGCTGGCTGACCAGTCGATCCAGGCGGTCTCATTGTCCTGGCAGTAGGGATTATTGTTGCCGCCCTGGCTGCGCCCGAGCTCGTCGCCGGCCAGGATCATCGGCGTGCCGAGGGACAGGAGCAAGGTGGCCAGGAGGTTGCGCGTCTGGCGCTCGCGCAACGCCGTGATCTCGGGGTCTGAGGTCGGCCCCTCGACACCGTGATTCCAGCTCAGGTTGTGGGCGTGTCCGTCACGGTTGTCCTCACCGTTCGCCTCGTTGTGCTTGTCGTTGTAGGAGACCAGGTCGCGGAGCGTGAAGCCGTCGTGGGCGGTGACGAAGTTCACCGAGACCCAGGGACGGCGGCCGCGCCGTGCGAAGATGTCGCCCGAGGCACTGAGGCGCGTGGCCATCTGCGAGAGCCATCCCTCGTCGCCCCGCCAGAAGCCGCGGGCGGTATCGCGGTAGCGATCATTCCACTCGGCCCAGCCCGGCGGGAAGTTGCCGACCTGATAACCACCGGGCCCAATATCCCAGGGCTCGGCGATCAGCTTGATACCCGATAGCACCGGGTCCTGACGTACGGCATCGAAGAATCCGCCACTCGGGTCGAAGCCATGCGCCTCGCGGCCGAGGATGGTCGCCAAATCGAAACGGAAACCGTCGACGCGCATCTCGGTCGCCCAGTAGCGGAGGCTATCGAGCACCAGCTGCAGGACGCGCGGATGGCTCAGGTTGAAGGTATTGCCGGTGCCCGAATCGTTGATGTAGTGGCTCGGGTTGTCCGGCAGCAGCCGGTAGTAGGAGGCGTTGTCGATGCCTTTGAAGGATAGCGTTGGCCCCTTCTCGTTGCCTTCCGCCGTGTGGTTGTAGACCACATCGAGGATTACCTCGAGCCCGGCATCGTGCAGGCGCGCGACCATCTCTTTGAACTCGTTGACGAATGGAATCGAGAGGTAACGCGCTTCCGGGGCGAAGAAGGCGATGGTGTTGTAGCCCCAGTAATTGCGCAGCCCCTTCTCGATCAGGTAGCGGTCGTCGACGAAGGCATGCACGGGCATCAGCTCGACAGCGGTGACGCCGAGGCCCTTGATGTGTGAGACGACCTCGTGCTGTGCCAGCCCGGCGAAGGTGCCGCGGTGCGGCGGGGGCACCAACGGATGGCGCACCGTATAGCCGCGAACGTGCGTCTCGTAGAGGACCGTCTTCTCCCAGGGGACCTGCGGCGCCCGCTCCTTGCCCCAGGTAAAGGCCGGATCGGTGACGCGGCACTTGAGCATGGCCGGGGCGCTGTCGCGACGGTCGAACGAGAGGTCCTCCTTGCGCGAGCCGATACGGTAGCCGAACAAGGCATCGTTCCAACGCAGGTTGCCGACCAATGCCTTGGCGTAAGGGTCGAGCAGCAGCTTGTTCGGATTGAACCTGTGCCCCGCAGTCGGCTCGTAAGGGCCGTGGGCGCGATACCCGTAGACGGTGCCTGGGCGCGCATCGGGCAGATAGGCGTGCCAGACCTCATCGGTGTACTCGGGCATCTCGATGCGCTCGAGCTCCCGCCGGCCATTGGTGTCGAAGAGGCAGAGTTCGACCTTGGTCGCATGGGCCGAGAAGAGCGCGAAATTGACCCCGCGCCCGTCCCAGGTTGCTCCGAGGGGATGCGCAACGCCCTCCTGCACCCGTGACCGCCGCGCGAACCGCTGAGCGGACGCGCTCCCAGTCCTTTTCGACCGCTTCTGCGATTCCATGAGCCGTCTCGCTTCATTGGCCCAGTTTCAACACCAGGTTGGAAAGATCCTTCCGTCCGGCGCGACGACTGGCAAGTGATCCGCTGAGCGAGCCTTGGCTTTGATCCCAGCGCTCGCGAAGGGAGAAACAAGCTTCTATCTTACTCGCTCGCCGGCTGGCTCACGAGCGTCTCACCCAGGCGCCAACCCTGGAAAGACGCCGATCAAGAGTTCGTGGCCCGGTGTCGGATGGAGAGCGGCAGCGCGATTCGTGCGACATGGACCCATTGCCCCCTCGCTCATCTCGCCGGACATCTCGCGCCTCAGTTGACGAGAGGGTTGGCCGGCGGCCGTCCCGCTTGGCGGGCAGCGCGAAACACAAACTCGCACTGCCCCAGGTCGGGACGCTGCTGGGAGGGTGGCTGGGGGGCTAGTCGTTATGAGTTTAGTATACTGTCCCCGTTGCGAGTCTCGGCGAAAGACACCCCATAGGCCGTCGCGTTCTCCTGTGCCTTGGCCAGCATGTTCTCCGAGCCATCGGTAGCAGTCACCTCGAACCCGGCCTGCGCCAGGCCGACGGCGTTGACACCGGTGGCGGTGGCGATATCGGCGACCTTCCGGCACCCGTGGGCCTTGAGCAGCGGCGCGTAGAAGTGGCCCTCGCGCTCCAGCCTCGCTTTCCAACCGACCAAGTCGTCCCAGTGCTCGGCCGGAGATCGGCGACCGGCGGACGGGCCTGCATTGATCTGCGGTCAAGAGCGGGTGCTGGCGCTCGTGCAGACGCACAACGACACGGCGATCCAGCCCTTCGGCGCGGCCGTGCCCGGGCGCTACCGCGACCGGCTCACCTATCTCAAGTACGCTTCTAGCCAAGCCGCACCGACGCTACAGGCCCTCGCGGTCGCCGACTCCCTCGAACGCGGCGGTTACGATCATTGCATTCGCCTCAACTGCGCGCTGCTGTGGCGCCCAGAGACCGAGGCGGCCCTCGCCGAGCTCGGTCGCCTCAGCGCACTGCAAGGCGCGCCGAGGTCTAGCGCGCCTGTCTAAACCCCGTCTGAGTCTGTTGCCGTAAGACCCGGCTACGGTTACCATCTTTGAGAATGCCGGGCCAACGACTGTCCGATTTCCTTTTCCCCATCACCGCATAGGCTGTCTCAACACACATCCAACAGGGGGAGGGCGCGCATGCCGCGTTTCGAGATTCAGGGCAAGGGTCGCGACACCGGTCGCAAACGTAAACGCACCTACACTGCCAGCAACGCCGCGGCGGCGCGCAAACGCGCCGAGGCCGACGGGACCCTCGTCGAATCGATCCAGTTGGTCGACGAAGGCGCTGGTGCGGCGTCTGCCGCGACCAAAGGTAGCCCGGCAAAGCAAACGGCGGCGCGCAAGTCGACGGCCAAAACGACGAGCGCGACCAAGACCGCTGCGACGAAGAAGTCGGCGCCGGGCGCGAAAAAGACGACCGCAAAGCCCGGTTCCGCAGTGGGCTCCGGCTCGTCTAAGGCGATCAAGGAGCAGGGCGGCGCGCCAATCCCCGCCGCGCCGACCTCCCCTGAACCACCTCCTGCAGGACCCAATCCCTCGGGCCAGCCTCCGACCGCGGACCCTGAGCCCAAGATGGCGGCGCCCAAACCGGCAGAGCCTAAGCCGGCCCCCGAACCAACACCGCCGCAGGCCCCGGCAGAGCCAACGAAGCGCGGCGCCCCGCCGGCGGCAAAGAAGGCGTCAACGACCGCTTCGCCGGCACCGGATCAAGTGGCGCAGCAACGCCAGTCGGCAGACACGCCCGCGAGTGCCGCCACCCCGGCACCGGTCCAGAATGCCGCTGGTGACGAGGCCGAGGCCGAGTTTGGGGCTCAGAGACCTCAGGCACTGTCGCAGCCAGAGGAGCCGCAATTGCAAACCGACGCCGCGCCGCCCCCACCGCCTGCAGAGCAGAGACAGGACAAGACCCCAAAAGGGGCAGGCTGCGCGCCTGTGCTTCTCGGCGGCATCGGGCTGGGAATCGTGTCGGTTATCTTGGTTCTGTAGACGCGCCCCGAATCCGCAGACGGGACGACAAGCGGCGAGCGGCTGGCGGGACACCGCTGAGCGGTGGGCTTGATCGCCCCGCTTGACGATCCCCGCTTCTCTGGCACAGGCTGGCAATGGCCGCCTCGAGCCAGCCACCCGGTCGCTTGATTATGCATTCCGAGTTTCCGCTGGCCCCCGGCCTGCACTACCTGAACCATGCCGGCGTCGCGCCCTGGCCGCGGCGCGCCGTTGCGGCGGTCACGGCATTCGCCAACGAGAACGCCACCACCGGCGCCGAGCGCTATCCCGAGTGGTCCAGTACCGAGCAGCGGCTCCGCGAAAGGCTCGCACGATTGATCGAGGTCTCTCCCGGCGACATCGCACTGGTCAAGAGCACCTCGGAGGCGCTATCGATCATCGCCTACGGCCTGCGTTGGCGAGCCGGCGAGAACATCGTCGGCATCACGCAGGAGTTCCCCTCGAATCGCGTCGTTTGGGAGTCGCTTGCCGCGCGCGGCGTGGGCCTGAAGCTGCTGGACCTGGATGCGTCGCAGAACCCCGAGGACGACCTCCTCGGCCTGTGTGACGAAAGCACCCGGCTGATCGCCGTGAGCTCGGTGCAGTATGCGCGCGGCCTACGACTCGATCTGCCGCGCCTCGGCGCGGCCTGCCGGGCCCGAGGGATCCTCCTTTGCGTCGACGCCATCCAAAGCCTCGGCGCCCTGCCTTTCTCGGTGGGCGAGACCGCGGCCCACTTCGTCGTCGCCGACGGTCACAAGTGGATGCTCGGACCCGAGGGCGTCGCGTTGCTCTATGTCGATCCGCATCTGCGCGACCAGCTCGACCTCTACCAGTACGGCTGGCACATGGTCGCCGACCGCGGCCATTTCGAGCGCAAGGATTGGACGCCGGCCGCGGATGCCACCCGCTTCGAATGCGGCAGCCCCAACACCCTCGGCATTCACGCCCTTGAGGCGAGCCTGGCGCTGCTCCAAGAAGTCGGCATCGCGCAGGTCGCCACGGAGATCGGCGAGCGCGCCACCCGCCTGATCGAGCTGGTTGACGCACGAGGCTTCGAGCTTTTGAGTCCCCGAGCGCCGGAGCGGCGGGCCGGCATCATCACCTTCCGCATCCCCGGCATTTCCAGCGAACTGCTCTACCACAAGCTGATGGGGCAGCGTGTCATCTGCGCCCATCGCGGCGGAGGCGTGCGCCTCTCACCGCACTTCTACACGACACAAGAGACCCTGGACGGGGCCATCGCGCTAGCCGCCGCAGCTGCCAGCGACCTCGGCAAGGCCTGAGGGGTTGCGACTCGACTGGCTCTTTCCCTCCACCTGCGCCCTGTGCGGCGCACCCGGTCTGGCGCAGCTCGACCTCTGCGCCGGCTGCCTCGCGGACCTCCCCCACAATCGCAGTGCCTGCCCGCGCTGCGCCAGACCGCATCCGGGCGAACATGCCGGCGACTCGCTCTGCGGCGCATGTCAGCGCCATCCGCCGCCTTTCGCAGCGGCCTATGTGGCGCTGCGCTATGAAGGGCCGGTGCCGACGTTGATCGCCGGCGCCAAGTTCCGTGGCCGGCTGAATCTGGCCCGGCTCCTGGGCGACTGCCTGGTGCGGGCCCTGGCCGAGCAAGCCGCCCCGCGGCCGCAAGCCATCATTCCCGTGCCCTTGCACCGCGCGCGCCTCCGCGCCCGCGGCTACAACCAGGCACTCGAGATCGCGCGAATCCCTGCTCGGCACTGGTCCCTGGGCATCGATACACGAAGCTGCGAGCGCACACGGGCGACGGCACCGCAGATGGGCCTTGAGCTCGACGCCCGCCGGCGCAACGTGCGCGGGGCCTTCCGCGTGGCCGGGCTGCCACCCATGGAACACGTTGCCATCGTCGACGACGTGGTCACGACCGGCCAGACGGCCAGCGAGCTGGCCCGCGCGCTACAGCGTGCGGGCGTGGCACGCATCGACCTGTGGGCGGCGGCCCGCACGCCCTGAGCGAACAAAGGGCGAGAGCGGGTTTCCAGACGCGCGTCGCAAAGCAGGTCCAATTCGTGTCCTCAATCGGCATCTCCGTCGGCCAATGCCACCCGATTCCGCCCGCCGCGCTTCGCCCGATAGAGCGCCTGATCCGAGGCGCGCTGAAGGTCGGCGATGCTCGCGTAGCAAGGCTCTGCCGTTGTCGCGACGCCTAGCGAGACGGTCACCTGCTCATCGGTCGAGACCGCTTCGTGCGCCAGGTGCAATGCCAGCACCCGCTGGCGGATCCGCTCCGCCACGATCAGGGCACCAGCGGGGGGCGTATTCGGCAGTACGACAGCGAACTCCTCTCCACCAATGCGCGCCAAAAGATCGCCGGGCCGGTGCAGGCCCTGTTCCATCGCCTGGGCCACCGCGATGAGGCAACGATCACCGGTCTGATGTCCGTAGCGGTCGTTGTAATCCTTGAAGTGGTCGATGTCGGCGGTGATCAATGCCAGCACGCCGTGCTCTCGTCTCGCGCGACGCCACTCCGCCGCGAGCGACTCCTCGTAGGCGAGGCGGTTCGCGACCCCGGTCAGCGCATCCGTGCGCAGCATGCGCTCCAGGACCCGCTCGGTCTCGATCGACGCCGACAATCGGAGACGCAGCTCGACGGCATCACGAAACACCCGGCGCATCTGCGCCGAAGAGGCAAGCATCGCGACACCGAAGACCAGAATCATAAGACCCATGATCCAGTGGACCCGGTCGCCGAGCTCGATCATGCGCACAACGATCGGCAGGACGACCGGGACCGCAAAACAGGGATAGGCACGATCGACCACCGACAGCAGCGGGACGGCGCCCGCAACCATCCCGCCCAATACAAAGGCCAGAAATGCTTGGTAGGCGAAGGAGCTGGCAGGGAAGAGCACGGAACCGGCGAGTCCCCAAACCACACCGACGGCACAGGCACCGGCAACGAAGCGGCGCCGCCAATACGCCGTGCCAGGGGCCAGCCCCGGGGCCCTGCGGAAGGAAAAAAGGAGTGCGTAGCGAAGAACGGTGACGAGCGTCAACAAGGCCAGCCAGAGGCCGATGGCCCAGGGGCTCACCGCCCCCCACAGGATCACGGCGAGCAGAACCCCGTTGACGAGGTTGACCAGCAGCGCGATGGGCAGCTGATCATAGGCCTGTTGGATCTCGGCAGCCGCGACCTGCGCCGCCAGAGGGCTCACCGCACCGGCAACCCCCGCCGGCCGTCGGGACGACCCGGCCCCCGTGTCCATCGCTTCTCCAACGGCTGATCGGACCGACGCCATTTCCACCAACCCCTTCACGGCGAGCGATCGGCCTGGGACTCAACCAGGTCCATCCACCACAGGGCCAGCAGCCAGGACCCTCATCGACTCCCGCAGGACCGGGGGCGAGATCCCGCCGGCTTGAGGAACACCCCAATCGCCTACAACATATCTTAGACGAACACAGCTGCCGATCGGGGAAACCATGAGTGACAACGAGCGAGCCGTCGACATCACCCCCGGCCCAAAGCGGTGCGCCCGCTGCGGCGCGACCTTCATCTGCAAGGTCGACGACCTTCCGCACTGTCAGTGCGTCGGCGTCCATCTCTCCGACGCGATCCTCGGCCAGCTCTCAACGTCCTACAGCGATTGCCTCTGCTCGCGCTGCCTCAAGGCGCTGGCAGGCCAGGATCGCGACGGCGACCAAGTGCTCAGCGAGGGCAGCGCCACGCAGAGCTAATCGCCCGGCACCGCCGCTTACTCGCACGAGCGACCTGCGCCGGCACGCTCGACGTAGCGATGCGCGTCGGCCGGGCCGAGCACGACGCAACGGCTCCCGGCCAGACCTTCCTCGGCGAAGTAAACGCTCAGCATGGCCCCGGCGGTGAGCAAACGGCTCGGGGCGACCGGCAAGCCGAGCTCAGCGAACTCGGCGCTGAGCGTCTCCGGAAGCCGGCTTGCGGAGTTGGTCAGGATCAACCAAGGGCGACCAGCGCGTTCGAGCCGCGCCAACAATTCGGCGGCGCCGGGCAGCGCCCCCTGTTTGTCGACGAGCACACCATAGGCATCGATCAAGAAGCCGTCATAGGCGTCTAGGATGGCGTCCAGCGTGACCGTGGCGGGCATGTCAAAATGCGAACGACCCATATTGATGGTTCCGGAAGTCGAGCCG
>JGI12109J20283_10054085_pt1 | contig 11532 bp, 7 predicted proteins | sample ElkSlonscriptome_12_FD_20283 | JGI IMG/M metagenome (IMG submission 20283) | reverse complement strand
AGTTAAAAATTGCCGCACCCCTTGAAGATAAACATCCGGGGCTTCTAACATCGGGAAATGAGCCGTATCGGGAATTTCCCAATACTCCACCTTCTCACTCAACGCGGCTGCCCGTTGTCCCAAAACAGATGGAATAATCTGATCATATTCCCCCGCCACTAATAACGTCGGTACAGTTAACTGGGCAAATTCCGATGGCATTACCTCCGCCGCATACTTACTCACCGACGTTAGCATCGTCCCCAATGCGGCATCATAATCCGCTATGATAAAATCTTCTAAAAATGCCCGACTTATGGTTCCCGATAGAGGACGATGTAAAAATCGCGCCATAAACAACGCCCCAGCAAAGGGAATGTTTAGAAACCAGCGGGGGCGATATTTTACCACATAACCGCCAAACTTATGAAACGCGGCAAAGGATTTTTCCTCATATTCAAAAATACCGCTACAAGTTAAAATAGCCCGTTCCACTTGATCCGGATAGCGGTTGAGAAACATCGTCGCCACCGACGCACCCAGGGAATGAGCATTAATATAGACGCGCTTGAGGGCGAGTTTCTCTAACAATAGCGCCAAATCTTCGGCATAATCCTCCATTTCATAGAGTAACTCCACCGGTTCTGAAGGCAGACGCGATCGCCCAAATCCGCGCAAATCGTAAAGCAAACAATTAAACTGATCCGACAGCGCTTCAGCCGTACTTTGCCAATACCGAGCCGAACCGCCCCAACCATGAATGAACACCATCACAGGCTTATCATCCAACGGCTGGGACGCAATCCACTCGTAGTAATGATCGACGCCGCGAACGTTAACTAGAGGCATTCTTGATTCGTTTTGATACCACCACTAATAAAAGTTTATGCCGATTCTGGCTTCGGTAGGGATGACGGATGCAGCAACAGTTCCGCTGTCGAACGTTTCTCCACCATTTCCCGCGTAATCGTACAGCGAGTCACATCCTTGCGTGAGGGTAATTCATACATCACCTCTAGCATCAACTCTTCCACAATACCCCGCAGCGCTCGCGCTCCCGTTTTCCGCCGATAGGCTTCCTGGGCAATGGCTCGCAGCGAGTCTTCGGTAAACCCAAGCTGCACATTGTCCATCTTCAACAACTTCTGATATTGCTTCACCAAAGCATTGCGCGGCTGGGTCAAAATCGCGATCAGAGCTTCTTCATCCAAGGGATCAACCACCGCCGCGATGGGGATACGACCGATAAATTCCGGAATCATCCCGAACTTCACCAAGTCATCGGGTTCTAAATGTCGCAGTAAATCCGCCGCCCGTTTTTCTTTAGATTGACCTTCTCCCGGCTGAATAAAGCCGATTGAGCGCTTACCAAAACGCTGTTCAATCACCTTCTCTAGACCGACAAAAGCCCCACCACAGATAAATAGTATATTGCCTGTATCAATCTGGATACAGTCTTGATAGGGATGCTTACGTCCGCCCTGAGGTGGCACATTGGCAACGGTTCCCTCAAGCATCTTCAGTAAAGCTTGCTGCACCCCTTCCCCAGAAACATCCCGCGTAATCGAAGGGTTTTCGCTCTTACGGGCAATTTTATCAATTTCATCGATATAAATAATTCCCCGTTGCGCTTCTTCAACATCCAAATCTGCTACCTGCAACAGCCGCAGTAAAATGTTCTCAACATCTTCACCCACATAACCCGCTTCCGTCAGCGTTGTCGCATCGGCAACGGCAAAGGGGACATCCAGTACAGCCGCTAAGGTTTGCGCCAGTAAGGTTTTACCACAACCTGTGGGTCCCAAGAGCAAAATATTCGACTTTTGCAGTTCCACCGCATCATCTGCTCCAGCTTTGCCCTTTGCCTTGGCTTCAAGAAAACTTAGGCGCTTGTAGTGGTTATAAACTGCCACGGACAGAACTTTTTTCGCATCGTCCTGACCGATGACATGTTCATCCAGATAGTTTTTCAGTTCCCGAGGTTTAGGAATCTGATTCAGTGACAAACCGGATGCCCGAGTGCGACGTTTTTGTGGGGGTTCCGAGCGGGGGACTTGCTGGGGAGCCGGAGCGCTGGAATCAAGCAACTCCTCATCTAAAATTTCGTTACATAAATCTACACATTCGTCGCAAATGTAGACTCCCGGTCCCGCAATTAACTTGCGAACCTGCTCTTGAGACTTGCCACAAAATGAACATTTTAGATGGGAGTCGTATTTAGACATAAGGAGCCTCTTACTTAATAGAAGTGACGGTGGCTTCGCTCTTGAGATTCTCTCGCGAGATAACTTGGTCTACTAAACCATACTCTTTGGCTTCCGCTGCTGACAGAAAAAAGTCGCGCTCAGTATCCGTGGCGATTCTTTCATAAGGTTGACCCGTATGATACGCCATTAGCTCATTGAGCTGATTCTTATGATATAAAATTTCCTTAGCTTGGATTTCGATGTCAACGGCTTGTCCTTGGGCACCGCCTAGGGGTTGACTCATCATAATCCGGGCATTGGGCAGGGACATGCGTTTTCCAGGGGTTCCCCCGGTTAGTAGAATCACGCCCATATCCGTCGCCGCACCAAAACATATTGTGACAATATCGGGGCGAATCTGTTGCATCGTGTCGTAGATCGCCATTCCCGCAATCACTCCCCCAAGTCCAAGAATGGGTCCACCGGGGGAGTGAATGTAAATCTGGATATCCTTGGTTGGATCTTCGGCTTCTAAATACAAAAGCTGGGCAATGATCGAGTCAGCCACTACATCATTGATTCTTGTTCCCAGAAAAACAATCCGCTCCCGCAGCAGCCGCGAGTAGATATCAAACGCCCGTTCCCCTACGCCAGACTGTTCAACCACCATCGGGACGATGTTGCTTGAATTTGAATGACTATTTGTGCTAACAGAGTAAATTTCCGGGGAACTCCAGCTTGTAAATGAGTAGTCAGGGAACTGGGATTGCAGCATAGAACAAGGATTAAAGTATTTGTGTCAACAAATGAATGGTTTTCCCGGCAGGTTTGAACACAGATGTTCTCCGGAAGCCTTGGGCGGGAGTTACCCACGTTAACTTCTAATTACCATTATGCCTTAGCAACATCAATAAGTGCTGAAGGTGGCGATTAAATCTTTTGCCCAAGACTGATCGCTCCTGCTTGTTCTGGGTTAACTCCCCAACCCCCAAGTTTATTCGCTCGCTGCCGTTTGCTCAGAAGCATCAGGGGTGGGTGATGGTTCCTGGCTTTCCTGATCAGCCGTGGCTTCAGGTTGAGCGGCGGTCTCTTCACTTACCTCAGAGCCAGTTTCGGGTGTATCCGTTGTTTCTTCGGTCTCTAGTGAGCCTTCCGGAACCAGTTCAATGGTAGCGTGTTCTTCCAACCATTGAATCGCTTTCTCTTTGAGCAAATCCGACTTGACGAACTCCCGCAAGCGTTGCGGATCGACATCTTGCCCTGCCAATTGTTGCATCACTTCCTGACATTTGGCATCCATCTGTTCATCATCCACAGTCAGGGATTCCCGTTTCGCCAGTTCCTCAAGAGTAAGGGATTGGCGCAGCCGCGCGATCGCATCAGGGCGGGAACGCTGACGCAGTTGGGGCATCATTTCCGCTGTGAACACTTTCTGCAGATCCATCCCATAGTTTTCCATCTGGATCGCCGTCTGGGTTAATATCGTTTGAACTTCCTGCCCAATCAGGGTTTCGGGTAGGTCAATCTCAACTTGTGCCACCAGCGCTTCGATTAAAGCGTTTTCCTTATTCGTTTTGGTTTCTTGCTCGGCTTTTTCGGCAAATTGTTTTGCCAAGGATTCCCGCAATTCGCTGATGGTTTCCTCTTCGCTAATGTCTTGGGCGAAGTCGTCGTCGAGTTCCGGTAACTCTTTTTCCTTAAGTTCTTTGAGGGTAAGGGTAAAGACAGCACTCTGGTTGGCTAAATCCTCTCGCGGATAATCCTCCGGAAATGTCACCGGAATCTCTTTGGTTTCCCCCGGTGTCATGCCCACAATTCCCTGAACAATGTCAGCCAGAAACCGTCCTTCTTCGAGTTCTAGCTGAAAGTCAGTCGCCTCACCGCCCGAAATATCAACGGCTTCCTCTCCCTCAGGTGTCAAACGACCTTGATAATCCACAACCGTCACATCACCCATTTGGGCAGGGCGCGATTCGACGGGAATCAGCGTGGCGTGCTGAACCTGACGTTCTGCTAAAAAATTATCCACCGCGTCAGGGTCGGGTTTTACGTCTTCAGCTTTAACATTAAGATTCCCGTAGTCTCCCAAATTTATGTCTGGCGGCACATCCACCGATGCCGAGAAGGTTAACGGTTGTCCCGGCTGGAACTGACTCAGTAGTTCTTCAAAGGTGGAAACTAGCTGGTAGTTGCCCAGTGCCTCAATGGTTTCTTGGCTTAGGGCGTCCCGTAAACTATTTTGTACCAAATCTTCCAGCGCCGCTTCTTTGATCCGTCCAGGACCCAGACGCTGGAGCAAAATTTGACGCGGCACCTTTCCCTTGCGAAACCCAGGAATGTTGGCAGAGCGGGCAAGATTTTGCACGACCTTCTCGTAGACCTTCTTGGTCGTTTCGGCAGGAATTTCAATTTCCAGACCGAGTTGGCTCTTGGGGAGTTTTTCCTGAGTAACTTTCATTGACACTTGTTTTGGAGACAACTGAATTTTAGCTCTTTCGGGGGAACGCCTCACGCTCACTCAACAGTAGAGCGTGAGATGAATGACGAATGATTCAACAGCTTTGTGATCATCGAGTTCTTTTAGAGGGTAATGCAAACACCTCATGATATGCTAGTCTGACAACGAGCTATTTTGAGTTCTAGTCATTGTTTCAGGGTATAAAAGAGACATAGATTGAGTCGGTCGGGCGGTGTTTCCGTATCTGATGATAGTACATTCAGAGCGTCTACAGCAGCGAATCTACCCCTAAACCAGCTAGGCTAGGCAAAAGGTTTCCACTGTCGAAGCCAGGAGAACTTGGACTGCCTGTTCCAGCAGACGTAGCCAGCTACGTCTTGCAGCCCGGATATGAATTGAGCTGCCTACTCATCAACTCCGAACGAGAACTGTTATCGTTAATTTGTCCCGGTAAGGGCAAGCCAATGGTAATATCCCAGTCAATTGGCGCAAACCTATGCCTGTCGTGTTATCACAAAACAAGAATTACCTTTGTTCAAATCTTATGGATTTTGTCAGAATATAGATTACATATTTCCCTTAAATAATGTTTTAAGCTTAAGAAAATTTAATTGTTTTTTTGGCTACGTTAAGTCACTGTCCACAGAATCGATGTGTTAAAAAATTGGAGGTAGATCGTTTGTCTAGTCAAGTTCGCGTTGCTATACTGGGCGCAACAGGTGCAGTCGGCGCCGAGTTACTGGAATTATTAGAAAGCCGTAACTTTCCCCTTACCCATTTAAAGCTTTTAGCCTCACCCCGTTCGGCGGGACGAACTCTCCAGTTTCGAGGCGAATCCCTACCGGTGGAAGCCGTGGGGGAGGATTCGTTTAAAGAGGTGGATTTGGTTTTAGCCTCGGCTGGGGGTTCAACTTCTAAAGCTTGGGCATCTAAAGCCGTGGAGCAGGGAGCTGTGGTGGTTGACAATTCCAGTGCTTTTCGCATGAATCCTGACGTACCCCTGGTTATTCCTGAGGTCAATCCGGAAGCGGCGGCGAAGCATAAAGGGATTATTGCCAATCCCAATTGCACGACGATATTAATGGCAGTAGCCGTTTGGCCCCTGCATCAGGTGCAACCCATTCAACGGATTATCGTGGCTACCTATCAATCAGCTAGCGGTGCAGGTAGACGGGCGATGGAAGAACTCAAAGCCCAAGCTCAAGCCATTTTGCAGGAGCAAACGCCACCAACGGAAAGCTTTCCCTACCCCTTGGCATTTAACCTGTTTCCACACAATTCTCCCTTGAATGATCAGGGATATTGTGAGGAAGAGATGAAAATGGTCAACGAAACCCGTAAGATTTTCAATGATCCCCAGATTCGTATCAGCGCCACTTGTGTTCGAGTTCCTGTGCTGCGAGCTCACTCGGAAGCGATTAACCTAGAGTTTGCTCAACCCATGTCTGTCGCCACAGCCAAGGAGTTACTGGCTAATGCGCCGGGAGTGCGACTGGTGGAAGATTGGCAGGCAAATTATTTTCCGATGCCGATAGATGCTACGGGTAAGGACGATGTACTGGTGGGGCGAATTCGACAAGACTTGTCTCATCCCGGTGGATTAGAGATTTGGTTGAGTGGTGACCAAATTCGCAAAGGGGCAGCTTTGAATGCTGTACAAATTGCCGAGTTGTTGGTGGAACGAAATTGGTTAAAGCCAGCAACAGCAATGATGGCTTATTAATTTGTCATTGGTCTTATGTCCTTTGTTCTATCCTGTGGCAAAGCTGTTGTGTGTCTATTGTCGTTAGTTCAGAGTTGATTTTAGCTCTATCCCTAATGACTAATGACCAATGACCAATGACCAATGACTAACGACCAAAGAGGAGTGAAAGAAGGGTGGTCAATTTTGGACGTGTATTAACGGCAATGATTACGCCGTTTAAAGAAGACGGCAGTGTGAATTATCAGGTTGCTGAGAAATTAGCGGCTCATTTAGTGGAACAGGGTACCGATACCGTCGTCGTCTGTGGTACAACGGGTGAATCCCCGACATTGACATGGGATGAAGAGTCTCAGTTATTTCAGGTCGTGCAAAAAGCGGTGGCGGGGAAAGCCAAGGTCATCGCTGGCACAGGGTCAAATTCCACCCAAGAAGCGATCGCAGCCACCCAAAAAGTCGCTAAACTAGGGGTAGATGGTTCATTACAAGTTGTTCCCTATTACAATAAGCCCCCACAAGAGGGACTCTATAATCATTTCCAGGCAATTGCCAAATCCAGCCCTGATTTGCCTGTGATGCTCTACAATGTACCAACGCGCACGGGTCAAAACCTCCAACCGGAAACCGTTGCCCGTTTAGCGGAAATTCCCAATATTGTAGCGATTAAAGAGGCGAGTGGTAGCTTCGAGCAAGGCAGTCAAGTACGGCGTCTGACGCCACCGGATTTTGCCATTTACTCAGGCGAAGATTCCTTTACCTTAGCCTTATTAGCACTAGGGGCAAGTGGAGTCGTCAGTGTTTCCTCCCATCTCGTTGGTCCAGAACTCCGGCAGATGATCCAGGCTTTCCAAGCGGGTCAAAGTGACCTAGCCAGGGACATTCACTTAAAGCTTTTTCCGTTATTTAAAGTCTTGTTTTGTACTACCAATCCTATTCCACTCAAAGCCGCATTAAAACTTCAAGGATGGGACGTCGGTTCACCGCGCCCACCGTTGAGTGATCTGCCGATGGAATTGGAACAACAAGTCAAGACGGTTCTCCAAGACCTTTCTTTACTTTAAATTGTCATTCATGTTGTTGATGTAGATGTATAGGAGAGTTAAATTTACCGTAAAATAAATACAACGAAACATTTATCTATGAACTACTCTTGATTTTTGGGCTAAATTAGCCTATGTTCTGCTCCTTGCCCATTGAGGTGCTAGAGAGATAATTTATCGAAAATTCCATAGTTTTTATCGATAAACTCTAAACACCAGCTCAGTTTTTTAATAAAACTTGTGAATCAAGTTGAATTAATGACAGCAGGCATTGAGCCAAGGATACCATTTTGAATGGTATCCTCGTGTTCTTTATTGTCTGGATTTTTATAGCCGTTCTCAATGATGGATCACCTCTTATGTTCTTTCTTTCCGATAGGTTCACTGATAAATCAAATAAGAAAAGCTACCATTTCTGACAAAATTGAGTTAGTCTAGATTAAATAAGACAAGTTTATTGCCAAAAATTTATTTCCTATATAAATGGCAATTTCCAATTCAGGTTTAACGTTGTAATTAATGAGTAATAGAGTTCTCAAAGGAGGCAAATTGACTAGCAAAAAATCTTCACCCGCTCTAAAAATTATTCCCTTGGGTGGGCTACATGAAATTGGCAAAAATACCTGCATTTTCGAGTTCAACGACGAGATTATTCTCTTAGATGCAGGATTAGGATTTCCTAATGATGAAATGCACGGGGTTAATATCGTTCTACCCGATATGACCTATTTGCGGGAAAATCGCCATAAAATCAAGGGCATGATTGTCACCCATGGTCACGAAGATCATATTGGTGGACTTCCCTATCACTTGAAGCAATTTGATATTCCCGTCATTCACGGACCTAGACTGGCGATGGCGCTGCTGAAAGGCAAACTGGAGGAAGCTGGAGTTAGCGATCGCACCAAATTAAATGCCGTTAGTCCTCGCGAGACGGTGCGGATTGGCTCGTCCTTTATGGTCGAATATATTCGCAACACTCACTCCATTGCCGATAGTTTTACCGTAGCGATTCACACCCCCATTGGCGTCGTTGTCCACACCGGAGACTTCAAAGTCGATCATACCCCGGTCGATGGTGAATACTTTGATTTTCAACGATTAGCCGAACACGGGGAAAAAGGTGTCCTTTGTCTCCTCAGCGATTCCACCAACGCCGAAGTTCCCGGACATACCCCGTCTGAAGCGTCCGTTTATCCCAATCTGGATCGTATTTTCTCCCAAGCACCGGGACGAATACTGGTCACCACATTCGCCTCATCAGTTCATCGAGTGCAACTCATCTTAGATCTGGCACAAAAACAAAACCGAGTAGTTTCTGTTGTCGGGCGCTCCATGCTCAATGTGATTGCCCAAGCTCGTAATCTGGGGTATATCAAGTGTCCCGATAGCTTATTCGAGCCACTCCACGCTGCCAATAGTTTACCGCCAGAAAAAGTATTAATTCTTACCACTGGATCTCAAGGTGAACCTTTAGCGGCTCTCACCCGTATTTCCAAAGGGGAACACCGGAAACTGAAAATTCAAGAAGGTGACACGGTTGTCTTCTCCGCCAATCCGATTCCCGGAAATACGATCGCGGTTGTCAATACCATCGATCGCCTAATGATGCAAGGGGCAAACGTGATCTATGGACGCCATCAAGGGATTCACGTTTCCGGTCATGGCGCTCAAGAAGATCATAAACTAATGCTCGCCTTAACCCGACCTAAGTTTTTCATGCCCGTTCACGGGGAACATCGGATGCTGATCCAACATGGCAAAATGGCGCAAAAGATGGGTATCCCGGCGGAAAATATGGTAATTACCAATAACGGGGATATGGTGGAATTAACCGAAGATAGCATTAGTGTTGTCGGTCAAGTCCCCTCCGGTATTGAGTTAGTCGATCGCTCCGGTATCGTGCATCATGAAGTCCTCAAAGAACGTCAGCAGTTAGCGGGAGACGGTGTAGTGACTGTCGCCGCCGCTGTGAGTTGGGAAGGTAAACTCCTCGCCCAACCCGAAATTCACCTGCGGGGTGTCGTGGCTAGTGTGGAGAAATCCCTACTCCAGCAGTTAGTGATTAAGCGGATTGAACGGACATTGAGTGAGCAGTGGACCGACTTTGCCAAGTCATTGGATGGTAAAAAACAACCAGAAGTTGACTGGACAGGATTGCAACAGAAAATTGAGGGGGATTTAGAACGGTTAACTCGCCGCGAACTGCAAAGTCGTCCTCTCGTAGTATTCTTACTACAAACTCCAGAGGAAGGACCTGTGAAACGGGTAGGGCGTCGTCGCCAGCGCACAGCAGCTAAGGCGGCTTCTTAGATTATTCTGGCTGTAGAGACGTACCATGCTACGTCTCTACAATGTTTATAGGATGCCATCAAGTCTTATTGGGTTGGTATTTTGTAGGTTGGGTTGACGCAGGAAACCCAACTTATTCTTTTGGCTCTTTCAGACTAACTATGATAAATTACTAGCAAAAATGGTCGAGGTTTTTGACTTTTATTGTTGTTGATGTAGACAAGGTTAATATCTCTTTAAAATAGTCACAGCTAACTCGCTAATTATCTCAAGGTATCAATCATCAGTAAAGTAAGTATTTATGCAAGCGTGTTTCCGGAGTCAACTCTGTAACCCATCGTGCGACATTTTGAAGTGCGGAGTCTGGGTTAAATATCTACTCCAACAAGTCTTTTTGATGAGCAAGCCCTCCCGAAAGCTGCTGTGACGCTTCATTCACATCTTGTTATTTTTGTCAAGACAGCCGTTATAGATTTGTTGGGTTTCCTGACTACAATAATGACTAAAGAGGCGAAGTTAGCGTCAAAACTATGAAAGCCACATCTGAATTCCCCAAAACTTTACCCGATCACACCCAACTCCCAGAATCGGATGGTACGTTTGTGAAAAATTTCCAAGAACATCCTCAGAGCATTCTGTTAACCGAGTCCATCGAGCCGATTCTCCAACAACTGCACCCCGACGAGCGCTACTGCATCGGTCAAGACAGCGGCATCTACTGGCGCTTAACTGACCCACCCGAACGCGGAGCCGAAGCACCCGACTGGTTTTATGTTCCCAACGTACCACCGACTCTTGAGGGTCAAATGCGGCGCTCCTACGTGCTGTGGCAGGAAATCGTTTCTCCCCTCATCGTATTAGAATTCGTCTCTGGTAATGGTCAGGATGAACGCGATCGCACTCCCTACGAAGGGAAGTTCTGGGTTTACGAACAAGCCATTCACGTTCCTTTCTACGGTATTTATGAAGTAACCCGATCCAGCATAGAAGTCTATCATCTGGTCGAGGGACGCTACCATTTACTACCAGCCAATGATCGCGGACACTACCCGATTTCACCAATGGGAGTAGAACTTGGCATTTGGCAAGGACACTACAAAAACGCCGAACTTCCCTGGTTGCGGTGGTGGGATAGTGAGGGAAACTTGCTGTTAACGGGGGAGGAACGCGCAGAACAAGAACGCCAACGAGCCGAACAAGAACGTCAACGAGCCGAACAAGCTGAACAAGAAAATGCACGTCTGCGAGAACAACTCAGGGCTTTAGGCATAGAACCGGAAACGCTGTAAGGTAGATACAATAAAAGCTAACGGTTCGTCATTTGTAAGAGTTTGAGAACTATACCTTTCTAAGGCTCTGAGTCAGAATCTGCGGAATGTAGGTTAAAGATAACATGACCCACGCTCTGAAATCTTGGACATCGGCAGTCAATTTTTGATTAGTCATTTGCTAAAACACCCGGCAAATTTATTGGCGTAAATCATACGCAAATTAAAGCTAGTGACAAGAATAAAACAAGCAAATACTTATATTTAGAAAAAGCTGGAAGTGAGGCTCATATTGATGCTGTGGAGAAAGTAACAAGAAGGGGAGTTATCGATGAATTGGAAAGAGTTATTAATTCTCTCCAGGAAAGTTATTTAGATGTTTGTTTTGGGGGAGAAACTGAGCCGAATCTCTCTGGGGAGAGTGAGGGAGTTAAAGATGAGTAAAACTTTTCGGTCATAGTCAAATTAATTCCTCTTAATTTAATTAAGTTAAAACTAAATTTGCGTAACTCATACGCAAATCCAGTTTTTTTGTCCAAAGTCCAATAAAAGTCTAAAGTTCAGTTTAGGATGCACCATCAAACCCGCCGTGATAAGGAAGATATCT
>JGI12109J20283_10506189_pt1 | contig 11546 bp, 7 predicted proteins | sample ElkSlonscriptome_12_FD_20283 | JGI IMG/M metagenome (IMG submission 20283) | reverse complement strand
CAGCGGCTCGAGCAGCGCCTCGCCGCTCGCCGGCGGAGTGACCTCCAGGACCGCCACCCCACTCGCGCAGGGGGCCTCCACGGTCGCCCCGTCGAAGGTGAAGCGGACCGTCGCGATGCGCGCCGCCGTGCAGCGGTCGGCGGTCGGCGTCGCGCCGCCGAGGGTGAAGGGCCAGCTCACGATCACCCGCGGCGGCCCCGCGTCCATGGGCGGACCGCCGTCGGGCAGCGTCTCCGAGCAGCTCTCGTCCACCCGCCCGTCGCAGTCGTTGTCCCGGCGGTCGCAGAGCTCGAACTGCCCCGGACGGGTGAAGGGATCCCGGTCGTCGCAGTCGGTGCCACCGCCGCCGGGGCAGGCCATGTCCGCGAAGCCGTCGCCGTCGTCGTCCTCCCAGTCGTTGATGGCGATCTGGTAGTTCGCCACGCCGCTGCAGTCGTCGTCGATGGCGTTGCAGAGCTCGGGGGCCAGCGGGTTGCGGTCTGCGTCGGCGTCGTCGCAGTCGGTCGGCGCGATCGAGCGCCCCGTCTGCAGCCGGCTCGAGAGCACGGTGTCGCTCCGCGGGTCGCCGTAGCCGTCGCCGTCCGCGTCGGCGTACCAGAGCACCTCCACCGGGTTCTCGTCGACGGTGCCGTCGCAGTCGTTGTCCTCGCCGTCGATGATCTCGCCCTGCGGCAGGCTCACGGCCACGTTTCGGTCGTCGCAGTCGAGCATCGACGGGCTGGTCCCCGTCGCGCCGGGGCAGGCCATGATCGGCTCGTCCGGATCGCCGTAGCGGTCCCGGTCCTCGTCGGCGAAGCGGGACTCGAGCAGTCCTTCGTCCACGGAGCCGTCGCAGTCGTCGTCGAGGCCGTTGCAGCTCTCCGGCTGGTCGGGGGCGGTGCTCGCCCGGGCCTCGTCGCAGTCCTCGCCGCAGGCGTCGCCGTTGCAGCAGCGGGCGTCGCCGAAGCCGTCGCCGTCGATGTCGCGGTCGCCGAGGGTGGTCGGGTCGCAGTCCTCGTCGCGGCCCTCGGCGTCGCAGATCTCCTCGGCGTTCGGCGACCGAAGCGGGTCCCGGTCGTCGCAATCGTCGCCGCCGCATTCGATGGCGTCGGCGCCGTCCCCGTCGGCGTCCGGGTCGGAGCAGCTCGGCCCGCAGGCCTCGCTCTCTTCGTCGCAGTCCTCGCCGGGGCCGCAGGGGCGGATGCCCGGCAGACAACCGCGCACGTCGGCGCTGGGCGAGAAGGGGTCGCAGGTCTCGGTGCCGTTGCACCAGACCCCGTCGTCGCAGTCGGTGTCGCTCGCGCAGATCGCGCCGGCGTCGGTGACGACCGGGTCGTCGTCGCAACCGAGGGTGGCGAGCACCCAGAGGCCCAGGACCAGTCGCCCTCGACTGGCCATCAGAAGGTCACCTCGAAGCTCGCGCCGGCGTCCTCGTAACAGCGCACCAGTCCGCCGCCGTAGCGTAGACAGGCCCTCTCCGAGAACACCGCCCGGATCTCCAGGAGCCCGGAAGGATCGGCATCGGTGGTCCACCCCACGAAGGGCATGGGCATTCCTCCCACCAATGGGCCGAAGATGCTGGAGCTGCTGGCCCAGTAGCGCACACTGCCATCCGTCGCGACGACGGTCGTGGAGCCCGGCCAGAAGACCGACGGATCCGTCAAACGCACCGGTGAGAGCTCTTCGTCATCGGCGCCGGGAGTGAGCGGGTCGTCGTCGACCCACGGGAAACGACCCCAGCAGTAGGTCCCGGTGGAGGCCGAGGCACAGCCGAGGTCACCATTCGACAGCACGATCGTTGGTTCGGCGCCGAGCAGGTCGGTGGTGTCCATCGGTCGTGGCGTCGCCGAGTCCGCCCCGACCCCGTCGCCGATGGCGAGCCCTCTGCCCCAGCAGGCGGGCGGCGCGTCGGTCTGCGTCACGCACGCGGCGACGCCGCCGACCGCGAGCTGGAGCGGGGCCGTCAGCCCGGCGACGAGCGTCGGCGGTACCCGCTCCGGCGTCGCCGCTGGGTCGATGCCCGCACCGGTGCGCCCGCTCTCGCTGGTCCCCCAGCAACGGACGCCGCCGGCGGTGAGCGCGCAGCCGAAGCCCGAGCCCACACCGACGCTCGTGGCCTGCTCCACTCCGGGCACCACCCCGAAGTCCTTCGCGCAGGGGTAGGGGGTTCCCAGACGCTCGCAGCCACCCACGGCCCGCTCGGGCACGCCCGCCGAGCCGAGGATGTTCGCCCCGCGGCAGCCGACCTTCCCGTCGAACCAGACCACGCAGTCCAGCGGCGCGCCGTTCGTCCCGCGTCCGATGTCGTAGTCCACGGCGAAGCGGATGTCGGGGTCGCCGGGGATCACGGCCTCGCTCGTCTCGTCCCAGCAGGAGGTCGAGCCCCTCTCCCGCAGCACGCAGAGGGGATCCACCGAGACCATCTTCACGACCGCGTCGGAGCAGCCCGGGTCCACGGTCCCGTCGCCGTCGTTGTCGAAGCCGTCGCAGACCTCCCAGGCGCTCGGCCTCGCCGCGCCGAAGTCCGCCGGCGCGAGGATCCGCGCGTCCATGCCCGCGGTCAGCGTCACCATGGCCGTCGCCCCCTCCGGATCGCCGGCCGAGTCCGGCACCACGACCCCGCGGAAGTCGCGGGGCTCGAGCACGCCCTCGCCGATGACCCCCTGCAGCGTGGGCAGCACCACCTGACCGCTCGCACAGGGCGCTTCGGCGACCACCAGCCCGGTGTTGCCGTTCAGCGTGAAGCGCACCGTCTCGATCAGCGCCTGGGCGCAGCGGTCCGGTGTGGGTGCCTCGCCACCGATCGTGAAGGGCCAGGTCACGATGCCCGGCGGCAGCCCCATGTCCGGCGTGCCCATGTCCGGCACGTCCTCGGCGCAGCCCTCGTCGATGGTCCCATCGCAGTCGTTGTCCCTCAGGTCGCAAATCTCGAGCTGGTCCGGCCGGGTGAAGGGGTCGGTGTCGTCGCAGTCGGTGCCGCCGCTCGGACACGTCGAGTCGGGGAAGCCATCGCCGTCGTCGTCTTCCCAGTCGTTCACTCCGAGCTCGTAGTCCGCCTGACCGTTGCAGTCGTCGTCGAGGCCGTTGCAAAGCTCGGTGGCCGCCGGGTTCCGGCCCTCGTCGTCGTCGGCGCAGTCGGTCGGGAGCACCGAGTAGCCCTCCTGCAGCGTGTCGCTGAGGATGGTCGTCCCGCTTCCATCGCCGTAGCCGTCTCCGTCGGCGTCCGGGTACCAGAGCACCTCCACCGGATCCTCGTCGATGGCCCCGTCGCAGTCGTTGTCCTCGCCGTCGATGATCTCGCCCTGGGGCGTGTTCACCGCCACGTTCCCGTCGTCGCAGTCCAGCGACGAGCCGCTGGTACCCGCGGTCCCGGGGCAGGCCATGATCGGTTCGTCCGGGTCGCCGTGCAGGTCCCGGTCGCGGTCGGCGAAGCGCGACTCGAGGAGCCCCTCGTCGATGGAGCCATCGCAGTCGTTGTCCCGGCCGTCGCATACCTCGGGCGCGTCCGGGTTCGTGCCCCGGCGGGTCTCGTCGCAGTCGCCGCCGCAGGCGTCGCCGTTGCAGCAGCGCGCGTCCACGTAGCCGTCCCGGTCGAGGTCCCGGTTGCCGACGGTCGCGTCGTTGCAGTCCTCGTCCACGCCTTCGAGGTCACAGACCTCCTCGTTACCGGCGAAGCGACCCGGGTCCGTGTCGTCGCAGTCACGGCCGCCGCACTCGAGCGCCTCGACCCCATCGCCGTCGGAGTCCGGCGCGGAGCACTCGGGCCCGCAGCTCTCGGTCTCTTCGTCGCAGCCCCGCCCCGCCTCGCAGGGTCGGGCCCCCGGGAGGCAGCCCAAGGGGTTGGCGGTGGGGGACGTCGGGTCGCAGGTCTCGGTGCCGTTGCACCAGACGCCGTCGTCGCAGTCCTCGTCGACGGTGCAGGTGGGTCCGGCGTCTCCCGGCCCCGGGTCCTCGTCGCAGCCCACGAGAAGGGCGAGCGAGAGGCAGGCGATGAGGACGCCCCGATCGCAGCGAGGTCGGATTCTTCCGCTGAGCACGAGGAATCGTACCGTGAAGCCGGGTCGGTGCGAACTCCCCATCTGGGGCCATCTCGCGGTTTCGCTCAGCTCGTCGCGGGGCGACGACCGATGCCCAGCACCGCCAGGCCCAGCACCGCGGAGATGGTCGACGCCACGAGGATGCCCACCTTCGCCACGTCGCCGAGCAGCCCCTCGAAGGCCAGGCCGCCGATGAAGAGCGCCATCGTGAAGCCCACGCCCGCCAGGCAGCCGGCGCCGAGCACGTCCCGCCAGCCGACGCCTTCCGGAAGCGTGGCGAGGCGCAGCTTCACCGCGATGAACGCGACGCCGAGGACCCCGAGGGGCTTGCCGAGGGAGAGGCCCACGATGATCCCCACCGCCACCGGGTGGGCGATGGCCGAAGCGAAGTCGATGTCCAGGGCCACGCCGGCGTTGGCGAGGGCGAAGATGGGCAGCACGATGAGGGCCACGATCGGGTGCAGCAGGTGCTCGAGCTCCTGCAGCGGCGCTCGGGCGTGGTCGAGGGACTCGCCGAGCTTGTCGAGCAGCTTGCGGTCGGGCTCACCCTCGCTCCCCCGCAGCCCGCCAATGGCATCGTCGAGCGATTCCTCGAGCTCGCTGCGGTCGATCTTCGGCCTGGCGGGGATGGTGAAGGCCATCATCAGCGCCGCGATGGTCGCGTGGACGCCGGACTTGAGGAAGGCGAGCCAGACCACCGTGCCGAGGAGGAAATAGAAGAGGTGGTTGCGGACCCCGGCGCCGTTGGCGAACACGGCGAGGCCGAAGACCAGCAGCCCGATGAAGAGAGACACGAGGGCGATGGACTCGGTGTAGAAGACTGCGATCACCAGCACCGCGCCGATGTCGTCCACGATGGCGAGGGCGGTCAGGAAGATCTTCAGAGCGGTGGGCGCCCGCTTCCCGAGCAGGGCCAGAAGGCCGAGGGCGAAGGCGATGTCGGTCGCCATGGGGATGCCCCAGCCGCGGGCGTGTTCCGGCTCGACCGCCAGTAGCTTATAGAGCAGCGCGGGCACCACCATGCCGCCGATGGCGCCAGCGAGCGCGAGCGCCGCCCGCCGGGGCTCCGAGAGCTCGCCCACGAGCAGCTCCCGCTTGATCTCGAGGCCGACGACGAAGAAGAAGATCCCCATCAGGCCGTCGTTGATCCATAGGACCAGTGGTTTGTGGAGCTCGGCGCCGCCCAGGCTCACGCCGATGTCCAGGGAGAAGAGGGCGCGGTAGCTGCCGGCCAGGGGCGAGTTCGCCCAGACCAGCGCGAGGACGGTCGCCCCGAGGAGCAGCCCGATGGGCGTGAGGGGGTGGGCGAGCCAGCGGAGGAAGGGGTGGCCGGTCCCCTTCAGCGCCATCCGCTCGCCTCGATGGAGGTCAGCGTCCAGCTCATCGCGCTCTCGACTCCGGGGTCCGGGAGGGAGAGACTGGCGCTTCGCTCACGCTCGAAGAAGGGCTCGATGCGGCGGGCGGCGCGGATCACCGCGATCTCGCCGGCGACGAAGCGCTGCGCGGCCCGTGCGGCGTCGCTGTCCCGCAGCCGGCGGGAAAGCCCCGAATCCTCGACGGCCTCGTAGGCCCCGGCGACGATCATCCGCGAGAGCCACTTGACCCGGGTCGAGCCCATGAGCGCCCGATGGGTCGCGTCGTCCCCGTCGGTCGCCAGGGCGCTGCGGACCACTCGGTGGGCCTCCACGTCGTCGTCGTGCAGGTCGTCCGGGCTCAGGGCGGCGAGCTCTTCTCGCGCCTGCTCGCGATCGTCGGAGAGCAGCGCCGCCCAGGCGCGGATCAGGGGCATGCGTCGCTCGCAGACCCCGAGGCGCTCGGCGTCGTCGATGCTCTCCTGCAGCCGGGCCCTCGTATCTTCGTAGCGCTCGCTGCGGATCGCGCAGCAGGCGAGGGAGCCGTCCACCAGGAAGCCCTGCAGCTGCGAGAGGGTCCGGGCGGCGGGCTCCTGGCCCGACTCCTCGGCGACCCAGTCGGCCATCACCGTGGGCGGCAGGTCCCGCTCGACCTCGCTGGCCATCGGCTCGACTATGTCGCAATAGCCGCCGGTGGAGTGAGCGAAGACCTTCGCCGCGTAGGCGAGGCCGCGCAGCGAGGGCTCGAGGGTCCGCGGATCGAGGGAGCGGGCTTCGTGGAGCAGGGCGTAGAGGGGCATGCGGTCGGCCTGCTCGGGGTGTCGCTCGGTCCAGATCATCGCGAGCACCACGTGGAGCCGGTCGAGGGTGGGCTCGAGCTCGCCCCCGCCGAAGTGGCGCAGGATGGGCGTGTCGCTCGACGGGGGTGCCTCCTCGTCCAGCTCGCTCAGCAGCTGCCGGGCGATGGCGTCCGCCTCGCCGTCGTTGGCCGCGGCCCGCTCCAGCCGGGCCGCGAAGTCGTCTCCCTCCGAGACCAGGTGCGCGCGGAGCGCCTTGTGGAAGCGCACGGGCGTTCGGCTCATGCGGTCGCTCAGCCGCTCCTCGTCGGCGCCACGGCCGTCCGGGCTGGCCCGCATCAACAGCGCGATCAGCCCCACGAGGGCGGCGACCGTGAACAGCCCGCCCAACCAGATTCGGATGTTGATTCCCATCGCGTGCGGCCCTCCGATTATCGGGTGGGTCGCCTTAGTGCGCAACCCTTTTCGTGAAACGAATGTCCTCTCAAGGCGGCGTGTCGCGGCACCCTCGGTCCGCCGCTCAGAACTTCCCGGTGACCGAGAGGAAAGTCATCTTGTCGTTCGTCTCCCGAAGCCGCGAGGAGAGGATCTTCACGAAGTTCCAGAGGATTTCGTAGGCCAGATCCTTGTGCAGGAAGAGCAGATCCTCGAGCGCCTCTTTGCTGATCACCAACAGGCGGCAGCGTTCGTGGACCCGGGCATCGGCGCTGCGGGAGACCTCGTCGATGAGGGCCATCTCGCCGAAGGCATCGCCAGCCTTGAGAACGGCGAGCGCCTCCTCGCCCATGCCGCTCACCTCCCGGGAGATGCGCACCTGTCCCTCGAGGATCAGGTAGAGCGCCGAGCCTCCCTCACCCTCCTTGAAGATGACCTCGCCGATGCGGTGGCTCTCTTCGCTGGCGATCTCCGCGATCCGCCGCAACCCCTCGGGCCGGATCCCTTCGAAGAGGTGGATCCGGGCCAGGGCCTCTTCGATCTTCTGGGGCTCGCCCGCGGTCATTTCGCGGCGACATTAACACCGCTCGACGACGAAGGGCCACAAAGTAGCGCCGAATACGGGCAAGGGTATGCACAAGAGCGTACCATGAATGGGGACGCCTTGACGCAGGCCTTTCGACCCGATTCCCTTGTTTTGGACCCCAGACCGAGGGGTCTTGGCAAACCACTTTCATCCCGAGCCCGGAAGGCTCGAGCCCAGAACCAGGGGGGACCTCATGTCACTTTTCCATCTCATGGACATCGCGGAGTCGCTGCTCCAACTCGATCCCGTACGCACCTATCCACAGCGGGGCGCGGAGCTCGTCGCCAAGGCCATTCGCGCGGGCGCCTGGCGTGCCCAGCTCGACCATCACGACGACGTGGAGAGCGACCCGGCGCCGACCGGCGAGCCGACCATCACGCTCCCGCTCCGGCACGGCCGTGAGGTGATCGGGTCCCTCGACCTCTTCCACAGCGACGATTCGCTCGAGGAGGACGAGATGCGGGTGGCTCGCTGGGCTGCGCGAGTCTACTCGCGTGCCCTCTCCTACGCCGAGCGGCTGGCCACCGAGGGAGGGCGCTCCGCCGGCGCGGACATCGAGGAAGCCCTTCGCCGGGCGCCGCTCACGCCGCGCGAGCGCGACGTGGTGGCCCTGCTCGTCAGCGGCAGCAGCACCAAGGCGATCGCGTCGACCACCGGTCTGACCGTCTCCACGGTGAACACCTACCTCAAGCGCATCTTCTCCAAGCTCGGCGTGCACTCGCGCGTGGAGTTGGTGGCGCGGGTCGCGGGGACCGACAACTCCCCGACCTTGACCCAGCCGCGCTCCTGATACCGCGTCGCCGCGACCGGAGGGCGTGGGGGCTCTCCGGTCGGGCGATCGACCCGCGGGGCGCGGCCCCTGCTCCTTGACCGGGGATAGGCGCGATGACAGAGCCGCGCGTGGCCCGCGCCAGCGATTCGGACGCCGAAGAGCCAACCGACGACGGGGAGACCCGTCGCGCCGGCCGGGGTCTCTTCGCCATCGCCGGCGCGAAGGTCTACTTCATCATCACCGCCTACGCGATCCAGCTCTCTTTGCCGCGGATCCTGGGCTCGCCGGAGGAATTCGGGCTCTACGCCGCCGCTCTGAGCGCGGTGTCGATGCTCAACATGATCCTCATTGCGGCGACCATTCAGTCGGTCAGCAAGTTCGTCTCCGAGGACGACGACGCCTCGCCGGTCCTGCTGCGGCAGGGCCTTCGGATCCAGCTCGCCCTCGGCGGGCTCCTCGCCGGGGCGCTCTTCCTCGCCGCGCCGCCCCTCGCGGCCTTCCTCCGGGACGACGCGCTCGTACCCCTGCTCCGTGCGGCCTCGGTGGTCGTCTTCGCCTACGCCCTCTACGCCGCCGTCGTCGGCAGCCTGAACGGCCGCCGCCTCTTCGGCCATCAGGCGCGCCTCGACGCCACCTTCTCGACGCTGCGCACCATGGGCATTCTCGGCGGCGCCACCCTCGGCATCGGGGCGCTCGGGGCCATGGCCGGCTTCGCGACCGCGGCCGTCTGCATCATGCTGGTCTCGCTGGTCGTCGTCGGGCGCGAGCTGGTGCGGAAGACCGCCGCCGAGCCGCTGCCGCTGAAGCGCTGGCTGGCCTTCATGGCGCCGATCTGGGGCTATCAGGCCTTCCTCAATGGCTGCCTGCAGATCGACGTGCAGGTGATGAAGAAGGTGGTCGCCGAGCTCGCCCTGGGCGCAGGCGCCAGCGCAGCCGAGGCCGCCGCCACCGCCTCCACCCAGGTGGGCTTCTACCGGGCGGCGCAGACCTTCGCCTTCGTCCCCTATCAACTCATCCTGGCCATGACCTTCGTCATCTTCCCGCTGATCTCCCGGGCCACCTCCGCCGGCGACGCCGAGGGCGCCCGCAGGACCATCCGCGGCTCCATGCGCTTCTCGCTCCTGGTGCTCCTCTCGGTGGCCGCGCCCCTCGCCGGCGCCGCCGACGGGGTGATGCGGGTGGCCTACCCGGAGCCCTACCTGGCCGGCGCGCCGGCCCTCGGCGTGCTGGTCTTCGGCCTCGTCGCCTTCGCCCTCTTCGTGATCGCCGCCACCGTCCTCTCGAGCTCCGGCCGCCCGGGGCTCGCCGCGGCCATCGCCGCCATCGCGCTCCTGGTGGTGGTCGGCGCCAACTGGCTCTTCATCACCGAGGCCGGGGCCGGGGGTGCCGTGCTGGTCGCCGCCGCCAGCGCGACCACCCTCGGCACCACCATCGCCTGCCTACTCGCCGGCGGCGCGGTCTACCTGCGCTTCCGAGCGTTCATCCCCGTACCGACCGTCGTTCGAGGTCTCGTCGCGGGCGCGGCCGGCTTCGCCGTGGCCCACCACGTGCCGCACCAATCGCCGCTCATGGCCGTCGCGGCCCTGGCCGCCGGCTTCGTCGCCTACGGCGTGGTCCTCGTGCTCCTTCGTGAAGTGCGGACCGAGGATCTGAGGACCGCACGCTCGATCCTCCTCGCTCGGCCTTGACCTGAGGGCCGACACACCGGAGGGTCGCGGGGTTCGTGAAATCGATGCCGAAGACGACGATGCGCACGGAGATGAAGACGGCCGCGGAGGCCCGCAGCCGCGCGATGGGCCGGCTGCTCAGCGCGTCGATCTTCCTCTCCGTCGCGGTGGGCGTCGGGACCATGGCCTACTACCAGATCGGCCAAGGGCGCTGGACCCTCTTCGACTGTCTCTACATGACGGTCATCACCCTCTCGACGGTCGGCTTCGGCGAGACCCTCGAGGGCATGGACGCGGTGCCCGAGGCCCGCATGGTCACGATGATCCTCATCGTGGTCGGCAGCGGTACGCTGCTCTACTTCCTCTCCAACTTCACCGCCCTCATCGTCGAGGGCGACCTCCAAGGTATTCTCCGGCAGAGACGCATGCAGCGACACATCGAGGCCCTGGAAGATCACGTCATCGTCTGCGGCGCCGGCAATACCGGCGAGCACGTCGTCGCCGAGCTGATCGACGCCGACATCCCCTTCGTGGTGATCGAGCAGGACGAGCAGCGGATGCAGATGCTCAGCGACGACTTCGGCACCGAGCTGCTCTACATCCTCGGTGACGCAACCGACGATCACAGCCTGGAGGACGCGGGCATCGAGCGCGCCCGGGGGGTCATCTCCTGTCTACACACGGACAAGGACAACCTCTTCGTCACCGTCTCTGCGCGCGCCCTCACCCTCGAGCGGCAGAAGGCCACCCCCTTGCGCATCGTCACCAAGGCGGTCGACAGCTCGGCCATCCGCAAGATGCAGCGCGCCGGCGCCTCGGCGATCGTCTCGCCCAACCAGATCGGCGGGCTCCGGCTGGTCAGCGAGATGATCCGCCCCCGGGCCATCGAATTCCTCGACCGGCTGCTACGCGCCGACCGCCGCCTGCGCATCGAGGACGTCACCATCCCCCACGGCTCGAACCTCGACGGGCGCACCCTCGCCGATGCCGCGATCCGACAGACGGGCGCGCTGGTGATCGCTGTCCGCCAGACCGATGGCACCTTCGTCTACAACCCCAAGGGCTCCCTCCAGCTGCGGGCTGGCGCCTCCCTCATCGTCATCGCCCACACCGAGGACGTGAAGCGGCTCAGCGAGGGCCTGGCGAAGGGCACCCTGCTGGTGGAGCGCCACGAAGAAGAGAAAGACGAGGCCGACTGAGCTCGATCGACGGTTGACCCACCGGCGCGCGTGTTTATGGTACCCCCCACGCGCCAATGGGGGCCGCCGCCCCCAGCAACCGAAAGCCTCGGAAGGCGTGATGAATTTCGAAGGGCGCGGAGTATGGCGCCCCAACACAACCGACCGGATCCCACATCTCGGGATGCCGCACGGAGGAGAGCTGACGCGATGGGAAAGATCATCGGAATCGATCTCGGTACGACCAACTCGGTCGTGGCCGTCATGGAGGGCAAAGAGCCCAAGGTCATCGTCAACGAGGAGGGAGACCGCATCACGCCGTCGGTCGTCGCCTGGAACGATGAGAACGAAGTACTGGTCGGCGTGACCGCCAAGCGGCAGTCGATCACCAACCCCGAGGGCACGATCTACAGCGCGAAGCGCTTCATCGGCTCCCGCTACGACGAGATCAGCAAGGAAGTCGACCGGGTGCCCTACAAGGTCACCCGCCGGGACAACGGCGGCGTTGCCTTCGAGGTCGGCGGCAAGGAAGTCACCCCGCCCGAGGTCAGCGCCCACGTGCTCCGGAAGCTGAAGAAGGCTGCCGAGGACTACCTCGGTGAGACCGTCGACGCGGCGGTCATCACCGTGCCCGCCTACTTCAACGACTCCCAGCGCCAGGCCACCAAGGACGCCGGCAAGATCGCCGGTCTCGAGGTGAAGCGCATCGTCAACGAGCCCACCGCGGCGGCCCTCGCCTACGG
>JGI12109J20283_10745468_pt1 | contig 11550 bp, 7 predicted proteins | sample ElkSlonscriptome_12_FD_20283 | JGI IMG/M metagenome (IMG submission 20283) | reverse complement strand
CGGTATTCGACCTGGTCGTTCCAGCCGTTACCGTATCCCCCGACTGGGTCGTCCATGCCGCAGGAAGGAATCAGCTCATCCCCGCAATACAGGGATAGGTTTCCGTCCGCTTCCATGTAGTCGCTGACGTGCCAGTAGAGGTCATCCGGCTGGGTCAGATCGTGGGACGTCCAACCGTTCCAGGCGGGCGAGCCGCCGATGTCCTGGAACTGGCCGTTGCAAGGGGCTCCGGAGCCCCACGGGCCAATGAGGTTGAAGGTGTCGGTGACGGCCTTGGCCGGATTGTCCGACACCCTGGAAATGTGCGGAAGCGCGTTCTGGATGGTGGGGAGGTCGGCTCTGTCCGGGATCGGACCGGAGGCTTGCAATGGCAAGGTCACCAGCAGGCAACACAGGATAAAGAGCGGCAATAGAGCGAGTCTGGCGTTCATGGCGGATCCCCCTTGATCGTGGTTTTGCGAAAAATAGAAAATGGTGCCCTCGGGATAATGCGGCGAACACCCTCGGGGTACCGGATTGATTATACAGAAAATCAAAGGATCCTGTCAAAAATAGTCCTGATTCGGGGAGGATTCAGCCCTTTTGCGGCCACTGTTTCCGTAGGAATTCCAGAAGGTCCGGATCGTGGGGATCGTGGCACTGGGCCTGCGAAATGTGCCGAAACCAGGTGCGCTGGCGCTTGGCGTAGCGGCGGGTGACCAGGACGATGGCGGGTGCCAGGTCCGCACGGGGGATTTCCCCTCCCAGAAACCGGACGATTTCCCGGTAACCGATGCTGGCCAGCCCCGGCCCGGCGGGATCGTGGTCCTGCAGGGCGGCCTCCGTCTCCTCGATCCAGCCGGAATCCAGCATGCTGTTGGTGCGCCGGGCGATGCGGGCGTCCAGTTCCGGAACGGGGCGTTGCAGCACGAAGGCGGGGAACTCCAGACCCAGGCTGGGGGCGGGCCGGTGGTCGGCCGTGAGTCGGGTCATGGTCTGTCCGGAGATGAGATAGATCTCCATGGCCCGCTGGGCCCGGTAGACGTCGTTTTCGTGGATGCGGTGGTGGCTTTCCGGGTCCACAAGCTTCAACTGCCGGCGCAGGCGCTCCACCGGCCAGGCGCCCACGCGCGCGCGCACCTCCTCCAGCTTGTCCTGGGCGTGGCCCGGGATGTCCATGAATCCCTCCCGCAGGGCCTTGAGGTACATGCCGGCCCCACCCACCAGCAGGGGCCATCCGTCCCGGTTCCGGATTTCCGCGTACAGGCGTTCGAAATCGGCTCGAAAGCGGGCGCCGCTGTACTTCTCGTCCGGATCCACGAAATCGATGAGGTGATGGGGGCAGGTGGCCAGTTCTGCGGCCGTGGGCTGGGCGGTGCCGATGCGCAAACCCCGGTAGATCTGCCGGCTGTCAAGGCTGATGACCTCCAGGGGACCACGCTGCGCCAGGGCGGTGACCAGGGCGGTCTTGCCCACGGCGGTGGGCCCCACCAGGGCCGGACAAGCCTGCCCGGTGAAGGGGCCCGGGGCGGCCATCTCAGCTCCGTCCGAACTTCTTTTCCAGCTCCGAGAGGGTGTACTGGATGAGGGTGGGCCGGCCATGGGGACAGGAAAGCGGCGTATCGGTGGCGAAGAGCTGGTCCACCAGGTTCTGCATCTCCGGCAGGGTCAGGGGCTCGCCGGCGCGCACGGCGGCGTGGCAGGCGTAGCTGGCCAGCAGGTCCACCTGGTTTTCCTGGCTGGGTTTGTCGTCCCACGCCAGATCGTCCAGGATGTCCAGCAGCAGACGGCCTTCGTTCCAGTTCTTCAGGCTGGACGGAATACCCTGCACCAGGATGCTCTGCCCCCCGAAGGGTTCGATGGTGAATCCCATCAGGGCCAGCTGCTCGTCGTGCGTCTGCCAGGCCTGGACCTGCCCCGGTGTCAGTTCCAGGTGGGCGGGAAACAGGAGCTGCTGAGTGGGCACACCCATGCCCTTGCCGCCGGAAGCCAGCGCCTTCTGGGCCTCGTTGTAGAGGATGCGCTCGTGGCTGTTGTGCTGGTCGATGAGCACCAGCCCTCCGCGGATCTGGGTGACGATGTAGGTGCGGTGCAACTGCCAGAACGGTGCCGAATGCATGGGGGGTTCGTGATGGCTGTTCTCGGCCATCGGCGCTGCGGCGTCCTGGCCGGCAGGATCCGGCTGTGGGGAATCGGACCGGGTGGCGGACGCCCCGAAGAGTTCGCCCTGACCCTCGGGCACCCCCTTGAATTCGTAACCGGCGCTGCCGCCCTTGGAAAACTCGCGGCGCAGGAAGTCGTCCTGGGCCATGCCCGCCCGCGCCACGGCAGCGCTGTCGCTGCCCCCACCCCCGGACCAGGGGCGCAGGTCGTCGGCCTTGCGCAGGCTCAGGCCCTCCTGCAGGCTGTTCTTCAGCATGCCGAAGATTTCCCGTTCCAGCAGCAGGCGCACCTCGGTCTTGGCCGGATGCACGTTCACGTCCACCTCCCCGTCCGGGACCTGCAGAAAGGCGATGATCACCGGATGCTTGCCCGGCGGGATGACCTCCCGGTAGGCCTGCACGATGGCCTGGCTCAGGGCGCGGTTCTCCACCGGGCGGCGGTTGATGAAAATGTGCTGCTGTTCGCGGTTGCCCCGGGTCCAGGTGGGCCGCGAAGCCAGGCCGCCGATGCTGAACCCGCCCTTCTGCATCTCGAAGCGGGCCATGTGCTCCATGACCGATTTGCCCAGCAGGTCCCGGGCCCGGTCGGTGAGGCTGGTGGCCGGGCGCAGATCCATGGCGATGGTGTCGTCGGCCTTGACCAGCCAGCGCACCTCCTGGTGGGCCAGGGCCAGCTGCGTCATCAGCTTCATGATGGCCCGCTTCTCGGCCTGGGCCGACTTCATGAACTTGCGGCGGGCCGGCGTATTGAAGAAGAGGTCGCTGATGGTCAGGCTGGTGCCCACGTTGTGGGGGGCCGGCTCGCGGCGCCTGATCTCGCTGCCGGCGATCTCGATCAGGCCACCCGTCTCCTCCTGGGCAACCCGGCTCAGGCAGCGGACGCGCGCCACCGAGGCGATGCTGGCCAGGGCCTCGCCGCGGAATCCGAAGCTGCCGACGCGCATGATGTCCGCGGCCGAGGTGATCTTGCTGGTGGCGTGGCGTTCGAAGGCCAGGGGCAGCTGGTTGAAGGCGATGCCGTGACCATCGTCCTCGATGCTCAGGCTGGTCAGCCCGCCGTCCACCAGCGTGATGGCGATGCGGGTGGCCCCGGCATCGAGGCTGTTTTCCACCAGTTCCTTGACGATGCTGCTGGGGCGTTCGATGACCTCGCCGGCGGCGATGCGGTCGATGGTGGCGCCATCGAGGACGTGGATGCTGCGGGGGTTCTTGCCTTGCTGGCTGGCCATGCTGCCCTTCATTCACAATTCCCGGGGTTGGGGCGAGGGGTGCGCATCCATCCCTGGACACGGCGAAAATCCTGCGAACCAGCAAGTTAAAACAGGGGCCCCGGAGGCGTCAACCGGCATCCGGGGTGGCGCACCCATTCTTCTGGGGAAAAGGTGGGGATAACGGCCCCGGGGACCTCAACGCAGGTTCGCAATCACCGTGTCAATGAGGTCATCGGCGTTTTGTCCCGTTCCGGGGTAGACCCGGTGGGCCGAGCGGACTTCCAGATCATCCTGGCCGCTCAGATCCCGCAAGAGGTGATTCACCCGGTCCTGCAGGGCCCCGAGCGACTGGATATCCTCGGGCACGAGCACCAGCAGAGTGCCGTCCTCCAGGTGCCCGACCTGGTCGCTGGAGCGCAGTCGGCGGGCCAACTCCTCCTCCAGATATTCGCTGTCGGGCACGGGCCCGGTCACGGGACTGAAACGGAAACCCGCCACCCCCACCATGTTGTGGTAGCGGCGGCAACGGTCCATCTCCACGGCCAGGGCGCTGCGGATATCCGGCACCGGGGTGAAGTTCTCGGGGTGGGTTTCCGGGCTGGTATCTGCCCGGGGTGCGGACTGGGCGGCCTCGGCCACCATGGCCGGCTCTTCCTGCAGGGTGGCGGGCACCGGCCGGGCGTTCTGGGCGTGGAATACGGGCAGCAGGCGGCGGGCGAAGAGGGCGTCGAACTCGGTGAAGGCCGCCCCGTCCAGCGGGTGCAGCCTTTTCTTGTTGATCAGGACCAGGCCCGGGAAGGGCTGGCTGGGCTGCAGGGGGACCACCAGGAGGCTCTGCCCCGCGCCGCCGCGGTGGTTGGCGCCCAGGATGGTGCTGCTCCAGCCGCGGGTTCGGGTTTCCTGGAGCAGGCGCACGGCCTCCCGGCGCAGATCCGGGGCCAGGGGATCGTCCTGGCATTCCTGCTGGTCGTTTTCTTCCCGCAGGATGCAGGCGCGCTCGGCTCCCGTCAGCTGGCAGGCGGCCGCGGTGATGCGTTGGCCCAGTTTCTGGCTGTCCCCCGAACCGATGCTGCTCAGCTCCGTCAGCGTGCCGGCCAGGATGGTCAGACGTTCCACCTGGTCGTTGCTGGAGGCCTTGTCCAGCCAGACGGCCATGTGCCGATTCACCAGATAGATGACCTCGGCGCTGAGGGTGTGGAAGTGATGGGCGCGGCTGGGCGTCTCGAAGACCACCGTAAGCAGGGCCTTGGCCGGGCCCCGACCGATGGGCAGGTGGAAGATGGTGCGGCCCGGGTCGGACTCCTGGTTTTCGTCATCCATGCTGGGGCGCAGGACCAGGGGGCTGCCCGAAGCCAGCACGGCATCTTTTTCCGGCGCCGGTGGCGACTCGTAATGCACTCCCTCGGGGTGGGCCACCAGCAGTTCCCCGCCGGCGGTCAGCAGGCTGAGGCTCAGGTCATCGGCCTCGGTGATGCCCAGAAGGTTCTCCGCCCATTCGCAGAGTGTGCTGCGGGAAGGTTCGGACCAGGAGGTGCTGGACTCGAAACCCTCCTCCAGCTTGCGGAAGATCTCGCCGTCCCGGATGGTTTGCAACCGCAGAAAGCGTTCCAGAATGAGGCCGAAGCGGCTGGTGAGGTTCTCGATCACACCGAGGGCATCGGCCTTCAGTTCCCGGTCACCCTCGGCGGCGGAGACGTTGACCACGCCGAGCAGGGTGTCCTGCCAGACGATGGGCGCGCAGACGGCGGATTTCAGGTCGCCACGATCCCGCCGGGAACCGGGATGCTGGTTTCCCCGGATCAATTCGGCCTGGCGGTTCAGGGCCACCCGGCCGCTGATCCCCTGCCCCAGGCGCACCCGGGTGCGGTGCAGGGTGGTCTGGCTCAGACCATGGGCGAAGGCCACGTACAGTTCCTGGGTCGTCTGGTCGTGGAGCATGATGGAGCCGCTGCCGGCCCCCACCGCCTTGGTGGCCAGTTTCAGCAGCCAGCGCAGCAGGGCCTCCCGGTCCAGGGCCTCCTCGATGCGGCCCAGGGTCTCGTGGATGGCGGCGGTTTCGTTCTCCAGGAAATCGAAATTCATGCGGGTGGCCGCGGTGCGCCTTTCCGTGGCCGTGGTCAGGGCGTGATCCACCAGGAGGTTGGAGAAGTTGCGGGCGGAGATGCAGGTCAGCTTGTGATCCGGGGCGTGGGCGATCAGATCGTTCACGTAGTCGTTGAGGGGCGGATGGATGAGGAAACGGGCCTGGTCGGCGGGGATTTCGCCCAGGTCGGCATAAACGGGCAGACCCATGATCTCGGCCATGCCGGCTCCCACCGACTGGCCGTCCGGGTCCAGAAGCCCCACCACGCGCGCATCCTGGCGGCTGGTCAGTTCGGCCAGGAGGGTCAGTTCCTCCTCGCCGGGTACGGCCATCACCACCTGCCATTTGATATCCTGGTTCATCTTCCCCACTCCGGTCCAGGGCGTTGCCGGGCCCACGCTCCGTTGATCCTGTTCCTGCATTTTCGGCGACAAGGGCGTCGCCTTGAGGAAGTTATCCGTCGTCCAGCTGCTTCTTGATCCGGGCCAGCCACATGAAGGCGTCCACGGGACTGATGTGGGCCAGGTCCAGATCGTGCAGGGCGTCGAGAGCATCGCGCTCCGCCTCCCGGAAGAGGCTGAGCTGGCCGGCGGCGGGGGCCGAGGTGGCGGCGGTTTCCCGGGGCCGGGAGAGCAGGACCGACAGTTCCCGCTCATCGGCGGTGGTCAGGCCCGTGAGAATCTCCTGGGCCCTCTCCAGCACATTCTCGGGCAATCCGGCCAGACGCGCCACATGGATGCCGTAGCTCTTGTCGCTGCGCCCCGGTTTGACACTGTGCAGGAAGATGATCTTTCCTTCCCACTCCTTGACCTCCAGCTTGAGGTTCACCAGACCGTCGATCTCCTGCTCCAGCTCCGTCAACTGGTGGTAGTGGGTGGCGAAGATGCTGCGCGGCCGGGGTCCCGCCTGGTGCCCCAGGAATTCGGTGATGGCCCAGGCCAGGCTCAGCCCGTCATAGGTGCTGGTGCCGCGCCCGATCTCATCCAGGATGACCAGGCTGCGCCGGCTCATCTGGTGCAGGATGTTGGCCGTCTCGCTCATCTCCATGTAGAAGGTGGACTCGCCGCGGGCCAGGTTGTCGCTGGCGCCCACCCGGGTGAAGATGCGGTCGGCGATGCCGATGCGCGCGCTGCGGGCCGGCACGAAGCTGCCCGCCTGGGCCAGCAGGGTGATCAGGGCCACCTGCCGCAGGTAGGTGCTCTTGCCGCCCATGTTGGGGCCGGTCAGGACCAGCACCTGCCGGTCCTCCCCGTTGGCGTTGGTGTCGTTGGCGATGAAATCGTGCTCCAGGAGCTGCTCCACCACCGGGTGCCGCCCGTCGCGGATATCCAGCTCCAGGCTGTCGTCGCACAGGGGGCGGCAGTAGTCGTTCTTCTCGGCCGTCTCGGCGAAACCCAGCATCAGATCCACCCGGGCCACCAGGCCGCAGGCCTCGTGGATCCCGCCCAGGCGGTTGCCGACCAGCGTCAGCAATTCCAGGAAGATCTCGTTCTCCAGGCGTTCGGCCGTCTCCTCGGCCTGCAGGATGCGCTGCTCCGCCTCCTTCAGTTCCTCGGTGTGGAAGCGGCAGGCGTTGACCAGGGTCTGCTTCTGCTGGTAGTGCTCCGGCACCTTCTCGAGGTGCTTCTTGGTCACCTCGAAGTAGTAGCCGAAGACCCGGTTGAAACCCACCTTCAGGCTGGTGATGCCGGTCTTTTCCCGCTCCTGCTGCTGCAGGCCGGCCAGGAAACTCTTGCTGTCGGTGGCGATGCCCCGGCAGCGGTCCAGTTCCTCGTGCACGCCGTCGGCGATGAAGCCCGGTTTGCGGGTATTGGCCGGGGCCTCCTCCTCCAGTTTCGTGAGGATGGCTTCGGCCAGACCCTGGAATTCATCCAGCTCGCCCACCCAGCCGGCGATGGGGTGGGTGGCATGGCCACCCTCGGGAGCCAGGGCGTCTAGGTCCTGCAGGGCGGCCAGGCTTTCGCCCAGTTGCCGCAATCCGGCGGGGCCGATGCGTCCGGTGGCGGCCCGGGACGCCAGCCGTTCCAGGTCACCCACCTGGCGCAGGATGGCCCGCAGATCCTCCCGCCAGGGACGATCCTCCAGGGCGGACGCGATGCCCTGGTGCCAGATCCCGATCTCTTCCAGATCGGTCAGGGCCTCGGCCAGGCGCTGCTCCAGCAGACGGCGGCCCATGGCCGTCAGCGTATGGTCCACGTGGTGGATGAGGGTGCCTTCGCCGGCCTCGCCCCGGAAGCTGCGGAAGATCTCCAGGTTGCGGATGGTCTCCTCGTCCAGAACCAGGCGGCCGGCCCGGCTGCTGAAGCGCAGGCTCGTCACCTGGGTGGGCTTGCGCAGCACCAGGCTGCCCAGATAGCGCAGGACCGCCCCGGCGGCGATGCAGGCGGGTCCGCGGCCACTGTCCTCCAGGCCAAAGGCCGTCAGGTTGGCCGTCTCGAAGTGATCCAGCAGGGTCTGCCGCGCGAAGGCCGGATGAAACCAGGCGTCGTTGACGGCGTTGATGACCATGCCCGGCATGGCGGCCTGCCAGGCGCGGATGCTGGCCGGTTCGGTGCTCTCGGAGACGATGACCTCGCGCACGGCGTGCCGCTGGCAAAGGCTTTCCAGGCTGGCCTTCTCCTGCCCGCAGCGGAATTCTCCCGTGGAGGCGTCCAGCAGGGCCCAGCCGTCGTCCTCGGATCCCGAGGGAACCCACGCCAAGCAGAAGTGTCCAGTGGGGCTGTCCACCAGTTCGGGCGAGGTGGCCGTGCCCGGGCTGATAATTTCCACCACCTCCCGCTTGACCAGTCCCTTGGCCAGGGCCGGGTCCTCGACCTGCTCGCAGATGGCCACCGTCAGGCCGGCCTTCAGCAGGCGCGTGAGGTAGGTTTCGAGGGCATGGTAGGGAACGCCCGCCAGGGGTACCGGGTGCTCGCTCTTGGCATCCCGGCTGGTCAGCGTCACCCCGGCGACACGGGCCAGGGTCTGGGCGTCCTCGAAGAAGGTCTCGTAGAAGTCGCCCATGCGGAACAGCAGCAGGCATTCCGGGTGCTGCCCCTTGACTTCCATGTACTGGGTCAGCATGGGTGTCAGCCGCGGGCCCTGCTTCTTCTCGGGCGGTTTTTTCCGGGATTCAGGGCTCATAGCAGGTCTCAGCGGTCGTCGCCGAAGGAAGCCTCCGTCTCGACAACGATGATCTCCAGGTTGTGCTCGTTCTGCAGGCGCCTGGCCTCGCTCCGCGCCAGGGCGGGATTGACGAAGGATCCGGTCCGAACCTTGTACAGGAACTGGCCCTGGGCGTCGCGCACCTCGGTGATCTTCAGGTCGGGGAAAATCTCCCGTTGCCGGCGCTGGAAATCCAGGGCCAGGCTGCGGTCGCTGAAGGCTCCCAGCTGCAGGGCGTAGCGGCCGGCCGCCACCGGGGCGGTGGCCAGGGTGTCATCCGGCGCTTCCTGATGCGCACTGAGACGGGCCTGATTCTCGTCTTCCTCGCTGCGCAATACCCGGTCGATCTCAACCAGGGCCAGGCAGGAGGGGTGGTTCTGCTGTAGACCGGCCAGGATCCCCTCCGCTTCCTGATCCTGGCCTTCGGCCCGCAGCGCCCGCCACTGGCCCGCTTTCAGGCGGGGTTCGGTGGCGCCGCGGCGGGCCCCGGATTCGAAATAGCGCAGGGCCAGTTCGTTCTCACCTTTCTGCAGGCCGATATCCCCGAGAAAATACCGGGCCGTGGTGAAGGCGGGATCTTCCGGCTTGATGCCGGCCAGCAGTTCCCGTGCCCTTTGCAGATTGCCGGCCGCCCGCTGGGTCAGGGCCGCGATGATGATGCCCTCGCCGGGCAGGGGCCCGGCCTCTTCCGCCAGGAAGGGCTCGAGGATCTCGTAGGCTCCCTGATGGTCTTGGCGGGCGTAACGCAGGATGGCCAGCTGCAAGGCGAGCCCGGCCCGGGTGGCGGGCGGCAGGGAGGGTTCGGCCAGACCGGTCACCAGCAGGGCGTCGGCCTTGTCCGGGTCCTGCTCCAGGCGACTGCGCCACAGGATTCCTTCGCCGGGACGGCCCTCGTCCCCGGATGTGGCCAGGGCGGTGCGGGCGTCTTCGTAGCGGCCCTCGGCGAACAGACCCGATACCTGGGCCATGCCGGCCAGAGCCGGCAGGAAGACAACCAGGCAGAGCAGGACCAAGGACACACGGCTTCTCATCTCAGACCACTTCCTTCTCGGCCACCTGGGCCTCGTAGCTGTCGAAGGCATGGCAGGTGGGGCAGAACCAGCGCACATGGGGCTGGAGCTGATCGCATTCCCGGCACACCCAGCGGTGCACATCCCGGGGCATATCCAGCAGATTCCAGACCTTCCCGAAATCCGAGGTCGCCGCTTCCCGGGCCAGCAGGCGCAAAAAGGGCGCAGCCTTGTCGGGTGTCAGCTCGCCGCTGCCGCTCTTGGCCTGTAGCAGCCGGATGGCCTTTTCCCGTTCGCCCAGCTTCTCGTAAAGCAGGGCCAGATCAACCCACATGCTGGGCGGGGCGTGCTCGGACTGGCAGGCCCGTTCCAGGATGGGCAGGGTCCGGGTATACTGTCCGGATTCCAGAAGGACGTGCTGCAAGATGGGCAGCAGGATGGCCAGCTCCGTGGGGTTGTCCAGCAAGTCCTCCGCCGCCACCGTCAGGGCCTTGGTGGGGTCATTTTCGGCGGCGGCCAGCATGGCGCGCACCAGGCGCTCCCGGGTGTGGGCGAGGTCGATCTTCTTGACGTCCTTGAGGCGGGCCCGCGCTTCGGAGCCGTCACCGGCGCGCACGGCCTCCAGGGCGCGGTCCAGCTGGTAGGCAGCGTAGCGGCGCTGAAAGGTCGCCCGTTCGGCGCCGGGAACGGAACGGGCGCCCTGCTTTAGGGCACGGGCGGCCTCGGGCCGGTTGCCGCTGCCGTGCCAGTGCCGGAAGCGGGCCGTCCAGTAGCGGGAGGTGCCGGAGGCGTCGCGGATGAGGTCATCCAGGACCTCGCGGGTGGCGTCCCAGTGCTCCAGTTCGAGCAGGTCCTCGGCCAGGGCCAGCCCGGCGTTGACCTTGCGGGGCCGACTCAGATCCCGGCGCACCGTCAGGCTGCGGTGCAGGGCGGCCGCACGTTCGGGCTGCCCCTGGAGACGCAACAGGACCCCCAGCTGCAGATACGGGTCGATGGATTCGGGGTGATCCCGGACCAGATTTTCCAACAGGTCCGTCGCCCCGTCCAGATCCCCGTCCAGCCAGAGCTCCAGGGCGTTGTGGTAACGGTCCTCCGGATTCTGGGGCGCCCGCTTTTCCTTCAGTTCATTCCAGACGTAGGCCACGAGACCCAGCAGGACCAGCAGACCGATCACCCAGGGCAGAAACTCAAGCACCACCTTCCGCCTTTCCCTCCAAGGGCGTTTTCGCTCCCGACGCGTTCTTGCGCAGGGGAATGGTGCGCAGGTCGTGGATCTCCCGCTCCTTGGATCTCAGATCCTTCTTCAGCCCGCTGATGAGGCGCTGGAAGCGGAACTCCCGCAGCGCGGCCAGCACGAAGCTGGTGGCGAAACCGACCATGAAGCACACCCCGACGACCCAGAACAGGGAAACCTCCAGGAACTGCTTCCCGAAGAAGTTGATGTCCACCACCTGACCGGTGTTGGTGACGAAGAAATAAACCAGTCCGAAGAGCAGGAACAGGAAAACGATTCCTCGCAAGATCCACACGATGAAAGCCTCCCCCGGCGGGTCAGTGCCCCGTCAGGAACGTGGTATTGGTGAAACCGGTGATGACCGCCGCGATGGTGTCCCCGATCGCGAGACCGGGCGCGTGGTCCGAACCATCCACCACGAATTTGCGGTTGTTGGCCGTGCGCACACGCCAGGATCCCTCCTGGTGCCGCGCCGGGCTCTCCACGATGCCGCGGAACGTCTCTCCAACAAGTCCGGCGGCCATGCCGTTCCAGATTTCATCCTGCAGGGCGATGACCTCGGCCAGGCGGCGCTTCTTCTCATCCAGGGGCACGTCGTCCGCAAGCCTGGCGGCGGGCACCCCGGGGCGCTCACTGTACTTGAAAGAGAAGATCTGATCGTACTTTACCTCGCGGATGACCTCAAGGGTAGCCTGAAAATCTTCTTCCGTCTCACCGGGGAACCCCA
>JGI12109J20283_10107742_pt1 | contig 11550 bp, 8 predicted proteins | sample ElkSlonscriptome_12_FD_20283 | JGI IMG/M metagenome (IMG submission 20283) | reverse complement strand
AAAACAACCAAAACTCACATGCCTGTCCTCAAACCCGCCCAGCACGACGATCATGCCGTACCGTTCGACGGCACGCGCGGTATCGATGATTTCTCGACCGCGCCGCCGCCGGATCTCCCGGACAAGAAAGCGCTGAAGAAAGAGCTCAAGCAGCACGTCCGCGATCTTCACGACCTGCAGAGAAAACTTTACGCCGACGGTCGCTACGCGGTGCTCGCGGTGTTCCAGGCAATGGACGCGGCGGGCAAGGACGGCACCATCCGGAAGGTGTTCTCCGGGGTCAATCCGACCGGCTTTCGCACCAGCGCGTTCCAGGCGCCCAGCGGCCGCGAACGTCGACACGACTTCCTGTGGCGTTGCGCTCGTGCGCTCCCGATGCGCGGCAAGATCGGTATCTTCAACCGATCTCACTACGAGGAAGTGCTCGTGGTGCGCGTCAAGCCGGCGCTGCTCGAAGGCCAGGAGCTGCCGAATGTCGACCCCGCCACGGTCTGGGACGAACGGCTGGAATCGATCAACGACTGGGAAAAGCACCTGGCACGCAACGGCGTGGTCGTCGTCAAGTTCTTTCTCCACCTGTCTCGCGACGAACAGCGCAAGCGACTGCTGGCCCGGATCGACCGGCCGGAGAAGAACTGGAAATACAACGCCGCCGATCTCGACGAACGTAAACTCTGGGACGATTATCAGGCCGCCTACGACACCGTACTGCGCACGACCTCTCATCCAAACGCGCCGTGGTACGCCATTCCCGCCGACAACAAGCACTATATGCGCGTGGCTGTAGCCCGGGTCATGGTGCATACGCTGGAAAACCTCGACACGGCCTATCCGACACCCACCGACGAGCACATGGAAGTGCTGGAGCAGGGACGCCGACGGTTGCTCGAAGACCATTAGGGAACCTGTGAATCACGCTGCTTGGAGCGCGTTTCAGTTGGAAAAGCCGCAGATCGTGTCGTGCGACGCGAGCGACAGCAGCCGTCGCTAAAACCGAGTGTTGCAACACGCCAGATCCGGATTTTCCGGCGAAAACCCGATGGGACGGGCATCGTTGTTCAGAGGTTCCTTAGCGGAGCGCGTTCGGCCTGCCTCGCCTGACCGGTCCCGGCAAGCCGGTCGGAAACCCGACACCCTTAGCATCGAATGTGCTCGCGCCCGGCTGTCGAGGTTGATCGGGCGTCATCTCGACTGTATATTTATTCACCCTTGCCGAAGCCCGAGGCATCGATTCCGGCATGCCGCCAAGCCGTCCGAAAGACAATGCGCACGTTGCGAGCAAGGGCCGCGGCGCGAGATCCAATCGGCCGGGTCGCTTCGCGCGCGAGACCGTGTTCAAAGACGCGCAAGAGGAATGGATCGACGAACTCGACGCACTTCCGAAGCTGAAAACGGTGGTGCGTTCGGAAACCGCGCGGACGATCATTTCGCGCAACCGATCGCCCGACGTGCCTTTCGAGCAGTCGATCAATCCGTACCGCGGCTGCGAGCACGGCTGCATCTACTGCTTCGCCCGACCCACGCACAGCTATCTCGATCTGTCGCCGGGCCTGGACTTCGAAACGCAGCTGTTCGCCAAGGACAATGCGGCGAATGTGCTTGAAAAGGAGCTTCGGCGTCCAGGATACGTCTGCCGGCCGGTCACGATAGGCGCCAACACCGACCCTTACCAGCCCCTCGAACGCGAGCGGCGCATCACCCGCAGGCTGCTCGAGACGATGCTCGAGTACCGCCATCCGGTCAGCCTGATCACCAAGGGCGCTCTGATCCAGCGCGATCTCGACATCCTGGCCGAATTGGCCGAACTCGAGCTGGTTTCAGTGCACGTCAGCGTGACGAGTCTTGACGAGAAGCTCAAGCGCGCGCTGGAACCGCGCGCAGCTTCGGGAAAGGCGCGGTTGCGCTCGATCGAGCGACTGAGCAATGCCGGCGTGCCGACCGGCGTGCTGATCGCGCCGATCATTCCGGCACTCAACGAACACGAGATCGAACGGCTGGTCGAGGCCGCGGCCGAAGCCGGAGCCTCCAGCGCCGGCTACGTGCTGCTGCGCCTGCCCTGGGAAGTCAGGGACCTATTCGTTGAATGGCTGGAGAACCATTACCCGGACCGCGCGCAGCACGTCATGAGTCGGGTCCGGCAGTCTCGCGGCGGCCGGGACTACGACTCGGCGTTCGGACAACGAATGACCGGAAGCGGCCGGTTCGCCGAGCTGATCGAGCAGCGCTTCCGCCTCGCTTGCCGCAGGTCCGGCCTCGAATCGCATGAACCGCGAAGGCTTCGCACCGACCGCTTTCGACGGCCAAAGCAAAGCGGCGATCAACTGGTGCTGGGAATCTGATCCCGGGACCGGCGATTCGCAGCCGCGCGGCGCACGACTTTCGAGATCCCGGAACCGCAGCGGGGCAGCGCGGATTCGCATCGGATATCCTCGTCGGTTCACTCCCCCCGATTGTCTATCCATGCGCAAGCCTGTCATCGTGATTCTCCTGGCCCTGACCGCCAACCTGTCGGCGACAACCGGCTTCTGGCCGGGGACCGACTACGACGCCGACGCGCCCGACTTCGCGCAGGTGCTCGGCCACGAAATCGGCGAGCGCATCAGCTCCCCGGAAGAGATCCGCGCCGGTTTCGATGCGCTGATCGAGGCCTACCCGGAGCGAATCCGGATGTTCCCGTATGCGGAAAGCTGGCAGGGCCGCGAGCTGTACTTCGTCGTCATCGGCCTGCCCGAGCGGATTGCCGACCTTCAGGCCATCCGCGAGGACATCCAGACCATCGCGCATCCGGACCGCCATGACGCCGCTCGGATCGATTCGGCGATCGAGCGCGTGCCGGGCACGGCCTGGCTTTCCTATTCGGTGCACGGAAACGAGATTTCGCCTTCGGATGCCGGGCTGCTGACGGCCTGGCACCTGCTCGCGGCAATCGACGACCCGGTCGTCGATACCATCCTGACCGATTCGCTGGTGTTCATCGACCCACTGCAGAATCCGGACGGGCGGGCCCGCTTCGTGCACAACTTCGAATCGGCCGAAGGCCTCCAGCCGTCGGCCTCGCGCCTGTCCGCCGAGCACGACGAACCGTGGCCGTCGGGCCGCTCGAACCACTATCTGTTCGACCTCAACCGCGACTGGGTCGCTATCACTCAACCCGAAACTGCCGGGCGGGTCGCCGCGCTGCTCGAGTGGTATCCGCTGGCTTTCGTCGATGCCCACGAAATGGGCGGCGACTCGACCTACTTTTTCGCCCCGGAAGCCGTGCCCTACAATCCGCTGCTGGCGGCCGACCAGCGCGCCAACCTGTCGCGTTTCGGCCGCAACAATGCTCGCTGGTTCGACCGTTTCGGCTTCGCCTATTTCACCCGCGAGGTGTACGACGCGTTCTACCCGGGCTACGGCGCGAGCTGGCCGTCCTACTACGGCGCGATTGCCATGACCTATGAGCAGGCGTCGCCGCGCGGACTGGTGCTGCGCAAGCGCGACGGCTCCACGTTCACCTATGCCGACGCGGTTCGTCACCAGTTCGTGGCCTCGATCGCCACCGCGCAGACGGTCGCAGAGAACCGCGAGCGGCTCTGGGCCGACTTCCGCGCCTACCGGGAATCGGCGATCGAGATGGCGCGCAACGAGGGTCCTAGAGCCTGGGTCATTCCAACCCAGGCCGACCAGGGTGGCGCCGATCGGCTGGGCGGGCTGCTGGCGCGTCACGGCATCGACACCTGGCGCGCGACCGAAGCGAAGCAGGCCTGCGGCCGCGAACTGGCAGCGGGCAGCTATGTCATACCGGCCGACCAGCCGGAATACCGCAAGGCCCGCGTCCTGCTCGACCCACGCGTCGAGATGGACGAGACCTTTCTGGCCGAACAGGAGCGCCGGCGCGCCAAGGATCTGCCCGACGAGATCTATGACGTGACCGCGTGGTCGCTGCCGCTGATGTTCAACATCGACGTCGTGCGCTGCTCGCGGATGGTCGCTGTCGAAGGTATGGACCGCGTTGCGCCGGGTGAGCAACCTGCAGGTCAACTCACCGGAGACGACGCCGAAGTGGCCTGGCTGGCGCCGGGCGGCTCGCTGGCAACGGCGCGGCTCATGGCGGCTTCGCTGCGCCATGGCCTGACGCTTCGCTCCAACGAGCGGCCCTTTGTGCACGGCGGCCGCGAGTTCTCCGCCGGAACGCTGATCTTTCCGGTCGCGGACAACCCCGACGACCTGGCCGAGACGCTGGCCGGGCTTGCCGAGACCACCGGTGCCGACCTGGTCGGGGTAGACGACGGATGGATCACCGAAGGCCCGAACTTCGGCAGTAACCGTGTGCGCACCCTGATCGCACCGCGAATCGCGCTGGCCTGGGACGATCCCACGAGCCGCTATGCGCCGGGCGCCGTCCGCTTCGTGCTGGAGCGCCAGATCGGTTATCCGGTGGCGCCGATCCGCGTACAGACCCTGCGCAACGCAGACCTGAACCGTTTCGACGTCGTGATTCTGCCCGACGGCGGCCGCTATCAGGACGCACTGGGCGAGCGCGGCCGCGATCACCTGGCCGACTGGGTCTCCAGCGGCGGCGTGCTGGTGACCATGGCCGGCGGTACCGAATGGGCGGCGAGCGACGACGTCGACCTGCTGGCCTTCCGCGCCGAAAATCAGGTGCGGGATTCCGACTCGTCCGACGACGAAGCGACCGGGGAGTCCGACGGCGGTCGAGTGCCGGGAACCCTGATCGAATCGGCCGAGCAGTTCGAAGCGCTTGTGACCCCCGAAGCCGAAGCGCCGGATTCGGTCGCCGGCGTGATCGTGCGCGCCGAGGTTGATTCCGATCACTGGCTTTCAGCCGGCGTGGCTGAAACCGTCAACGTGCTGATCCGCGGCGATCGCGTATTCCACCCGATATCGCGCGACAAGGGCCGCAACGTGGCCCGGTTCGCCGCCGCCGACGAACTGCTGGCCAGCGGTCACCTGTGGGACCCGAACCGGCTGCAGCTCGCGTTCAAGCCGTTCGTGGTCACGCAGAATCACGGCCGGGGCCTGGTCGTGGGCTTTACCGAGGATCCGACGGTGCGAGCCTATCTCGACGGACTGAACATGCTGCTGGTCAACGCCGTTCTTCGGGCGCCGAGCTATTCCGCGAAGCTGAGGTAACGGGTAATGGGCCGACTCGCGGACTTCTATCTGCTGGTGCTGGTCATCGCCGGCATGGTGATGCTCAACGTCGAACCGTGGGCCATGGACGGAACCGGCAATCGCCTGGTGGGCTTTGTCGTGCTGCTTTCACTGACCGGATGGTACGCGTCGCTCGGCGGCGCGCACAAGGCGCTGAAGACCGGTGTCCGCGTCGTGGCGGTCGGCCTATCCACCGTGCTGATTGCCGCACTGGGTTTCAGTCTGGCAGCGGGATGAACTCGTCTGAATCGCCAGGCACCGATGGGAAACGCCCGGCCCGCCAGTCCGCTTTGGCCTGCTCGATCCGTTCGTCGTCGGTGTGGACGAAGTTCCACCAGATACGACGGCGCGAAAACACCGGTCCGCCGAGCACCACAAGCCGGGTGGCGGCGTGCGAAACCACGTGGACCATGCCCGGATGCAGCACCGCCATTTCCCCGGCCCTGAGCAGGCAACCACCGACTTCGATGCCGCCATCGACCACGTAGACAGCCCGCTCGACAACCGTGTCGGGCAGTTTCACCGTCGCCCCGTCGTCGAGATGCTGGACCAGGTAAAGCGTCTCGACCGGCACTTCGACCGGGGAAACCGCATCCCGATAGCGGCCGATTACCGTAGTGGTTCGGCAGCCCGCTTCGCTGGTAATCGGCAGCTGATCGGCCGGGTAGTGGGTGAAAGCCGGGTCGGTCTCCTGGTGCTCACGGGGAAGTGCCATCCAGATCTGCAGTCCATGCATACGCCGTAGACCGGCGCTTTCGGCCGGAGCTTCGCGCTCCGAGTGCACGATGCCGCGTCCGGCCGTCATCAGGTTGACCGCGCCGGGCCGGATCACGCGCTCCGTACCGAGGCTGTCTCGGTGCAGGATCTCGCCTTCGAACAGGTAGGTCACCGTCGACAGGCCGATATGCGGGTGCGGACGCACCGTGATCCCGCTTCCGGTGGTGTACTCCATCGGCCCCATTTCATCAACGAAGATGAACGGCCCGACCATGCGACGCTCCGGCGCAGGCAGGACGCGGCGGACCGTCAATCCGCCGAGATCATGCTTCTTCGACCGGATGACCAGCGCAACCGCTCCATCGCGTCGATTACAAACTGGCTCCGGCGTCTCGAATCGGCTCATTTCTCCAGGCTCCGTTCAGTGATTCGGACCGCCGCAGGTCAAGCCTCCCACGGCACGCGATCAGTATTCCACCCGACGCGTTTCATTCCGATGACACCTCGGAACGGGTAAGCTCTGGCGATGATCCCCGTAGGCAGAGTTGTTCCATGAGCGAACCCGCCATCCTCGCAATCGCCGGCAGCGCCCGTGTCGAATCGTTCAACCGCAAACTGCTGGCGCTGGCGGTCCAAAGCGGCCGCAGTGCCGGGCTGGACATCGATCACGTCGAGCTGGCCGACTATCCGATCCCGATTTTCAACGAGGACCTCGAGGCCGAGCACGGTCAGGATCCGAATGCGACACGGCTTCGACGCAAACTCGAGGCCAGTGATGGACTGATGCTGGCCTGCCCCGAGTACAACGGCTCGCTGACCCCGCTGTTGAAGAATGTCATCGACTGGCTATCGCGCAGCGAGACAGGCGGGCCCGGGGTCGAAGTCTATCGCGGCAAGACCGCGCTGCTGATCGGCGCCTCACCCGGGCGCCTGGGAGCGAGCCGGGCGATGGCGCACCTGGACACCGTCCTCGACGGGATCGGCGTCAACGTGATGCCCGGACGGTTTTCGGTGCCCGGTGCCGGCAAGGCCTTCGATGCATCGGGGCAGCTCGTCGACGAGGAGAATCGCAAACAGCTCGACCAGATCATTTCCGAGTACTCCGATTTCACGCGCGCCAACCGCCGGAATACCGGGTAGTTCGAGACCTCGAGCGCGTTACCGGATCCGAAACGCTTGGCAACCCCGCTTTTTAAAGTCTATACTGCAGGGCGGTCGACAAGATCAGGCGTTCAACAATAACCAGCGCACAGTCGGAATCGTCGGCGTAGCTGCCGGCTGACCCGAAGCGCGGAGCGCCATTGCCTGCCGGCGTCTCCGAGAGGCGCACGGCCGCGCGCTCGATGGCCGCTGGATCGATCTGCCCCGTTGATCCAGCAGCTCACGGACCAGAATATCCGGTCTCCGGATCGTCATCAACGATTCGAGATCGGCTTGTGTCGCTGTTTAGATGCTTGCCAGGGGAGATGCTTCGATGATCACGAATTTCGGCCGCCGAACGCAGGGCTCTGGACCGAAATCGCTGGAATGCAGCCATTCCCAAGTGGCCCGCCGCTGATCCGATGCGCCGCGCCCTGATGGAATCTACCCTTTCGCCTACCGCGCAGGAACCCAGGCCGACCGTCCGCATCTGCGCGCGCACCGGGCCGGTCGCATTCATGCTCCGGCTGCTGGGCCTTGCCCTGGCGATCAGCGGGACAGGGCCCGCAGCCGCCGTCGAATATCAGTCTTTCCCTTCGATGCTGGAAAAGGCCGAAAAACTGGCTCGATCGGCACCGTGGCGGGAATCGCAGACCGAGCTGGACCGACTCAAGCCGCATCTCGATCAGGCCGACAATGCCGAGTACGCACGCTTCCGGCTGCTGGAGGCCAGGAATCATTCGCTCGACGGGCAGTACGATGAAGCGCTGTCGATGCTCGACGAGCTGCTGGCCGGAACCATGAGCGCGCAGCAGCGGCTCGACTCGTTGACGGCAGCGGCCAACATCGCTCATGACGGCCGCCGCTTCAGGAAGAGCTTCACCTACCTGGACGAGGCGCTGAAGCTGATCGAAGACGAACAATTGCGCGATCTTGCGAGCCGGACCTACAGCGTCGGCGCGTGGGTCATGGCGCACGTCGGCGAGCTTCAGCGCGCCGAAGAACTCGGCCGGATCGCAGTGCGTCTCGCCACGTCGAACGATCGACCGGAGGAAATTTGCGTCGCCAGGCACCGGCTGGGCTCGGTGCTGAAGGAACGAGGCAAACTGTACGAGGCCCGGACTCAGATCGAGTCGGCCCTCCAGGCATGTCGAGAAGCAGACGATCTGCTCTATACGGCACACGCCGAGTCGCAGCTCGGTGATCTGATGCGACTGGAGGGCGATCATGATCGCGCCGCCCAGCTGTTCTCCAGCGCACTGCAAGACCTGCAGCGCGCCGGCGACCGATTCAGCCTTGCCGAAGTCACGGTCGAATTCGCAGCGGTCGAGCACGCGCGAGGAAACTCTGATCGGGTGACCGAGCTTCTCGAACCCATCCTCGAAGACGTTCGCGACGTCGGCAAATGGGGCTGCCTCGCAGATGCCCACCAAATGCTCGCCGAGTCGGCGCAGCAAGCGGGGGATTATCCGCTGGCCCTGGAGCACTTCGGCGAGGCCATGAAAGCGCGCGGAAAACAGATGCGCCGTATCAACAACCGGCAGGTCGCGTTTCTCCAGGTGCAGTTCGAGATGCGGCATACCCAGCATCAGCTGGAGCTCGCGCGCGAGCAACAGCGACTCGCGAGCCTACAAGAATCCGATCGCGTCCGGCAGGATCGGTTTCGGGGCGCAATCTTTCTGGCCATCGTGCTGCTGGTCGGCGTACTGGCGATTCTTCTCGTTCGAGCCGTGCGCGACCGGCGCCGCTACCAATCGCTGTCGCAGCGGGATTCACTGACGGCGCTGAGCAACCACACGCGGTTTTTCGAACTGGCCGAGCGCACGCTCGAGCTATCGAAGGAAAAGGGCATTCCGTTCGCGCTGGTGCTTGGCGATATCGATCACTTCAAGCGGGTCAACGACCAGTTCGGGCATCAGACCGGTGACGAAGTCCTGCGCCGCGTCGCTGCCAGATTTCGCGAGCACTTCTCGCATCACGGCATCATCGGAAGAATCGGTGGCGAGGAGTTCGGCATCGCGCTACCCGGGATGGACATGGCCCAGGTCGAGGAGCGCCTGCTGAGATTCCGGCGATCGCTGGCCGATGCTCGTCATGACGACCCAAGCGTCCGGGTCACGATGAGCTTCGGGGTGGCCTGCCCGGGCGACGACGAAACGCTGGAGGATATCCGCCAGCGTGCCGATAACGCGCTCTACGAGGCCAAGCGGCAGGGGCGCGATCGCATCGTCTGCTGCGAATCCTGACCGGACGGCTGGCCGAACTTCCGGGGATCCGGAAGCAGTCACTCGCCTCCCGATCGCCGCGCCGAAGGCACCCAGGCGTCGCTGATCAATCGCCGCCGCCAGGCTGCAGATGAAGGTAGCTGCAGGTCAGCACGGAAACTCGGGGGATTGCTCGACGCCCTCGAGCCGGTGGCCGGCGCCGCGATCGCATAGACTGCCGCGATGACGGTGAACGGTCCGGCTAGCGGCGCTTTCGACGTCGTCGTCATCGGCGGCGGCGCGGCCGGTTTGTTCTGCGCCGCGGTCGCCGGGGCACGCGGCCGGCGCGTGCTGGTCGCCGAGCACGCCAACAAGGTCGGCAAGAAGATCCTGATGTCCGGCGGCGGGCGCTGCAACTTCACCAATATTCACTCCGGCCCCGAAAACTTTCTATCGGCCAACCCGCATTTCTGCAAATCCGCGCTGAGCCGATATACGCCCTGGGACTTCATCGCGCTGGTCGAGCGTCACGGCATCGACTACTTCGAAAAGACGCTCGGCCAGTTGTTCTGCACCGACTCGTCCAAGCGTATCGTCGCGATGCTGCTCGCCGAATGTCAGTCATCCGGCGTCGCGGTACACACCCACTGCCCGCTTCGGATCGAGCAACTGGGGCCACCCCATCGGCTGTCTTCCGAGGTGGGCGTCATTCGCTGCGAAACCCTGGTGATCGCGACCGGCGGTTATTCCATTCCACGCATGGGCGCGACCGGATTCGGTTTCGATTTCGCCCGATCGCTCGGACTCTCGGTGCACGACACGCGCGCCGCGCTGGTTCCGGTGACGCTGCCGGAGCGCAAGCTGGCGCAGCTTTCCGACCTGTCGGGGGTCGCACTGGACAGCGTCACCGCTGCCGGCGGCGCAAGCTTTCGGGAGAACCTGCTGTTCACGCACCGCGGCCTGAGCGGACCGGCGGTGCTGCAGGCGTCGAGCTACTGGCAGCCCGGCGAGCCGATGGTGATCGACCTGTTTCCCGACCTCGACCTGGCCGCACACCTTCGGCAGCAGCGCACCACCCGGCCGCGCGCCAGACTTCATACGCTGCTGGCCGAAACCCTGACACGCCGCGTAGCGCAGCGCTGGTGCGCGCTTTGGCTGCCCGACAAGCTGCTGGCCGATCTAAGCGATGCCGAGATCGAATCGATCGAGTCGCGCTGCAAGGCCTGGGCAGTCTGGCCCGACGGCACCGAGGGCTACCGCACCGCCGAAGTGACGCTGGGCGGCGTCGACACCGTGCACCTGTCCTCCAAGACCATGGCCTGCCGTGAGCACGAAGGCCTGTTCTTCATCGGAGAGGTCGTCGATGTAACCGGCCACCTCGGGGGACACAACTTCCAGTGGGCCTGGGCTTCGGGCCAGGCGGCCGGTGAGGCCGTCTGATCGAGTTTCCCGAGGCGCGGGCGCAATGGCTTTCAGTCCGGCGAGTCAGGCCAGCCGCGGGCGTCGATGGTGTCGGCATAAGCGTGCCAGGTCGCGTAGCCGAGCAGCGGGATGGTCAGGATCAGACCCAGACCGGCGGTCGCGAATCCCAGACCGGTCAGCGCCACGATGATCGCGATCCATACAATCATCGCCGGCTTGTTGCGAAGTACCGCGTTGACGCTGGTGATGCAGGCGGTGATCATGTCGGCGTTGCGATCGACGATCATCGGCAGGGAGAACGCTGCGGCCGAGAACGTAATCAGCGCAAAGATCGAGCCGACGGCCGAGCCGATTCCCAGAAAGCGCAGCAACAGCAGCGGGTCGAGCTCCTCGCCGGCCGGAAAGAACACGTGCACCATCACGCCGGCGCGCACCCAGACCAGGAAAATCACCAGCAGCACCAGCGCGAAGACCAGCGCATCGCGCAAAGCCAGCTGCATACGGCGTACGGAACGGGAAAACGAAACGGCCTCGCCGCGCTCCAGCTGGCGGCTGATCGAATACATGCCGACTGCCAGCAGCGGCGCGACGAACACGAACCCGGAAAGCATCGAGATGACCAGCACGTAGCTCCCCAGCCGCCATGCCAGCAACGACACACCGAAGCTGACGCCGAACACGATCAACCCGTAGAGGAGGCTGACGCGGAGGCTGTTGCGATAGTCGCGCCAACCGGCGGCCAGCCATCGCAGCGGCGCGCCGGCCGCCAGCCTTCGGCACGGCGCGGCAAAAGGTCGGGCGCGATTTTCATCGCGATCGGGTCTTTCGTTCATGCTTGCTCCCGTGCGGCTCGGCCGCAGCGAAACCGAACACCGGCAACATAGCGCAATTGCGCAACCGACGAGCCCCG
>JGI12109J20283_10252076_pt1 | contig 11555 bp, 12 predicted proteins | sample ElkSlonscriptome_12_FD_20283 | JGI IMG/M metagenome (IMG submission 20283) | reverse complement strand
CCTGCGGCGAGCCATACCGACTCGTGGGCGCGAAGTACCCCGTCGTCTGGTAGCCCCAGCTCTTATAGAGCGGGTGCTCCATCACCGGCATCAGCTCCACGTGCGTAAACCCCAGCCGATTGCAGTATTCGGCCAGCATGGGCGCCAGCTCGCGATAATTCAGGCTGCGGTTCCCGTCCTCAGGCACGCGACGCCACGAGCCAAGGTGCAGTTCATAGATGCTCATGGGCCGGTCGACGGCGTGCCGTTCGCCGCGCGTGCGCATCCAATCCGCGTCGCTCCACTGATAGCCCAGGTCGTGCACGATCGACGCGGTCCGTGGTGGCTGCTCGTGGTAGAAGCCGAACGGATCGGTCTTTTCCAGGCGTCGACCGCCCACGTGTGAGTCGATCACGTACTTGTAGTGGCACCCCTGGCGGGCGTTGGGCGCGATGCCGATCCATAAGCCGCTGCTGCCTACGGGGGTCAATCGGTCGGCGTCTGGCGACCAGTAGTTCCAGTCTCCGACCACCGACACAGCGCGCGCATTGGGTGCCCACACGCCAAACCGGACGCCCTGGCCTTCGGGAAGCAGATGGGCTCCGAGCTTGCGGTAGAGATGGGCGTGCGTGCCCTCGTTAAACCAATACTGGTCATCGCCGGAGATCCAGCCCAGGTCAAAGCTGGTCAAGCCCGACTGGGGGCCATGGGGTCGGCCGTAGGCCTGCTGGGAATCTGGAGGCGTCATCAACAGATGGTTGGTCACGTCTGGGCTCCATGCGACCCAAGAGCCGCCGTCGCCCTCATCGACCCAAAACTCTCGCCTGTTCAGTCCGATCGAGGGCCTCGAACGGGCACACGGGCCTCAAGCCAGCCCGCGCTCCCGGCGGAGTTCCGCCTCGGCGGCCAGCCAATCAGCCACAGGATCAGTTTCCTGGCCCTTGCGAGCAAGGTACCGGTCGTACGCTCGGGCCCTGATCTCGGTGTCGGTAGGCGCAATTCCACGCTGCGGGCTGGGATCGTCGTCAACCGCCCGAGCTCGCGGAGGAGGCGAGACCTGTGCCAGCGTGCTCGTAGGCAAGGCCGGCGGCGTCACCTTGGGCTCGGCGACCTGCCCCGGCGCAGCACCAGCCAATTGGGATATCGACATCGCAGGCCTGGCCTCCTGTCGACCAGCCATCGGCGCCGTGGGCTGGCGCACCGACGCTGGGATCTGGTCACCAGGCCCAGATTCTCGCCGGGACGCGGTAAACACCGAATACGCATGCTGCCGAAGCGACACACTGCTTGAGCCGTTCACGGCCCACCTCCCTGCGTGCTTCGGGCGAGCGGCACCATGTCCGCACGCCCGCTGAGCCCCTGAGGCATGGCTCACCCCTTGCCACCACAACGCCATTGTTCGAGGCTCGGCGACGGCCCGATCCACCAAGGCCGCCACTTCATCCAAAGTGTACCAGAACACACGGATCATCGACAAACCGATCCACCAACTTTGGTCGCAGTTCATGTAGGCTTCATAAACTTTCGACCAAGAGCGTGCGGCCCGTGGCAGGTCTGCGGCGCGAGAAGCCGGATCAGACTCACGTGACCGCCGCTTTCGACCGATGGTCTTCTTGATGCTCCCGCCGTCGCGGCCGTCGCCGCACCCAAGACTTGGAGCCCAAGAACGCCCAATGCCCCCCGGTTGCCCAACAATGCAGCGGGGAGAGGCCGATTCCTCGCACGGAGCGCGACGTGGTTCCCACTAGGGCTGACAACGAATTCGAGCGTACCGGCCTACCCGGCGGCCGAGGCTCGCCCGGCGTGCTGCTCATCGAGGTGGGCTTCGAGGTCTGCAATCCCATTGGCGGTATCTATCAGGTGCTTCGCTCCAAGGCCGCCACCATGGTGGACCACTGGGATGACCGCTACCTCATGGTCGGGCCCTATGTACCCGATCAGGCCGCCCTTGAGATGGAGCCGCGCCGCCCCACCGGCTGGCTGGCCCGAGCCGTCGCCGCCCTCGACGAGACCGGCATCGCCTGCCATGCCGGCCGCTGGCTCGTGCCCGGGCGACCGCGCGTCGTCCTGTTGGACATCAAGCTGCCCGAGGACCGGATCAACAGCGAGAAGTTCTACCTCTGGGAACGCGAAGCCATCAACTCCCCCAGCGACGACCCCATGGTCGACGACGTGATCGCATTCGCTGACGTCACCAGGCACTTCATGCGAGCCATCGACGTCGCCTGGCGAGACCAACGCCCTGCCCGCCGCCATACGCGCCGCGTGATGGCCCACTTTCACGAATGGATGGGCGGGATGGCCATCCCGCTCATAAAGCGTGAGGAGCAGCCGGTCTCCACGGTCTTCACGACCCACGCCACGCTATTAGGCCGGTACCTGGCCAGCAGCGACGATCCGCCCGAGACCATCGAAGGCGTCGACGCGGCCGCCGAGGCCGATCGATTCGGCATCCGACCGCGGCACGAGTACGAGCGATTGGCCACGCGCGACTGCGACGTGATGACCACCATCAGCCCGCTCACCGGCATCGAGTGCGAGCACCTGCTGGGCCGCAAGCCCGACGCCATCCTGCCCAACGGCCTGGACATCGGCCGCCTGAGCGTTGGCCACGAGTTCCAGACCCTGCACGCGGTCTTCAAGGACAAGATCCACCACTTCACGATGGGCCATTTCTTCCCGACGAGGCCCATCGACCTCGACCGCACCCTCTACTTCTTCACCAGCGGCCGGTACGAGCCTCGCAACAAGGGCTTCGATCTGTTCATCCGCGCCAACGCGCGGCTCAACGAACTGCTGCGCGAGTCCAACAACCCCTACACGGTGGTCTCCTTTATCGTCACCCGCCGAGACGTGCGATCCATCGACCCCGTCGTGCTCCAAAACAGGGCCGTGCTCGATGAACTCGAGGACGTGTGCACCCACATCGCCGACGATCTGCGCGATCGTCTCTTCAAGACGGCCGCCAGCGAGGGGCGCGTCTCGCTCGACGCCATGGCCGAGGAGTACTGGATGCTCCGCCTCAAACGCACGCAGGCGGCGTTCCGCACACGAGGATGGCCCAGCGTCATAACCCACAATCTCGAGGGCGATCCGCGCGACGAGGTGCTCACCGAAATCACCACCGCCGGCCTGCGCAACGACCCCGATGACCGCGTCAAGATCGTCTACCACCCCCAGTTCATCAGCCCCACCAACCCGCTCTGGGGCATGGAGTACGACCAGTTCGTACGCGGCTGCCACCTGGGCGTCTTTCCCAGCACGTACGAGCCCTGGGGCTACACGCCCATGGAGTGTTTGGCCCTAGGTGTGCCAGCCATCACCACCGACATGTCCGGGTTCGGCGACTTCGTGATGGAGCGGCATGCCCAGCCGCAGGGCTGGGCCCCGTGGGTGCTGGCGCGGCAAAACCGGACGACCGAGCATGCCGTCGAAGCCCTGGCCCAGCGCATGCTCGAGTTCTGCCAGCTCACCCAACGCGAGAGAATCAGGGTCCGAAACGCCGCCGAGCAGCGTTCGTGGCTCTTTGACTGGATGGAGATGGGCGAGTCTTATGCCCGTGCCCACGACTTGGCGTTGCATCGCGGGCCCCAACCTGCCGAAATGAAGTAAGCGACTCTGCCCCTGAAACGCCCTCGAACGCCCCGACTCGCTTATCGGAAGGAAGACCCCGAATGCCGACCAGCTACAACCAGCACCTGGGCTTCAACCCGAGCGTGGCCTACTTCACGATGGAGATCGCCATCAGCGATCGCATTCCGACCTACTCGGGCGGCCTGGGCGTGCTGGCCGGAGACACCATCCGCTCGGCCACGAACCTGCGCGTGCCCATGGTCGCCGTCAGCCTGCTGCACCGCGGCGGCTACTTCAAGCAGAGCCTTGACGACAAGGGGCATCAGTCCGACGAGCCCATCAAGTGGCAGCCCGAAAAGCACCTCAAACGCCTGCCCACCGAGATCAGCGTCAAGCTCGATGGCCGAACCGTCCGCGTCGGGGCTTGGATGACCAAGGTCCACGACACGCGACACGGCTTCGAGACGCCGGTCATCTTTCTCGACACCAACCTCCCACAGAACAAGGTCGCCCATCGCACCATCACCGAGCGGCTCTACGGCGGCGACGACGAACTGCGCCTTCGCCAGGAGGCCATCCTGGGCATCGGCGGCGTCCGCATGCTGGAGTGGCTCGGCTGCCGAGACCTGAAGATCTATCACATGAACGAGGGCCACGCCAGCCTGCTGGTGCCCGAGCTCATCCGCAGCACGGCCCGCAAGCTGTCCAAGAAGCCCGAAGACCCCGTGGTATTGCAAGAGGTGCAGGAAAAGTGCGTGTTCACGACGCACACGCCCGTGCCCGCCGGCCACGATCGATTCCCGATGGAGATGGCCCACGCCATCCTCGATCCGGAGATTGCCAGCCTGCTGCACCCCGAGCCCGCGGGCGCCATGCAGGAAGCGCCCACACAGGCCAACCCGACGCAGCAAGTCAAGACCGAAGCCCAACAGACCCCCGACCCGGCGGCGCAAGCCTCTGCGGCCAGCGCGACGGCCACGGTTGCCGTCCCGGTGCTGGAACGCACCCGTCGACGCTACGGCCGAGGTGAGCCCCTTCCCCCTCCGGTGGGCACGCTCAACATGACCCTCACCGGCTTTTCGGGCAGCGGTCGGATCAACGCCGTCGCCCGCCGTCACGCCGAGGTCTCTCGAGAAATGTTCGGCCGCGAGGACATCCTCTCGGTCACCAACGGCATCCACGCCAACACCTGGGTCTGCGGCGACATGGCCAAGCTGTTCGACAAGCACATGCCCGCCTGGCGACAGGACAACACCGAGCTGCGGTACGCCGTCGGTCTCGATCGCAAGCTGCTGCTCAAGGCCCATCTACGCGCCAAGGTCGCGCTCATCGACCGCGTCAACGAGCTCACCGACGCAGACTTCGACCTGGACACCTTCACCATCGGCTTCGGCCGCCGCGCCACCGCCTACAAGCGACTGACGCTGCTGCTTCGAAGCCCCAAGAAGCTCGAAGAGATCGCCGAAAAGCATGACGGCATTCAAGTGGTGCTCGCCGGTAAGGCCCACCCCAAGGATGAACCAGGCCAGGCCATGATCGTCGACACGCTGCGCAAGGCCAAGCGGCTCAAGCACACGCGCGTCGTGTACCTTCCGAACTACAACATGGCGCTGTGCGGACTCATGATCGCCGGCAGCGACATCTGGCTCAACACGCCGCGACCACCGCTCGAAGCGAGCGGCACCAGCGGCATGAAGGCGGCCATCAACGGCGTTCCGAGCCTGAGCACGCTGGACGGCTGGTGGCTCGAGGGTTGCGTCGAGGGTATCACCGGCTGGGCGATCGGCAAGGACGACTTCGCGCCCGGTCGCAAGCGCAAGCCTCCCACTACCAACACGCAAGACCGCACCCACGCTCAGGACATCTACAACAAGCTCGAGCAGGAGATCCTGCCTGCGTACGAATCGAGCCAACGCTGGGGCGACATCATGGCCAACACCATCGCGCTCAACGGCTCGCACTTCACGACCCAACGCATGGTGCGCGAGTACGTCGCGGGCATGTACTTCGTCTAGTTGATCAGGGCTTCAACCGTCACGCAAGGCCGACGCATCGAGCACGCCCTCGTACTCGAATTCGACCGTGGGCCGATAGAAACCCGCGTCGTACATCGCCTCGAGGAAGATTCCCGGCAGCGTGTATCCCAACCGTCCGCGAAGCCGAACGCGCACCTCTTCCGCGGGAAGGTCATCCCACCGCAAGGGCACGGGCAGGTCGATGCTGTGCTCGGCCTGTCGAGATAGCGTCGCCTCAGCGCTGCGTCGACCCTTGAACACTCGGCGACCATCGATCTCCAGAGAGTAATCAACCATACGCAGGGGCAGTTCGGTCTCGCCGCCGTTCGCCGCGATGACCGTGTAGCTCAGCACGATCGCCTCTGCGGTCGTGCGCGCCCTCTCGGACACCTCCACGCGTGCCGTTGGCCGCGTGACGCAACCACCCAAGACCAGGCATGCCCCAAGAAGGAGCACAAGCGCGGACACGAACCGAACGGTCATCGCGCGAGCCCAGCCAGGATCGGCAGCACGACGACCAAGCCGATGTACGCCGCCAGCCCGAGCCCGAGCATGGCCAGCACCACCTGGATCGTCATCACCCCAGCCGCACGAGGCAGCCGACGCACATCGTCTACGCGGACGGCCTTCCAGGCGATGCTCACCAACATCGCCACCGGGAAGATCAGCAGGAACCACCAGTCGTGGGCGTTCATCGGATCGATGAACGGGCGCCACGCGAGCGTGTATGCGAGCATCGTCGTCATGATGTGCTGGCCCCCTTGCCGTACAACTCGGCCTCGGGCCGACGACGGTTGAAGGCCGCATCGAGCAGTGCGACGACATTCATCATGCCGGCCAGCGCACACATCAGCAGCGCGACCTCGTTGACCTTGCCGATCGATTTGCCCGCCCCTCGTGGGCCGGTGAATCGATCGTCGTCGCCCCACTGCGGGCTCCGCTGCAATACCGGCCAGGGCATCTGGCCGTTCTGCGGCGCATCGACACGAACCTCGTCGGCGTGCGACGAGCGAAAGACCTCGAGCGGACGCCCCCCACCGGTCGGCTCAAGCACCCAGGCCTTGAAACGGTTCTGGTTCAGCCAGTCGGCCCCGAAGGCCACCGGCCCCGTTAAGGCGTGCACGTAGAACCAAAGCCGATCCTCGCGGCTGTCCACCGTGTCGATGCCGCCCACGAGCAATCCGCCAAAAAACAAGCCCAGAACCCCCACCGCCACGGCCGCCGCACGTCTGGGCTGGCCCAGCAACACGTGGCCCAGCCCGGGCAGCACCCACGCGGCCACACCGGCCACCGGGTGGAACCGCTCGGGCCCGGGCGTAAAGGGCGAACCGCCACCGGCCGCGGGCCGGGGCGGGACGGTCTTCGGAGCGTCGATCGGAGCTTCAGGAGGGACGTCGGACATGGAGGCGATGGTAGCCCCGAGGCTTCTGCGCCAACCTTGCTCACGCGTGAGGCGACAAAGCCAGTTGACACGGCCGCAAAGCGGTGTAGCCTTGCGGCGCGACCCGGCCCACCCGGCCGGCGTCTGCATGGTTTGGACCGCGGCGCTGTTCCGCGGCAACGGATCGCGAATCTCTCCGCCCAAGGAAATCTGACGCTCGTGAGCCTCGAGCGTCCAGCGGACGACCAGACATGCCCACGCTCAAGATGGACGATAACCAACCCTTCCTGGCCCCGACCCCATGGGCCCCGGCAGATCCTCTCACCCCCGACACGATGTGGCCCCAAGAGGGCGGCGGCGTGCTCGTCGTTGCGTATGACGATGATGACGACGAGAACGATTTCGAGGATCTCGACTATGACGACGACGAGGAGGAAGACGAGGATTTTGACGCCGACTTCCTCGACGACGATGACGACGACGTGGCCGACGGCGAAGGCGATGCCGATGAAGAAGATGAAGATCTTTGAGGCCCCGGCCAAGCCCGCACGCTAGATTCGCCTCGCAGGCGATGGAACGCACGCACGCAAGGCCGGCGGCCAGGGAGCACGCCGACCATGCCAAGCGACGCACACCACCATAAGCCCAAGCGCGACCGTTCGGACGAGCCCGCCGCACTCGACCAGGAACTCGACGAGGCAGAATCAGCCTTGCTCGATGAAGCGATCGCGCCGCTGGCAGGCGACGAGTCCATCAGCGACGACGATGGCCACGCGCCGCCCGAGCCAAGGCGCGCCGAGGTTATCGACCGCCGCTTGGGACTGGATCGCCGCAACATGCCCGGCCATACGCCGCCCACGGGCCTGGAACGTCGCCGCGGTCGAGGCCGACGCCTCAGCGACTTTCACCGCTCTGCCGAAGAAGGCGAGATGACCAAGGAGCAGTTCATGTTCCTCATGGCCATCGACGCCTTCAAGAAGGGCAATGACGTCACCTTTCCTGCCTGGAGTGACGTGCTCGAGATCGTTCGCCTGTTGGGCTATCGCAAGGTCCAGAAGAGCGCCGTCGACTTGGGACGCGCCGAGGATTGGACCGAGCCTTCAAACGCGCCACACAACGTCCGGACGGACAAGCAACTCCAACGCAATGTGGCGGCCCGAGCGGCCTTCAAGCGAGACGACCACGCGGCCTGAGTTGCAGGGCGTGTACCGAGCGCGATGCAGCAAGCCCTACTGTCGTAAACCACACAGGAGGGCGTCATGCCAGACTTCATCTACGACGGTTACGACGGCCTCGTCGCCACCCTTGTCAAAGGCGTCTTCGCGTACGTCGCGATCGTGTTGATGCTGCGGTGGGCCGGGCTGCGCACACTCTCGAAGATGAACTCCTACGACTTCGTGGTCACGATCGCACTGGGCTCGGTGCTCGCTTCGGTCATTATGAGTACGCAGGTATCGATCCTCGAGGGCCTCGTCGGCATGGGCGTCCTCGTAACGATTCAATATGGCGTGACGTGGATCTGGTCGAGATGGCACGACGTGCACAATGCGGCGACCGCACCCCCCACGCTATTGCTGCATCGTGGCGTGATGCTCGAGGCTGCACTCCAAGCCACTCGAGTGACCCCCGCAGAAGTGCGTGCCGCATTACGCGCCGCCGGCATGCGCGATCTCGCTCAAGCCGAGGCGGTCGTGCTCGAAGCGGACGGCTCGCTCAGCGTGCTACCCAGCGGCGATCAGCACGGCGAGTCCACGCTAGAGGGTGTGCGCCGCGTCCAGCCCTAGCCCGGGGTGCACGACCACAAGCCCTACTGCGAGTGCCCAGTACGGAGTGCCCACTACGGACCGCAGGATCACTGGTCCTTGTAGTAATCCAGGTTGATCTGGACATACTTGTTCCACTGCTCGGGCAGGTCTTCCTCGGGAAAGATCGCCTGAACGGGGCACTCATCAACGCACAATCCGCAATCGATGCACGTGTCCGGATCGATGTAGAGCTGCTTCGCTTGCTCGAAGTCGCCCTCGTCCTTGCCGGGATGTATGCAGTCCACCGGGCAAACCTCGACGCACGAGGTGTCCTTGGTCCCGATGCAGGGCTCGGCGATGATGTGGGGCATGGTTTGAGGCTCCGGGCAGGGTCTTCACGCCGTCGAGCTCGCAAGATATGCTCGACACGCGCACAGTGTAGAAGCCCCTACTGGGCTCGGGCGGGTGCATGAGGGCTAGCCCAAACGCCCGACGGCTGACTCAGGATTGGCTGGCCGACGCGGGCTGGCGGGAGGGAATCTCAACCACTGGAGGAGCCTGCCGCGCTGCCGAATCGTTTCGTGCCTTGGTGGCATGGCCGTTGGTCGACGGGCCAGGCACGACCAACACCTCAGCGGCGGAGGACTGCATCGAGCCCGCCGCGGGATGGCCGTTCGAGTGCATCGCCTCGCGGGAACGGTCGTCGAGTGCCGACTTCATCAGTCGCCCCGCCTTGAACCGCACGGCGAGCTTCGGCGGCACCGGAACGGGCTCAAGAGTTTTTGGGTTCTGGGCGGTCCGAGCGGCCCGGGCCTTCACCTCAAACACGCCAAAGTCACGAAGCTCCACCCGATTGCCCTGCCGAACCGCCTCGATCAATTCATCGAGCACGCCCTGCACGACCACCTGCACGTCGCCACGGGCCAGACCCGTTCGGCCGACGATCGAGTCCACCAAGTGCTTCTTGGTCACGTTCGACCCGCCGTGATTGCCTGTCTTGCCTGCTGAAGCCATGGCCACTCCTGCGCGGTACGGCCCGGAATCGGGCCCTGCCAAGCCAACCCCCACCACGAGTCCGGCCGACGCATACTACGGGCCGATCACCTCAAGAAGTCACGGCCCTGGACGTGGAGTATCGCGGATTTTGTCCCACAAATCAATCCCGTCTGCACGGAATTACCGAGGCGATTTTTTTTCGACCCGCCCTGGCATGCTTGAGGCGTGATGTGCCGACCGGCGCGGATGCACGCCACGCCTCGTGCCCTCACCCGTTTCGCGGGCGGCCGTGCCAATAACGCTCGGCAGCAACGTTTCGTACGTGCCGTCCATCGCGCTGCGAATCAGCCCCATCGCCGCCTCTGGCGTGTCCACCAGTTGGAACAGGCTCAGATCCGAATGAGAAACTGTCTTGAATCGCTCGACCATCACGGTCCGTATCCAGGCCACGGGCTCGGCCCAGAACGCCGACCCATACAGGATCAGCGGGAAGGGTCGGATCTTGAGCGTCTGCATCAGGGTCATGGCCTCGAAGAACTCGTCGAGCGTTCCGAAGCCTCCCGGAAAAATCACGAACGCCCGTGCATATTTCACGAGCATCACCTTGCGCACGAAAAAATACTCGAACATCAATTCGTCGGTCTGGTAGGCGTTGGGATCCTGTTCCATGGGCAGCACGATGTTCATGCCCACCGAACGCCCGCCGGCTTCAAACGCCCCGCGATTGGCGGCCTCCATGATGCCCGGACCGCCGCCCGTCACCACGGCCAGCCCAGCACGCGCCAGCGCCCCGCCCACCTCTCGAGCCGCGACATACATCGGGTCGGCCGGGTCGGTCCGCGCCGAACCAAATACGGTTACGGCCGGTGGCAGTCGTTCGAGCGTGTCGAAGCCCTCGACGAATTCGCTCATGATGCGCAGCACACGCCAGGAATCGTGTCCCCGATCAGGGTGCCGATCTGGAAAGGGACCAAGATACTCCGGATCGCTGCGGCCACTATGCTGGGTCATGGCAGCATCATCGGCCGACACCGGCCCTCAGCAAGACCGATGCCGCAATCCACCCTCTGATTGGACCATCAACACCGCGCTCGCCTGGATCAACGCCAAGGCCAACTTCGAGCGCACCCCCGACCGCAACGAGGCCGCCCGCGCCTTGAAGCTCGAACGCATGCGCGCCCTTGCTGCCGCGCTCGGCGACCCACAGCTCGGTGTGCCTGCCCTCCACGTTGCCGGCAGCAAGGGCAAGGGCAGCATCACTCGCATGGCCGCCAGCATCCTTAACGCCGCCGGGCTGCAGACTGGTGCCTTCACCAGCCCACACTTGATCTCGCCCAACGAACGCATCGCCGTCGACCGCACGCCCATCGCCGACCATGACCTCGCCCGAGCCCTCTGGCGGGTCGCCCAGGCCGAAGACAAAATCCCAGCAGACGTCCGCCAACGCTTCGGCGTGCCGACCTACTTCGAGGCCATGACCGCGGCTGCCTTCGAACACCTTGCACAAGCTCAATGCGACGCGGCCGTCTACGAGGTTGGCCTCGGCGGGCGGCTCGATTCGACGAACATCCTCACACCAAAGGCCTGCGTGCTGGCATCCATCGAGCTCGAGCACACCGAGATCCTGGGCGACACGCTCGAACGCATCGCCGCAGAAAAGGCCGGCATCCTCAAGCCCGGCGTTCCCGCCATCGCGACGCCGCAAACACCAGAGGTGCTCGGCGTGTTCCGCGAACGAGCCGACGCGATCGGCGCCCCGCTCACGGTGCTCGGCCAGGACGCCCCATTCGCGCACAAGATGGACGGCGGCCACGCGTTCGTCGATCTCACCATCGCAAGCCACGTGTTCACCGATCTGCGTTGCCC
>JGI12109J20283_11249138_pt1 | contig 11560 bp, 13 predicted proteins | sample ElkSlonscriptome_12_FD_20283 | JGI IMG/M metagenome (IMG submission 20283) | reverse complement strand
TTTGGGTGTGAACCAGGGGTGGCCCAGCGGCTCGGCGGCCATCCTTCTGATCGCGGCCAGATCGAGCGGATTCCAGATCGTCGCAGCCCCTGGCCGCGCACCCGAGCCGCCGCCGGCTCGTCCCAGCATCCGCTGCAAGGCGGCGCTGACGCCCGGCGAAATCCCGATCAGGCAATCCGCCTCGCGGTACAGCCTCGCCAGCCGCCTTCGTTTCCAGGGCCCCGTGAGAGGGCTGTTGCGCCTGATTTTCTCGAGCACGTTGGTGCCGATGCGGAAGGCAGTAAAAGGCCGTTCGCCGTCGGGGAACCCTCCCGCCAAGAGCCTGTGAGACTGATCCCGGTTGCTCAAGATGGCATCAGGGCGACGCTTGCGCAAATAGCCGGCCAGCACCGCCCTGGCGGCCTTTTCATCGGCGCCGTCGACCGACCAGATTCCGACCCGGCCCTCGAGCGGTGCAAGGTCGGGATGGCTGCCCGGTGGCAAGAGCAGGTCCACAGCGATGCCGTGCTCGATCAGCGCGGCGATCAGGGTCGTCATCACCCGGCCGATACCGCCCGGCCCGGCACGGAAACCGATCATCGCGAGCCGGGGCGGCGCGCCGCTCATCGGCCGAGGTCCGGCAACAGCAACTCGAGATAACGCCCCGCGACCGCCGCCGGCGCAAATGCCGCTGCGCGCGCGCGCAAGCGCTCGACATCGTGCGGCGCGGCCAGGGCCTCCACCATGGCCGCGCTTAAGCCAGCCGCGTCCCCGACAGGCGTAAGGAGCCCGAATCTCCCGTCCTCGAGAATCTCGCGGGGGCCGCTTGGGCAGTCTGTCGCGATCACCGGCGTACCGGCCGCCATCGCCTCAACCAACACGTTGCCGAAGCCCTCCCAGGCCGAGGACAAAACGAAGAGCGCCGCCGCCGCCATGTGGGCCCGCGGATTCGTGACGAAACCCGGTAGCGCGACCCGATCGGCCACACCGAGCTGTCGCGAGAGGCGCAGCAGCCCGTCACGCTCGGGACCTTCGCCTAGGATTAGCAGACGCACCGGCGGGCCGACCTGCAAGCCGGCGAAGGCGCGGATCAGCGTCGCAAAGTCCTTCTGCGCCGTTAGCCGGCCGGCAGCAACAATCACCGGGCCGGCGCGATCGGTCAACCAAGGGTGCAGCGGCGCAGCGGCATCGCGCTCGCTGAGCGCAACGGGATTGTAGACAACGCGGACTTTTGGCGGCACGGCCGGCACCAAGCGGCCGAGGTCGGCGGCGACGCCGTTGGAGACGCAGACGATCGCATCGACCTGCGGATAAGCGCGTCGCAGCTCGCGCACCCTAAGCCAGCGCCGCCAGCGGTTGAGCCTCGACAACCCCGGAGACAGTGCGTTGTGGACGCTCAACACGATCCGCGTATCGCCGCCCACAAACCCAGCAGCGAGCATGTTCGCCCGGTGGCCCGCCGACAGCAGCGCCTGCGGCGAGCGCCGGGCGAGATAGCCCTTCAACCTTTGCACGTGCCGTCGACGCGTCGCGGAACCCAGGTTGTGCAGCATGACGTCCGCCGGCAAGTTTGGCAGCGACCGGCGCGGATCGGACGGGGCGAAGGTCACCAGCTCAACACTCGCACCGGCCTCGCAGAGCGCACCCGAGAGGGCCATCACGACCGGCGTGATTCCGCCGTGGGAGCCGCTACCGCTTCGCCCGAGCGGACTTAGAATCGCGATGTCGGGTCGCATGAGACAGTCGAGGCTCCTAGCCCTGAGTATACACGAAACGCTGCAGCCAGGCTGGTGTCCTGTCCGACCCCTGGCGCCATCAGCAACGCAGTCTGCGGTCTCTCACCCCATGACAGCACCCGCCTGGTCGCCCCGAATTGCGATGCTGTTTGCGGAACTTGCGCGTCCTCGCCTTCTGCCGGGCGGCCTTGGGACTGGTTACCATGCGCCGACGGATTGTTGCCCCTCTCGGGCCCTTCTGTCACGGCGGCGTGATCGCCGCCTTGCATTGCGCTTCAGTCGGAACGACATCGAGTGCGGCGGGGGCACGCGCACAGATCGCCGCGCCGTCCCTCCAAGCGCCTGATCCTGCAAAAGCAGGCGGGGCATCGCCAAGACAGATCGAATGGGCCGTCGAGGGACAGCATTCTCAACAGGAGAGGCAAGCTATGTTGCGAGACTGGTCAGAGGCGTACCGGATTGGTATAGACGAAATCGATGAGCAACACCGCGGCTTCTTCGCCGCGTCGCACCGCCTCTACGATGCGATCGTCGACCGCAAGGGCAAGGAGGCCGTCGCCGAGGTCGTCGCCTTCATGCGGGCCTATGCCGAGCAACACTTCCAGACCGAGGAGGCGTTCATGCGCAAACACGACTACCCCGGTTTGAGCGAGCACCGCCGGGCGCACACGGCCTTTTTCGAGCGACTCGAGGGTCTCGAGCAGGACCTCAGGATGATCGGGCCCACGCAGGAACTGGCCGATCGCGCGCTCGACATCACGCAGGACTGGCTGATCGATCACATCGCCGACGAGGACGTGCTCTATGCCCTGCACGTCAAGGCCCGCACACCCGGCGTAACCTCGGTCTAGTCGCCGCAACAGAGCTTCTCCACCGCACCCCTAGCCCCTTCATTTTAGGGGACAGTATACATATTAAGGCGAGACCGGACTGTCCCAAAGGCCGTCCAAAGAAAACCAAGGTCCAGCGCGCTTCGGCATTTAAGTATACTGTCCCGGAATTATAGCCGGCCGCCTGTCAGCGCTTTATTTCAAATATACTGTCCCCGCATTTTTGGCGCGGCTTTCGAACGCCGCTGGGCCGGATCAGGGCGACTCGCCCTGGCCTTCGGCGGGCCGCTGCGCGGTGCGGCCACGCGGGCGCCGCCGGGCCTTCTCGTAAGACTCGACGAGGCGACTCGGCGGCGTCCCAAGCAGAAAGCGCAGAATCAGGCTGGCGTTCAACAGCTGCTGGCGGAGGATGCCGTTGCGGCGAAACCGCACGGCGGAGGTCGTGATGGCGTCGCGGAGCTTGCGCACGCGTGTGTGGCGACGCGCACGGCGCAGCAGCTCGACATCCTCGAACAGCGGCCAGTCGGGAAAGCCGCCGAGCGCCTCGAAGAACTGGCGTCGCACCAGGATCCCCTGATCACCGAAGCTGGTCAGCAGCGAATCGAACCGCGAAAACCAGGCGTAGACGGCGAGCAGCCAATGCGGGTCGTCAAAACGCAGCCGAAAGGAAGCGAGCAGGATCTTGTCGTCGGCGAAGGCCGCAGCGATCGATGCACCGGCATACTCGGGCAGGACACAGTCGTCGTGCAGGAAAAGCAACACCTCGCCGCTGGCCAACCCGGCACCGGCATTGCACTGGGGGCCGCGTCCCGCCTTCGCCGAGACCAGGCTCACGCCCGCGGCCACCGGCTGCACGCGCCCGAACTCATCGTCGATGCGCTCTTCCGCAACCGCCTCGACGACGATCACCTCCGCGCCAGGCAGACACGCCCGATAGCCCGCGACGCATTGATCGATGTGCGGGCCCAAGCGGCGAGTCGGTATGATAATCGAGAGCGACGGCATGCCCGATCCCGGCTGACTTCCTGATAGCCGCAATGTGATCCACGTGCGGCCGAAATCAACCGGTCAGGACGCGCGATCGGCCAAGCGCACCGAGCAGCAGCCGCGCTCGCGCCGCTGAGAGGCTGTCGCCCGAGACGACAGCGCACCACGAGAAACACCACGACGACGAGGACCAAGCATGTATCAAGCGCCGAAGCAGAACGACGCCCTGGGGACGACCAACCGCGGCAACCCCTGCGAGTCCGGGCTCTGCACGCTGTGCACCGCCGACTGCAAATGAGGTCTGACGATGCCTGCCCTGTTCTATATCAAGCTCTATCTGCTGACGCTGCCGGTCTTCTTCGCCGTCGACCTCCTCTGGCTCGGGGTCCTGGCGAGGAACTTCTACCGCGACAACCTCGGCTACATCCTGAGCCCGGACGTAAACTGGGCGGCGGCGCTGAGCTTCTATCTGCTCTACATCGCGGGCATCCTCTACTTCGCCGTTGCACCGGCCCTGGCCGAGGGCTCCCTCGGCCGGGCGCTCGTCAACGGGGCCCTCTTTGGGTTCTTCACCTACGTCACCTACGAGTTGACGAACATGGCCACCCTGCCGAACTGGCCGCTCAAGGTCGTCGTCGTCGACACGCTCTGGGGCATTGCTCTGTGCACCAGCGTCGCAGCGGGCAGCTATTTGATCGGCCGCTGGCTCAGCGGCTGAGTGCCCGCGCCTGCGACCAACCCGTTCACGGGACGGCCCGGCCGTCCCGCTCCCTGGTCCCCATCGCGTCTCGGCTAGAATCCCTGGTCAAACGCCTTCGGTCTTGGCCGAGATCGAGGTCCAATCGCCTTGGTTGGTCCCGCCCGGGAAGTTGCCCGCCTTCGGGCTATACTGAAGTTACGAGGTATTAGATCACGAAGTGAAGGCGCTCTGATCGCACGCAGGAGGTAGCTGATGGACATCTCGTTGGCGGACGTCATGATCCACATCGACGAGACGCTCTCGGGCGAACGTCGCACCGAAATCGAAGATCGCTTGCGCGCGATCGATGGGGTCGTCAGCGTCGCGAATCACGCCGACAAGGCCCACCTGACGATCGTCGAGTACCAACCGGACAAGGTCAACTCGAAGGTGCTGGTGGCAATGGCTCGCCGGGATGGCGTTCACGCGGAGCTCGTCGGACTCTGAGCTTGAAGTCGGCACCCGGGGTATGAGCGGGCACTCAGGGAGGTCAGATCATGTCAACCGAGAAGCAACCCGTGAGCTGGGCCGAATCGGCCAATCCCGAACAATGGTTTGCCGAGCAGTTCGCGCAGCACATGCGGCAATGGAAGGCGCAGGAGCGTCCGTCGCTTTCGATCATGGTCACCAAGGGCACGTTGGACTGGGCCTATCCGCCGTTCATCATCGGCTCGACAGCGGCGGCAGCGCTGGGGGGGTGACAATGTTGTTCACCTTCTACGGGCTGATGCTGCTGCAGAAGAAGCTGAATCTGCGGCTCAGCGGCCTCGGCAATCCGGCCATGCCGATGAAGATCCCCTGAGGAAGACGCGTTCATCCCAGAGATCGCAGAATGGGCCGGCGCGGCCAGCTATCTCTCGCTGGCTCGCGAGTGCCAGATGAACCTCTACACCTAGTGGAGCTCCGACAAGATGTCGGCTAGGCGCTCGCGGCTGTCATCGATGTCTTCCTGAGCGGCAAGGGCCGCAACTGGGACATCGGTGATCTCGAGCGTGTTGAGGATCAGCTGATCCTCGGCGCTGAAGTGCTGGACCCACCAGACATTCTGCAGCGCGGTCGCAGTGATGCGGCAATTGCCATAGCCGCGCGTCAAGACGGTCACCGGGCCGCGACCGAGCTGGCTTCCGAGGAATTCCAGGTCCTCCTCGGTTTGGGGGAGCAGGGTGAGGTTGACAACATGGGCCGACTGGCCGTTCTGCCAGGACGCCGCTTGCGCCTCCAGCTCCGTCAGCACGGCCGGCGCATTCATGACGCCCTCCGGCACTGCACTCGGGCTCGAAACGCCCGTTTTGGCGCCGACGAAGGCCGTCGCGCGGACCAAGCCGGGCACGTCGGCGACCTCGATGACGTGGCGCAGGACGCGACCACCCGCATCGACGAGCTGCAGCCGCCACACACCCGCCAAGGCCGTCTCCTGGATGCGCGCCTCCTCGAGCCCCCGGGTCAAGATACTGACCTCACCTTCGCCCAGCGTCTCCTCGACGAACTGACGCCCGGCCCGGTCGAGGCCCGCGAGGTCGAGCACCTGCGGCATCTGCCCGGCCAAGTGCTCGCTCAGGACGTCGCCAAGCCGCTGCAAAAACGCCAGGCCCGCGCGAGGCGGACCGGCCGCGCGCGCCGAATCCGCCGAATCCCCGTCCCGGCCGGGCCGCGCCGCAGACGAAGGCAAGTTGGCCTGGCTCGGGTCGCGACGACGCGCGTGCGCGTCGACCTTCGCCGCAGCCGCCCTGGACCGGCTCATCTGCAGCTCGCCTCGGCCGCTGGACGGCCTCCGCGCTCGGGGTTCGCCCCCTTCCCAGTCGCGCAACCGCTAGCGGTTCGAGACATGGACAGTACTCGCGCATCGCCGTGGCGGCAGGCCAGCTCGGCGCTCGGCCTGGCCGACTCGTAGGCTTTCATCGCCAAGGCCGGATGTGATTCGGCCGCCGCCGGGAGCGGTCGCCCGATCGGCGCCGCGCAAACGCCGAAGTCGGCAAGGTATTCGAGCGCCATCTCGATCGCCGGGGCGATCTGCGCCTTGACGGCCGGACGCAGGCTGCCGCCGAAGTCCTCGAGCTCGACCGGCTGCACACCGATCAGCAAGAGATGCCTCGGCGCGCCGCCGAGCAGCTGCGCCAGCGCCAGGACCTCCTGAAAGCCGGTCTGATGCAGACTCATCTTCTTGGCGCCGAGGAAGCTCGGGACTTCCTCTCCTTCGATCCGTTTCAAGGTCCCGGGTGCCAGGCCGTAGTCGACGGCATCGAAGACGACGAGGATATCGGCCGCCCGCACCACGTCGATCAAATTCAGCCCTTGGGTGCCGCCGTCGAGGAGGCGGACGTTGTCGGGCAAGCGCCAACCGCGTTGCAGCGTCTCCACGGCACGCACCCCGAAGCCCTCGTCGGCCCAGAGGAGGTTGCCGATGCCGAGGACGAGCACCGCCGGGGCCTTGCCGATCTCCCCCTTCGTTGCCGCCTCAGTCACGGCCGATCGTCCTTGAACATCCGCCAGCCGCTCAGCATGGTGCTGATGAGACTCTGGCGCGACATGATGTCCTCACGCAGTGCCGCGTAGACGTGGAGCATGACGAAGACGACGATCACCCACATGCCCCAGTGGTGCCACATGCGCACGTCCTGGCTCTGGCCGGCGAGGGGGATGAGCCAGCCGAACATGACATCCTGCCAGCTGCCGAGCCCGGTCTGCTCCGAGTAGAGCGCGAAGCCGGTCGCGATCATGACCAGACCGCCGACGGTGATGATGACGACCATGAACACGTGTGCCAAAGGGTTGTGGCCGATGTATTTCTTCGGCTCCGGCTCGATGAAGGCATACCAGCGCAGCTCGTGCCAGAGCTCTTGCCAGAAGCTCTTGCGCCAGGGCAGGGTGAAGAGTTGGCGCGCATAAACATTGCCAGCAAAAGCCCAGTAAAGGCGAAAGACGAAGCCGATCGCGAAGACATAGGCCGCTACGAAATGGGCGAAGCGGATATAGCCCATGACAAAGTGGTCACTCGCCTCACCGGGCATCGATGGCAGCGGGTTGGCGATCAGGTAGCCGCTGATTGCGAGTACCGTCATCGCCAGCGCGTTGACCCAGTGCCAGACCCGCAGCGGGGCCTGGTAGACGTAGACGGCGGTCTGCTTGACTTGGGGAAGGCTCGTGTTCATTGCTCAACGCACCTCGACACGGGTCAGCTCCTCGCCTTCGGGATCGATGATGTGGGCCGCGCAGGCGAGACAGGGGTCGAAGCTGTGCAGCACCCGCAGGATCTCGAGCGGCTCATCGGCCTTCGCCAGCGGCGTGCCGAGCAGTGCCGCCTCATAGGCGCCGATATTGCCGGCCTGATCGCGCGGTGAGGCGTTCCAGGTCGTCGGCACCACGGCCTGGTAGTTGTCGATCTTGCCGTCCTTGATCACGACCCAATGGCCCAGCGCCCCGCGCGGCGCCTCGGTCGTGCCGACACCGCGCACCTCCTTCGGCCAGCTCTTGATCTCCCACTTCTCGGTGTTGGCCGTCGCCGTGTCACCGGCCTTGATATTGGCGATGAGCTTGTCGTGGAAGTAGCGCATCTTGTGCGCCGCCCAAGAGGCCTCGAGCCCGCGGGCGGCCGTCCGTCCCAGCGCCGAAAACAGGGCCTCGACCGGCAGGTCGAGGTCGGTCAGCACCTTCTCGACCGGTTCCTTGAACTCCGGGACGCCCTTGGCGTAGCCGATGACCCAGCGCGCCAGCGGCCCGACCTCCATCGCGTGGCCGCGCCACCTGGGCGCCTTGACCCAGGAGTACTTCGCCTGCTCGTCGAGGGCGAGGATCTTGCGCTCGCTCCCCTCGGTATTCGGGCCGAGGGTGAAATTGGGCTCGGTCACCCCCTCCCAGGGGTGTAGCCCGCGGCTCTCGTCATCGTAGTTGAACCAGGAGTGCGTCACGAACTCCTGGACCTGCTCCGGGTCGGTCAGGTCGACGTCGTGAATTTCGCTTAGGTTGCCGTTGATGATGGCCCCGCGCGGCAGGAGCATGTTGGCGGCGGAATCGTCATTGGCATGTTCGGGGATATCGCCGTAGGACAGCACCGCCTGCCCGCTTAAGCCCCCGCCGTAGGTCCAGTCCTTGTAGAACGAGGCGATCGCGAGGAGATCCGGGATGTAGACCTTGTCGATGAACTCGATCGTCTCATCGATGATCTTGCTCATCATGTTGAGCCGTTCCATGTTCACGGCCCCGACGGCCCCGGTGTCCGAGACATTGATCGAGCAGGGCACGCCGCCGACCAGCCAGTTCGGGTGGGGGTTCTTGCCGCCGTAGATGGTGTGGATCTTGACGATCTCCTTTTGGAAATCGAGCGCGTCCAGGTAGTGGGCCACGGCCATCAGGTTGGCCTCGGGCGGCAAGCGGTAGGCCGGGCTGCCCCAGTAGCCGTTGGTGAACGGACCGAGCTGACCCAGGGCGACGAAGCGCTTCAGCCGTTCCTGGATATCGCGAAAGTAGCCCGGCGAGGACTTGGGCCAGTCGCTGATGCTTTGCGCGAGCTCGCTGGTCGCCTTGGGATCGGCCTTGAGCGCCGAGACGACATCCACCCAATCGAGGGCGTGCAGGTGATAGAAGTGCACCAGGTGGTCCTGCGCCTGGAGCGTCAGCTGCATGATGTTGCGGATCGTGTTGGCGTTCTCCGGAATTGGGATGCCGAGCGCATTCTCGACGGCCCGCACCGAGGTCAGCGCGTGGGTCCCGGTGCAAACACCGCAGATGCGCTGCGTGAAGGCCCAGGCATCACGTGGGTCGCGGCCACGCAGGATGACCTCCAAGCCGCGCCACATGGTGCCGGAGCTGACGGCATTGCGGACGACGTTGTCCTCGTCGAGATTGACCTCGCAACGCAGATGACCCTCGATGCGCGTCACCGGGTCGACGACGACGCGCTTGCCCGTGTTGTCGAGTTGAAAGCCGTTCGGCGTCGCGACACTCATACCGTCTCATCCCCTTGCTCTTGCTGCTTCTGCTGCTTCTTCTGCTGAACACGCTTGACGCCGCTGACGGCGGCATGACCCGCGATCGCCGCCCCGACACCGGTGGCGACCGCAATGCCGGTCTTGTCGGCATTGGCCTCGACGCCGAACAGGTGCGTATCGGTGACGTGCTGGTAGAAGCTGCCCTTGTCCCAGAACCCATCCTCGGAGCAACCGATACAGCCGTGGCCGGACTGGATCGGGAAGGAGACGCCCTCGTTCCAGCGCACCGTCGAGCAGGCGTTATAGGTCGTCGGGCCCTTGCAGCCCATCTTGTAGAGGCAGTAGCCGCGGCGCGCGCCCTCGTCGTCCCAGGCCTCGACGAACTGACCGGCGTCGAAGTGGGGCCGGCGATAGCACTTATCGTGGATCCGCTGCCCATAAAACATCTTTGGCCGCCCCTGGCGGTCGAGCGGCGGCAACTGTTCGAAGGTCAGCATGTAGGTCAGCACACCGGTCATGACCTCGGGGATCGGCGGGCAGCCCGGCACCTTGATCACCGGCTTGTCGCGAACCACCTCATGGACAGGCGTAGCACGGCTCGGATTCGGACGCGCCGCCTGCACGCATCCCCAGGACGCGCAGGAGCCCCAAGCGACGACCGCCTTGGCATCGCTCGCCATCTCCTGCAGCTGATCGACGAAGGGCCGCCCAGCGACGAAGCAACTCATCCCGTCCTGGTTGAGCGGCGCGTTGCCCTCGACGGCGAGGATGTAGTTGCCGGCGTGCTTATGGCGCGTCTCCTCGAGGATGGCCTCGGCTTGGTGCCCGGCCGCGGCCATGATCAGGTCCTGGTAATCGAGCGAGATCATCGACAGGACGACATCGGACACCAACGGGTGGGCGGATCGGATGAAGGACTCGGAGCAACAGGTGCACTCCAGGCCGTGCAGCCAGATGACCGGAATCCGCGGCTTGGTCTCCATGGCCGTGGCGATCTTCGTGGCGAAGGCCGGGGCCAGGCCCAGTGCGGTGGCGCTCAGGCTGCAAAACTTGAGGAAGCTGCGGCGGCTGATGCCCTGTTGCCGCATCACTTCGTAGAAGGTTTCAGTTGATGGCATCTGTGCTCCTCGAACGTCGAATCGCAAGGGGATGAGCAGCGTCCCCCATTCGGCATAGGCCTATTTATCATTGGGTTGAACGCGATGGTGCGCGATCCGCCCAGCGGCCGCAATCCCTGCAAAATTAATTAGTTATTTTAGCGATTGCGAATAATCATTGCGCGAACGCGCCGCCCCGAGGAAGCCCTGGCGCGACGAAGCCAAACAGCGCCAAGGCCCGCCGGGCACATTTCTGCTAGATTTGCCGATGCGGGGATCGTTGTCGGTGTGCGCGGTCTGAACGGGGCAGACCCCGAACAGACAGCGATCGAACGCTAGGCCGCGGCACGCCGCCAACTTTTATCGAGCAGGGCGAGATGATCGAGATCAGACACAAATCGACCGGGGAACCCCTCGGGCGGGTCGAGGCGACCACCCTCGCCGGCGCCGACCTGCGCGAAATGAGCTTGAACGGCGCCGACCTGCAAGGTGCCGACCTGAGCGGCGCCGATCTGGAGCTGAGCGACCTGGTCGAGGCCGATCTCCGCGGCGCCCGACTGGTCGGGACCCTGTTGGCCGGCGCCCGGCTGATTCAGGCCGACCTCAGCGGCGCCGATCTCAGCCAGGCGCGGTTCGGGGCAGAACGCCACGGCCGGGCTGCGCTCCTCAACGGCGCCAACCTTGGCGGGGCCGTTCTGAAGGGCGCCGATCTGCGCCACGCCGAGCTGCACAATGCCAACCTGGAGGGCGCCGACCTCAGTCACGCCGATCTGCGCGTCACCGATTTCCAGGGTAGCAACCTGCGCCGGGTCGTCGCGCAACGCGCCCTGTTCATCAAGGCGAATCTGCGGGAGGTCGATCTCAGCGATGCCGACTTGCGCGACAGCCACCTCAACGATGCCAACCTGGCGACGGCCAGGCTGCGCAACGCCGACCTCTCCAGCACTCACCCGGGCGGCTTCACCGTCATCAACCTGGCCAACTTCGAGGACGCGGACCTACGCGGCGCCAACCTCCGCCACGTCCTCGCCCAGGACGTCAATATGCGCCACGCCGACCTCACCGACGTCGACCTCAGCGAGGCCGTCCTCGGCGGCGCCATCCTACGCCGAGCGGACGTCACCAACGCCAATTTCGCCGGTGTGGAGCTGGCCAGCGTCACCATGGAGTTCGCGAACTTCTCCAAGGCCCGCAACGCCGTCATCCCGCCCTATAAGAAGAACCTGCGCTGATCCGCCGGGAGGGTCGGCCTCCAGGTCGACCCATC
>JGI12109J20283_10063106_pt1 | contig 11560 bp, 7 predicted proteins | sample ElkSlonscriptome_12_FD_20283 | JGI IMG/M metagenome (IMG submission 20283) | reverse complement strand
GGAGCGCTGGGCGCAGGCACTCGAGCGCGATACCGATGCCCTGCGCCGGCTGCTGGCGCTGGAGATCGGCAAACCCATCGCCGAGGCAGGCGACGAGCTGCGCCGCACGCTGGCGCATATCCGCCTTGCCGCCGCACTCGCGCGCGAGGCCTTGGAGGAGGCCCCGGCAGCGGGGGTGCGGGTCCGTTATCGTCCGGTAGGAACCATCGCCCTGATCACGCCCTGGAACAATCCGCTGGCGATCCCGGCCGGCAAGCTCGCGCCGGCGCTCGCCTGCGGCAACGGCTGCGTCTGGAAGCCGTCGCCGCGCGCGCCGCGCTGTGCCGCCGAACTGCACCGGGCACTGCTCGACGCCGGGCTGCCGACGGGGCTGGTGCAACTGGTCGCCGGTGATGCTGAAACGGCACGCGACATCGCCGCGGACCCGCGCATCGACGCCGTCGCGCTGACCGGCTCCAACGCCGCGGGCCGGGCCATCTCCGCCCTCTGCGCCGCCCGGCAGAAGCCGCTGCAGGCCGAGCTCGGCGGCAACAACGCCGCGCTGATCCTGGACGACTGGGACTTCGACCAGGCCGCTCTGGCGCAGTTGGCCCAGGCCGCGTTCGGTTTCGCCGGCCAACGCTGCACCGCGCTGCGCCGGCTCATCGTCCAGCGCGGCATCCTCGCACGCTTTACCGATGCCTTCGCCGCTGCCGTGCGGAGCTTGACCGTCGGTGATCCACTGGACCCAGCCACCCGCGTCGGGCCGCTGATCTGCGCTGACCATCGGCGGCAGGTCCAAGCACGGCTCGACGCCGCCCTCGCCGACGGCGCCAAGCTGATCGCCCAAGCCGCGCTGCCGGCGGATGCCGACCGCGTCGACCTGCTGGGTCGGCGGTCTGATAGCTCGACTGATCGGTGGTCTGGCCACTGGCTGCCCCCGAGCCTACTCGGTGACGTCGACCCCGACAGCCCCATCGTCCAGCAAGAGACCTTCGGCCCGATCGCGGTCATCCTGGCCGCCGACGACCTCGATCAGGCCATCGCGCTAGCCAACGCCGTGCCCCAGGGCCTGCTGGCGGCGGTCTACTCCAACGATGCAGCGGCCAAGGCCCGCTGTGCCGAGCAGGTCCAAGCGGGCATGCTGAAGCTCGGCCCCGGCGCGCTCGCCATCGCCGCCGAGGCGCCGTTCTGCGGTTGGAAGGCATCCGCCATCGGCCCGCCGGAGCATGGGCGTTGGGATCGGGATTTCTACGCCAAGGCACAGACGCGCTATCGATGAACCGAGCCACACAGGATCTGCTCACCCGTATCGGCCCCGGCACTCGCATGGGCGCGCTGCTGCGACGCTACTGGCACCCGGTCGCCGCGAGCTGTGAACTGGCGGCGGGCACTGCGCGCAAGGTGCGGCTGCTCGGCGAAGACCTGGTCCTGCTGCGCACCGCCTCCAACCGGCTGGGGCTGCTGGAGGCCGCCTGTCCGCATCGGCGCGCGTCCCTGGCCCATGGCGAGGTAGACGGCGAGACCCTGCTGTGCCCCTACCACGGCTGGACCTTCGCCGCCGACGGTCGCTGCCTGGCGATGCCGGCGGAGCCGGTGCGGAAACCGGCACTGCTCGAGCGCTGCGCTGCCGTCGCCTACCGCGCCGAAGAACTGGGCGGGCTCATCTTCGCCTATCTCGGCCCGGACCCGGCACCGCTGTTGCCGCGCTGGGATCTACTGGTCTGGCCTGACGGCCTGCGCGACATCGGCCGCGCGCTGATCCCGTGCAACTGGTTGCAGATCATGGAGAACAGCGTCGATCCGACCCATGTGGAGTGGCTGCACGGGCGACATCTCGCTTGGAGCCGCGAGCGCGCCGGCCTAGCGGTGCCGACTCACTACCGCCGCCATCAGATCAAAATTGGCTTCGACCGTTTCCGCTGGGGCATCATCAAACGCCGCGTGCTCGAAGGCGGCAGCGAACAGGACGACGACTGGCGCATCGGCCACCCGCTGCTGTTCCCGCTGATGGTGCGGGTCGGCGCCGGCCAACAGCACCGGCTGCAGATCCGCGTGCCGGTGGACGACACCCACACGCTGCACTACTGGTACGCCTGCTACCGGCCCCGACCCGGCGAGCGCGCGCCGCCGCAGCACGAGATCCCGGTCTACGACGTGCCCTGGCAGGATGAGCAGGGGGAGTTCATCACCGACTTCGTCGATGGCGGCGACATCATGGCCTGGGTCACCCAAGGGCCTATCGCTGATCGCACCCGCGAACAATTGGTGGCCTCGGATGCCGGGATCGCGCTCTATCGACGCATGCTGCTTGAAGAGCTAAACCGCAGCGAGGCCGGCGAAGATCCCCTCGGTACCCTGCGCGACCCCGCCAAGAACCAGATCATCGAGCTGCCCCAGGAGCGCAACAAGCTCGGCGGAGGCAGTGCCTTTCTGCGCGAGGCCGTTGCCATGAGCCATGTGCGATACAGCCCGATCTTGGATAAGATCTTCGCGCTGCTGGATGGCACCCGGTAGGCTGCACCCGGCTGGCCCCCGCGACCCTGGGCGCGACCTTAAGGCAGACGCGACAACCGGATTGCGCAGATGGCACAAGACTATACCCGCCAATGTTTCTTCGATGCCGCGCGCCGACGTGCCGGCGAGGCCCGCGTCCTGTTGGACCAGCCCGAGCGTCCCAAGCAACGCGATGGCGCGGTCACGATGGCGCTGTTGGCCTCGGAGTGCGCGCTCAAGGCGGTGCTGATGCATGGGCACCAGGCGAACCGGCTCGCCGATCTACCGGAGGGGCCTCGAAACGCCTACTTCAAGAGCAAGCGCGGGCATGACTTGCGTGCAATCTGGTGGGACTTGCCTTCGCGCATCGCAGCGGGTTCAGGCGCGACGGAATCCAAGGCAATCCTGCTGCTCCATCAGGCCGACCGATATGAGCACCGCTACGGGCTCAAGAAGCCCAAGCGCGATGAGGCGGAACCCTATGTCCAAGCCGCCGAGCACCTTGTAGCCTGGATGAACAACCTGGTGACCTGAATCATGAGCACTGAGACACCGCTGGCTACACTGCGACAGGTAATCGCGGAATCGCTGCACCCTCGGCGGCTTATCCTCCGGCGCGGACACGATGGGTCGATCGACCTGCGTGTGCTCGCGGATGCCTTCACGGATGCGGAGGATAGGCTCGCGGTCTTGGAACAGGCCCTGGAACGGCGAAACCTTCGACTCCCCGAGCGGGCCCTCACGCTGCTAATGTCCCCTGATGATCTCGCGGAAGACGACGAACAACGGTTCTTCTCCCAGCGGTTGGTCGGTGTGCCAACCTGGGCCGATGCGCTTGAGCTTGCGCCCCAAGCGCCCGAGCCCGATGACCGCGGCCTGCCCGAGGGTGTCAAGGTGGTCGCCTTCTGGGGGCTCAAGGGCGGTGTCGGCCGCTCCACGGCGCTTGCGCATGTCGCCCTGCTGCTCGGTCGCCGCCAGCAAAAGGTTCTGGCGATCGATCTAGACCTGGAATCACCGGCCCTGGTCCCTGCGTTGACCGGCATCTCGGACGCCGACAGCCGCTTTGAGGACTTGATCCGGCTCGCCGCTGATCCAGACATCGACGACGAGGACTTGGAACGCGCGATACAGCAGGACCTGCTGCCGGCCCGCATGGAGTCTGGGACCGTCGAGGTCCTCGGACCGAGCAAGGCGGACATTCCCTTTGTCCATGCGCTCCTCGGCGCGTTATCCCCGACAGTGCTCTACCGGGGAACGCGTCCGCCCCTGCGGCGGCTCTTAACGACCGCGGTGCGGGCCTCGCGAGCCGATATCGTCCTGCTCGATGCGCGCTCCGGCTACTGCGACGAATCGGCGATCGCGGTGCTGGACCTCGCCGATGAGGTCGTCATGTTCGCATCCCCCGCGCCGTCGACCTATGGCTCGCTGGCGCCTGCGATCGAGGCCTTTGAGCGCAGTCGGCGCGCGCGCGCTCGCCCGAGCCTCCTGCACATCGTGGCCGGCATGCTGCCAGCGGGTGAGAAGGCACGCGCAGATTGCATTGAGCAACTGGCATTAGACCTTCAGCGCGCACGCTCGGCGATCAACGAAGCCCTACAGACACCGGCTGACGACCGTCCACCCGACATTTCCATCATTCCGATCGACTATTCTCCGCGCATTGTCGAGAACGATGGCGGTCTGTCGGTGAGTGGGACGACAGAAGGCTATCAGGATCTCGCCGAGCGCATCCTGCCGCCGCCGCTGCCGCGAAACATCGTGCCGCATGATCCGGGCTGGGTCGGGCAGGTTATTCGCGAGGCCAAGGTGCCGGTACCCCAGGCAGAGAGCGAGAGCGATGTCAGTGTCTTGGCAGGGCTGTTTACGCGCACATCGGACCTGGATCGGTTCCTCCGTCACGATACCTGTCTGGTGCTTGGACCCAAAGGCACCGGCAAGAGCTATCTGCGCCGTATCTGCCTGGAGCAACCGACCCTGCTGCAGCAACGCTCCGGCAGGCGCGGGCTGCAGAACCTGGTCTATGTGGAAGGCTATGCGAGTCCGCGCGGCGGTCGTGGCGCGAATCCACCGGCATCCCCGAATCTGCTGCGCGAGCTCGATGCGCGCTTTCCAACGCGCTGGGACGAGTGCTGGTCCGCTTTGGCGCTGGCCAGGGTCGTGGCGGCGTTGAGCCCCAATGTCGGTTCAGCCCCGCTGTCCGGACCGGTGAGACTCGCGGATGGCGGTATGGAGCACCTTCTTATGCGAGCGGTGGCCGCGGAAGGAGAACAGGAAGTGTTGGATGCGATCGATGGTCTGCTGGGCGCGGAGAGTCCCCTGGTGATTAGCGATGCCTGGCGAGCGCTCGATACCTGGTGCGAGCGCCAGGGCAAGCAAGTGACCTTGCTGTTCGATGACTTGGATGTGGCGCTTGGGGAGAGCGCCGAGGCCATCGAGCGGCGGCGCGGCATGATCATCGGACTGCTCGATCAAGCCAATGCCTCCTGGATGTCGACACGGCATGTCGGCGTCAAGATCTTCCTGCGCAAGGACATCTCCGATTCCCTAGCCGCCGAGGAGCAGGCAAAGTACCAGAGCCGGTCGGTGACCCTGGCGTGGCGTGCCGACGACATATGGCGCCTGATCATCCGCGCGCTGGCGGTGGCCTCCGGGGCATTTCGCAAGCATGTCGAGGGGCAAGGTATCAGCATCGCGAAGCTCGACGACCTGCTGCGGGACGATTGGGAGCCGATACTGAAGCTGATCTGGGGAGACCGACTCGGCGGGAGCGAGAGCAATACACGCTCGACGGTTTGGGCGCAACGGCGCCTCAGCGACGGCAATGAACGTCTCTATCCCAGGGCGGCCCTGTGGCTGCTGGACTCGGCCATCGACGCACGCAAGAATGAGCGCATTGAGGGACCTCCACTCCTTGACCCCAAGTCGCTACGCGCCGCCATGCCGGATGTTTCGCAGGGGCGCCTGGATGAGTTGCTGACTGAAGCTGCTACTGAGCAGAGGGACCGCGTCTTACGCATTGCCGGGTTCAAGTCCTACCAAGACCGGCAGGAGTTTCTCGATGCCCTCAAGCAAGCCGGCGAGCCCGAGCCGACCGCGGCGCTGACGCTATTGGAGGTACTCGGCATCGTCGAGACCGGCTCGCGTCGCAACAAGACGCCGACGGTGCGTATCGTCGACCTGTACGCGTTTGCGCCGAAGCTGCGCATCGACAGGCTCGGCAGGCGGTGAGTCGGACCAATCGGCGGTGGCGCGCACCCATGATAGAGATCGCCACTGCGTGATGTTGTCCCGGTTTTCAACAGCCAAGGTGGAGAAGACATGATGCCATTGCGCATCCTCGTCTACGCCCAGCACTTGAGCGGCGTCGGCCACTATGTGCGCACCTACGAGATCGCCCGCGCGCTGGCGTCCCACCATCAGGTCCATTGGGTCGAGGGCGGCAGGCCGGTCCCACACGCCCCCTGTCCGCGGCTGAGGCTGGTCGAGCTGCCGCGTATCCGTAGGGGACCAGACGGCCTCATCCGTGGACTCGACGCAAGCCAGGACACGGACAGCCTGATGCGTCTGCGCGCCGCCCGTCTGCTGGAACAGGTCGAGGCCATCCGCCCGCGGGTATTCTTAATCGAGTACTTCCCGTTTAGCAAATGGGAGCTGAGCTGCGAGCTGCTGCCGGCCATTGCGGCGGTGCGTGCTCAGGGCGGCCGGGTGCTCTGCTCGCTGCGTGACGTGGTGCGCAAGACGCGCTTCGAGACTGCGCCGGACCTGGCCTATGCCCAACGGGTCACCGAGTTGCTGAATCGCCACTTCGATGCCTTGTTGGTCCATGCGGACCCGGCACTGACGCGGCTTGAGGAACACTTCCCGGCCGTCGCCGATATTCGCCCGCCCATCCACTACACCGGGCTGGTGTCGGAGAAGCTCAGTCGCGCGCCGGCAACCGACACCGAGATCGCGCGGCTCACCGACGGTCGCCCCTTCGTACTGGCCAGTGCCGGCGGTGGGGCCGGCGGCAGGCACTTGATCACCCTCGCGGCCCGGACCTGGCGCGACCCCGGCGTCGCCGCCGGACGTCCGCTGGTGATCTGCGCCGGGCTCGGCTGGTCCGAGCAGTTCCTGCGGGAGTTGAGCCAAGGGTCCGCGCCGGGCCGCGTGCTCGTCCTGCCCTTCAGCGGCGACTTCCTGCACTGGCTCGCCGCGGCGGACCTCTCCATCAGCCAATGCGGCTACAACACCGCCGCGAATCTGCTGGAGACCGGCACGCCGGCCATCGTCTGCCCCAACCCAAACATGTCCGACCAGCCTTTTCGTGCCCAACGCTTGGCCGAGCGGGGTCTGGTTGCATTACTGAGTCCGGATGGCGGGGTGGAGGACTTGGCCAGAGCGATCGATCATGCCTTGAGCCAACCTCGCGGCGGTCATCAGGTCGATCTCGACGGGGCCTTGCACACCTGCGAGTGGATCTCCGAAAAAGAGGTATTGGCATGAGCGAACCGTCGATACGCCCCTGGGCCAACCGCTGGGGAATCTACGCCGAGGACTATGAACGGTCCACTTTGCCCCGGGCGAACAGCAGAGCCAGCCGCGGGGCATCCAGATCAGGATTCCAATGGGCATGGACAAAGGCGCGCCCGACCTCACCCATCGCCCGGCGTGCCTCCGGGCTGAGCTTGCCGATGGCTGCAATGGCATCCGCCAGGGCCTCGGCATCGCCGGGCTGCACCAGCAGACCGGCTCCTTCCGGCACGATCTCCGGGATGCCGGCGACGCGGGTGGAGATGACTGGCAGGCCCAGGGCCATGGCCTCGCCGAGCACCGCGGGCGTTGCGTCCGAGTCGCCGTCCGGCGTAACGACGGCGGCCAATACGAGGCAATCCGCGATGAGCAGCGTGCGGCGGACCTGCGCGGCGTCGACTGCGCCCTCGAAAGAGACCATCTCGTTTAGCCCCAGGGCGCACACCTGTTGTTCCAAGTGCTGGCGCTCGCGGCCATCGCCGATGATGGTCAAGTGCAAGCGCTGATCTGCGCGCGCCAATCGGTGCATTGCATCCAGCAGCACATCGACGCCCTTCTTCGGCACCAGCCGGCAGATGGTGATGAGGCGCGATGGTTGTCCCTCGTTCAGCTGGGTCGGGGCGGCAACGTCGGACAGGAACAACTCGCGACTGAGGAACGGATGCAGCACCTCGATCCGATCGGCGCAACGGGGCTGCATCCGCGACAATCGAATCCGGTTGTACTCGCACACCGTAACGACGAAGCGTGCCGCGGCCAACTTGGCGGGCAGGTCGGCATTGCGCACATAGACGTCCCTGGCATGCGCGGTGAAACTGAAGCCAAGACCAGTCAGTGCGCTGGTGAGCCAGGCAACGTCGCTGCCGAAACTCAAATGGGCGTGGAGGTGATCCGTGGAATGGGAGTGCAGCAGTCGCGATAAAACCAGCGCGTGCCGCAGCGCCGTCCAGTGCCGTGGATTTCGCGCCCGGAGCACTTGCCGCAGCGTGTTCAAGAGCCGCCGAGGTTGAGACAGCAAGGCGGCCCCAAGTGCCTGAAAAAGGCCGCCACAAGCAATCGGCTCCAGATAGTACACCGACCGACCCTGGTCCGCGGAGACCAGCGCGTGATGCTGCAGCCCCGGCTCGAATTGGGAAAATACCGTCACCCGATGGCCGAGACTCTCCAATGCTCGAATCTCGTTCAGCACGAAACTCTCGGAGAGTTGCGGAAAACGCCTCAACACGTAGCCCAGATGAATGCCCGCGGACGTTGAGCGCCGGAGATTGGAGGCGGGTGGCTTCGAGGCAAAGCGCGAGGCATAGGTTCGAGCACCGAAATCGGCCATCGGACGGGGCAGGGACGAGGCGGCGGAATCATGCATCGACGCGATTCGCCAGGCAGCACTCCGCAGCCTTAGCCGGATCATCAGGCGGTTGTCACGCTGGATGGGGCAAACGCCGCCTGAAAGCCATAGCTTGCCAACTCCTGGTTGAGCCATTGCTGCGCCCGCGGTGGGTAGAAGGCCAGGGTCACCAGGTCGAATACCAGCTTGCCGGTTTCGCTGAGACGCAACTCGGTCGCATCGGCATCGATCAGCCCGGCCTCACCGAGCCGCGCCAGGGTTGCGCTATAGTCGCTGGCGATGTCGTTGCCGAAGGTCCGGGCATAGGCGGCGCGATCGAGCGGCTTGCCGTCGCCCAAGGTGCGGGCGACGAATTGGATGCGCCGGTCATCGCCATCAAGGTGGATGACTTCAGCAACCGGACTGCGGCCGTTCTCGATGGCGTCGATGTAGTGGTGCATGCGGCTGTCGTTGCGGTAGACGCTATGGCCCAGGTGGGAGCGGGCGCTGAGCCCGATGCCGAGCTGGAAGCCGCGCATCTGCTCGTCGTTGCAGGTCAGCCGCTCGTGGCGCGATGCGGCGGAATCCATCCGCTTGAAGGTGTGCCAGCGGGTCTGGGTGTAGCCGAACTCCGCCGCCGTGTCGCGGAGGAAGGCGCGCCAGCGCATCAGCCGTTCCAGGTCCAGGATCTCGTCTGGCGCGATGGAGCGCGAGACCGGCGTGTACTCGTTCAGGCGCAGGTTGTAGGCGGTGAAGGCCTGCACGCCCATGTCCGCGGCGTTCTCGATGTCGCGGCGCAGCGATGCCTCGGTCTGCCCCGGCAGGCCGTACATCAGGTCGATGTTCAGAATGAGCCCGGAGGCGACCACGCGCTCGCAGGCATCGAGCGCGATCTGCTCGCCGTGGCGCCGCGAGACCCTGTCCAGGACGCCGTCTGACAGGCTTTGGATGCCCATGCTGACGCGGCCGATGCCGTTGGCCTTGAGCACCGCGATGTGCTCGTCGCTGATGGACTCCGGCGAGGCCTCGACGGTGTGGACCGGCTCGCCGTGCGTCGGCATGCGTTGAAAGATGGCCGACAGCACCCGGTCGAGCAGCTCCGCCGGCAGCGCCGTCGGGGTGCCGCCACCGACGAACAACTGCGAGATCGGTGTGCCTTGCGGCACCCATTCCAGTTCCTGCAGCAGCGCGTCGACATAACCTTCCATCTCCTCGTGCTTGGCCTTCACCTTCTTGGCGTAGCAGCAGAAGGTGCAGGCGTAGTTGCAGAAAGGGATATGGGCATAGAGGCGCATGAACGGATGGTCGACGGGCTCGCGTTCCAGGCCCGGAGCCGGCTCGAACATGGGTGCGGCATGGGGGTAGACGTGGGGTGCGGTGTAGGCGACCCGCGGGGCCGCGCCGAGGGCTGCGTCGATGCGAGCGAGGTCGAAAGAGGAGGCTGGGCGCATAGTCGTGGTCCTGAGGGAAAACTTGGCCGCTACTGTAGCGAAGATCCGAGGGGCTGCACATCTTTGATTGCTGAACAGGCCAAGGCATGGGGCTGCCTGGGGTCTGCGCCATCAAGTCTTCAGCTCAGTGCGGTTCTTGAACGGAAAGGGTTGCTCGCGCCCCTCGGCATCGCGCGGAACGGGTAAGCCCAGAAAGCCGCACAGGGGTCGCCAGCCATCGCCGGCGGGCACATTCAGCACCAAAAACCGGTGTCGGCGGCCCTCGGCCGCGAAGTAGTCCTGGATCGCCAGCTCGTAGCGCTCCTTGGTGGCCCGCAGCCGCCGCGGGTCGCAGTGACGCGGGGCGGCGTTCGCCGGCCGGCGGCGCTTGTTCCAGCGCCGATCATGGGCGATGCGGCTGCGAACCCATGCGTCGGTGTCGCGGGTATTGAGGATAAAGCGACTGTCGGGGTATTGACGGTCCAGCGCCTGGTAGTGCCGATAGAACGGGGCATCGGTGTAGCAGTCGTAGCCGTCGATGGAAGACAACAGGGGTTGCCCCTCGGCGATGGCGCGCGCGATGGCCGGTTCGGCGATCCGCGAGTGGTGCAGGGAGCGCAGCCCCAGCAGCTTGAAGGCGGCATTCAAGGACGAGGTACCGGTCTTGTTCATACCGATACAAAAGACGCGTGGCCGGAAGTGGTTGGGCACTATGGGCGTCATGCGTCGGCTCGCCACAACACCGACAACCGCTCGGACTTGGAAAGCGGGTTCGGTGCTGGTGTGATCATGGCGTTCCCGAGGTCAGATGTTGCGTCCGTAAAAATAGCGCAGCGGCAGCGTGCCAAGCCACCAAGCCCAGTAGCGCGCCGTTGAAATCGGTTGCAAACGCGACATCAGCCAGCGGTTGCCTAGGCTCTGCCGCGGGCGGGCCATGACGGCGGCGATGGTTTCGCGGCGACTGAGCAACAGCTTGTCGTCATACCTGTGCAGCAGCGTCGCGATGCACGGGCAGTCAGCCTCGGCATCGACCAGCTTGAGACAAAAGGACAGGATGTTGAGCACCGTGTTTAGGCTGCGTTCTTGCTCAAGCTGCGTCAGCCAGCCGCGCCAATCCGTGTCGGCGTCGATGCGATCCAGGATCAGATACAGGTCCCAGACCTTGCGCAGCTTGATGTGGCTGCGCTCAATGTCGTTGGCGAGACCCAGCGCCGCCATGGTGAGGCTGTCGAGGTCGCCGATGGCCTGAACGGTGAGGCCCGGCGAGGGCTGTTGCGCTTGCTCTGCCCGAAGCTCTGGCCCTGGCGGGGTCTCATTCACGGTTGGTTCCGGACTGAAGGCGAGGCGCAGGGGCTGGGCATTCCGTAAGGCCTGATCGTAGCTTCGGCGCATGCCGAGACGGTTGCGAAAGACCCAGTGAATGTCGACGGTGCCGCGCTTGCCGCGAAATTCGATCGCGTGCATGCGGCGCAGCAGCGCCCGCGGGTCGAGTCGGCGCCCGGCCGGGGAAGAGAGCCCCATGCCCGCCGCGACGGTCATCACGGCAACCAGATCCTGGGGCAGGATCAGGATGTCCAGATCCCACATCAGACGCCGCTGCATGCCGCCAGCGAAGCGCACCGAGCTCAGAAAACCCTTTAGCACCAGGAAGTGTACGCCGGCCTGCGTCAAACGTTGGTCGAGTTCCACCAACAGCTCCAACAGCCGCCGGTTGCGCCGCACCTGGCGACGATAGGCGTTGGCCAGCGGCTCGCCGACCTCGGGGCGCAGTTCCCCGGCCAGCCCCGCTGACGCCAACATGGCCAAACAGTAACCGGCC
>JGI12109J20283_10054673_pt1 | contig 11564 bp, 9 predicted proteins | sample ElkSlonscriptome_12_FD_20283 | JGI IMG/M metagenome (IMG submission 20283) | reverse complement strand
CAGGAAACCCTGTGCACCGAGGCCTGCGATGTACAGCACGATCAGCGAAGCGAGGTTCCAGGCGGCCAACAGCTCGACCGACCCGAACCGCCGGATCGATGCCGCCAGTTGGGCGACCGGCAAACCGTAGGATCTCGCGTGTGGTTCCCCGAGCGAGGCCAGCGGGCAGTACAGCCAGGCCTCGGCCTCGGAAAGGCATTCGATGAACCCCAACACGGGAAGCATCAGGCCCATACCCATCAGGTGATCCAGCGGCCAGATTCCGTAGATCGGCGCCAGCAGCAGGACCGGCAGCGCCAGCAGGAATCGGTAGGCCGGCCGTGCCAGACGACCGGAGTTCAGCGGCTCGAAGGCCGTCGCCACAGCGATCATGCGCGATCGCTGACGGCTCGGATGGAGTCCTTGAGCGTCCGCGAGCGAACCTGCTGCAGCAGCAGGCGATTGGCCGCCAGCTGATCGGCGAGAAACGCGACCAGCACGGTCTGGAATCCCGCGATCAGCAGCACCGCGGCAAGGATCAGCGACTGCACATGGCCGGCGCCCTCGCCGAGCATCCAGTAGATCACGAACCGAAGACCCAGCAGCAGACCGAGCCCGAAAATCACCGCGCCGATGCTGGCGAAGAACCGGAACGGCCGGTAGATCACGAAGATCCGGATGATCGTGAATACCGAGCGCTTGATGTAGGACGGGATGCTCTTGACCAGCCGGGAAGGCCGGAGGTCTTCATTGACGCGGACCGGGACCGAAGCGATCGCCATGCTGCGCTGGCCGGCCTGGATAATCGTCTCGAGAGTGTAGGTGTAGTCGTTGAACACGTTGAGTTCGGTCGCCGCCGCGCGGCTGATCGCCCGAAAACCGGACGGCGCATCCGGGACGTCGGTATCGCTGGCTTTACGAACCACCCAGCTGCCCAGCCGCTGCAGCCATTTCTTGAGCATCGAAAAATGCTCGATGCTCTCGATCGGCCGCTCGCCGATCACCAGGTCCGCTTCGCCCTTGACGATCGGGACGACCAGGTTGTGGATGTCGGCCCCGTTGTACTGGTTGTCGGCGTCGGTATTGACGATCACGTCGGCGCCGAGCTCCAGGCCCCGCTCCAACCCGGTCATGAAGGCCCGCGCCAGCCCTTGGTTACGAGTATGACGGACCACGTGGTGGACGCCGTTCTCGCGCGCCACCTCGGCGGTGTTGTCGACCGAGCCGTCGTCGATGATCAGCCACTCGACGCGTTCGAAGCCCTCGACTTCTCGCGGCAGATCGGCTAACGCGGCAGGCAGGGTCTCCTCCTCGTTGAAGCACGGGATCTGGATGATCAGCTTTTTCATCTGGCGACCTTGGATTGAGAGTTTCGACGGCCACGCGCACCCGAGACCGCGCTGGATCCGATTCGCACGGGGCCGGACTCGACCCGGCCAACCGCTCGCGAAGCATCGCGCATTATCGCTCATCAGCGGACCTTGCCGCCAGGCGCAGCCGGACCGGCCCGGTCAGCGTTTCGATCGCCTCGAGCTCCCGGTCGCCGAATTCCGGTCGGTAGTAGTCCGGCGGCGACAGCCGGTCGAGAAATTCGGCGCGCACCGGGTCGAACGGCGTCGCCGGCAGGTCGCAGTGGGCGAGCAGCGCGTCGATGCCGGAAGCCGGGTTCGAGCACAGCGATTCATACGAAAACATCCGGATCGATCGGGCCCGGTCAGTATCCCCGTCGAGCAGATCCAGCACGTATTCGTACACCGCAGACCAGTATCGCGCCCATCCCTGCGCCGATCTCCCGTCGCGCCAGTCGGATTCGATCTCGCGCGCCTGCTCCGCATTCGCAACGTGGATGGCGCGCTTTTCCGGACCGAACTCGAAATGCCCGGAGCGGGCCAGCTGAGTGGCCACCCGCGGATCTTCTTCGGCCAGCCGTGTGAACAGCCGATCCTGCTTGACCAGCGACGCGATCTGGGCCACCGGTTCGCGCCACGGCACGACAATGCGCGCGTCCGGAAACAGCTTCAGCAGATAGACCAACCGCGTCGCGTTGTAGTTGCCCTTGGCGAGGTAGCGCCGCGCGCCCCGCGCGGCCAGCAGCTTCGCGACGTGCTCGCGGTAGAAGCGCTCGAACCGGGGATGGTCGGTGGACTCGTCCAGAACCTGATTGTTCGCCGGGTCGTGCAGGCGCTCGAAGAACTGATTCCAGATCACCTCCTCGACCGCCTCCGGGCTTTCCCGATTGACCTTGAGACGGTCGCGGTGGGCACGCTCGGTCGGCGTGCTGGTATCGCGGCCAATGCGGTCGGCCAACCAGTTGCGCCAATACGGCGTGTAGACGTTCGGGAAGTCGCTGTAGCGGTGCGTGGTGACGTCCGGATGACGCGCCAGCATCTCGGTGATCACCGTCGTTCCCGAGCGAGGTACGCCGGCGATGAAGATCGGACGGTCGATCTCGATTCCGGCCAGTGCGTCGGCCAGCACCGTCGTCTCGAGCCGCGAAAGCGCGCGCCACATCGGCGCAGTGGCCGAAACCAGCGCGGTTCTGAAATACAACCCGCCGGGCACATGCCCACGCGCCTTGCCCTGCGGCATCGCCGAATCCGGTTCTCCGGGCCAGGTGGTATGATCCCACAATTGTTTTGCGCGGGTCCGCCGCGGCGCATGTTGTCCACCCGAACTCCAATCTTCCTGCTCACGCTGCTGTTGTGCGGCGTGTCTGTTCCGGCATTTGCCTACATCGGCCCCGGCTCGGGCCTGAGCCTGCTCGGCGGGCTCTGGAGCCTGCTGCTGGGAATCTTGCTGGCGCTGGGCGCGATCCTGCTGTGGCCGATCCGGCTGCTGCTGCGGCGCATGGGTCTGATCGGCCAGGCCGTTGACCGCAAGGCGCCGTCGGCAGACACCAAGTTCGAGGCGGGCCCCGGTGAGGATGGCGATGCCGTTCCGGATCAATCCGGACCGTCGCGGATTCCCGGACGGCGCGCCCTCGTATTACTGGCCCTGGTCGCGGCGATGCTGGCGTGGCTGGGCGGACCGGCGCCGGCGCCCGAGCCGGCTGCCGGCCGGGTCATCGTGCTGGGCTTCGACGGCATGGATCCGAACCTGGCCCGGCGCTGGATGTACGAACTGAAGCTGCCCAATTTTTCGCGCCTGACCCGCAACGGTCATTTCCAGGCGCTCGGCACCAGCAATCCGCCGCAGTCGCCGGTTGCCTGGTCGGACTTCGCCGTCGGCGACCACGCCGGGCACCACGGCATCTTCGACTTCCTTCGCCGCGATCCCGAGACCTACGCGCCGCGGTTTTCGATTTCCGAAGACATTCCGCCCGAATCCCGTCTCGAACTGTTCGGCATGAGCATTCCGCTCGGCGGCGGCGAAGTGCTGAACCGCCGCCAGGGCCAGCCGTTCTGGGCGGCTGCCGAAGAGCGCGGCACGCGCGCCTCGGTGCTGCGCGTGCCGGTCACCTATCCGCCCGACGACATCCAACGGATGCTGTCCGGCATGGGCGTGCCGGACCTGCTCGGAACGCAGGGCACCTACACGCTGTTTTCGACCACGCGGCTCGATCCGGCCGGCGACAGCTCCCGGGTGGTGCGCGTGCGGCCCGGGCTGGACGGCGTCATCGATACCGCGCTGCAGGGGCCGATCGACCCGCTGCGACCCGACGATGGACCGCTGGAGCTGCCGCTGGAAATCGCTCCCGACGAGGCCGGGGCGCGCGTTCAGCTGGGCGATTACGACTCGGTGCTGGCGCCGGGCGAGTGGTCGGACTGGGTCACGCTGAGCTTCGACGCGACCGGTCCGGTACGGATCGCCGGGCTGGCGCGACTGCTGCTGGTCGAGGGCTACCCGCGGCCTCGGCTCTACGTCTCGCCGCTGCAGATCGATCCGCGTTCGCCGGTCGCTCCGATCAGCTCGCCGCCGGAGTACGCCGCCGAACTGGCCCGGCGAATCGGCTTGTTCCACACGCTGGGAATGCCGGAGGAAACCTGGTCGCTGAACGAAGAACATATTTCGGACAGCGACTGGCTGGAGATGCAGAAAGGCATCCTGGCCGAACGCGAGGCGATGTGGTACGACACGCTGGCGCGCAACGACAGCGAGCTGGTGGTGGGCGTGTTCGTCCAGACCGATCGCGTCAGCCACATGTTCTGGCGCGGCCTCGACCCCGAGCATCCGCGCCACGCTGACACCGCGCCCGAGCATCGCGACGCGGTCGAGTGGGTCTATCGCGAAGCCGACCGCATCCTCGGCGAGACGCTCGACCGGATGGGGCCCAACGATGAACTGATCGTGCTGAGCGATCATGGCTTCGCGCCGTTCCGCCACGCGGTACACCTCAACCGCTGGCTGGCCGACCGGGGCTATCTCGCGCTGCCGGACGGCTCCGACACCGCCGAGCCGCCGTTCCAGGGCGTCGACTGGAGCCGCACCCGCGCTTACGCCATGGGCCTGAACGGCGTCTTCCTCAACCTGGCCGGCCGCGAGCGTGACGGCATCGTGGAACCCGAAAGCGCTGCCGAACTCAAACGCGAGATCGCCGAGGCGCTGATGCAGTGGCGCGATCCGGATCGCGAAGACCGCGTGATCCGCACCGTGTTCGATGCCGACGAGGTTTATGCCGATAGCCAAAGACCGGACGAGCGGCCCGATCTGGTGATCGGCTACGCCAGCGGCTATCGCGCCTCTTGGCAAACCACGCTGGGCGCCGTGCCTTCGGCGCTGATCGAGCCGAATCGCCAGAAGTGGTCGGGCGATCACTGCATCGACCCGGAACTGGTCCCCGGCGTGCTGTTCAGCAGCTTCACGCCGGAGTTCGCGGTCGGCTCGCTGCGCGATGTCCGCGGCCTGGTCGAAGCCCGGCTGAATACCGTGCAAGCCGATCCGGCGCCGACCGCGACGTCGGAGCAGCCGGAACGCGGCCTGCTCGATCAGCCCGGCGTGGTGCTGGCGAGAATCGATCGGGCACTGCGCTCGGTGCTCCCCGCCGCGCCGGCGATTGCGATCTGGGCGTTGATTTCGGCCTGGCTGACCATGTGGGTCTACGGCCGCACGTCGAACCAGGTCGGACTGGCGTCGATCAAGCGGGAGGTGCGCAGCCTGCGCCGGAATATCCGAGACTACAACGGGCAATTTTCAGGCCTGGTGCCGCTGCTCGCCCACAACCTCCGGCTGTCGCTGAAACAACTGGCGCTGGCGATCGGACCGGCGATCCTGGCCGGCCTGCCGGTGCTGATCGTGCTGGTGTGGATCGCCGGCGCCTACGGAGCGCGGCTGCCGATGGCCGGCACCGAGACGCGCGTCGAAATCTCGGCAGAATCCGGCGTCGATACGACCGAATGGCACTGGCACGGCACGCTTGCCGAACGCGAGACGATCGACGGCGAGACGACGACATGGAAACTCGCCTGGCCGATGCCGGCGATGCCTGCGCACCTGCGAGCCCGGATAGGTCCGGATCACCGAGCCAGCGCGCTGGCAACGTTGCCGCTCGAGAACCCAAGCCCGGTGCTGCACAAGCGGCACTGGTGGAACGCGCTGATCGCCAACCCGGCCGGCTACCTGCCCGACGATTCGCCGATCGCCCGGTTGCGCATCGACTTGCCGCAGCTGGAGGTATTGCCGCTGGGGCCGGGGTGGATGCGCGGCTGGATGTTCTTCTACTTCCTGATCCTGGTGGTTGCCGCGATCGCGCTGAAAGTTCGATGGCGCATCCACTGAACGCGGCGCGGTCACATCCCCGGGGTTACGATTTTCTTCCGATCCCTAAAAGATGGAACGCTGATCCGATGAAAACTACGTTATCGACGCTGCTCGCCATTACAGCTTTGCTGACCGCCACACCGTCTTGGTCGGCCGACGTCGGCCAACCGGCGCCCTCGTTCACGTTGTCCGATCAATACGGTGAAGTCCACGCACTGGAGGACTTCGCAGGAAAATGGCTGGTGGTGTTCTTTTACCCGAAAGCCGACACCCCGGGTTGCACGACCGAGGCCTGCAACTTCCGCGACAATATCTACGCAGTGCGCGGCGCCGGTGCCGAAGTCGTCGGCATCAGCGTCGACTCGGTGGCCGATCAGCGTAAATTTTCCGACAAGTATCGGTTGCCGTTCACGATCCTGTCGGACAGTGAAGGCAGCACCTGCGAGGACTACGGCGTGCTGCGTTCATTCGGAGAAACGGGGATTGCCAACCGCGAATCGTTCCTGATCGACCCGAACGGCGTCGTGGTCAAGCACTACCAGCGCGTCAACCCCGAGACGCATACGCAGGAAGTGATCGCCGATCTGGAGCGTTTCCAGGCAGCGCGAGTCGACTCGGATAGCGAAGCAGCTACCGGCTGAGGGCTCGGGAATTGCTTTAAGACGCTGCACGGGCGCGACCGCGTCTCTGGGGGATTGCCGACCGAAACGCGATCCGCGCGCAGTGATTCTAGAGGTTGTCCAGGACTCGGCGCCCCGGATACGCTTGTTTCCGGGATCGACATCCATCGCCCCCGCATCGGTGGTGTGGGGGGTAGTTTACGGTTCCCGCAGGTCCCAGGCCTCGATCCACTCGGTCGATTCATGGCGCATGTCGTAGTCACGCTCCAGCCGCTTGGCGAAATCCGGCATGTGGCCGGCGCCGTAGAAAATCGCGATCCGACGCGCCCCGGCACGCAGCTGCTCATCCAGACGCTCCAGCGCGCGACCGTTGCGCCCCTCGATCAGGGCGGATCCACCGGGGCCGGAAAGCTGCGCGAGCAGGTCGACCTGGCCGGCGAGTTGAGCGGCAAGCGCCCGCTTCATGGCGCGTCTGGGATCGTCCGAAAACAGCACCTTGACCATCTCGGCCTGCTGAGCGGCGGCATCGCTCGTGCCCTGCTGCGCCAGCCCGAGGGCCCAGGCTCGAAACATCAGCCCGACCAGTGACTCGCCTCGTTCCTTCATGTCGCCGGCGAACTCCTCGGCGGTGAAATCGGCGTGCATCATGTTGTCGCGCGAATAGTCCATCTCTTCAAGCTGGAACGCCAGCCCCAGCAAGTCCTTCATTCCGCCCTGAAGCAGACCGATCATCGACGGCGAACCGCTCCTCGGCATATCCAGCGCTGCGGGATCGCCAACCAGTTCATAGAGCACGACCGGATAGTCGGCAAGACGCCGGTCGAGCTCCTGGAAGTAGCGGACGTCGGCCACGTGAACGGCGCTGACGAGATCCACCACTTCACCGTTGGGACCGGCATATGACGCCACCGCGACCTCGAGCGCCGCCGGCGACCCGTCGGCGGTTTCCGATACCCGGACAAATTGCTCGTCCGGCAGCTCGCCAAGCGCCAACCCGGATGCCATCAGGGCGGCCGCGGCCCAAACCAGCGGCGCGCGCGTCATCTTGATCAAAATATTCATGTTCCTAGTATGCCCTCCCGCGCGTGCGGGGCACGTCGCCCGATGCGACTGATATCATTTCGACCTATCCGGCCTGAAGGGGTTCGCAAGATGTGTGGAATCGTTGCGGCAATCGCCGAGCGAGACGTTGTCCCGCTTCTCATCGACGGCTTGCGTCGCCTCGAGTATCGCGGCTACGACTCGGCCGGGCTGGCGCTGGTGGACGGCGCATCGAACATGATCCGGGAACGTTCGGTCGGCAAGGTCTCGGCACTCGCCGACCAGCTCGGCGAGCAGCATCGCGGACAGCTCGGCATCGCGCACACGCGCTGGGCGACCCACGGGCGCCCCAGCGAGGAAAACGCACATCCGCACATCAGCGACGACCGGATTGCGGTCGTGCACAACGGCATCATCGAAAATTATCTCGAGCTGCGCCAGGAGCTCGAACCCGACGGCTATCGATTCCGGTCGGAGACCGATACCGAAATCATCAGCCACCTGATCCACCAGCAGCTGCGCGACCACGACTCGATGCTCGAAGCCCTGCGCACGGTGGTCTCGAAGATGCACGGGAGCTTCTCGCTGGCGATCCTGGACGTCGAGCGCCCGGACCGGGTCTGGGGGGTGCGGCAGGGTAGCCCGCTGGTCATCGGCGTCGGCCTCGGAGAGCAGTTTCTGGCATCGGACGCCGCAGCGCTGGTGCCGCTGACCCAGCAAATGATCTATCTGGACGACGGCGACATCGCCGAGATCACTCGAGAGGAGGCCAGCATCATTCGCCCGGACGGCACGCCGGTCGAACGTCCAACGCGAGTCTCCGCGCTTCCGGCCGACAGCGCCGATCGCGGTCCGTTCCGGCATTTCATGCTCAAGGAAATCCACGAGCAGCCGGACGCCATCGCTGCAACGCTGGACGGCTATCTAGAGGATGGAGAGGTTCTTCCCGGCCTCGATCGCAAGCTGCTGGCGAGTACCCGCGCCATCCACATCCTCGCCTGCGGCACCAGCTACCACGCCGGCATGGTGGCTCGCTACTGGATCGAGACGCTGGCCGGGATACCGGTGACCGTGGAAATCGCCAGCGAATACCGCTACCGCGAACCCGCCGTACCGGACGGCACGCTGATGCTGGCGATCTCGCAATCGGGCGAAACCGCCGACACGCTTGCGGCGCTGCAGCTTGCCGCCGAACGCCGTTATCTCGGCAGGCTGGGAATCTGCAACGTTCCGGAAAGCGCGATCACGCGCATCTGCGAAGAAGTGTTGATGACGCGCGCCGGGCTGGAGGTCGGCGTCGCTTCGACCAAGGCCTTCACGACCCAGCTCACGGTGCTGATGCTTTTCAGCGCGGCGTTGGCGCGTGAGCACGGAGCCGACCGGAGCCGCTTGCGTACGGTGATCGACTCGCTGGGCGAAGTCGCACAGCAGGCGCGCGAGGTTCTGGCCAGCGATGATCAGGTAGCGGATATCGCGATGCGCATCGCCGACAAGTCGCACGCGCTGTTTCTGGGGCGCGGACCGGAGTTTCCGATCGCGCTGGAAGGTGCGCTGAAACTCAAGGAAGTCTCCTACATCCACGCCGAAGGCTACGCTGCCGGTGAGCTCAAGCACGGCCCGCTGGCGCTGGTCGACGAAGAATTACCGGTGATCGTCTCGGCTTCGAGCAACCACCTGCTGGAAAAGCTGAAATCGAATGTGCAGGAAGTCCGAGCCCGCGGCGGACAGCTGATCGTGTTCGCCGATCGCAATGTGACCCTGAGCAGCACCGACGGGATCGAGGTCGTGCAGCTACCGATCGCCCACAGCCCGGCATCGCCGATCCTGCAGGTACTACCGCTGCAGCTTCTGGCCTATCACGTGGGCGTGGTTCGAGGAACCGATGTGGATCAGCCGCGCAACCTGGCCAAGTCGGTCACCGTGGAGTAGCTCATGCGCTGCCGGATAACGCTTCGCTCAGGATCGACCGAAGGTTCTGCAGAATAAAAAAACGCACCCCCCGGTAGTCGGCAGGTGCGTCCGTTCCCTGGGCCTGCGTTGCGCGTGCAGGCGTAACCGGCTAGAACCCCTTCAGCCGGTCACGTTCGGGATCCCCTTCCCCGGGAATCAGTTGGCAACCCGTGCGGGCTCCGAATACTCACGGTCGCTGGCGTCGCTGTCGGCGGTTTCCAGCTCGGAGAGCCAGTCCAGAATTGCTTCTTCTGCGACCATGACTTCGAAATTTGCGGCTTCAATGGTGTTGAGGTCCATATCGGTACTCCAATCTTGATTCGTGTTGGAATCGAACATCTCGTGAATCGATCCGCGTGTTGGGTTTCAGTGATTACATTGCAAGGCATGTGCCAAACCCGGAAAACCGCCCCCAAAATGCCGCAACGGCGGGCGACGAAGGCTTTTCATCGGCCTCGGCGCTCGTCCCGAAGGTGACGATATTGGGCAGCCGTTGACGCCGGTCGGGTCATCGGGTGACGCAGAACGGCACTCTTCGACGGCGTTGTGGCTCTTTTGCGAAATTTGCGGATTGGCGTCGAAAGATTGCCGCTGGAGCGCAATCCGGCGAGAATGAGTCGTACCCGAGCACTGGATCCGGATGCCGCTCCTACACCGATGTGCCGTGCTGTTGATCTGCGTGATCTGGGCGGGCAATTTCATTGCCTCGGCGATCGCCGTCGACCATCTGCCGCCGGTCACCACCACCGCGCTGCGCTTCGCCTTCGTCCTGGTGCTGCTGTGGCCGTGGTTGAAGCCGCCGGCCCGAAACCAGTGGCTGAACCTGCTGATGGCCTGCTGGTGCATGGGCGCACTGCACTTTTCTCTGGTATTCATTGCGCTCAGCCGCTCGGCCGACGTCTCGTCGCTCGCGATCCTGCTGCAGGTCTACGTGCCGATGTCGACGCTGCTGGCGGTATTCGTGCTCGGTGAGCGAATCGGCTGGCGGACCTGGAGCGGCATCGGTCTGGCGTTTTCGGGGGTTCTGGTCGTGGGGCTGGATCCGCTGGTGCTCTCGCAGCTCGACGTCGTCTGCCTGGCGCTGGCATCGGCCTTTTTTCTGGCGCTGGGTACCGTTTTCATGCGACGCGTCAACGGCGTCGGCCTGTTCGACTTTCAGGCCTGGAACGCGCTGTTCTCGTTCATTCCGCTGGCGGCGCTGGCCATTTGGCTGGAATCTCCGCTCGATGCGATTTCGAGCACCCCGCTGAACTCTTCCGCCTGGCCGGCCGTGGCCTATTCCGCCATCGGCTCGTCGATCGTCGGGCACGGAATCTTCTACTGGCTGATTCAGCGCCATGAGGTCAATACCGTGACGCCTTATCTACTGCTGGTCCCGGTGCTGGCGGTCGCGCTGGGCATCTCGATCCGGGGCGATCAGCCGGGTCAGAGACTGCTGGCCGGCGGCGCAATGGTCATTGTCGGGGTGCTTTGGGTGACCGTTCGGGCGCGCTACCGCAAGCCGGCGGGACCGACAAGACCCGATCTGGATGCCGAGGAAACGGCTCGGCCGAGCGATTGAACGGAGACTGAACGGCAGATTCAGATCGGATTCAGCAGACCTGCGGAAAACTGGCTGCACGCCAACGCCAGGGAAATCGATGATGAACCACCGCTTGTCCGCTTCCGCATTGTTTGCTGCCTCGGCCATTGCTGTGCTGAGTACCACGGCCGGAGCCGAGCCGCTTCGGGCCGAACTCCTCGCCGGTCGAGACGACGGCCGCTGGACCGAGTCGAACCACCACGCCCATCGACATTCGGGGCACAAAGCCAAACGCGATCGCTACAAGTACAGGGATCGCGAGCGATACCGCGGCCACCGGCACGGCGGAGCGCGCAGCCACCACGAAGATCGAGCGGCCGCTCAGGCGCGACGATATGCCGCCAAGGCAGTGGACCAGGCGCGCCAGGCGCGCAGGCTGGGCGTCTTTCCGAGTCATCCGCGCTGGTCGCTGAATTACCAGAGGCACTTTCGCTGGGCGCTGCGGGCCGATCGCCGGGAGGCTACAAGTGAAATCCGGCGACGCGCACACCAGCTCAGAAAATGGCGTCAGTACGGCCATGGATCGTACGGCGGCCACGACTACGGGTATGGGTACGGCTACGGACGCGCCCCGTACTGAACGACGCGCATCGAAACGAGCCCCGGCCGCAGCGGCCGGGGCTCAATCGACCGGAGCGCGCAACCAGTTGCCCAGCGCCGACTGCAGTTCGTCGGCCCCGAGGCCCGAAACCGAG
>JGI12109J20283_10048553_pt1 | contig 11566 bp, 9 predicted proteins | sample ElkSlonscriptome_12_FD_20283 | JGI IMG/M metagenome (IMG submission 20283) | reverse complement strand
CCCGCCATGAGCGCCTCCAGCGCCTCCAGAAACGGCTCGTTGACGGGATCGGTGGGCACGATCAGGCGCCGTGCGCAGGTGCAACGCTGCCCCGCACTGAGGTAGGCCGATTGTACCGTGTGGTGGGCCGCCGCCTCAGGGTCACCGACGCCATGCACGATCAGCGGGTTGTTGCCGCCCATCTCCAACGCCAGGATCTTGCCCGGATGCCCCGCGAACTGCCGGTGCAGGGCCTTGCCCACGGTGTCGCTGCCGGTGAAGAACAGCCCGTCCAGTTGTGGGTGGGCGGCCAGCAGTACCCCGGTTTCCCGGGCACCCTGCAGCAGGTTCAGCACCCCCGGCGGCAGGCCCGCCTGTTCCCAGCAGGCCAGGGTCTGCTCGGCCACCCATGGGGTGAGTTCCGAGGGCTTGAACACCACCGTGTTGCCCGCCAGCAGCGCCGGCACAATATGCCCGTTGGGCAGATGGCCGGGAAAATTGAAGGGGCCGAACACCGCCACCACACCGTGGGGACGGTGCTCCAGACGGGTACGGACGCCGTCGCTCTCGTGCAGGCGCTGGCCGGCCCGCTCCTGGCGGGCGCGCACCGAGATATCCACCTTGCCGAGCATGGCGGCCACCTCGGTGCGGGACTCCCACAGTGGTTTGCCGGTCTCCCGGGCGATGCTGCGGGCCAGTTCCTCCCGGCGGGTTTCCAGCGCTGCGGCGAAGCGGCGCACCGCGGCCTCGCGTGCCTCGAAGCCGAGTCCGGCCCAGTCCGGAAACGCCCGGCGGGCGGTGTCCACAGCGGCGTTGACCTCGGTGGCGGTGGCCTGTGGACCTTGCCACAGCACCTCGTCGTTGGCCGGATCGGTGGACTGGAGAAACTCGCCGCCAGCGTCGTGCCAGCGGCCGTTGATGTAGTGACTCATGGATGGTCTCCTCGAATTCGGTGGGGCGGCGGGACTAGAAGGCCACGTAGCGCACCCGGTCTCCGGTCTCCACCGCCAGCGCCCGGGCCACCGCCGGGGTGATGCGTGCCTCGTTGTGGGGGTCCACCCACAGCCCGCCGCGGCAACAGGCGAAATCCCCGGGGCGGGTGTTGCTGATCAGGTGCGTGGGCATGTCAAGATCCGCCACCACCGCGCTCACCCGCGCCTCGCGACTGGTGCGCACCGAGTGGATCTGCTGCCGGGGGCAATGCACCGTGGGGCCGGCATCGAACACGTCCACGCAGCCCTCGAAGCGAAAGCCCTCGCGCTCCAGGAGCGCCAGCGCCGGGCGGGTGTCCGGGTGGGGGACGCCGATCACCGACTGGACCGCTTCGGGGAGCAGGCGGATGTAGATGGGGTGTTTGGGCATCAGGTCGTTGATGAAATGATAGTGCCCCGAGGCCACCAGAAAATCCGCCCGGGTGAAGTCCATATCGAAAAAATGCCGTCCCAGCCCCTCCCAGAAAGTGGAATGCCCCTCGGTGTCGGACACCCCGCGCATCTCCGCCATCACCAGGGTGTCGAAGCGCTCCGGAAACGCCGCCAGGAACAGATAGCGGCTGCGGGACAGGAACCGGCCGTTGCCGTCGCGGCGGTAGTCGGGATGCAGCAGCAGCATGCCGATCTCGGTGGCGCCCTGGTATTCGTTCACCATCTGCAGGGTTTTGACCGGGTCGTAACGGTTCAATTCCCGGGATACGTGGATCAGCGTAACGATCTTGAACGAGTAGAAGGGCCGGGTCATGCCCACCCGGGCGATGATCCCGCAGGTGCCGGCCAAGCGTGCCGTGGCGGTATCCTCCAGCACGAAGAAATACACCTCGTCGGTGGGCGTCTCCACTTGCCGCCCGAGGCTGTCCAGGGAGCGCTGGATGCGCGTTCCCAACACCTCCGGGTTGGCCGGTAGGTTGGTCATCCCGGCGCCGGCCCGGGCGGCCAGTTCCACCAGTGCCGGCAGATCCTCGGGCCGGGCCGGACGTAGCCGCAACATCAACTCGCCGCCGCCCGCAGGGCCTGCGCCAGCCGCTCCAGGCCGGTGTCCAGTTCCTCGTCGGTGATCACCAGCGGCGGCAGGAAACGCAGCACATCGGGGCCGGCTTGCAGGATCAGCACCCCGTGTTGGCGGGCGCTCTCCATGAGTTCGCCGGCCTTGCCGCGCCAGTCGGGGCTGAGCGGCGCGCCCAGCATCAATCCCACCCCGCGCACCTCCTCAAAAAGCCCGGTGTCCCGGCCCAGCGCCGCCAGTTGCTCACGCAACCGCTGGCCCTGGCGGGCCACATGGGCTAGCAGTTCAGGATCCTTCAGATGGCGCACCGCCTCCAGTGCCACCGCGCAGGCCAGCGGATTGCCACCGAAGGTGGAACCGTGGCTGCCCAGCTGGAAGGTCTCCGCCACCTTCTTACCGGTCATCATGGCGCCGATGGGCACCCCGCAACCCAGGGCTTTGGCCAGGGTGATCACATCCGGCTCCACACCACCCCAGGCATGGGCCCAGAAGTGTCCGGTGCGACCCATGCCGCACTGGATCTCGTCGGTCACCAGCAGGGCATCGTGGGCATCGCAGAGTTCCCGCAGCGCCTGCAAGAAGCCGGGTCTGGCCGGGATGATGCCGCCCTCGCCCTGCACCGGTTCCACCAGCACCGCACAGGTGCGCTCCCGGGAGATCATCTCCCGCAGGGCGTCGATGTCGTTGAAGGGGCAATAGCGAAAGCCCCCGGGCAGGGGCTCGAAGCCCTCGTGGTACTTGGGCTGGGCGGTGGCGGTCACCGCTGCCAGGGTGCGGCCGTGGAAGGAGCCCTGAAAGCTGATGATCTCGCGCTTCTGCGGGGGATGGTGGAGGCTTGCGTACTTGCGCACCAGCTTGATGGCGGCCTCGTTGGCCTCGGCTCCGGAGTTGCAGAAGTACACCCGCTCGGCGCAGCAGGATTCCACCAGCGCCTCGGCAAGCTCAATGGGCGGCGCGGTGTAGTAGATATTGCTGGTGTGCCAGAGCTTGCGGGTCTGGGTCTCCAGGGCGCGCACCAGCGCCGGGTGCTGGTGGCCCAGGGAGTTCACCGCGATCCCGGCGCCGAGGTCGATGTACTCCTTGCCCTCCTGATCCCACAGCCGCGAACCCTGGCCATGGTCGAGGATCATCTCCCGGGGTTTGTAATTGGGGACGAAATAGCGTTGACCCTTGGCTATCAGTTGCTGGGTGGTGGAGGCGGGCGTGGTGTTCATGATGGCTATCCTTCTGGGGTGGTGCGGGGCGCGTCACCGATTGGACCGTGGGGCTAGCTAGGGGCTTCAGTCCCGCAGCAATTCGTTGAGACTCACCCGGGCGCGGGTGCGCTCGTCCACCTGTTTGATGATCACCGCGCAATACAGGCTGTGGCTGCCGTCGGTGGCGGGCAGGCTGCCCGGCACCACCACGCTGCCGGCCGGCACCCGACCGTAGCTGATCTCGCCGGTGGCACGGTTGTAGATCTTGGTGCTCTGGCCCAGATACACGCCCATGGACAGTACCGAGCCGGCCTCCACGATCACCCCCTCCACCACCTCGGAGCGGGCACCGATGAAGCAGTTGTCCTCAATGATGGTGGGATTGGCCTGCAAGGGCTCCAGCACGCCGCCGATGCCGACCCCGCCGGATAGATGCACATCCTTGCCGATCTGGGCACAGGAGCCCACCGTGGCCCAGGTGTCCACCATGGTGCCGCTGTCAACAAACGCCCCGATGTTCACATAGCTCGGCATCAACACCACCCCCGGGGCGATGAAGGTGCCGTGGCGGGCGCTGGCCGGCGGCACCACCCGCACCCCGGCCTCGCGAAACCGTGCGGCGTCGTACTCGGCATACTTGGTGGGGACCTTGTCGAAATAGCGGGTATAGCCGTCCTGGATCACCGCATTGTCGTTCAACCGGAACGACAGCAACACCGCCTTTTTCAGCCACTGGTTGACCCGCCACTGGTGCTCATCCACGGGTTCGGCCACCCGCGCCTCACCGCGCTCCAGCAACCGCAGGGCCTTGGCCACGGCGTTACGCACATCGCTGGGCGTCTGGGTGGGGCTGAACATGCTCCGGCGTTCGAAGGCGTCCTCGATCAGGGCCGACAGTTCGGTCATGGGGGTCTCCGGGGTTGCTTGTGAAAGGATTACAGGACCGGCAGATCCTGTTCCTGGAATAGGGCGTTGATGGCATCGTTGGAGCCGGCCTGCTCGGCCCGTTGCACCACCTCGGGGGTCAGATGCGGGGCGAACTCGGTGATGAAATCATACATGTAGCCGCGCAACAACATGCCCCGGCGAAAGCCGATCTTGGTGGTACTGGGAGCGAACAGGTGGCTTGCATCCAGCGCCACCAGATCGTGATCCTGTTCCGGCACACAGGCCATGTGGGCGACGATGCCGATGCCAAGACCGAGGCGCACGTAGGTCTTGATCACATCGGCATCGGTGGCGGTGAAGACCACCCGGGGTTTGAGTTGCTGGTTGCGAAACGCCTCGTCCAGCTTGGATCGCCCGGTGAAGCCGAACACGTAGGTCACCAGCGGGCATTCGGCCACCGCTTCCAGGGTGAGGGGCTGGCGCCGGACGAGGGGGTGGTCCCGGGGGGTGATGATGCAGCGATTCCACAGATAGCAGGGCATCATCACCAGATCCTCGAACAGGGCGATGGCCTCGGTGGCGATGGCGAAATCCACCTCGCCGCTGGCGGCCAGTTCAGCGATCTGGGTGGGCGAGCCCTGGTGCAGTTGCAGGGTCACCTGGGGATAGCGGGCGCGAAATCGCTGAATCACCGGCGGCAGGGCATAGCGGGCCTGGGTGTGGGTGGTGGCGATGGAGAGATTGCCCCGCTCGTGGTGGCGGGCTTCCTCGGCCAGCGTCTGGATATTGCGTACCTCCTGCAGGATCATCCGGGCGCGCTCCAGAATGGCCTGACCCACGGGGCTGATGCGGGTCAGGTGCTTGCCATTACGGGCGAACAGTTCGACCCCGAGTTCCTCCTCCAGCAGGCGGATCTGCTTGCTCACGCCCGGCTGGGAGGTGTAGAGACTCTCGGCAGCCGCGGAGATATTGAGGTTGTTCTGGGCAATGGCGCTCAGGTAGCGCAACTGCTGGAGTTTCAAGGGGCCTCCGAAATAGCTGGATGGAATAAAAAAACCAGCTTTGTTTTTAAACGGTTATGAAGACCCTGTCCAGAGCAGAATATTTCAGGAAATCCACATCAGGGAAAGCGCTGTTCCAGAATCTCCCCCGGCCGTTCACCGGGACGTACCCGGCCCTGATAGATGAGCACGGTGCCGATGCGCGGTTGCCCGTCCTGGTACACGGTCTCGTTCTCCGCCCAGGTCCAGAAGTGCCCGTCGCGGGTATCGAGGATCAGCACCTTGGGAGACAGGCCGGTACTTTGGCCGCCGTGATCGCCTCCGGGCAGGGTGATGGCCTGGTAGCGTTGATGGTCCTGGGCAAATGCCGGGGTGGCGAGTGCCCAGAACAGCATCCCGGCGTACCCTAACGCCGCTAGCCCCTGTCTACTCGCCCTTGAGGCCACGCAGGCTCTCCTGGAGTATATCGGCGGAGCGGCGCAGGGCCTGGAATTCATCCTCGGCGATGGGCGGCAGCATGCGCTCGCCGAGGCCGCTGATGCCCACGCAGGCGGGAATGCTCAGGCATACGTCGTCGATACCGTACTCGCCGTCCAGGCGTACGCACACCGGCAGGATACTGTTCTGGTCGCTGAGGACGGTGCGCACCAGATGGGCCAGCACCAGACCGATGGCCCAGTTGGTGTAGCCCTTGCGATCGATGATCTCGTAGGCGGCCCGGCGCACCCGCTGGAAGAGGCTGTCCATGGCCTGCGGGTCGAAGGGCTTGCCGAGCACGGTGTTGTTGTGGATGGGCGTGCCGGCGATATCCGCGGTGCTCCAGATGGGCACCTCGGAGTCGCCGTGTTCACCGAGGATCACCGCGTGCACCGAGCGGGGGTCCACGTTGTAGTAGTCGCCCAGCAGGGTGCGGAAGCGGGTGGTGTCCAGCATGGTGCCGGTGCCGATCACCCGTTCGGTGGGGCGCTGGGACAGATCCTGGGTGACGTAGGTGAGGATATCCACCGGGTTGGTGGCGATCAGCAGGATGGCATCCGGGGCGTAGCGATCGAGCTTGGCAACGATATCCTGGAAAATGGCGCGGTTGCGGCGCAGCAGATCCAGCCGGGTCTCGCCGGGTTTCTGGCCCACCCCGGCGGTGAGAATCACCACCTGGGCGCCCACCAGATCCGGGTAATCCCCGGCCCGCACCTGGCAACGCCCCACGTAGGCCTGACCCTGGATGAGGTCCATGGCCTCACCCTCGGCCCGGCGTCCATCCACATCCAGGAGCAGGATCTCGCTGACTGCCCGCTGCTGAAAGATGGCATAGGCGGCTGCCATACCGACCTGGCCGGTACCGATGATGGCGACACTACGACGGGTGAGCATGATGGGTTTCCTCATGGTTGGGCGGGTCGACCCCGCCCCCCATCCGACAGTCTACTCCGTGGTGGATTCCCCGTCGCCGGGCGCCGCGCCCGCGCCCGCGCCCATCAGCATGGCGGAGACGTCCTTGCCGTTCAGCATCAACTTGCCGTCCTCGGTGACCTGCAGGGCGAAGGTGTCCACCACCTGGCTGTCCTGTTCGGTGCGATTGGAGAAGGCGGTGAGCATCGCCAGGGCGGGGGCCACCTCCGGATTCTGGTCGAGCCCCATCTGGGCTACCGCCTGATCCAGCCCAACGATTACCAGTTCCAGATCACCCACCGCGCCGAAGGGCGAGGCGGTCGCCACCCGGGCTTCCAGATTGAGGTCCATGCGGGCGTCCGGGGCGGCGACGTAAGTCTCCCGGATGTAGGCACCGAGATCGCTCTGCATCACCAGTCCCATGAGTTCCTGGGAGATCATCGCACCCTGCTGCTCGGGGGGCATGCCCTCGATCTCGGTGAGCAACTCGCCGAGCCGATCCAGGAGGCTCTGCGGGATATTGTCCAGGCCCACTTCCACGCGCAGGGCATCGGGCAGAAGCCCGGGTGGCACCGGCGCCATGGGCGTCTCCAGCCCTTGCAGATCTATGCTGTAGCCGAGGGAGGCGCCGGTATCGGCGGTGTTGAAGTCGATGCCGAAGGACAGCGACTCGAAGGCGCCGAGGGCGGTATCGCCCTGGGCCACGGCGAAATCCGACAGGGTGAAGTTACCCTCCAGGCCCTGGAAAAAGCCGTAGAGTTCCACCAGGGTAGAGAGCACCTGCTGACCTGCGGCCGGGTCGCTCTCCATCTGCGCCATCTGCTCCGCCGAAAACAGGTTCTGGAGTTCCTCGGTGAAGCTCATGAAGCGCTGATAATCGGTGCCGGAGACGCTGAAGTCGGCGCTTAACATCCCCAGATCCAGATGTTGCCCCTCCGGTCCCTGCACCGTCAATGCCGAGGCCTGGAAGCCGCCACGGCTGGTCCAGGTTTGATCGTCCTCCATCACCAGGGAGGAACTGTAATCCAGGCCCGCCAGCTCCGCCTGCATGGGGTTGTCGGGCATCTCCAGGGTGAGTTTCACCAGTTGCACATCGGTGCTGGCGAAATTATCCAGGGTCTCGTTCCAGATGCCCTGGCCGGTCTGTTCGCCGATGCTGATCCGTGCCACTTCCGCATCGTTCTGGCTGATCACCACGGCCTCGCCCATCTGGAAGTCCACCTCGGAGAGATTGTCCGCACCGGGGGTGATGGCGATGGTGATGGGATCCAGGGCGATGGAGAATTCCCCGTCGGACAGGGTCACCGGCTCGAAGGTGGCGGTGAAGGTGTCGTCTTCCCGGGAAAGTTCGTAGTCCTCGGCAATCTCCAGTTGGAGTTCCGCGGTGCCGGCGCTGACGTTCTCCAGAAGTTGATCAATGATGGCTTCGGCACGGGCTTCGGGATCGGCGTCCTGGGCGAATAGATGACCGGGTAAAAGACCCATCAGCAGCGCGCCGATCCAGCACAGGCGTGATTTGTTGTGGAAAGGGTTAGCCTTCATGGGAACTCCTCTGAGGGGGAAGATTGAGCTTGCGCAGTGTAGCAGTTCCATCATCGCCTGTAATATCAGCGCACCCACGATGAGCGATGTCATCTACTGCTTCAGCGACATGCCGCCGGCAGGTAGATATCCGGCATTCCCCCTGACTGGCAGGTGAACATCAATTTTCCGGGCAGTGCCTCGAACCGGGTGATCAACGTCAAGCCGTTGATGGTGCTTTTGAGGTTGTCGACGGTGATGGTCAGGGTGGCCAGATCGTTGCCCAGCTGTTGGTAATCGGCCTGGGCCACGAAACGTGATGCCTCCATGATGGGGATCAGATCGGCGATGACGCTGGCATTGTCGGCCGGCATGCTGCCGTTGCTGGAGAAGTCCTCGAGCAGGACGAGTTTGGCCTCGCTGGTGAACCGCAGGATTTCGGCAACTCGCGCACGGACCGCGTACTGTTCGTAAGCCGGCAGGGCAATGGTGCTGAGGATACCGATGATGGCCACCACGATCATCAGTTCGATCAGGGTAAAGCCGCGCTGGGAGGCGATGAGGTCTTTGTTGTGCATGATGAAGAGCTCCGTCGATGACCGAAATCGGCAAGGATGTCCGAAAGTGCGGAGCAAACCCGGTGCCGTGCTCGTGGCGCACCCCGGGAGAAAGCTAAGGTCATGATTTACAAAACTGATTTTTCAGGGCGGGAAGCCGACTGGCGAGTTCCGTCAGCCGGATACTTCCCTCCAGGCGCCAAAATTGACCCGAAGTAGCAGGTTAAGCCATTGAAAAATTTAACGATTCTTAACGATCAATGAGGTCGCAGGCGCGTCGCGCGAAGGCCATGCTCATCTCACCCACCTCCCGGGCATTGTCGGCGGCGGCATTACCCGCCCGGACCCGGGCGGCAATACCCTCCAGAATCACCGCGAAACGAAACAGCGCAAACGCCAGGTGAAACACCGTGACGCCGTCACTGCGACCGGTGCGTTGATAATAACAATCCAGGTAATCGTTCTCCGCCGGAATGCCCAGCGCCATCCGGTCCAGGCCCATGATGCCCTGATACTCCTCGGGGCGGGAATGGTAGAGGATACAGTTGTAGGCCACATCGGCCAGCGGGTGACCCAGGGTCGACAGTTCCCAGTCCAGCAGTGCCACCACCCGCGGCTCCGATGGATGGAACAGCAGATTACCGATACGAAAATCCCCATGGCACAGGGTGGTCTCGTCGCCCGGCGGGATATGCTGCGGTAACCACTGGATCAGCCGCTCGATCTGAGGGTTCTCGCGGGTTCTGGAGGCCGCCCACTGGCGACTCCAGCGGTCGATCTGGCGGGCGAAGTAATTTCCCGGTTTGCCGAAATCCCCCAGTCCCAGGGCCTGCCAGTCCACCCGGTGGAGCCGCGCCAGGGTTTCGTTCATGGAGTCGTACATGGCGGTACGGTCCTCCCGGCTCACCCCGGGGATGGCGGAGTTGTGGAATACCCGCCCATCGACGCGCTCCATCACATAGAAAGGCGTACCGATCACGCCCGGATCGTCGCAGTACAGGAGGGCCTCCGGCACCGGCACATCGGTATCGGCCAGCGCCCGGATCACCCGGTACTCCCGGTCGATGCGATGGGCCGAGGGCAGCAGCTTGCCGGGCGGTTGCTTGCGCAACACCAGATCGTGCTCGTCGAATTCCAGAAAGAACGTCGGATTGGACTGCCCGCCACTGACCCGCTCCAGGTCGAGCCGACCGGACAGTTCGGGAATACGCTGTTTCAGGTATTTCTCCAGTACCTGTGGTTTAAAGCCGATGGCTCTATCCAGGGTTCTGCTTACCATGGCTATGCTCGTCGTTCATCGTCGTTGGTGGTCGGAAGGTCGGGCCGTCCGATGGACTCACGATGCCCGGGACGTGGCGGTGGGTCGCGGGATTGGGCGGTCCGAACGCTGCCGGCATGGGCCGATCCGGCCAGGGGGAGTCGGGGCTAACGGTCCGTTGATCAAGTATTTGCTGGCTATGATTCACTGCACCGGTCCGAGGTTCAGCGGCTAACGGATTATTGTTGATTCTACCGACCATGACCAGTTTCTCGTGCACGCTGTGCATGGGATGGGTTCAGCCGGGGCACAACTGCCGGATCAGTGCTGCCAGCCTCGCCACGCCCGGTTCAATGCGCTCGGTGGCGATGGCGCTGAAGCCCAGGCGGAAGAAGCGCTGCGGCGGCGATTCGGCGGCGAAGGTGATATCGCCCCGTTCCAGCAGGATACCCTGTTCGGCGGCCAGTCGGCAGAGTTCGCCCACCGGTAACCCTCGGGGACCCTCCACCCAGAAGGCGGTACCGCCGAAGCCGGGGCTGCGGGAAGAATCCGGCAGGTGCCGGGCCAGTGCCTCGCCCAGCAGTTGCCAGCGACGACGGTAAATCTGCGCCAGCCGCTGCACCAGTGAATCGTGGTGGCCCAGGGCCAGGAACAGCGCCACGGTGCGCTGATTGTTGGAGGGGGGATGGCGCAGCATCAACCGGCGTAGCGCCCGCGCCTCGCGAATCAGCGGCGCCGGTCCCACCAGATAGCCCAGTCGCAGCCCCGGGGCGAGCGTCTTGGACAGGCTGCCGAGATAGATCACCCGGCCGGCCCGGTCCAGGCTCTTCAGCGCCGGGGTGGGGGCGCCCAGGTAGTTGGCCTCGCTCTCGTAGTCGTCCTCGATGATCACCTGATCGTGGCGCTCGGCCTGGGCCAGCAGCGCCTCCCGGCGCTGCCGGCTGAGAGTCACGGTGGTGGGAAACTGATGACTGGGGGTGAGATAGAGGAGTTGGCAGTCGGCCAGCGGTTGATCCAGCCGCACCCCCTCGCCGTCCACCGGCAGCGCCCGCAACCGCGGGGTGCGCAGGGCGAAGATATTGCGGGCATCCACGTAGCCCGGATCTTCAAGGCCCACCACGCTATCGCGATCCACCAGCAACTCGGCCAGCAGGTACAGCGCCTGCTGGGTACCCAGGGTGACGAGGATCTCGTCCGGGTCGGCCCACACCCCGCGCCGGGGCAACAGGCGGCTGCGGATCTGTTCCACCAGCAGCGGATCGTCGGCGTCGATGTGATCCGCCGACCAGTCGCGTATAGCGTCCACGCTGAGGGCCTGGCGGGCACACTCGCGCCAGTCGTTGATGGGAAACAGCGCCGGGTCCAGCTGGCCGTAGACGAAGGGGTAGGGAAAGCGCTGCCAGTCGGCGGGCTTGACGATGTTGCGCTGGCGCGAGGGGTGCAGTCGCAGGCGCCGCTGCCAGTCCAGGCTGGTGCGGGGCAACGCGGGTGGTCTCGGCGTGGTCTGCACCCGACCGTCGAGAATCGCCCGGTTGACGAAAAAGCCGCTGCGCTCCCGGGCCACCAGATAGCCCTGATCCACCAGTTGCTGGTAGGCCAGCACCACGGTGTTGCGCGCCACGCCCAGTTGCCGGGCCAGACTGCGGCAGGAGGGTACCGGCTCGCCCGCAGGCAGCCGGCCCTCCAGAATGGCGCTCACCATCATCTCCCGGAGGCGGCGCTGTAGACTGATGCCGGGATCGCTGGAGAGCTGGAAAAGCCAGGTGCGCATGGACGATG
>JGI12109J20283_10712402_pt1 | contig 11570 bp, 9 predicted proteins | sample ElkSlonscriptome_12_FD_20283 | JGI IMG/M metagenome (IMG submission 20283) | reverse complement strand
CGGCCTGGCAAGACTCAACCGCTACAGCCCACGTACGCGCGTGCAGCGACTGCCGATCGAGAACATCAGCCGGGCATCGGCCGACCAGCGGGCAGGGCGTTGCGGCCGCGTGGGCCCGGGCATCTGCGTGCGGCTGTACGACGAGAACGCGTTCGAGAGCCGACCGCAATACACCGATCCAGAGATCCTCCGCACGAATCTTGCGGGCGTGATCTTGCAGATGAAGGCCTTGAAGCTCGGCGACATCGACGACTTTCCGCTCATCGAACGGCCCGATCGGCGTGCGATTCAGGACGGCCTGCAGACCCTGCACGAGCTCGGCGCAATCGATGAAGAGCAGAAGCTCACCAAGATCGGTCGCGAGCTGGCTCGGCTGCCGATCGATCCGCGCATCGGCCGCATCCTGATCGCCGGAGCCCGCGAGGGCTGCCTCAACGAGATGCTGGTCATCGCCAGCGCGCTGAGCGTACAGGACCCGCGTGAGCGGCCCTTCGACAAGCGTGACCAGGCCGACGAACTGCACTCCGAGTACGACCACCCAGAGAGCGACTTCCTGGCATACTGGAACCTCTGGGAGATCGCACACGGCGGGCGGCGGAACATCACGACCGGCCGTCTGGGCAACCTCTGTCGCAGCCGAATGCTGAGCTTTACGCGGATGCGCGAGTGGATCGATACGCAAAAGCAGCTCCGCGGCCTGATAGCTGAGCTGGGCTACCACATCAACAGCGAGCCGGCGACGTACAGCGAGATCCACAAGGCGATCCTCGCGGGCTTCCTGGGCGGCATCGGTAAGAAAGGTGACAAGAAGGAGTTTCAGGGTGTTGGCCAGAGCTTCGTGATCCACCCCAGCAGCTCGATCATCGAGGGCGCGAAGCGCAAGGACGCACCGACGCTCGACTGGATCGTCTCGGCCGAGCTCGTACGCACGACCAAGCTGTTTGCACGCACCTGTGCCCGCGTGCGGCCGAGCTGGATCGAAGAGGTCGCCGGGGACCTCTGCAAGCGAACATATGAGAATCCTCACTTCCGCCAGGGCAGCGGCAAGGTCTACGCCTTCGAGCGCGTGACGCTGTTCGGGATGGAGATCATCGCCAAGCGGCGCGTGGACTACGGCCGAGTGAATCCAGCCGAAGCGCGCGAGCTGTTTATCCATCATGGCCTGGTCGACGGCCAGCTCAAGACCGACGCGCCCGTGATCGAGGCGAACAAGCAGCTCCAGGCCGACCTCCGCACGCTCGAAGACAAGGCCCGCCGGCGAGACCTCGTCGCTGACGTGCAGCGACGCTTCGCGTTCTACGAGCAGCGACTTCCAGAAGAGGTGTGGACCGCCGAACGATTCGAAACCTGGCGCCGAAGCATCGAGAAGGACGAACCAGGGCGGCTGGCGATGACCACCGACGACCTCCTGCTCGCCGATGCATCGGCCATCACGCCCGAGCAGTATCCCGATCGTGCGGACATCTCCGGTACGAGGCTGCCGCTCGAGTATCGATTCGAGCCGGGGGAGGCCGACGACGGCGTGACGGCCAACGTGCCCATCGAGGCGCTGGGCCGCCTGCGCACGAGCGATCTGGACTGGATGGTCCCGGGCCTCCTCGCCGAGCGAGCACAGGCGATGCTCCGCGCTCTGCCCAAGGCGGTCCGCCGCAACATTGATGCCAAGCAGGTTGCCCAAGAGTTCGCCCAAGCGCATACGAAGACCAGGGAACAGGAGGATCCACCCTCCCTGGCCGAAGCGCTTGCGACGCACGTGTCCAAGTTAACCGGCGTGGACGTCGACGCCAGCGAGCTCGCAACGGCGCCGGTGCCCGAGCACACCCGACCCAACATCCGCATCATCGACACGAAGGGTCGCGAGCTCGCGCAGAGCCGAGACCTCATGGGGTTGAAGGCCCGACTCTCGGGGCGTATCCGTGACGCGCTTCTGAAGGCTGACAAACGCTGGCCCGATCGTCGCGGCATCGCCTCGTGGGATTTCGGATCGCTGCCCGAACGTCTCGAGATCCGTCGCCCGGGCGTGCACGTCGTGGCGTATCCGGCCGTCGTCGACATGGGCGATTCCGTACGCACCGCCATGCTCGAGCGACCCGAGGCGGCTGAAGCCGTGAATCGCCGCGGCGTACGTCGGCTGATGATGCTGCATGCAAGGCGGGCGCTTCGGGCGCAGGTTGAACGATTGCCGGCGATGGACGGCCTACTCGCCACGTACGCCGTGCTCGGTGCGTCATCGCAACTGCGTGACGATCTGCTCACGCTCGTCGCCGAGATGGCGTTCATGGACAGCAAGCCCCTGCCGCGTACCAAGGACGACATGGAGGCCGCCATCGAAGATGGTCTGGGCGAGCTCGGGCAAGCCGCGGACAAGGCCGTCAAGCTGGCCGACGAGATCCTGGCCCGGGCCGTGCGGCTGCGCGCGCGCACCGAGGCTGACATTCCCCCGCCACAGCGTCAAGCCTTCGCCGATGTGGCCGAGCACGTGGCCGCGCTCACCCCCGGCGGGTTCCTCTCGCGCACACCCCCGGCATGGCTCGCGCGAATGGTGCGGTACCTCGACGCCGATCGTCTTCGCCTGGACAAGCTCCGCGGCACCGGCATCGATCGCGACCACCGTGCGATGCAGCAGATCGCCCGCCACGAGGCTCGGCGTCGACGCGTGCTCGGCCTCGGCCCCGACGCGGCGCAAGAGGCCATGGACCGCTGCCCCGCGCTGGCGGAGTATCGCTGGATGTGCGAGGAGCTGCGCGTGTCGACCTACGCCCAGGAGCTTGGCGTCGCGGTGCCGGTGAGTGATGCTAAGATGGAAGCGCTGTGGCGAAAGGTGCTTGAAGACGCGGCGGGCGTGGCGCCAGAGTTGGCGGGAGTGGCGTAAGCTCTAGTCGTACACCGAAGGGCATGCTTGGACTCGAGCCCCCTTCTCGTCGCACACCGCGAACCGCCCGCCCGGCCGGATCGACGCTGCGCCATACGCTCCATCCTTCCGAGTGGCGTAGAGCTTGACGTCGAAGTTCACGCGGCCGTTCTCGTCACGAAGGCGCTTCTCCTTCGTTCGCCGCACGATATCGCCGGCGACTTCGAGGCACGCCTCGGTGGGCGTGAGCCCACGCTCCATCGCGCGCACCACGCTAAATCCGCCGCAGTTGAGGATCACGGCCTCGCCGCGGCCTGTCGCGCCGGCGGCGCCGACCTCGTTGTCGCAGTACATGCCCGCCCCGGTGATCGGCGAGTCGCCTACGCGCCCCGGGATCTTCCAGCTCAGGCCGCTGGTGGTCGTGCAGCTCGCCACGTCGCTGTTGCCGTCGACGGCGCAGCAGTTGATCGTGCCGGTCGTGTATGGCACGCCGCCGATCCATCGCATGTCGTGGTCGGCCGCTAGGCGTGAAAGCTCGTTGCCGATTTCGCGCTGTCCGATGGGTCCCGGACCGTTGTTTATCGGATCGAGCGGGTCCCAGTCCATCTCGTCGTCGTTGAGCCAGTCGTCTTGGCGACCCAGATTCGCCCTCCATCGCATCCAGAGGGCGCGCGTGCGGTCGGTCATCAGGTCTTCTTCCTTGAAGCCGTTGCTTATCGCGAACCGCTTGGCCCCCTCTCCGACAATGAGGCAATGATCCGTCCGCTTGAGCACGAGCAACGCGACCGCAGCGGGGTTCTTGATGTTCTCGATGCACGCGACCGCGCCGCTCTTGTGCGTCGGGCCGTGCATCACCGACGCGTCGAGTTGGATCACGCCCGCCTCGTTGGGCAGGCCGCCAAGACCCACGGAGAGGTCATCGGGATCGTTCTCGACAATCGTGACGCCGGCGACTACGGCATCGGCCGGATCAGCGCCGTCCTGGATCAACGCGAAGGCGCGCTCGACGGCGGATTTCCCATTGGCGCTGGCAACCACGACAGGGCCACGGTGTGCATCGCCCTCTGCCTGAGCCTGTGGTTTAGGCCGGCGCCCGAGGGCATAAGCGGAGGACGAAAGGGCCAAGCTCGCCGAGGCCGCCAGGCCCGCAGAGAGCACGTCGCGTCGGGAGATCGTCATGCGGCAATATAGCGGTCCCATTGACTATGCGCGATACCATACCGCTATGGCGACCGGAGTCATCGTAGTGTTGTTCACCTATGCCGGAGTTGGCCTGCTAGTGGCCCTGCCGATGGCCCTTCGCGGCATCGATGCGCTCGACGCTGCTGCCGCCGACGGCTCGTGGGGATTTCGCGTGCTGACGATTCCAGGCATCATGACGCTATGGCCACTGGTGCTCACACGCTGGTGGAGGGCAAGATCATCATGAAGGCCGCCCACCGCAAGGCCCACGTCGTGGTCTGGCCGCTCGTGCTGCTCGCGGTGCTCGGCATGGTCGTGTGGCTCCTGACCAACGATGTCGGCGTTTCTTCAGGACCAGCCATCGAACGCGCACAATCGCAGAGCCAACCGTGAGCTCGCGTTATCGAGCCGTCAATTGGAACCGCCACAAGATCGTGTACGACTTGGTGCTGGCCGGTTCGTGCATGTTCTTCCTGGGCGTGTTCGTGCTGGTCAGCATGCTCTTCCATCGTCCACCAAACGAGATCTCCACGCCGATCCTCGTGATGCGTGGCCTTGGGACGCTGGCGATCGTGCTGCTGCACGTCGCGCTGGCCATCGGACCGGTTGCCCGGCTCTGGCCGAGGACGACGTTTCTGCTTGCGAACCGCCGGCACCTGGGCGTCACCATCTTCCTGGTCGCCGGGTTGCACGCGCTGGTGGTCTACGGCTTCTACGGCGGATTCGGGGTCGAGAATCCTGTGCTCGCGGTTCTCGTGCGGCCCGATGGTGGCGTGGGCTTCGAGTTCCTCGGTTTTCTTGCGCTGCTGATCCTGCTCATGATGGCCGCGACGAGCCATGACTTTTGGCTGGCGTTTCTCGGCCACGGCGTTTGGAAGGCCTTGCACATGGCCGTGTACGCCGCGTACGTCCTCGTCGTGGCCCATATCGTGTTCGGTGTGCTCCAGAGCGAGCGTTCGCTGGTCTACCCCGTTGGCCTGCTCTTGGGAGGCGGACTGCTCGGCGGCTTGCACATCGCAGCAGGTATACGTGAGTTCCGCTCCGATACCAGATCTCCGGATGCATCCGACGACGGATGGATCGACATCGGCGACCCACAGGCCATTCCCGATAAGCGTGCTCGCGTCGTGTGCCTTGGAAAAGGCGAGCGCGTGGCCGTGTTCCGCGATGGTGCGCAGCTCACGGCGTTGAGCAACGTGTGCGCCCATCAAGGCGGGCCACTGGGCGAGGGCCAGATCATCGACGGCTGCGCGACCTGCCCTTGGCATGGCTACCAGTACAACGCCACGTGCGGCCAAAGCCCGCCACCGTTCACCGAGCGCATCCCGACATACGAACTGCGAGTGCGCGGGGGCAGAGTAGAAGTGCACGCCTCGGCCAACGAGCCCGGCACGCCGACGACGCCCGTGACCATCCCCGGCCTGTCTACACCAAGCAGCGAAGTCCAGCAATGAGCGAACGCGAACACATGTACGTGATCTATCGCCCGCTACCAGCAGCGCTGTTAACACTGGTCCTCGCGGTGGCCGGTGGATTGGCGGGCCTGGTTGTTGGTGCGGGCGCCGGCGCAGCATGGGGCCAGCGAGACCCCGGGCCGGGCGTGTGGAACACCACGAACACTCAAACCATCAACGGCACCATCGTCGCCGACCCGTATCCCATGTTGTTGCCCAGCGACGGCTCGGCAGGAGTGCTGCTCGTTGGCGTGGGCAAGGTCGGGCCACCACAGGACGTGCGAGATGCCGTGGGCATGGTCGCCAGCATCACCGGATATCTATTGGAGCGCAACGGGCTGCGCACCCTCGAGGTCCAATCCGTCGAGGCCAAAGAATCAGCGAGCACACCTGCACGCCCGGTCCTCGACCTGGGCACTGCAGTCATCACCGGCGAGATACTCGACTCCAAGTGCTACCTTGGCGCTATGAAGCCCGGCAATGGCACGGGCCATCGAGCGTGCGCGATCCTGTGCATCGAGGGCGGCATCCCACCGATGCTCGCTTGGCGCGATAGCCTGGGCAAGATGCAATACGCACTCGTCGTCGGCGCAGACAACACGCCGATGAACACACAACACCTTCAACACGTCGGCCACCTCACGAACATCACGGGCGCCCTGCACTCCCGCGACGGGTGGCTATGGATCGAGCCCGACTAGCACCGCCAGTGCATTACAGCCCCAACGCACGCCCTGCCATCAGCAACCCGCGTCAAACGCGTTCTGGTACGCCAAGAAGTCAAAGATCGTGAGGCTGCCATCGCCGTCGAAGTCGGCCCGTGCATCGCCGGCATCGAATAGGTTCTGGTAGCCCAGGAAGTCGAAGATCGTCAACAGGCAATCGCCGTCGATGTCGGGGCGGCACCCGCTGACGGTCAGGGCGTAGAAGGCGCCGGTCGTCTCCGTGCCCGGGACCGGGTCGCCGCTGTTCGCGGCGGTCGCGCCGGCAAACACACGCAGTTCGGTGGGGCTCTGGTACAACGCGGCCGACGTGCCGAACCTCGCGAACGGGATCGCGTCGGCCGGACGGATGATCGAAGTCTGGACCGGGTTGGTCGGGTCGCTGATGTCGAACGTGTAGGCCGTGCCTGCGAGGGTGGTCTCGCCGGACAGTGCGCCGACAAGCAGCACGTCTTCGGTGAGCGAGACCGAGACGCCGAAGTCTCCGGTCCCGATCGGATCACTCGGGATGACCTTGGACAACTGGACCGGGTTGGCCCGATCGCTCACGTCGTACAGGTACACCGAGCCGGTGCTGCCGTCGGGGTTGGCGGTGTCCGAGGCGATGGCGGCCAGGGCGACGTCGCCCTCGATCAGCAGGTCGACCTCGAACCCGAAGTTGTTGCCGGCGCTCGCGTCGGCGGGCACGATCTTGGCCGTTTCCAGCCCGGTTTCGATGTTGAATAAGTAGGCCGAGCCGGAGCTCGAGCCCATATCATCGTTGCCGATCGCGCCGATGAGGGCGTAGCCCACCTCACCCGCCGTCACGCCGGCTCCATCGATCGCAATCGAGCTTCCGAAGCGATCGACGGCCGCCGCATCGGACGCAGTGAGCTTGAACCGCTCGACGGCGTCGAAGCCGACGATCTCGAACACGTACACGGCACCGGTGGAACTGCTCTTGTCCGACGCGCCCACAACCGCACGATCGAAGTCGATGTCGACCGCCCCACCGAAGAGGTCGAGCCCGCTGCCATCGCTGGCGGTGAGCTTGTCGAGCTGGGCTCCGGTCGAGCGGAGGAAGAGGTAGGCCGCACCAGCGGCCGGGCCACGCTCGTTCTCGAACGGGGCACCGACGAGCGCCAGGGCGTTGTCGGCGGCCACGTCCGAGCCAAACCGGTCAGCGTTCTCGCCGTCGTCGGGGGCCAGCGTGAATTGCAACTGGGGCACCGTCGGGTTGATCGCGTAGATGTACGCCCGGCCCACGCCGTCACCACCGCCGAGGGGTGCTCCGACGACGCCGAAGCCGGCCGCGGCCGGGTCGAAGGATGCACCAAACTCATCATCGGTCTGGACACTCGCGGGCGTGACCTTGGCGTCCTCGCTGCCGCAGAGCGACTGGGCCAGGGCGGATGTGGCGGGCAGCACGCCGGCGGCGGCCAGCACGAACAGAGCGTTCCGATTCAATTTCATCGCGTCCTCTCCATTGTATTGATCTCACTCCACGGCGGAGGTTGTAATCTAGAGCGAGAAGCGAGGCAACTTGGCGCAGTTGTTGTGGCCGATAATGGGGGGCAATCTGTTGCCCCCCATCCTCCTGGCTTGCCCAGCTTGGGAGCCTCGGGACGTGCTAGAAAGGATTCTTGGACCTATCCTCGAAGGCACGGATGCACAGGCCCCGGTCTCTGCCGGGGTTCGCCGCTATGGAGGGTCGCCTTGGCCGCCAGAAAGACCACGTCCAAGTCCAAGACCCGCCAAACGGCCGAGACCATGGCCGGCAAGCAACGCGACATCTCCGTCAGCGAGTTCTTTGCCAAGAACCGCCACTTGCTCGGGTTCGATAACCCCCGCAAGGCCCTGCTGACCACCGTCAAGGAGGCCGTCGACAATGCGCTGGATGCCTGCGAGGAGGCGGGCATCTTGCCGGACGTCGAGGTGCGTATCGAGGAGCTCAGCGCTCCGCCCAGTGCCAGCAAGCCCGGCCGCTACGCCGTCACCATCACCGACAACGGGCCGGGCATCGTCCGCAAGCAGGTCGAGAACATCTTCGGCCGGCTGCTCTATGGATCCAAGTTCCACCGCATGAAGATGAGCCGCGGCCAGCAGGGCATCGGCATCTCCGCCGCGGGCATGTACGGGCTGATGACCACGGGCAAGCCCATGGTCATCACCACCAAGCCAGGCAAGCGGAAGGCGGCCCACCACCTCGAGCTGGCGATGGACACCACCAAGAACAAGCCCGAGGTGACCATCGACGTCGAGACCAACGACTTCCCCGAGACCTCCAGCGGCACGGGCACGCGCGTGCGCATCGAGATGGAGGCCCGCTACCAGCGCGGCAAGACCAGTGTCGAGGCGTACCTCGAGCAGACGGCCATCGCCAACCCGCACGCCGAGATTACGTTCATCCCGCCCGAAAAGGCGGCGGGCGGCCCGGCACTCGAGGTCGAAGAAGCTTCGACCGAGCTCAGTCACACAACCGAGCTGGCCGATCGGTACGTCTTTCCCCGAGCTGTCGAAGAGCTGCCGCCCGAGACCGAAGAGATCAAGCCGCACCCGTATGGCGTTGAGCTTGGCAACTTCCTGCGGATGCTCAAGAGCACGAACGAGAAGCAGCTCACGGGGTTCTTCAAGAACGAGTTCAGCCGCGTGCCGCCGGCGATCGTCAAGGACATCACGTCCAAGGCGACGGTCAAGGGTGGCAAGACGCTGACGGGGCAGACCTACGTCAGCACCGTCGACCACGACGCGGCCGAGCGGCTGTACCGGGCGTTGCAGGACAGTAAGCTGCGGGCCCCTCCCACCGATTGCCTGGCGCCCATCGGCGTGCGCCAGATGCTCAGCGGTTTGCTCAAGGGCGTGAAGGCCGAGTTCTACGCCGCCAGCACGCGCGACCCAGCGGTGTACCGCGGCAACCCGTTCCAGATCGAGGCGGCCATCGCGTTCGGCGGTGATCTGCCGGGGGATGAGTCGGCCCGGGTCATCCGCTTTGCCAACCGCGTGCCCTTGTTGTATCAGCAGTCCGCGTGCTGCTCGTTCAAGGCCGTGGTCGAGACGGGCTGGAAGAACTACAGCCTCAGCCAGCCGCGCGGGGCGCTGCCGGTGGGCCCTCTGGTCATCATGGTCCACATGGCCAGCGTGTGGGTGCCGTTCACGAGCGAGAGCAAGGAGGCCATCGCCGACTACGACGAGATCCGCAAGGAGATGCGCCTGGCGCTGCAGGAGTGCGGCCGCAAGCTGGGGACGTACCTGCGGCGGCGTCAGAAGATGCGGCGCGAGGGCCAGCGCCGCGACGTGTTCGCCCGCTACATCGCCGAGATCGCACGCTCGACGGCGGCGCTGACCGGCGAGGACGAGGGCCGGCTGCTCGACGCGCTGCTCGAGCAGGCCCAGGCCCGGACCGCCATCGCCGACGCCGAACTCGACGAAGACGGCAACTTCGTGAAGAAGGAGAAGGCGGCCGAAGACGACGGCGTGATCATCGTCGACAACGACACGCGGCCGTCGCAGGTGGAGGCGAAGTCGAACGGCCAGGCACCGAAAGCCGCCGAGTCCAACGCGGGCCGCGGGCTATTCGGGGATGAAGAGGAGAGCGTGCCAGTACGCCGGAAGAAGAACGGCAAGAAGGTCGGCAAGAAGAAGCGTGTGAGTCGGAAATGATGATGACTGACGCGAATCTGCGACCTTCCGGCCCGATTCCCAGCTTCAACGCATCGTTGGAGTTGCGATTCAAGAATGGCATTGGTGTGATCCGAGCGGGTGGCGTTGACCTTTTCCGTTGCGACGGGCGTGAATTCGATGTACCGATTCGGAGATACAGCAACGTCCGTGTCGGGCGGGATGGCGTGGCAACCGTTGAAGAATCCGGGTCGCGCACGTGGTTTCTCGTACTGATGCGTCCGAACGCCTCATCCCGGGAAGATGTTGACCAAGTTGTGCCCATCTGCCAGTTCAGACACTCTGCGAGGAAACCTGATCTTCTCGAGAAATTCTGCACTGCCGCGTCGCTTCGCTGGTACGGCCACACGAGTGCGGTGTTTGCGGATGAGGCATCGCTTCGAGTCATTCTTGCGGAGAAACTACTGACCTTCAGCACGGACCAGGGTTGAACGAATGGCCAAGAAGACCACCAAAAAAGTCCGCTCCGCCCCCCGGAGACGCTCCACCGAAGCCAAAGAGCGCGACGCGAAGACGCAGGAGTCGCTGAAGGCGTTGGCCGGCGGCATCGCTAAGAGCGCGCTCTCGGGAGTCGAGCCGACGTTCGACGTGCCCACGCGCTCGTCGAGCAACACGACGTGGAACAAGAAGCGTGGCATCCTGCAGATGGGCAGCGCGGCCAGCACGCGGCAGATCTTCAACCTGGGCCAGGCCCGCAAGTTCATGCAGAGCCTGCGCCACGCCCACGGCATCAGCCGCCTGATCGACCAGAACAAGACAACCAGCCTCCGCGGCATGTTCTACACCGGCCTGGGCGACGTGCACGACGCCAGCGGCAAGAAGGTGGGCGAGAAGACCTTCGACGACCAGACCGAGAGCGACGCCATCCTCGAGGATCTCGAGGTCACGCTCGGGGCCCTCAGAGAAGAGCTGCACATCTTCGCCAAGAAGCGCGGCGCCATGGTGGGCAACATCACCATCGAGGACAGCGGCGACACCATCGACTGCCGCAAGATGGGCAGCGGCGGCTACGCCATCCCCAGCATCTGCGAGCCCGACCGCGTGAAGTTCGGCAAGTGCGAGGCCGACTTCGTGCTGCACGTCGAGAAGGACACCGTGTGGCAGCGCTTCAACGAGGACCGCTTCTGGAAGACGCACAACTGCATCCTGACCGAGGGCAGCGGCCAGCCCCCCCGCGGCGTGCGACGCTTGCTCCATCGCCTCAACAAGGAACTGGGCCTGCCCATCATCTGCCTGCTCGACTGCGACCCCTGGGGGCATTACATCTACAGCGTCATCAAGCAGGGCTCGATCTCGCTTGCGTTCGAGAGCGAGCGGCTGGCCATCCCGCAGGCCAAGTTTCTTGGTATTCGCTCCAACGACTTTGAACGCTGCAACCTGAGCGAGAGCGTGCAGATCAGCCTCAACGAACGCGACATCGCCCGCGCCAAGCAGATCGCCGCCTACCCGTGGTTCCAGGACCACAAGGGCTGGCAGAAGGAGATCAGCAAGCTCTTGAAGAACGGCTTCAAGCTGGAGGTCGAGGCGCTCATCAACATCGACATCAGCTATGTGACCGAGACATATGTGCCCGAGCGGTTGGCGGCGGAGGATTGGTTGGATTAGTCGGTCGCACGAGCGGAGGCTGATGCCATGGACGACCTTGCCTCAGCTCTGAATAAGTTCGAAGCCAACGTCGGCAGTCTACCCGCAGTCGCCACCGAC
>JGI12109J20283_10199177_pt1 | contig 11574 bp, 9 predicted proteins | sample ElkSlonscriptome_12_FD_20283 | JGI IMG/M metagenome (IMG submission 20283) | reverse complement strand
CTCAGTCCTGGCCGGGTTGCTCCTCCAGTTCGCTGTGGAGATTCTCCGGCGAGGGCAGCCCCTCCTCCTCGGGTTCCTCGGGGAAGATGAAGGAGGCCACCACGCCCGCGGTGAGCGCCAGCAACACGATGACCAGGCTGGTGGTGGGCGAGATATGGATACCGGTATCGAAAAACACATGATTCCAGGATTCGACGATCAGCTTGGCAGCGATGAAAAACAGCAGGAGCACCACGGCCTTTTCCAGATGCACCAGATAGCGCGTGAGTGCTGCCAGCACGAAGTAGAGCGAACGTAGACCCAGGATAGCAAAGATCATCGCCGCGTAGACCAGCAGGGGCTCGCGGGTCACGGCGATCACCGCCGGCACCGAGTCGAAGGAGAACAGCAGGTCGCAGGTCTCGATGGCGATCATGCACAGGAACGCCGGCGTGGCGTACAGCGAGGCCGAGCCCAGGGTGCGGATGGAGGGATCGGCGGCCTTCAGGTCCTCCACGATGCGGTGGGGGATCAGGAACTTCTCCAGGTGCAAACGCGGGAAGATGGGCAGCACCTGCTTGGTCAACCGCACCGACCAGTGGTTGCTGTAGTCCTCGATCTCCTCGTCGTCGCCGCCGCTGCTGAGCATTTTCCAGCCGGTCCAGGCCACCACCGCGCCGAAGATGAAACCCACCCAGGGACTCAGGTGAAACAACGCGGTACCGGCGGTGATGAATATGGCCCGGAACAACATGGCGCCGACGATCCCCCAGTACAGAATCCGGTGTTGCAACGCCCCCTTGATGCCGAACGAGGCGAAGATCGCCATGAACACCATGAGGTTGTCCACCGACAACGACTTCTCCAGCACATAGCCCGCCAGGTAAAGATCCGCCCAGGACTTGTCGAAGCGCCACCAGAGATACACGTAGAACTCCAGCGCCAGCCCGATCCAGCAGAACGACCACAGCGCCGCGTCCTGGAAGGAGATCTCCTTGTGCTTGCGATGGGTGAACAGGTCGAAGTAAATCGACAGGGCCACCACCAGGAGGAAGATGATCACTGCCTCCAGGGGAAAACCGAAATGGTTGGTCATACAGACTCCTCGGAAACCGGCCGGGGCCGGAAAGCATCAGGGAAACCGTGAGCGGTATGTCACGCAGGGGCAGTATGATAGCACCGGCGGGCGTCCCGAATAATGCCCCCGGGGCGGATAAATGATTAACGTCACGGGAAAAATACGTTACAATACACGATTCTTACCACCCCGCTCGGTAGATCAGCCATGACGATTCGCCGGGCACTTTCCCCAGAGTCCGCATGCCTACCGATACCGATACGACCTTTGCGCAACTTGCGCTATCCGCCCCCGTGCTCGCCGCCGTGGCGGAACTGGGCTACGAGGCCCCCTCCCCCATTCAGGCCCAGAGCATCCCGCCCCTGCTGGAGGGCCGTGATCTGCTGGGCCAGGCCCAGACCGGCACCGGCAAGACCGCAGCCTTCGCCCTGCCACTCCTGAGCCGCCTGGACCTTGCCCGCGCCGAGCCGCAGATCCTGGTGCTCACCCCCACCCGGGAACTGGCCCTTCAGGTGGCCGAGGCCATGCAGCGTTACGCCCGTCATCTGCCGGGCTTCCACGTGCTGCCGGTGTACGGCGGCCAGAGCATGGGCATCCAGCTTCGTCATCTGCGCCGGGGCGCTCACGTGGTGGTGGGCACGCCGGGGCGGATCATCGACCATCTCAACCGCGGCACCCTGAATCTGGCCGGACTCAGCGGTCTGGTGCTGGACGAGGCCGACGAGATGCTGCGCATGGGCTTCATCGACGATGTGGAAACCATCCTCGGCCACACCCCGGAAACCCGTCAGATCGCCCTGTTCTCGGCCACCCTGCCCGGCGCCATCCAGGCCATCGCCCGGCGCCACCTGCGCGACCCGGTGACCATCCGCATCCAGACCAGAACCGCCACCGTGGCCACCGTGCGCCAGCGCTACTGGCAGGTGGCGGGGCTGGACAAACTCGACGCCCTCACCCGGATTCTGGAGGTGGAGGACTTCGAGGCCATGATCGTGTTCGTGCGCACCAAGACCGCTTCCACGGAGCTTGCCGAGAAACTGGAGGCGCGGGGTTATGACAGCGCGCCGCTGAACGGCGATATGAACCAGCAGATGCGCGAGAAGACCATCGAGCGGCTGAAGAACGGCCAGCTGGAGATCGTGGTGGCCACCGACGTGGCCGCCCGGGGGTTGGACGTGGAGCGCATCACCCACGTGGTGAACTACGACATCCCCCACGACACCGAGGCCTATGTGCACCGCATCGGCCGCACCGGCCGGGCCGGGCGCAAGGGCGAGGCGATCCTGTTCGTGACCAGCCGGGAACGGCGCATGCTGCGGTCCATCGAACACGCCACCCGCCAGCCCATAGAGCCCATGGGCCTGCCCAGCCGGGAGGCCATCACCGATCGGCGGGTGGCACAGTTCCGCGAGCAACTGGGCAGTGCGCTGACCGATGAGGAACTGGGGTTTTTCCGGGAACTGGTGGCGCGCTATGCCACCGACACCGGTGCCGATATGGCGGATGTGGCCGCCGCGCTGGCTTTCCTGGTGCAGCGGGAGCGCCCGCTGGTGCCGGATATCCAGGATATCCCCGAGGTGCGGGAAGCGCCCCGCAAACACCGGGAATCCCGTCGTGAGGCGCGCGATAACGACGGCCCGCAGCCCGAGACCACCAGCTACCGGCTGGAGGTGGGCCGCGAGCACGGCGTGGAGCCGAAGCACATCGTCGGCGCCATCGCCAACGAGGCGGGGCTGGACGGGCGCCTGATCGGCGCCATCCGCCTGCACGACAGCTACAGCACCGTGGACCTGCCGGTGGGCATGCCCCGGGAGCTGTTCCGTCATCTGCAAAAGGTGCGGGTCTGTGGACGGCCCATGCAGCTACGCCCGCTGACCGCCCCGCCCCCGCGCAAGACCCCGCGACCCGGGGTCTGAAGCGGGCGGGTTGTGGGTTCGACATGAACGTCGGACCCGCGACCATGCCCGTGATGTTCCTCAGTATCGCATCACAAGGAGATTCGTGATGACTACTATCCTCATCCGCACCCTCACCGCCGCCACGCTACTCTGCGCCGCCACGACAGTCGCCGCCCAGACCATCGGACTGGTGCAGATCAACGAGGAGGCGCAGTTCTTCCAGGAGATGAACCGGGGCGCCCGGGAAGCCGCCGGGGCCCACGGCGCCGAGCTGATGGTGTTCGATGCCGACAACCTGATGTGGAAGCAGGACAACGCCATCAAGACCGCCATCCGCGAGGACATGGACGCCTTGCTGGTGGTGGCCATCGATGTCCACCGCATCATGCCCGCCGTGACCCGGGCCACCGAGGCCGGCATCGTGGTGGTCGGGGTGGACGCAGTGCTGCCCGAGGGGCCGCAGGTGGCCCAGGTGGGCGTCGACAACCACGGCGCCGGCCAGAGAATCGGTCAGGTGTTCCTGGACCACGTGGACCGCGAGATGGGCGGCAGCGCCCGCGTCGGTATCGTCGGGGCGCTGAACTCCACCATCCAGACCGCCCGCCAGCGGGGTTTCGTGGACATGGTCGGCCAGCACGAGGGTATCGACTTCGTGGGCGTGGTGGACGGCCGTAACGCCCAGGACTCCGCCCAGGCCGCCGCCGGGAGCCTGTTCGCCGCCAATCCCGGCATGGACGCGGTGTACGCCACCGGTGAACCCGCGCTGATCGGCACCGTGGCGGCGGTACGCGCCCAGGAACTGGAGGATCGGGTGAAGGTGTTCGGCTGGGATCTCACCCAGGAGTCCATCGCCGGCATCGACGACGACTTCGTGGTGGCGGTGGTGCAGCAAAGCCCCCACGGCATTGGCGAGGCCGCCGTGGAGGCGGCGCTCACCGCCACCAAGGGCGGTGAGGTGGCGCCGGTGATCGATGTGCCGGTGACCATCGTCACCGAGGAGAACGTGGACCAGTTCCGGTAGTCGTTCTGCCTGATCCTGTTCACCCCTTTTTCAAAGGGGGGAGCAAAGGCGGTGCGCTATGTCACCAGAGGAATAAACCGCGCACCCCGGTCGTTAGTGCATTATAAGTATCAGAATAATGCCGACACCCCGGAACCCAGGTGCTGACCAGAATCCAGAGCGCGTTGAATAACCTGGAGCAGATCCACGGCATCACCGTGCTATGGGCCTGCGAATCCGGCAGTCGCGCCTGGGATTTCGCCTCCCCGGACAGCGACTGGGATGTGCGTCTGCTGTATGTCCATCCCCGCGACTGGTACCTATCGGTCTACGAGGAGCGCGACGTGGTGGAACTGCCCATCGACGAACAACTGGATCTGATGGGCTGGGATCTGCGCAAGAGCCTGCGACTACTCGCCAAGGCCAATATCTCGCTGCATGAATGGCTGGTCTCGCCGGTGGTGTATCGGGAGGCCGAGCCGGCGGCGTGGCTGCGCACGCTGGCCACCGAGGCGTTCCAGCCCCTGTCCGCCTGCCACCACTACGCGGCGCTGGCCCGGCGGGGGCTATCGGCCATTGATGCGGCCAATATGGTGCGGCTGAAGCGCTATTGCTACGCCCTGCGAGCGGTGCTCTGCTGCCAGTGGGTGGTGAAGTACCACACCCAACCGCCGCTGCCCATCGGTGAGTTGCTGACCGATATCCTGCCCGACGGCGAGATCAGACAGGCGGTGGATGAACTACTGGCGGCCAAGCGTGGTGATGGCGAGGGGGCTACCTGCCCGCGCCAGCCGATCCTGGATCGGTTTCTTCACGGCGAACTGGCGCGGCTGGAGTCGCGCTTTCCCGCCAATCCGCCGCGCATCCGCCGGGAGCGGCTGGACGGGGTGTTCCGGGCGGTGCTGGACTGGCGTGGGTAGCCGGGCCGAAGCCGCGGCGCCGCCAACATCGTGGTCCGTGCGCATCGCCGGTATCGGACTGGCGCAGCTTCTGTTCAACGCCATGGCGATCCTGCTGCTGTGTCTCGGCGCGGTGGTGCTGGAGTTGCTCGGGATGCGCTTCGGCCTGTATCTCATGATCCCGCTGCTGGGGGTGCAGTTTCTGGTGTTTCCGGCGCTGGCGATAAAGCTTCTGCAAGCGCTGGGGCTGATCCGGGGCAAGGATATGCCGGCCGAATTCGGCTACATCATGGTGCTGGGTTTCGGGTTGCTGGTGTGGCTGTTCCCCGGTTTGCCGCTGGCCCAGGATGCCTGGCGCTTGCAGCAGGCCCGGGAGGTCACGGCGCAGAGCGTGGACGCGGTGTTGCGCCATGGCGAGGAGCCGATGCTGTTCCATCTGCCCGGGTTCGCGCCGGATTCCCACTTGCGGGGACAGCACGTGCGCCGCTCCCGCTCCGACAACGGGACGGTGTCCCGCACTTACTATTCGGCGGTGCTGTTACTCCCCCCAGGGGCGGACAGCGACCGGCGGCTGTGGCTGGGCTGGAAGGACCGATCGGCGGATCCCACTATTGCCACCCGCTTCCGGGTGAATCCCTGGAATACCGACAACTACCGGCGGGCGTTGGAAAATGCGCTGGGGACGGAGCCGGCGGGGGAGATCCTGATCCTGGAGCGCAGCCTGCCGCTGGAGCAAGCCCGGGCCGAGGCGTGGGACTGGCTACGCTTCAGCTTCTGGCTGGCCAATGGCATCTCGCTGGGCTTGCTGGTGGCCATGAGCATCGCCATTGCCGTGATCCGCTGGCGGCGGGGATAATCCACCCGACACATCGGGAGTCTCCGCCATGGCCAGCGTCGTCCAGCAACTGATCCGCCAGCACCGTCTGAAGAACCCGCCTCGCTTCCTGGAAACCGGGGTGCAATACGAGGTGATCATGGGCTCGGTGGCCTATGGGGTGTCNTCGGATACCTCGGATATGGATGTCTACGGCTTCTGCATCCCGCCCCGGGATTATATTTTTCCCCACCTTCGCGGCGAGATTCCGGGCTTCAGCACCCCGGGGCCGGAGTTCCAGCAGTTCCAGCAGCACCACATCCGGGATCCGGAGGCGCTGGGTGGGCGGGGGCGGACGATCGACCTCACCGTTTACAACATCTGCAAGTATTTCCGCCTGCTGATGGACAACAACCCCAACATCATCGACAGCCTGTTCGTGCCGCGGAACTACGTGCTGTACTCCACGCAAATCGGCGAGCGGGTGCGGGAACAGCGGGGGATGTTCCTGCACAAGGGCTGCTGGCCCAAGTTCAAGGGCTATGCGTTCGCGCAGATGCACAAGATGCGGACGAAGGTGCCCGAGGGCAAGCGGCGGGAGACGGTGGCCAGATACGGCTTCGACGTGAAGTTCGCCTACCACGTGGTGCGGCTGCTGAACGAGGTGGAGCAGATCCTCACCGAGGGGGAACTGACCCTGGATCGGAATCGCGAGCAGTTGAAGGCCATCCGCCGGGGGGAGTGGTCGCAAGAGCGGGTGGAGGAGTACGTGGCGGCGCGGGAGCGGGATCTGGAGTCGGTGTATGCGCGAAGCGACTTACCGGCCGGGCCGGACGAGGGGGTGATCCGGGATCTGTTACTGGAGTGTCTGGAGATGCACTTCGGGGATCTGGGGGCGGTGGTGGCGCGGGAGGATGAGCTGGTGCGGGCGCTCAGGGAGATTGATGGGGTGTTGGGAAGGGTCAGGGGGGTGTGGGGGTAGGATCTTGGTCTTGAAGATGCTGGGCGGCGAGTTGTTCCCAGAATTCCAGGCCAGGACCGCCTAGTTCTTTGGCAAGCTTATCCAAATGCTTTAGTGCCTCGGCCAGATCCAGTTTCTTGGCGATTGAATAAGCGGATACCCAGGCAGTTATTGCTTGCTCGGGCTTTTGATTCCGCAAACGGATATGGCCGATATTGAATAATGTAGGACACATCCCAGCAATATCACCGATTTCTCTCCGGATTGTTAGCGACTGTTCCAGGTGTCTCAAGGCCGCTTCATCATCGCCTTGAATCTTGTAAATCTGCGAGATGTTATTCAGGGTACTGCCTTCACCCTCTAAGTCGCCAATCTCTCTCCGAATTTTTAGGGCCTTTCCCAGATATTTTAACGCTGTCTCAAAATCACCTTGAGCGTGATAAAGTACTGCGATGTTGTTCAAAGTCGCCCCTTCAGTTACCCGGTTACCAACCTTACGACTGATCATCAGCGACTCCTCCAAGCACTTCAACGCCATCCCGTAGTTGTCCTGAGCCTTGTATATCTGGGAAATATTGTTCAGCGTGACCCCTTGCTTGGGAAGATCCGCGATATCGTGAAAGATCGTCAGCGACTCCTCCAGATACTTCAATGCCATCTCATAATCACCCCGGACATAGTAAATCCGTGAGATGTTATTCAGTGTTACCCCTTGATTGGTTTGGTCGTTGATCTCTTGGAAAATCTTCAGAGATTTCTCTAAATACTTTAGCGCCGTTTCGTAATCGCCTCGGACCTTGCAAATCTGCGAGATGTTATTCAGCGTTTCAGCTTCACCCGCCCGATCAACGATTTCACGAGTAATAGACAAGGATTGCTGTTCATTCCTGAGAGCAGCAGGATAATCCCCAAGAGATTGATATAGTCCCCCCAACTCCCGCAGGTACTGTGCTCTTATCTGCGACGGCAAATCACGGTCCGTTTCCAGCAAACGTCTAACATTATCTATTCGTTTAATTTTTTTCTCTCTTGGAAGGCTTGCACGCTCCCAGTATTCAAACCCGGTGACGTTTTCAATTAGTCCATCAGAACTTCGTGATACATTGAAATCCAGCACCCCCTCCCGCCACGCCCAGAAATCCGGCGCTCCCATCGCAAACGCCTTCACTGTGGGTTCAAGCAACCACAGCACTAATGTCACCGGAAATCGCTCGGCCAATTTCTCCCGACGATAATTAAACCAGGTGATCAGACGTTCCCTGTCGCCGGCATTCAGCCAACGCTCCACGTCCACCAGATGGATAACCCGATAGTGAGGTGCCTTATCCGCAAGGGTATCTTCCAGAACATGAAACTCCGGAAACCGCTCATGATCGAGCGCCAGCGTCAACGTCCCCCCCGCCACCTGCGCCACCCGCCGGATGACCTCGGCACGCACCCGGAGATCATTGAACTGGGCAAAGATCAACCTGAAGTGATCCCCGGAACCCAGCATCCGCTCCAGGCGGCGAAATTCACCCTCATCCACCGCTGGCGCGTTGGCCGCCAGCGACGATCCCGTCAACGCCGAGGATTTGAGCAATTCCACCATGATCCGCGATTCCAGACTCAGGAAGAGCGCTGTTGCGCCTTGTAAGCCGGCAACTCTCGCACTACCGGATGGGAGCGTCGCCAGAAGCTGTTGTACTCCAACATGGCCAGGTTGTAGAGCAACCGCCGGTTGACCTCCGAGCTGATATCTCCCTCGTGGTTGGTGGCATGATCGATCTCATACAACACTTTATAGTCCTCGGACTCCAGAATGCGCTTGTAATCGGTGGCCAGATCCTTGATGGCCAGATCCACCGCCGCCGCATCAAACAGATCGCTCTGGCTGCGTTGAAAAGTCATGTGCATCAAACGCAACACTTCACGCGGATTGCCACCGGAGTACTCGATGATCCGATCCATCGTCTCCTGGCTATCGAAAAGCGACCGATCCGCCCGCTTGAAAATCATCTCCCGCAGCACTCCATAGCCCGGTTCGAACCGTCCCGCGGATGGATCACGCTCGGCCAGCTTCACCATGGGTAGCACATGATGCTCGAAGGACTGCTGTACCTGATTCCCCTCGTAGATCAGATGAATCGGCGCACAGTAGAGGAAATTCGAGCGAATCAGCTGAAGCTGATGCACATCCTGAATAAAGAAACGCTTGCTATCGTCGCCGCTCAGGCGATCGGTGCCATCAATGATAAATAGAAGCTTCTTCCCCTTCCCCGTTCTGACGATCTCCCGCTCGACAGCCTCCAGAAACTGTCCGAACGCCTGTGCGAACTGGGAAAAGGTATTCTTCACGATCCGCCGCAGTTCTTCCCGGTGGGTGGAGCTGATCTTGAAGGTATTGGCCAGCTCGGCGAAGAGCTTACCGAGCAGTGGCAGACCTGCGCTGGCCTGCGCCCCGGCGCGCACCTGGGCCACCAGTTCCCGGGTCTTGTCGTTTTTCTCGATCCGCTCGTCGAACCAGATCTCCAGATTCTCGAAATACACGGGATCGACCCGCAACTGTACCGCTTCCAACCGCTCGATCAGTTGCTTTGCCAGCGCCAGTAGCACATCGGCGTAGTTGAGATCATTGGGATCCAGCTCCAGGGTCACATCCAGGAACACCACGAAGAAACGATCCGCACCACTCAACCGCCTGGCCAGACGACGAAGCTCGGTACTCTTACCGCAACCCCGGTGGCCGAGGAACAATCCGTAGACCTGATCCGGCGCTCGCATCAATTCATCGGTACGGGGATTGACGCCAAGTGATCTCAGCAAGGGATTGAGACTGAAACTACCCCGGCCCTCATCCAGCGACACATGACGGGGATCATCCTTGTCCAGTGGCTCATAAAAACGAATTTGATGATCGACTTCCCAGATGTCGGTGGGAGGAGAGTAGGACATGGCGACGTGGCCTCACGACATTATTTTCGAGTTACTTCCAAGCATAGAGCTATCCGTCAGCGGCGGTCGAGGATAGTCGCTTGACCCGTCCGGCAAACGGCGCGAATCCTCTTGGACACCGGATGCTCAGCAGCGCCAGATCCACCTGGACCATGATATCCCGGTAAAGAGCTGCCTGATCGAGTTGCTGGACTGAACAGTCAAGCAACTTCCGAAAAACCGCCTTCGGATCGGTCAACGACTCCGGTTTTCGTTGCTGACCGACCTTCAATCCCAGAACATTACCCAGCGTCGACTCGTCGGCCAGCATCCAGGCGTCGAAGGTGCGGATCGCCACCCCGAGCGCCCTCGGCATGGCTGTGACCGAGACATCTTCCTGCGCCTGAGTGAGTTCCCGGACCCGTTCGGCTTTACCATCCTCGTCGATCAACAGCACGACGGCGTCGTAATTTCGTCTTCGCGCCTCCAGCACCCAGCGCAGCGCCTTCTTGAAGTAGCCCTGCCCCCTGCCGTGATGGGCATGAATATCGTTGCGCTTCACGGGCTCCACATCGCACTGGATATCCCGATCCATCAGGCGTCGGACCAGGGTTTCCAAAGCACCACCGAGTTCGTGCTTACCTTCTCCGACAATCAGCACCTTCATGGCGCGGAATCAGCTATCCGCCGGGTCAGCGCCTCGTCACCCTCGGCAGTCCAGATCTCGCCGAGGGTAAATACATCGATCTGTTCCCGGACAGTGGCGCTCCGGGAGAGCGGATGCAGGGCAACCGAACCGTCGTTCTCACGCTGGCAGAGGGTGACCTCCTCCGGGGCGAAGAGATCCAGGACATAGGGGGAGTGGGTGGTCATGACCACCTGAGTCCGATCCTGCTGCTCCACCATCTTACGAAGGATACCGAGCACCTCCCGCAAGCGTCTGGGATGCACACCGGTTTCTGGCTCCTCGATCAACAACAGCCGCGGCGGTCGGGGAAGATTGAGGATCGCCAGATAGGCCAGTACCAGCAGCACGCCGTCCGACGCCTGCGGCGCCGGGATCAGTTCGCCTTTATCCACGGACTCGAAAAAAATCCCCTTGCCATCGGCGCGCTCCAGCATGGGAATCTGGCTCGGATCATTGGCGGGGGTCCGGAATGCCGGTTCCGGCATCAGCTTGATCGAGCGCACCCAGGGGAAAATTTCCCGGAAATGCCGCTCCATGTTGATGAATTTGTCTCGATCGAAACCGAGAATATCGTCCAGCAGCAAGGCCAGACCGAATCCGGAAGGCTCCATGCGGAAGCGCCGCCTGGTATCGGGTGCGACAGGCAGTCCCAGCATTCTGGGAACCCACTGGTAGAACTGGATTGCGCTCAAGGCCGAGGCCAGTTCCATGGCGTTCCTTGTGAATCTCAGAAATTTCTCCGTCCCGTCCTCATCCATGGCGGCCATGCCTTGCTCTTGCAAAAATTTGGCGATTTCAAGGACTAACGCAGTATTTCCAGTGATTTCCTGCGGCGAGGCGAAATCCAGGAATGTATTCAGCGTGGAAGTAAAAGGCTGCTGCTGCCAGCCATTCTTACCCTCCCGAGAACTCCAATGATCAAATCCTGCCCCATAGCCGGGCAGTAAAATCACATCATGACCGTCCACCCGCCTCGATGATCGGTTGAACTCGCAGATCAGCCTGTATTCCCCCTGCCCCTCTGCCAGATCCACCTCGCAACCGATCTCCACCGACCGACCCGGCTCGCCACGCCAGACCAGATCCAGACCCTGCCAGTACCCCGGAAACGCCTCCACCACCGGCCCATGCAGACTCCTGAACATCGCCAGCATCGCCTGTAGCAGACTCGACTTGCCCGAATCATTCGGGCCGATGAGCACATGGAACGGTGAAAGCTCCAACGAGACATCACGTAGAGATTTGAAATTCTGGACATGAAAACGACGGATCACCGCGATACCACCCCGGAGTTCATTCAAGCACTGCCCCATTCTACGCGCGTTCTCAAGCTCAAAACCCTTG
>JGI12109J20283_11213746_pt1 | contig 11579 bp, 12 predicted proteins | sample ElkSlonscriptome_12_FD_20283 | JGI IMG/M metagenome (IMG submission 20283) | reverse complement strand
CAGCCGGCTGCGGGCACTGGCGGTGTACCTAGCGGAACTCACCGGCGCCAAGCTGGGCTACCTACCCCAGGCCGCCAACTCGGTGGGCGGCTGGCTGGCTGGCAGCGTCCCCCATCGCCTGGCCGGCGGTCAGGCAGCCACCAACGTGGGACTGGACGCCCAGGCCATGATCCATCACCCTCGCCGGGCCTATGTGCTCATCGGCCTGGACGCGGAATACGACCACGCCAATCCGGCNGCGGCCGTGGCGGCCCTGCAACAGGCGGAACTGGTGGTGAGCCTCTCGCCCTTTGCCAGCCCCGCGGCCCGGGAATACGCCCATCTGATTCTGCCCACCGCCACCTTCGCGGAGACCGCCGGTACCTTCGTCAACGCCGAGGGACGCTGGCAGAGCTTCAACGGTGCAACCCGGCCACCCGGCGAGGCCCGCCCGGCCTGGAAGGTACTGCGGGTGCTGGGTAATCTCCTGGATCTCGGCGGTTTCGAACAACTAAGCGCGGAGAATGCCCTGAACGAGTTACTGGCCGCCTGTGGGGAGTTACATGCCGACAACCAGGTGAACAGCGGCAAGACCCTGGCCCCCTACACCAACCAGGGCCTGATGCGCATCGGCGAGGTACCCATCTACGCCGTGGACGGCCTGGTACGGCGCGCCCGGGCCTTACAGCACACCCCGCTGGCCGAACCCGCGGGGTTCCGCATCCACCCTCGCACCGCCGAGCAACAGCAACTGGATGCACCCAGCGCCGAGTTGCGCCAGAACGGCCAGAGTGTGGTGCTGACGGTGATCCTGGATGAAACCATCCCGGAAAACTGCGTCTGGATTCCCACCGGCATCCCCGGCACTGAGGCGCTGGGGCCGCAGTTCGGCCCGGTGGAAATCCGCGCGGCGCAGGCCGCGGCTTGAGCGGTCGGCTACAATACCCGGCGTGCCGCCCCCATCCGGGTGGGGGTGGACGCATCGAGATTCCCATGATCAGCAACGGGGCGAGCGAATGAGCGGTTTTTTCGGTGACATCTTCCTGGTCGGCACGATTCTGTTCAAGATCGGCATCATCGTCGCGCCGCTGATGCTTGCCGTGGCCTATCTCACCTACGCCGAGCGCCGGGTGATCGGTTTTATCCAGGACCGCAAGGGGCCGAACCGGGTGGGACCCCACGGCCTGTTGCAGCCCATCGCCGACGCCCTGAAGCTGATGCTCAAGGAGATCGTGGTGCCCTCCGGGGCCAATCGATTTCTGTTCGTGGTGAGCCCGATCCTGTCCATCGGCCCGGCGCTGGCGGCCTGGGCGGTGATCCCCTTCGGCGACGGCATGGCCCTGTCCAACGCCGACGCGGGCCTCCTGTATCTGCTGGCACTGACCTCGCTGGGCGTCTATGGGGTGATCATCGCCGGCTGGGCTTCCAACTCCAAGTACGCGTTTCTCGGCGCCATGCGCTCGGCGGCGCAGATCGTCGCCTACGAGATCGCCATGGGTTTTGCGCTGGTGGGCGTGTTGATGGCCGCCGGCAGCCTGAATCTCAACCAGATCATCCAGGCCCAGTCGGGCAGTGTGTTGCACTGGTTCTGGTTGCCCCTGTTGCCACTGTTCGTGGTGTATTTCATTGCTGGCGTGGCGGAGACCAACCGCGCCCCCTTCGATGTGGCCGAGGGCGAATCCGAGATCGTCGCCGGTTTCCACGTGGAGTACTCGGGGATGGCCTTCGCGGTGTTTTTTCTGGCCGAGTACGCCAATATGATCCTGATCTCGGCGCTGGCGGCGGTGATGTTTCTGGGCGGCTATCTGTCGCCCTTCCAGGGCGTGCCGGTGCTGGATATGCTCACCGGCTGGATTCCCGGTGTGTTCTGGTTCCTGATCAAGATCGCCCTGTTTCTGTTTCTGTTTCTGTGGTTCCGGGCCACTTTCCCCCGCTACCGCTATGATCAGATCATGCGCCTGGGCTGGAAGGTATTCATTCCGGTGACCCTGGTGTGGATCGGCGTGCTGGGCATCGCCATCCTGGCGCAGATCGGCCCCTGGTTCGACTAAGAGGAGAAGACCCCATGAAATCCCTACGTGATTACGCCAAGAGCTTCATGCTCTGGGAACTGCTCCTCGGCATGCGGCTCACCGGGAAACATCTATTCGCCCGTAAATTCACGGTACAGTTTCCGGAGGAACGCACCCCCATGTCGCCGCGCTTCCGGGGCCTGCACGCGCTACGTCGCTATCCCAACGGCGAGGAGCGCTGCATCGCCTGCAAGCTCTGCGAGGCGGTGTGCCCGGCCCTGGCCATCACCATCGACTCGGAACAGCGCGAGGACGGCACCCGGCGCACCACCCGCTACGATATCGATCTTTTCAAATGCATCTTCTGTGGCTTCTGCGAGGAGGCCTGCCCGGTGGATTCCATCGTCGAGACCCGGATCCACGATTACCATTTCGAGAACCGCGGCGAGCAGATCATGACCAAGGAAAAGCTCCTGGCTATCGGTGACAAATACGAAAAGCAGATCGCCGCCGATCGCAGCGCCGATGCGGCCTATCGCTAGGACGGGACTGCCAGATCCATGGAATTCACCAAGTTTTTGTTCTACGTGTTCGCCGCGATTTTGCTGTTTTCCGCGGTGCGGGTCATCACCGTGCGAAACCCCGTGCACGCGACACTGTTTCTGGTGCTGGCCTTTTTCAATAGCGCGGCACTGTGGATGTTACTGGAAGCCGAGTTCCTGGCCATCGCCCTGGTGCTGGTCTATGTGGGCGCGGTGATGGTGCTGTTCCTGTTCGTGGTGATGATGCTCGACATCAACATCGCGCCGCTACGGGAGGGCTTCGCCCGTTATCTGCCCACCGGCATTGCCGTGGCCTCGTTGATCGTCATCGAGATGGGACTGGTGGTGGGCTCGCAGTTCTTCGACCCGGAACATTACCCCATGCCCGCACCCCACCCCGCCGATTACAGCAATACCGAAGCGCTGGGACGGCTGCTCTACACCGAGTACGTCTACCCCTTCGAAATCGCCGCGGTGATCCTGCTGGTGGCCATCGTCGCCGCCATTACCCTGACCATGCGCCGTCGCCCCGAGACCAAGTATCAGGAACCGGGCCGGCAGGTCAGTGTGGTGGCGAAAGAGCGCATACGTATCGTCTCCCTGGCCACCGAGAAAAAATCCTCCTGAATCCGCTCCTCCATCGGACCCGCTGAACAACGAGGCCATAATGATCACCCTGTCCGATTATCTGATCCTCGGCGCCATCCTGTTCTGCCTGAGTGTTGCCGGGATCTTCCTGAACCGGAAAAACGTCATCATCCTGCTGATGTGTATCGAACTGATGCTGCTGGCGGTGAATTTCAATTTCATCGCGTTCTCGCGGTTTCTCGACGATGCCGCCGGCCAGGTGTTCGTGTTCTTTATCCTCACCGTGGCGGCTGCCGAGGCGGCCATCGGTCTGGCCATCCTGGTGGTGCTGTTCCGTAACCGCCAGACCATCAACGTGGCCGATCTGGACCTGATGAAGGGCTGACCATGCGCCTCGTTTATATACTGATTGTCCTGTTTCCGCTGCTCGGCGCCATCGTCGCCGGGCTGTTCGGCCAGCGTATCGGCCGCGCCAATACCCATCGGGTCACCATCGGCGCGGTGGGGCTGGCGTTTCTACTGTCCCTGATCGTCCTGGGAGATGCCACCGGCGAGGGCGCCGAGGTGTTCAACGAGGCCCTCTACACCTGGATGGTGGTGGACGGGCTCACCCTGGAGATCGGTTTTCTTATCGATCCGTTGAGCGCGGCGATGATGACCGTGGTGAGTTTCGTGTCGCTGATGGTACATATCTACACCATCGGCTATATGCACGACGATCCCGGCTACCAGCGTTTCTTTAGCTATATTTCGCTGTTCACCTTCGCCATGCTGATGCTGGTGATGTCCAATAATTTCCTCCAGCTCTTCTTCGGCTGGGAGGCAGTGGGCCTGGTGTCGTACCTGCTGATCGGTTTCTGGTACCAGCGGCCCTCGGCGATCTATGCCAACCTCAAGGCTTTTCTGGTGAACCGGGTGGGAGATTTCGGTTTCCTGCTGGGGATCGCCGCGGTGGTGGCCTATTTCAACAGCCTGGATTACCAGGATGTATTCCGCGCCGCGCCCTATGCCAGCGACCTCACCGTACAGCTGATTCCAGGGCTGGAGTGGTCGCTGATGACGGTGATCTGCATCCTGCTGTTCATCGGCGCCATGGGCAAATCGGCGCAGGTGCCGCTACATGTGTGGTTGCCGGATTCCATGGAAGGCCCCACCCCTATTTCAGCGCTGATTCACGCCGCCACCATGGTCACCGCCGGGATCTTCATGGTGGCGCGGATGTCGCCGCTCTATGAACTCTCCACCACGGCCCTCAGCGTGGTGCTGGTGATCGGCGCCATCACCGCCCTGTTCATGGGCTTTCTGGGGATGATCCAGAACGATATCAAGCGGGTGGTGGCCTACTCCACACTGTCCCAGTTGGGCTATATGACGGTGGCACTGGGCGCGTCGGCCTACTCGGTGGCGATCTTTCACCTGATGACCCACGCGTTTTTCAAGGCCCTGCTATTTCTCGCCGCCGGCTCGGTGATCATCGCCATGCACCACGAGCAGGATATCCGCAGGATGGGTAATCTGCGCCGCTATATGCCCGTCACCTGGATCACCTTCCTGGTGGGTTCGCTGGCGCTGATGGGGGTGCCCGGACTGTCGGGCTTTTATTCCAAGGATCTGATCATCGAGGCGGCCGCCACCTCGGAGATTCCCGGCGCCACACTGGCCTATCTGGCGGTGCTGGCGGGGGTGTTCGTCACCGCGTTCTACTCCATGCGATTGTATATCCTGGTATTCCACACCCAGGAGCGAATGGACGAGCACACCCGGGAGCATCTCCACGAGACGCCCTGGGTGGTCACCCTGCCGCTGGTATTGCTGGCCATTCCCTCGGTGCTCATCGGTATGATGACCGTCGGTAGCATGGTGTTCGGTGATTTCTTCGGCACCAGCATCGTGGTGGCGCCAGAGCATAACGTGGTGGGCGAACTGGCCCATCATTATCACGGGCCGCTGAGCTTCGCCTTCGATGGCCTGCTCACCCTGCCTTTTCTGCTGGTGCTGGCCGGCACCGGTAGCGCCTGGTATCTGTATATCAAGCAGCCGGGCCTGAGTGATCGCCTGAAGCAGGAGTTCAAGCCCCTCTACGAGATCCTGGAGCGCAAATACGGCTTCGACGAGTTCAACCAGCGATTCTTCGCCGAGGGCAGCCTGAAACTCGGTCGCGGTCTGTGGAAATGGGCGGATGCCGGCCTGATCGACGGGGTGGTGGTGAACGGTACCGCCAAGACCGTGGGCTGGCTGGCAGGGCTCGCCCGCGGCGCCCAGTCCGGCTATCTCTACCACTATGCCTTCGCCATGATCGTCGGGCTACTGGCCCTGCTGAGCTGGGTGGTCTTCCGCTAAACCTCTCGGGACAAGAATAAATGTTTTCCAGTTTTCCACTGTTGAGTCTGCTCATCTGGGGTCCGGTCCTTGGCGGCGTGGCCGTGCTATTCCTCGGCGATCGCCACCCGGAGCAAGTCCGTCGCCTGGCCCTGGGGATAGCGGGTTTATTCTTCCTGCTGAGCCTACTGCTCTACACCGGCTTCGAGATCGGCACGGCGGCCATGCAATTCCAGGAGTTTGCCCGCTGGATTCCCCAGTACCGGGTGAACTATCACCTGGGCATCGACGGTTTTTCCATGCCGTTGATCATCCTCACCAGCTTCATGACCATGCTGGTGGTGGCCGCTGGCTGGGAGGTGATCCAGTATCGCCCGGCCCAGTACCTGGCGGCTTTCCTGATCATGGAAGGGTTGATGATCGGGGTATTCTCGGCTCTGGATGCGATCCTTTTCTATGTGTTTTTCGAGGCCATGCTGATTCCCATGTTCCTGATCATCGGGATCTGGGGCGGGCCACGACGGGTCTACGCCACCATCAAGTTTTTTCTTTACACTTTCCTGGGCTCGGTGTTCATGTTGATCTCCTTGATCTACATGTACTTCCAGGCCGACAGCTTCGCCATCCTGGATTTCCATAACCTGGGGCTGGGGCTGAACGAACAGGTCTTTATCTTCCTCGCCTTTCTGGTCGCCTTCGCGGTGAAGGTGCCCATGTGGCCGGTACATACCTGGCTGCCGGATGCCCACGTGGAGGCCCCCACCGGGGGTTCGGTAATCCTTGCCGCCATCACCCTGAAGATCGGCGGCTACGGTTTCTTGCGTTTCGCCCTGCCCATTACCCCCGATGGGGCAGCCATGCTGGACGGTTTCGTCATCACCCTGTCGCTGATTGCGGTGGTCTATATCGGCCTGGTGGCGATGGTCCAGCAGGATATGAAAAAACTCATCGCCTACTCGTCCATCGCCCACATGGGTTTCGTCACCCTGGGTTTTTTCGTGGTGTTCCGGATCCTCGACAATACCGGCAGCACCAGCGGCGCGGCGCTGGGTATCCAGGGCGGGATGTTCCAGATGATCTCCCACGGGTTTATCTCGGGGGCGTTGTTCCTGTGCGTGGGGGTCCTTTACGATCGGGTGCATTCCCGACAGATCGGCGATTACGGCGGGGTGGTGAATACCATGCCGGTCTTCGGCGCTTTCATGGTGCTGTTCGCCATGGCCAATTCGGGGCTGCCCGGCACTTCCGGGTTTATCGGCGAGTTCATGGTGATCCTCAGCAGTTTCCGGGCGAGTTTCTGGATCGCGTTCCTGGCGGCGCTGACCCTGATGCTGGCAGCGGCCTACAGCCTGTGGCTGGTGAAGCGGGTGGTGTTCGGCGATATCGCCAACGATACGGTGGCGAACCTACAGGATCTGAACCGCCGGGAGACCCTCATCCTCGGCACCCTGGCGATCGTCGTGCTGCTCCTGGGTATCTGGCCCAATCCACTGGCCTCGGTGATGCAGTCCTCGGTGGATAATCTCGTCCAACATATCACGGTTTCGAAACTCTGAGCGCACCATGAGCCCATCCGATACCCTGCTGTTCACGCCGGTCCTGCCGGAGATTTTTGTCCTCACCATGGCCTGCGTGGTGCTGCTGGTGGATGTTCACCTGAAGGACGAGCATCGGGAATTCACCTATATCCTGTGCCAGTGGACCCTGCTGGGGGCGGTGCTGATCACCTCCATAACCCTGGCCAGCCAGCCTGTAGTCACGTTTTATGGCCACTTTGTCAAGGATGCCATGGGCGATGTGCTGAAGCTCGGGATCTATCTCTCCACGGCGCTGGTGTTTCTGTACTCCCGGGATTACTTACGGGTTCGCCAGTTGTTCAAGGGTGAGTATTATCTCCTCGGTCTGTTCGCGGTGCTGGGAATGATGGTCATGGTCTCGGCCCATAGTCTGCTCTCCCTGTATCTGGGCCTGGAGCTGTTTTCCCTGTCCACCTATGCGCTGGTGGCTTTTCATCGGGATTCCAGCGCCGCCGCCGAGGCGGGCATCAAGTACTTTGTGCTGGGCGCCCTGGCCTCGGGGATGCTCCTCTACGGAATCTCCATGATGTACGGCGCCACCGCCAGCCTGGATATCGGCGAGATCGCGCTGGTGGTCAGCGAGCGCGGCCGTGACGATCTGGTGCTGGTATTCGGCCTGGTGTTTCTGGTGGTGGGTATCGCCTTCAAGTTCGGGGCGGTGCCATTTCATATGTGGATTCCCGATGTCTACCAGGGCGCCCCCACCTCGGTGGCCCTGTTTATCGGCGCTGCCCCCAAGCTCGCGGCCTTTGCCATGACCATGCGCCTGCTCGCCAACGGCCTGCAACCGCTGCACGCCGACTGGCAGCAGATGCTGGTGATCCTGGCGCTACTGTCCATCGGCACCGGTAATCTGCTGGCCATCGCCCAGTCCAATATCAAGCGCATGCTGGCTTACTCGACGATCGCCCACGTGGGTTTTCTGCTGCTCGGGGTGCTCGCCGGCAACGATAACGGCTACGCCGCGGCCATGTTCTACACCCTGACCTACGTGCTGATGGTCACCGCCGCCTTCGGTATCATCCTGATACTCAGCCGCGCCGGCCTAGAAGTGGAGGATATCCGGGATTTCCGGGGGCTGAACGAATACAACCCGTGGCTGGCGTTTCTGATGCTGCTGGCCATGATGTCCATGGCGGGGATCCCGGTTCTGGTGGGCTTTTACGCCAAGCTCGCGGTATTCCAGGCGGTGGTCAGCACCGGGATGATCTGGCTGGCGGTGTACGGGGTGATCTTCTCGGTGATCGGGGCGTTTTACTATCTGCGTGTGGTCAAGGTGATGTATTTCGATAAGCCCGAACAGCCGATTATCGTGGAGTTGCCCAACGATCTGAAATACGCCATCAGCGCCAATGGTCTGTTGATATTGATACTGGGGCTGTTCCCGGCACTGCTGATGTCGCTCTGCGAGCGGGCGTTTCAACTCGGCCTGTAACCCACAAAAAAAGGCCTGGCGAGTTTTATCGCCAGGCCCTTTTTTTGTACCCCGGGGATCAGAACGGGATGTCGTCGTCGAAGTCGTTATCGAAACCACCACCCTGCCCTTCCCCCGCCGGAGGCGATGCATCCGGAGCGCCGCCGCCAGTCCGGGCAGGCGCCGGTGGGCGGGGAGTACTGGCCGCTCTCGGTGATTCCTGAGAATCCATCCCGGTGGTGCCGCCGGAACGGCTGTCCAGCATCTGCATATCCGAGGCGACGATCTCGGTCGTGTAGCGATCCTGACCACTCTGGTCCTGCCATTTGCGGGTCTGTAAGCGACCCTCAATGTATACCTTGGAACCCTTGCGCAGGTACTCGCCAGCGATCTCCCCGAGTTTGTTAAACATCACCACCATATGCCATTCGGTACGCTCCTGGAGTTCCCCGGTCTGCTTGTCCTTCCAGGAGTCGCTGGTGGCGATCCGCAGGTTGGCCACTGCCGCGCCACCGGCCGTGTAGCGCACCTCGGGATCCCTACCCAGATTACCGATCAGAATAACCTTATTGATACCTCTAGCCATTTCACCCTTCCTCCCGCTCAGAGCAAAAAAGGCGGCTTTCCAGGGGAAGCCGCCTTATCAATACTACCCCGAAAATACCGGGCTATTCGGTGGCCGCACCCGGCCGATCCACCAGTTCCACGTAGGCCATGGGCGCATTGTCGCCGTTACGGAAACCGCACTTGAGAATCCGCAGATAACCCCCCGGCCGGTCCTCATAGCGGGGGCCGAGTTCGTCGAACAGTTTGGTGACCGCCGCACGGTTTTTCAGCCGACTGAAAGCCAGACGCCGGTGGGCGACGCTATCCTCTTTGGACAGGGTGATCAGGGGCTCCGCAACCCGGCGCAGTTCCTTGGCCTTGGGCAAGGTGGTGCGGATAATCTCGTGCTCCACCAGCGACACCGTCATGTTGCTGAACATGGATTTACGGTGGCTGCTGGTACGGTTAAGTTTTCGCCCGGAATTCAAATGCCGCATTTCGTTATCCTCGTACCGTCAGGCCGATACCTTGTCGTGGCCGTGTTCTCCACCGAGACCGGGTGGTGGCCAGTTATCCAGTTTCATACCCAGGGACAGGCCATGGGAGGCCAGCACGTCCTTGATCTCGGTCAGCGACTTCTTGCCGAGATTGGGTGTTTTCAGCAACTCCACCTCGGTGCGCTGGATCAGATCACCGATGTAGTAGATACTCTCCGCCTTCAGGCAGTTGGCGGACCGGACCGTCAGTTCCAGATCGTCCACCGGACGCCGGAGAATGGGATCGATATCGGCCGATTCGCTGGGCGGGCGGATCTCCTCCTTGCCCTTCAAATCCACGAACACCGAGAGTTGATCCAGCAGGATCTGCGCGGCCGTGCGGATCGCCGCCTCGGGGTCGATGGTGCCGTTGGTCTCCAGATGGATGACCAGCCGATCCAGGTTGGTGCGCTGCTCCACCCGGGCGCTCTCGACTTTGTAGCTGACCCTGACGATGGGGCTGAAGGAGGCATCCAGCATCAAGCGGCCGATGGTGCGATTTTCACCGTCGGGAGAGATCCGCAGAGTGGCCGGCTGATAGCCCCGCCCCCGCTCCACCCGCAAGTTGATGTTCAACTCGCCTTCCTTGGTGAGGTTGGCGACCACGTGGTCGGTGTTGATGATCTCCACGTTGTGGGGCAATTCCACATCACCCGCCACCACCACGCCGGGACCTTTCTTGTGCAGCCTCAGATGCGCATCTTCACCGCTGTGCAACATCACCGCGACGCCCTTGAGGTTCAACAGGATATCGATGACATCCTCCTGCACGCCTTCCATGGAAGAGTACTCGTGGAGCACGCCGTCGATTTCGCATTCGACGATGGCAGCGCCGGGGATCGACGAGAGGAGAATCCGCCGCAGAGCATTCCCCAGGGTATGCCCGAAACCACGCTCCAGGGGCTCCAGGGTGACCTTGGCGTAGTTCTGATTGATAACCTCTACGTCCACTACCCGGGGCTTGAGTAAATCGAAACCGCTGGTCATACCTATTCCCTAATTACTTGGAGTACAACTCCACCACCAAGGACTCGTTGATATCGGCTGGCAGATCCCCACGATCGGGCACCCGCTTGAACACGCCGGATAACTTGTTGGTGTCCACCTCCAACCATTCTGCGATCCCGGTGTTCTGAGCCAGTTGCATGGCGTTCTGGACTCGCAACTGGTTGCGCGATTTCTCCCGGATACTGATCGTGTCGTTGCTCTTGACCTGATACGAAGGGATATTCACCGGCTGTTCGTTGACCAGCACTGCCTTGTGCAACACGAGTTGGCGCGCCTCGGCGCGGGTACTGCCGAATCCCATCCGGTAGACGATATTGTCGAGCCGACATTCCAGCAGTTTGAGCAGGTTCTCACCGGTGGAACCCTTATGCCGGGCGGCTTCCTTGTAGTAATTGCGGAACTGACGCTCCAGCACGCCATACATCCGGCGAAGCTTTTGTTTTTCGCGGAGCTGTAATCCGTAATCGGAGATCCGCGTACGCCGTGCCCCGTGTTGACCCGGGGGACGCTCGATATTGCACTTGGACTCCAGGGGACGGGCAGCGGACTTAAGGCCCAGATCCACGCCTTCCCGACGACTCAACTTACATTTGGGGCCGATATATCTCGCCATGTTCGCCTCCCTTAGACGCGACGCTTTTTCGGAGGCCGACAGCCATTATGGGGAATGGGCGTGACGTCAGTGATATTGGTGATCTTGAAACCCGAGGCGTTCAGTGAGCGGACCGCGGATTCACGACCCGGTCCCGGTCCCTTCACACAGACTTCGAGGTTCTTGACGCCGTATTCCTTGATAATCCCACCGACGCGCTCGGCCGCCACCTGGGCAGCGAAGGGCGTGCTCTTGCGCGAGCCCCGGAACCCGGAACCGCCAGAAGTGGCCCAGGCCAGGGTGTTTCCCTGCCTGTCGGTAATGGTCACGATGGTGTTATTGAAGGATGCGTGAATATGCGCCACACCATCCACCACATTGCGCTTGACGCGTTTGCGGGTTTTGCTAACCGTCTTGGCCATTGATCGAACTTACCTCTTGATGGGGCGACGCGGCCCTTTACGAG